>Ga0210384_10003491_pt1 | contig 18152 bp, 11 predicted proteins | sample IncBWH2MmetaG_FD_160574 | JGI IMG/M metagenome (GOLD analysis project Ga0210384, IMG submission 160574) | Forest soil microbial communities from Barre Woods Harvard Forest LTER site, Petersham, Massachusetts, United States - Inc-BW-H-2-M | ecosystem: Environmental > Terrestrial > Soil >...
AGCGACCTGGGACAGATCGAAAAACGGCTGGAGCGTCTGGAAAAAGATCTGAAGAAGATGCGCACTCCAGAGCTGGAAAAAGAAAATGATCTCCTGAAACGAGCCAACGCTCATCTTGGGACCGAGTGTCCGCTCCGCGAGATGGAAATGACGGCGGAGGACAAGAAACGTCTGCGCGGTTTCATGTTCCTCAGCGAGAAGCCGGTTCTGTACGTCCTGAACGTCGGCGAGAGCACGGAGTTGGGCAACGATCTCGAGAACGCGATTGGCAAGTACAACCTGACCGAGGTGGCATCGCGCTCGAACGCATCGGCCTCTGCGATCTGCGGAAAAGTAGAAGCGGAACTCGCGGAAATGAGCGACGCGGACGCGGCCGAGTTCCTCGGCAGCTACGGTCTGCGAGAAAGCGGACTGGTGCGCCTGATTCGCACAACCTACTCGCTGCTGGGACTTATTTCCTTTTTTACCGCGGGCGAAGACGAATGCCGCGCCTGGACGATTCCCGTTCGCACCCGCGCGGTGGAGGCCGCGGGCGCGATTCATTCCGACCTGGAAAAACACTTCATTCGTGCTGAAACCATCCGCTGGGACCAGTTGCTCGAAGCTGGCTCCGAAGCCAACGCCCGCGCCAAAGGCACTCTGCGCCTCGAGGGCAAGGACTACATCGTCCAGGATGGCGATGTGATGCACATCCGGCATAGCGGGTAAGTCCCGTTTTGAGACTGAGAACTGCGAGCTAAGATCTGGGAACTGACAACAAACCAGTTCTCGGTCTCCAGTTATTAATGTTCACTCGTCACAGCTTTATCAGGGCGGATATTGCCATGATTGCTCCTGGAAGGCACTCTATGGGGCAGTCATATCGCGACTTGATCGCCTGGCAAAAGGCGATGGATTTTGTGATGGACGTCTACCGCACCAGCAAATCGTTTCCGCGGGACGAGCTATACCGGTTAGCCAGCCAGCTAAGGAGAGCGGCGGTTGGGGTTCCGACGAATATTGCCGAGGGGCAAGCGCGTTTCTCGGCCAACGAGTTCCACTACTTTCTGGCAAGGGCGCGAGGATCGCTGGTCGAAGTTGAAACTCAACTCATGATCGCTCAAAAGCTTGACTACTTCACGCCGGAACACGGGAAGGATCTGCTGGACAAGGCTGCTGAATTGGGGAAGGTACTTAATGGGCTGATCGGCGCCATTCGCCCTGCCGCTCAGCTGAGAAGCGGAAGCTGTTATCATCGCCCGCGTACATGCATCCCATTCTTCTCAGTATTCTGCTCGGTCTCACGGCGGCGGCGGCCAACGTTTTTGGCGGCGCTATCATCGTCCAGAAAAACTGGGATCGTTCTTATCTGAAGTACTTCGTGGCGCTGGGCGCCGGATTCATGCTAGCGACCGCGATTGTAGAAATTTTCCCGGCCAGCCTGGAGCTTCGCGGCAAGAGCGCCCCCATCCTCGTTCTAGCTGGATATCTCCTGGTTCACCTGTTCGAACATACGGTTACGCCGCACTTTCACTTCGGCGAGGAAACCCACAAAGATGCCTTCGTCCATGGTCACCGTGGATATTCGGTGTTAATGGGACTGGTGATCCATACTTTTTTCGACGGCATCGCAATCGCTTCCGGCTTTATTGTTTCGAACTGGCTAGGATGGGTCATCTTTCTGGCCATCTTCCTCCACAAGATTCCGGAAGGATTCACAATTGCTTCGGTCATGCTGGCCAGCGGGCAAAGCCGGAGCATTGCCTGGGGCGCGTCGGTGCTGCTCGGTGCTTCGACACTGGCTGGAGTGCTGACGATGGCGGTGTTTCGCCATGAAGTCAGCTACGGACTACCCCTATCGGCAGGGGTGACTATTTACGTGGCCGCCTCAGACCTGATGCCCGAGGTCAATCGCGAGCCGGGAGGGAAGATGGCGCTGGTCGTCTTTCTAGGCGCGGGCTTGCTCTTTCTGCTCGATGCGATGGCCCACGTCCACTAGAAGTTATTCCACTGTGTGTTTCGCGGTGTAACCTTCCCGCGCAACCACGTTGTACTTCACGTCCTTGCCTTTCTGGTCTTTCACTTTCAGTTGACCACCATCGGGAGCAATCACTTCCACTTTTAGTTTGCGGTAAGTGCCGTCGAGTTTGGGATTGGTGGGGTGATAGGCCAGGTTGTACTGGTTGCGAATGTCGCCGATTACGTCGTGAAAAATCTCTGGCAGTTCCGCCTGGAATCGCGGGAAGTAGGCGCGTCCACCGGTCAGGCGGGCGAAGGTGTTCATTTCATTGTCGCCCTGCAGGTAATCCATTTCGCCAACTGGAATGCCCATGCCGTGGGTGTAACCGCACCTGTGAGTCTCACAGTAGTTACGCACTGCGAATCCCACGCTGATGGGGAAGATGGTAACGTCATGCGTGCCCTTGATTTTCTTGGTGATCTGGTCCAGGGTCAGCTTGCTGAAGGTATCTACGCCGGTGGTTACCAGAATGACGTATTTCCGCCCTTCGATCTGGTCCACCCGGTCCAGCGTGTCATAGAGGGCGTCAAACAGGTTGGTCTCTGCAAACCCTGGAATTCGCAACTGGTTCAGCGCGCCGTAGACTGCTTGCTTGTCCTGGGTGAAGTCGGCCAAGATATGCGGCTTCATATCGTAGGAAATCACTGCCACCCAATCATTTTTCTTGAGAGCGTTGGCGAAGGCATAGCTGGCGTTCAGGGCGTCTACCATGAAGTAGTAGTTGGTCGAGGCAAATTCAACCAACAACACGGCGGTGATCGGGGCCTGCGAAATATCGAAATCAACGACTGATTGCTGGACACCATCCTCCATCACGCGGAAGTTGTCCTTCTTCAGGCCGGGGATAAATTGTCCATCCTTGGTGGTGACCAGAACATCCACATTCACCAGCGAGACATCAGCTTTAATGGAATAGTCCGGCATGCCCTCAACTTTTTTCGGCTTTGCCGGCGGAGGCGGAGGAGGCGGTTCTTCTCTCTTCTTCGGGATGGCATAGGGCCCAACATCGTTCTGGGGCCCGCCAGCTTCCGGGGGCGCGTCTTGCTTTTGCCCGCTGGCGGCGGGCGCGGACTGGTCCTGAGCAAACAGTTTGGCCACGCCCGAGGGTAGGTACAGCAAAGCCAACATCATCAAGGGGATAGTAAGAATTTGGCGGCCCAAAGGTTTCGAAGTTCCGCTCCGGTCAATCGAAAACATGGAATTCCTCGGGAAATCGTTATGCTAGTATAGACGCAGGGCTTCGCGATTGGGATGTTTTGCACGGTTCAAGCTGTCGCTTTTTTGGCTCCTCTCCCACCCGGCAAACCGCATACAAAGCGCGAAGTGTAGCTTTTTGCTCGGCGGAGCATTGTGCTCCAGGTAAAATTTCATGAGACGTGCGCTTTTCTCCAGCGTTATAGCCCTCCTGCTCTCCACGACAATCCAGGCCCAAACCTCCAAGGCAGTTGAAACCATTCCCGTCGGCGAAATCCATACTGGGATGCACGGCGTTGCGTACACCGTGTTTCAAGGCACCAAGCCCGAGTCCATGGGGGTGGAAGTGCTGGGAATTCTGAAGAACGCCAACGGTCCCAAGGGCGACATCATCCTGGTGCGTTTGTCGGGCGAGAAGGCGGAGTATACCGGAGTGGTTGCCGGCATGAGCGGCAGCCCGGTTTATCTGAATGGCAAACTGGCGGGGGCGCTGGCCTTCCGCATCGGTGAATTCTCCAAAGAACCGATCGCCGGCGTAACTCCTATCGCCGAAATGCTCGAGATCAATGCCATGGATCGGCGCCCGGGAAGTAGCACGAGCAATGCCGAGGCGGCTGTTCAGACACCCACCCGCACTTCAGGACCCGGAGCTGAAAGTTCTGCCATTAAAGACTATGCGAATTACCTGAAGCCGATCGAGGCGCCATTGGTGTTCAGCGGATTCTCGCAGGAAACCATGCAGCGCTTTGGCCCTCAATTCGCCAGGGCGGGGATCGTGCCCGTCATGGGAGTGGGCTCGGTCAGCGGCAGCAAGCAGCCTGAACCTTTGGAGCCTGGATCTGCCATCAGCGCGATTCTGGTGCGCGGTGACATGGACATTGCGGCGACCTGCACGGTCACCTACATGGATGCGCAGCGCCTGCTGGCGTGTGGTCATCCTCTGCTGCAATTTGGCATGGTGGATTTGCCGATGACCAAAGCGGAAGTGCTGGCCACGCTGCCCTCTCCGCTCAACGCTTTCAAGATCGTAAACGCCACCGAACCCGTGGGCGCCTTCGTGCAGGACCGCCATACCGGCATCCTGGGAGAGTTTGGCAAGCAGCCAGAGATGATCCCGGTCACCTTGAATATTCATTCAGGGGCGGCGAACAAGCAGTTTCACTACGAAGTGCTGAACAACGCCAACCTGAGCCCGGTAGCCATGATGGCTACGGTATTCAACGCGTTACACGGGGTGAACGAGTACGGTGAAGACACCACCTATCGGATGAACGGTCGGATCAGCGTGAACGGGTATCCTGACGTCACGGTGCAGAACATGTTTGCGCCGTCGGATGGGGGACAGCCGGCCGCGGTCATGGCGGCGTTGTCGCTGGGGGAACGCTTCAGCGGCATTTACGACAACCCTTATAACGTGCCGGGCATTCGTGGCGTTCAACTCGATTTCGATTTGATCCGCGAACGCCGCTGGGCCCGTCTCGAGGGCGCCCGTACGGATCTGATCGAGGCCCGACCGGGAGACGAGATCACCATCGAGACCGTGCTGCGTCCTTACCGGGGCGAGGTAGTCCTGCAGCAGATTCCAATTCATATTCCGACATCGACCTCCAAGGGCCCGCTGCGCATTCTGGTCAGCGATGGCGATACCCTTGACCGCATTCGCCGCACCAGCCCGCTGTTGGGCCGCAAGATGGACCTGGCCTCGACCATCGCTCTGCTGAATAAACAGCACGTCAACAATCGTGTCTACGTGTCGCTGCTTGAAGCTGATCCGGAGGCCATGGTCGCCGACAAGGTCATGCCTACACTGCCACTCTCCATCATGAACGTGATGGACAGCATGCGCGGCACCCAGGAGATGATCGTGCAAGGTGAGTCTTCGGTAAACGAAGCGGCCACCGGACCGCTGGACTACGTGGTCGCGGGCGCGCAGGTGCTGACGATCACGATCAAGTGATTGTGTGGGGCGGACACTCTTGTCCGCCGCCTTTGACCTTGCCTCGATCATACGAGACTCGTTCATCCCGTCATGTTTCCCGGGACGGCATGGCCCCCCACAAACAACTTCAAAGACGGCGGACAAGAGTGTCCGCCCACACGCCGTGATAGTCTGATTTCTTCCGCTCGAGACCGGCGATGAGGTAACAAATTGGCAATCTTTCTCCGTAAGCAATACTTCCTCGTTCTCATTTCTATGCTGGTTACGGTTCGACTGGCATCCGGCGAAGGCACCCGCGCCTGGGAGCAATCGAAGTTTGAAGACCTGAGCAAGGGATCGGCTGTGGGTGTGGCAATTCGCAGTATGGGCGGGCTAGAACTCGCTCCTGCTTTCAAAGCGATCTCAACCACGCCATCCACTTATATCTGGTCGATCGCGGCCGACTCGAGTGGGAATCTCTATGCGGCTACGGGTTCGCCCTCCCGCGTGTATCGCGTCACGCCGCAGGGGCAATCATCCAGTATCTTCGAGCCCAAGGAGTTGCAGGTACAGGCCCTGGCCCTGGACAAGAATAGCGTTCTGTATGCCGCCACCAATCCGGACGGCAAGGTGTATCGCATTGAGCGCCAGACTGCGGCGCCGACGGACAAGACCAAGTCGACCGGCGAATTCTCCGCTTCCGTTTATTTTGATCCCGGCACGAAATACATATGGGACCTGGTTTTCGACAATTCGGGCAACTTATACGTTGCGACCGGAGATCATGGCGAAATTTTTCGCGTAACTCCCAAGGGGGAGCACTCCGTATTCTTCAAGAGTGACGAAGCTCACATTCGCGTCTTGTCGGTGGACGCCAAAGGCAATCTGATCGCCGGTTCTGATGGCAGCGGATTGGTCTACCAGATCAAGCCGAGTGGCGAGGGTTTCGTGCTTTACAGCGCGCCTAAAAAAGAAATCACCGCCCTGGCCATCGACAAGGCGGGGAATATTTACGCCGCCGGGGTTGGAGAGAAGCGGCCTGGGGTCACTCCTTCGAACTTTCCTTCGCCGACCACGACCCCCACTCCAACTCCTGCGGCCGGGGCGGCGCAACCCGGCATGGTGGTCTTGAACGTAAATCCTTCTCCGTCTGCCCTGGTGAGCAGCATCCCGCTGCCCGGCTCTGGAGCGAGCGGCGGTTCGGAAATTTACCGTCTCGCGCCCGACGGATCTCCCAGCCGCGTTTGGGCTTCGCGTGACGACCTGGTGTATGCCCTGGCATTCGACCCGGCGGGACGTCTTCTGGCAGGAACGGGAAACCGCGGTCATATTTTCGCCATCACCGGCGAAGATCGTTTCGTCGATCTGCTTAAGGCCAGCGCCACCCAGGTCACGGCTTTTGCTGAGGCTCCGGGGAATGGACTCTACGTTTCAACCAGCAACCTGGGCAAAGTGTTCTTGCTGGGTGGCTCGCCGGAATCCGAAGGCAGCTACGAGAGCGATGTGTTCGATGGCAAAGTATTCTCCCGCTGGGGACACGCCGAGTTACGCGGAGCCGGCAAAGTGGAGCTCTTTGCGCGCAGCGGCAATGTGGACAATCCCGATCGCAACTGGAGTCCATGGACTCCGGTCGATCTGCAGAAAGATCCGGTTTTAAATGTCCCAGCGGCGCGTTTCATCCAGTGGAAGGCCGTATTACATGCCGGGAACCCCACCCCCAGCGTGGACAGCGTGTTGCTGAATTATCTGCCCAAGAACGTCGCTCCTGATTTCGACGACGTCAGCGTGCAGGTAGGCGTGCGTTACCAGCCGCTGCCCAAGCCTGCCGGCATCCCTGACACCAGTGGGGGAGCGAGTGGCACAACGCAGATACGATTCGAGGCGCCCCCTCCCAGCACTCGCGATTCCGGCTCCATCGGCGTGAAGTGGACTGTCCATGATGACAACGATGATCAGATGGTCTACTCGGTCTTTTACCGGGGCGACGGCGAATCCCGCTGGCTGCTGCTGAAGGACAATCTGAGCGACAAGTTTTACTCCTTCGACGCTTCTCTGCTTCCGGATGGCGGCTACACGGTCGAAGTCGTGGCATCGGACGGGCCGTCGCATTCTCCTGGACAGGCGCTTACCTCGACCCGGGACAGTGCCCGCTTTGAAGTGGACACCACGCCGCCGCGAATTGACGAGCTCAGGGCGTCGATTGAAGGCACGCAAATCCATGTGACTTTCCGTGCCACAGATGGATTTTCAAACATCAAGCGGGCTGAGTACTCCGTGGACGCGACCGATTGGCAGTATGTGGAACCAGTGGGCCAGCTCGCCGATTCGAAATCCGCGAGTTATGACTTTCAGGTGACGGTGCCTGCAGCTGGGAACGCGACCCTGACGGACCCGAAGAAGATGTCTGCCGAGCATGTTGTCGTGGTGCGAGTCTATGACCGTTTTGACAACATGAGTTCAGCGAAAACTGTGATTCGTAAGTAGGTGTGGGGCGGACACTCATGTCCGCCGCTTTCGACTTGGATTTGAAAAACTTCGAGTCTTTGTAACCGATAACCAAGAGTCCAAACAACAAGAACTACCCCAAAAGCGGCGGACAGGAGTGTCCGCCCTACACCGTGGCCGAGTCAACCTGTGATCTGGTCGGCATTCCGCAATTCTGGGAAAGCCCAGGCCCAGATTCCAATCACCACCAGTGTTCCCGCTCCACCCAGTACCACCGCTGGGACAGTGCCGAACCAGTGTGCCGTCAAGCCCGACTCAAACTGTCCCAGTTCGTTCGAAACTCCTATAAAGATCATGTCTACCGCATTCACCCGGCCGCGCATTTCATCGGGTGTTGCGAGCTGAACCAGAATGGATCGGATGATCACGCTGATCATGTCCGAAGCGCCGAGCAACAACAGCGCCACAAGTGAAAGCGCCAGGCTGCGCGATAGCCCGAAAATAATCGTGCAGACTCCGAATCCTCCTACGCACCACAGCATGGTGAGTCCGGCGTGTCGCCGCAGGGGACGGTGCGCCACGAGGATCGCCATGGCCGTCGCTCCTATGCCGGGAGCGCTGCGCAGCAGGCCCAGACCCCAGGGTCCGGTCCTCAGAATCTCGCTGGCATAGACCGGCAGCAACGCCACCGCGCCTCCCAGCAAGACCGCAAACATGTCGAGTGAGATGGAACCCAGAACCAGCTTGTGGCTCCAGATGTAATGGAGCCCGGCCAGAACCGTGTTCCAGTTCACCGGCTCCCGCACCCGCACCTGGGCCTGAAGTGTGATTCGAAGCGTGGAGAATACGGCTGCGAGGCTGGTGACCACGGCGGTCGCATACACAACCGTGGGCCCGCGTGAGAGGGCGTACAGAAAACCGCCAACCGATGGTCCCAGGATGGTGGCCGCCTGAAAGATGCTGGCGTTCCAGGCCACGGCGTTGGGAAAGTGCTCTTCCGGAACCAGTTGGGGCAGAAGCGCCCGGCTCACCGGAGCATTGAAGGCGCGCACTACTCCGAGCAGCACAACCGCTGAATAGATCAGGCTGACCGAACGGCTGCCTCGCCATGCGATCGCCCAGAGCAGCCCTGAGGACACGGCAAAGCCGCCGTAGCACAGCGTGACCACTTTGCGTCGGTCGAAGCGGTCGGCAACGTGTCCCGACACCAGAAACAGAAGCATGCCCGGCAGGAACTGGGCCAGGCCGATCAAGCCGAGATCGAGCGGCCGCCTGGTGATCTCATACATTTGCCATCCCACGGCGACCGACTGCATCTCCAACGCCGCCACGATGAAGAATCGCGCCGCCTGGTAGATGGTGAAGTCGGGATGGGTGAATGCGATTCGGCCAGTAGGAAGTTTGGAGGCAGGAACCTTGGGTTCGGCAAGCCTGGTTTCGGGAACCTTCGGTTCGAGGGTTTCGGCCATCTTCTATCTACTTTGCCATAAAACCAAGCTGCCTGCAGACGCAGTGGACTGCGACTCTCATTCGCCGGGCGCGACTCCGCCGGTATAATCCGCAACGTGGTTGTGCTTCTCCGCACGCTCGCGTGGGTGGCCTGCGTGGCCTATGCAACCATCCCAATATTTTGGCTGGTCATCCACCCTCGAGCGGACTACTGGAGATTACGGAAGCGCTCGCCGTATCGCGTGTTGATACCGCTCTGGATTGCGATGTGGATCGTGGTGGGCACGATCACCGCTTCCTGGCGAGACGTGGCGCTCTACGGGACAGGGTGGAGTTGGCCACCCGCGGCCTTCATCTTCGCAGCCGGATTGTGGATTTACAGAAGCTCCGGCGCCGGCTTCAGCGCGGCGCAGCTAGGAGGCCTTCCCGAAATCCTCCCCGGACATCGTGAACAGCGCCTGGCGACAGCGGGTATACGCGCAAGGGTTCGACATCCGGTATATCTGGGACACTTATGCGAGATGCTGGCCTGGAGCCTCGGAACCGGCCTGGTGGTCTGCTACGGGCTGACGATCTTCGCCGTGGTCACGGGCACAGTCATGATCCGATTGGAAGAAAAGGAACTTGAGCAGCGATTCGGCAAGGAATACCGGGATTATCAGAGAAAGGTGCCGGCTGTCGTGCCCAGGATATGGGCCCGATGAAACTTCGAGAAACCGCCTCGCTATAATCGAATCCAGCTGCATGAGCTGATAGCTTCTATTATGCGCTTCGAATTCTTCATCGCGACTCGCTACCTCCGTGCCAAACGCCGCCAGGCTGTCATCGGCGTGATCACGGGCATATCGATCGCTGGAGTTGCCGCCGGAGTCGCTTCGCTCGTCGTTGCCCTTGCCATCAACAATGGATTCCGTCAGGACCTGCAGAACCGGTTGCTGGGTTCGACTTCGCATATCAATCTCTTGCGCATTGAGAGTGACGGCATCAAAGACTGGCGCCCACTGATGGAGCGATTATCGAAACAGCCTCATGTGGTTGGCACCGCGCCCGCGATTTACGAGCAGGTGTTGATCTCGCGAGGCCCACGGGCCCGTGGCGCTGTGTTGAAAGGGATGATCCCTGCCTATGAGCGCAAGGTTAGCGACCTGCTGGATACGGTGAAGATTGGATCGATGGATCCGTTGGATGAGGGCACAGGCCGTGTGGAGCCGGGTCTTCGACCCGGCCAGAGCGGGTCCGGGACCCGCCCCTACGCAGCCGCAGCAGCTTCCGGCGCATCGGCTTCCGCCTCAGAAAAACCTCCGGACGATCTGAGTTCTGTGCAGGAGCGCGTGGCTTCAATGCCGCCGATTGTTCTAGGCAAGGACATCGCCGAAGAATTGGGCGCCACTTTGAACGCGGTGGTACTGGTTACCAGTCCGCAAGGTGAACTTACTCCGTTTGGGTTGGTGCCGAAGTACAGCCGTTTTCGCGTAGTGGGGATCTTCAACTCTGGTTTCTTCGACTACGACAGTTCGTGGGCCTTCACTCGCCTCGCGGACACGCAGAGTCTTGAAGGCCTGGGCGACCAGATCACTGTGCTCGAGTTCAAGGTGGATGACATATACCAGGCCGGACAAATCTCGCAGGAGCTCGAACAGGCCGCCGGCAAGGGCTTCATGTCAACAAACTGGATGGAGCAGAATAAAGCCCTCTTCCGTGCCTTGCGACTGGAAAAGCTGGTCACCTTCATTACCATCGGCCTGATCGTCTTCGTCGCCGCTTTGAATATCCTGATCTCACTCACCATGATGGTGATGGAGAAGACACGTGACATCGCCGTGCTCATGTCCATGGGTACGCGCAAGTCGCAGGTGCGCCGTTTGTTTATTACGCAGGGATTGTTGATTGGCGTGATCGGCACGGCGATTGGTTTGGTAATCGGCTATGCGCTCTCCTGGGCGGGAGGCCACTATCACCTGCTGTCGCTCGCTCCCGAGGTTTACTCGATCGACTACGTACCTTTCGCCCCGCGACTCATAGATGGCGCGCTGGTCGCTTTGGTTGCCATCGGGATTTCCCTGATCGCCACGTTGTATCCATCCTGGTCGGCAGCGCGGATTCTCCCCGCGGAAGCTCTGCGCTACGAGTGACCCTTGGCCAGGTTTGTGACTATGGTCATGTCGTATTTATTAAAAATTGGGCTTAAGGTTCCCTTCATAGCCTCGCCACAATTAGGGAGAAAGAGGTCGCCGCCGCGGCGTTCATGTTTTAATGAACGTGAACTGGAAGCCAGCAGCTGGAAGCTGCCCTTTGAGCCGAGGAGCCAACCTTTTGCATCTAAGTCAACAGGAAATGATCCTGCGCGTCGAAGGATTGAAGAAGGTTTTTCGCTCCGGCGAGTCGGATCTGGTGCTCTTTGAAAACTTATCCTTCCAGGTAGCCAGGGGAGAAATGCTGGCGATCGTCGGAGAGTCGGGCTCGGGCAAGAGTACCTTGTTGCACATCCTCGGCGCTCTTGATCGTGCTTCTGCAGGTGACGTATACTGCGCCCACTTGCGCTTGAGTTCGCTTTCAGAAGATGACGCGGCCGGGTTCCGAAACCACGAACTCGGGTTCGTCTGGCAGTTCCACTACCTGCTGCCGGAGTTTACGGCCCTGGAAAACGTGGCCATGCCGCTTTTGCTTAGGGGTCTTTCCAAGGCGAAAGCGGAGGGAGAAGCTTCGCGATGGCTGCACGAGGTGGGTCTGGAGCAGCGCTCGCATCACCGAGCGGGGGAGCTGTCCGGTGGTGAACAACAGCGTGTGGCTCTGGCCCGGGCGCTCATCACCCAGCCCAAGTTGTTATTGGCGGATGAGCCTACCGGAGACCTCGACAGCCGCACAGCGGACTCGGTTTTTGAATTGATTGCCCGGCTCCATCGCGACTACCAGCTGACCTCCCTCATTGCCACCCACAATTTTGCCTTTGCGCGCCGCTGCCATCGGGTGCTGCGTTTACAGCGCGGGCGAATTGAAGAGGTTCCGCCGGAGACGCTTTCTGGCTAGGGTGACGCAAATTGACAGTTTGTCCCGATCAGTGCCGAAATGGCAAAGTGGCGAAAAAGTTTGTAACGCGTTGCAAATGGTCGGAGAGCACGTCATACGGGTCTCTTTGGTAACGGGCGTATGTTCCACCGGCGCTTCCGGGCCATAGACGGGTTGGCAGGTTGGTTGCAATAATGATTTGAGGGCAGTGGTTTCCCCGGGGTTGGGGGATGCAATCTGAAACCTCGGTCCTCAATAGAGCCAAGGGGGTAGGGCTTTATGTTTGAACGGTATACGGAAAAAGCGAGGCGCGTTATCTTTTTTGCGCGCTACGAAGCCAGCCAGTTCGGATCTCCTTATATTGAGACCGAACACCTGTTACTGGGACTTCTGCGCGAAGACAAAGCCCTGACGAACCGGTTCCTGCGCTCTCATGCTTCTGTCGAATCCATCCGAAAGCAGATCGAGGGACACACCACGATCCGGGAGAAAGTCTCGACTTCGGTTGACCTTCCATTAAGCAATGAGTGCAAGCGGGTCCTGGCCTATGCCGCAGAGGAAGCGGAGCGGCTTTCGCACAAGCACATTGGAACTGAGCATCTGCTTTTGGGTTTACTGAGAGAAGAAAAGTGCTTTGCGGCTGAAATTCTGCACGAGCGTGGCCTCAGGCTCTCGACCATTCGCGAGGAACTGGCACGTAGCAGCCAGGAGAAATCAGCACCCCAGCGTCAACGTGAATCTTCACTGCTCAGCGAGTTCTCCCGCGACCTGACCCAGGCCGCGATGGACAACCAGCTTGATCCGCTGGTGGGACGTGACGGCGAACTGGAGCGGGTGATTCAGATTCTCTGCCGTCGCACCAAGAACAATCCAGTGCTCATCGGCGAGCCCGGCGTGGGCAAGACCGCCATCGTCGAAGGGCTGGCACAGCGCATCGCGGACGGAGAAGTTCCCTCGTTCCTGGCGGACAAGCGCATCCTCGGACTCGATCTTTCGCTGATCGTCGCAGGCACCAAGTATCGCGGCCAGTTTGAAGAGCGTTTGAAGACCATCATGAAGGAATTGATGGAATCGCAGAACTCCATCATCTTCATTGACGAGTTGCATACCCTGGTAGGCGCAGGTTCGGCGGAAGGCTCGCTCGACGCGGCCAACATTCTGAAGCCCGCGTTATCGCGCGGCGAAATCCAGTGCATCGGAGCCACCACGCCGGGCGAGTATCGCAAGTCCATCGAAAAGGACCGCTCGCTGGAGCGCCGCTTCCAGGCGGTGAAAGTTCCGCCGCCGGACGAGGCCAACGCCACCAAAATTCTGTTTGGGATCAAAGACCGGTACGAGAAGTTCCACGCCGTCACCTACACCGACGAGTCCATCAACTTCGCCGTATCGCATTCGAACCGCTACATCCCGGACCGCTTCCTGCCGGACAAGGCAATCGACCTGATCGACGAAGCCGGGGCGCGCGTTAAGCTGCGCCAGACTTCGCTGCCCGAGGACATTACTGAAGTCCAGAAGCGCATTAAGTTCATCGTCCACCGTATGGAGAACGCCATCGCGAACCACGAGTTCGAGAAGGCGCGCTTCTACTCGGATGAGGAACGCAAGGAGCGCGAGAACCTGCGCGCTCTTCGCGAAAAATACCACCTCGATGAGTCCTCCACCGGCGTTGTCGGTCGGGAGGACATCGAGGACGTGGTATCGCGCTGGACCGGCGTGCCCATCACCTCGATTAAAGAAGAAGAGTCGGCCAAGCTGCTGCGCATCGAAGAAGAGCTGCACAAGCGGATCATTTCGCAGGACAAAGCGATCGTCGCCTTGGCCCGCGCCATCCGCCGCAGCCGTGCGGGGCTCAAGAGCCCGAACCGGCCCATTGGCTCATTCCTGTTCCTTGGTCCTACCGGCGTAGGCAAAACCGAAGTCGCGCGCACCCTGGCTCAGTTCATGTTCGGGAGCGAGAAATCGCTGGTGCGTTTCGATATGTCCGAGTTCATGGAAAAACACTCGGTCTCGAAGCTGATCGGTTCGCCTCCGGGATATGTGGGCTACGAAGAGGGCGGCCAGCTCACCGAGCGCGTGAAGCGCGCACCGTATTCCGTCGTGCTGCTCGACGAAGTCGAGAAGGCGCACCCGGACGTGTTCAATATCCTGTTGCAGGTGTTTGAAGACGGCCAACTGACCGACGGCTTGGGCAACACCGTGGATTTCAAGAACACGATCATCATCATGACCTCGAACATCGGCGCCCGGCACCTGCAGAAGCGCGAGGGCCTAGGGTTCCAGTCGACCAATGAAGACATGATTTCGAGCAAGATAGAGGACCTGGTAAAGGGCGAAGTTAAACGCACCTTCAATCCGGAATTCCTCAATCGGCTGGACGAGATCATCCTGTTCATGGCGCTCAGCGAGCAAGACCTGATCCAGATTCTGGAACTGATGGTGAGCTTGTTGAATCAGAACCTGGCGCAGAAGTCGATCACAGTCACGGTGACCGATGAAGCCAAGAAGTGGATCCTAAACCAGACGCTGGGCGATCGAAGTTACGGCGCGCGGCCCTTGCGGCGGGCTTTGCAGAAGTACATCGAAGATCCGCTGTCCGAGGCACTAATCCAGGGTACGATCACGACCCGACCGGCGTTCATCGAAGTCTTCCTCGACGCCCAGAAGCTGTACTACCGTCCGGTAGACTCGGAGAAGACCGAGGGCGTGCTGCTGTACGAGAATTAGCGGGGAGCTTTCAGCTATCAGCCGTCAGCATATGCTGGCGGCTTTGTTTTCTGCACGATCCCCTTCTTAACCCACTATGGAACTGGTACTCTATTCCGCCTTCTGGTGTCCCGACTGCCGCGTGGCCAAGCGCTTCCTGCAGGGGCACAACATTCCATTCAAAGAAGTTGATATCGAGAGCACGCCCGGAGCCGCCGACGAGGTGGTCGCCCGCACCGGCAAACGCGCCATCCCGCAATTCGTCATCGACGGCGAATGGGTGCAACCGTACCGTCAGGGTGAGGGGTTTCTCTACGAGGAGATGTCCGAACGCCTAGGAATCAAAGAGCCTTAAGTCCACCCGTACATAACCTTCCGTACCCTAGAAGACCCCGGCCCCAGGCCGCAGAATAGTAGGTCAAAGGTCTGCCTGGCGGATACCCATTTCCCTCCCCCCGTTTTGCCCGCCGCAACCGGTTTCCTCATGGTCGAGAACCATCATTCATCCGAAGAAGAACCGGTCTGCACCACCTGGGCCCGGATGGTCGAGGTAGTGCTGGGCCTGTTCCTGATCATCGGGACCGGCGTCATGGCGCACTACTATGCGCCGCCCGAGCCGCTTCCCCTCCCCGCATCGGTCAGGCCAGCGTTCACCAACGAACACCAGGAAGAACTGAATCAGTTGACCCGCGACGTGGATGAACTGAAGCAGGAGCAGGCCATGCCGGCGCTGGTCCTGAACCGGTATCGCAATTCGATCTGCTACATCTACGGCGTCTATCATGTCTCCATGCCGGGACACCGGCCCGCGCTGCGCGCCCGCATTTCGGGAACTGGCTTCGTGGTTGCGGAAGGCTTGCTGGCGACCAATCGGCATGTTGCCGAACCCTGGTACGGAGACGCCGAGTCCGACATTCTGATCAGCAAGGGCGCCAAGCCGGAGCTGGAAAAACTGGTGGCGTTCTTCCCGGGATTCCCACTGCCGGTTGATATCACGCCGCTGGTGCTGTCGGCGCACGGCGATCTGGCGGTACTCAAGGTCGAAAACTCCCAAGCTATCAGTCGACTCCGCCCTCTGCCGCTGGCGGAGAGAGCTTCGAATCCGGGAGAATTGGTCGCTGTCGTGGGTTATCCCATGGGCGTACTGGGTATGGTCGCGAAATCGCCCTCGGCCGTGTACGAGCGCCTGGCTTACCGCCACGACGACATCGGCGCCGCCAACGAACTGGCCGCGCTTTCGCTGATTCGCCCATCGGCCACTTGCGGGCACCTGGGAGATGTAGTGGGTGACAAGCTGATCTATGACGCCCCCACGGCCCACGGTGGCAGCGGCGGCCCGGTATTCAACTCGCAAGGTCAGGTAATCGGTATCAACGAAGCCTACATTGACGGCTTCTCCGGCGGCACTCTCGGAGTTTCCGTGCAAGCCCTGCGGCCACTGATCACGGCGGCACAGAAGAGGATCATCGCAAGCACCCCGCCGCCGGCGAAAGAGCAGAACTAACCCCCTCTCAGAAGCGCCCGGAGTCATCCTGAGCCCGGCTTTAGCGGGGTGAAGGATCTGGCGCGCATCGGCACGGATTTCCGGGCGCAGCCCAGCCTCAGCGAAATTTCCTTACCCAGCCTGGCTCGCGCACATGTTCCTCGTCCAAGCGACGCAGCCGTGCTGCCATGATCCCCGGCCTTCCCAGATAACCAACCACGTGCCGCGGATCTTTGCGGTCGACCACCGGTAACCGTCCGATGTTATTCCGCAGCATCTTGGCTGCGGCCTCATGCAGCGTTTCGTCCGGATAAGTCACGATCACTTTGCGGCTTCCCGCGTCGAGCAGACTCACGACCCCGGAAGGATCTTCGTCAAGTGCACGTAGGATATCTCCACGAGTAATGATTCCGGCCAGCTTGCTTCCCGCATCCAGAAGCAACATCCCCTGGTGGCGGCTGGCTTCCGGCTCGTGACGGGCAATGCGCTCGGCCAATTCGCGGACCGGTGTCTCGGCCGGAACTGTGGGCGCTTCCGGGTCCATGGTCTCGGATACCATCATTTGCTGGAGCACGTCGGCTTCGTAGTCCTGGTGGATACGTAATCCACGCCGGATCAGCTTCTCCGTCATGATGGAAGCGTTGGGCATAAGTAGTATGGCGACTCCGTCGGCAATAACGGTGACCAGCATCAGGGGCAATACCGAGTTGTAGTCGCGGGTAATTTCGAAGGCGAAGACGATGAAGGAGAACGCGGCCCGGGAAGCCGCTCCAAATACTGCGCCCATGGCCACCAAGGCGAAGGCCCCAGCCGAAAGATGTGCGGCGGGAAAAATCTCATTCATCCCCATCGCAAACACCCCTCCCAGCGCGGCACTGGACATGAACATCGGCGCCAGCAATCCGCCCGACGTTCCCGATCCTAATGAAACGACCAGAGCCACCGCCTTGGCCAGCATCACCACGACCAACACCTTCAAAGCAAGGTTTGCATTCAGAATGTCGCTGATCGTGTCGTAGCCGACACCTAAGACCCTGGGCACGAAGTAGCCGATCACGCCCAGCCCCAGGGCCCCGATGGCCGGCCACCAGAGTTCGTCAATGGGCAGCTTCGCGAACTGGTCTTCAGTCCAATACAGTAATCTGCTGAATCCGACCGCCGCCAAACCGCAAATCACTCCCAGCACCAGATAGAACGGCAGTGCGCGCGGGATGCCGAAATCCATGGCCGTGACCGTGAACATCGGGCCGGCGCCGAGCAATTGCATGTGGACCGCAGTCGCCAGAGTACTGGCGATGACCAGAGGAATAAACGATCGCGATTTGAACTCAAACAGGAGCAACTCAATGGCAAGAATTACTCCGGCAATCGGCGTATTGAAGGTAGCCGACATGCCCGCCGCAGCTCCGCAGGCCAGCAGTACTTTCCGCTCTGAGGCCGTGGTATGAAAAACCTGGCCTACCAGCGATCCCACAGCGCCGCCAGTCTGAATGATGGGGCCTTCAGCGCCGAACGGACCACCAGTGCCGATGGCGATGGCCGCCGAGATCGGCTTCAGAATCGCCACCCGGGGCTGAATGCGGCTGCGATTGAAAAGCACAGCCTCCATGGCCTCCGGAATGCCATGGCCCTTGATCTTCGATGAGCCGTACTTGGCCATGACTCCCACGATAATCCCGCCGATTACCGGAATCGGGATAACCCACAATCCCAGATGATTGTGGCGGGCGCTGGTAAAGTCGGATACGAAGCGGCCGTAGAACGATATGTTGGTCAGGAGGCCAATGAGCTTATACAACAGGAAGGCAATGGCCCCGGCGATCAATCCAATCGCCGCCGCCAGGAATGAGACCAGCACCATCCGGAATTGGGCAGGCTCGGCCAGGCTCGTGTCGCCGACCTGAGCGCCCGTGTCCGCGAATCCCCGGTCAACTGATTCGGTCACGCCTGACCTG
>Ga0210384_10003493_pt1 | contig 18147 bp, 13 predicted proteins | sample IncBWH2MmetaG_FD_160574 | JGI IMG/M metagenome (GOLD analysis project Ga0210384, IMG submission 160574) | Forest soil microbial communities from Barre Woods Harvard Forest LTER site, Petersham, Massachusetts, United States - Inc-BW-H-2-M | ecosystem: Environmental > Terrestrial > Soil >...
GTGAACCTTACACCCAAAATGGAAACACAAAGTTTGACTGGTTTCGCGCAAAAATGCTAGGCGGAAGAACAAATCACTGGTCCCGCATTTCATTGCGTATGGGTCCAAAAGATTTTAAATGCAAGGATGCTTATGGTGTTGGTGATAACTGGCCGGTCACTTACGATGAAATCAAACCTTATTATGATAAAGTAGATCGTTTGATTGGTGTGTATGGATCCAATGAAGGATTGGAAAATGATCCGGATGGAATTTTTCTTCCTCCACCTGCACCTCGTCTGAATGAATTGTTTGTAAAGAAAGCTGCAAAAAGTATGGGCATAAACGTTATAGCAGGCAGGGGCTCTGTATTAACCGCAGCATTGCCGGGTAATAAAGACCGCGGACAATGTTTTTATTGTGGTCAATGCAATCGCTCCTGTAAAGTGTATGGTGATTTTTCCGCATCATCATGTTTGGTTATTCCTGCAATGAAAACAGGAAACCTTACAGTTATCACAAATGCTGTTGTAAGAGAAATTAAAACTGACAATAAGGGTTTGGCAACAGGCGTATCATACATAAGTAAAGATGATATGCAGGAGTATGAAGTGAAAGCAAAAACTGTTGTCCTGGCTGCAGGCACCTGCGAAAGTGCACGCATCCTTCTAAATTCAAAAACAGCGCATCTTGCAAATGGCTTAAGCAACAGCAGCAATGTGGTTGGGAAGTATTTACATGACTCTACGCAAGCAGGCGGATTAATAATTCTTCCTCAATTAATGAACAGGCCTAAGTATAATGAAGATGGTGTGGGCAGTCTGCATTTATATGCACCGTGGTGGGCAGATAATCAAAAGCTTGACTTCCCTCGTGGATATCATCTCGAAATATTTGGCGGATTAATGATGCCAGGCTATGGCGGTTATTTAGGTTTTGAAGGATCAGTTGTTCCGTTGATCAATGGTTATATACCTGACGCTGCAGGCAGGATGAAGCCAGGCGGTGGTTTTGGAAAATCATTAAAGGATGATTACAGAAAATTCTATGGAACATTTGCCGGCTTTGGTTGCCATGGCGTTGATACAGCTAAAGAAACAAATTACTGCGAAATAGATAATAGTGTTGTCGATAAATATGGTATTCCTGTTTTGCGTTTCAATTATCAATGGGGCAGAGATGAAATAAAACAGGCAAAGCACATGAACGAAACGACGCAGGCTGTGTTTAAAGAAATGGGAGGAATACCATTGATGGCACCCGCAGGTGAAGCAAACAATTGGGGGCTTTCTAATCCCGGCAAGGGCATCCATGAAGTGGGCACAGTAAGAATGGGCGATGATTCAAAAAAATCAGCCGTAAACAAATATGGACAATCGCATGATTGCAGTAATCTTTTTGTAACCGATGGTTCAGTGTTCACGCAACAATCAGAAAAAAATCCAACATGGACCATCCTTGCGCTTTCTATGCGTACAGCGGAATACATTCTTGATCAAAAGAAAAAACAAAATATTTAAACATGAACAGGCGAGACAGCTTAAAAGCAATCGGGATTGCAACTGTAACCACTGCATTGATTGATGCATGCAAACCTGTTGCAAAGTCAAATACAGAAATAACAACAGACATAACCGGCAGGCAGCCATTTGAGGCGGAACGTGATAAAAAACTGCAGGAAGAAACATTTTTTGATGCACACGAAATGGCAACAATAACAGTTTTGGTTGACATTATTATACCAAAAGATGGAAGAAGCGGTAGTGCGACTGATGCAAAGGTTCCGGAGTTTATAGAGTTTATCGTAAAAGATGAACCAGCGCATAAATTGCCGATGCGTGGCGGATTAAAATGGCTTGATGTAAAATGCCTGAATCAATATGGAATAGAATTTAAGGGCTGCACCCCTGTACAGCAAACAGAAATAATAACTGCAATCGCTTATCCTTCTCTTGCGGTACCCGAAATGCAACCTGGTGTTGCGTTTTTTAATAAGATAAGAGATTTAACTGCCATTGGCTTTTTTACCAGCAAAATGGGTATTGATGACTTGGGTTATAAAGGCAATACGCCCAACCAATGGAAAGGTGTGCCGCCCGAAATACTTAAGCAATATGGTTTGGAAAATGTGTAAGACTTTACCGCTCTCGGCCAGTTTCGTTATCATCTGTTTTCAATCCAGCACACTTTCAATTTCCGTTCGGCAAATAGCCACTTACCTTCCTGTTTTACCATGATATCATAGTAACGAATGCCGGCAATCATGAGCTTCTGGACCCCATCCTGAACTTTCAGGTGATAAGCCCGGCAATAGGTAGTGCCGGTTGCCCGATTCCCATTTAACTTAGTAGTGCTCTGACCATTGAAATGCATTGTAGAAAGGTATTGATTAAGGTCGTCGAACACAGGGAAGAGGTTTTTCCGGCCGGTGACTACCTGGGTCGGCGTAGGTATCTTCTCATCCATGTACACTTCGAAATTCGTGTCCTCGGTAAAAATCGCCATTTGACCCTGGGCATCACGAGTATCGGCGCAATAAGAATATTGATCGATCAGTTCACGAATAGCGATCCGGTCTTCCAACTGTTGCAATTTTTCTTCGATTTTCATTTTCATTTGTTTTTTTGGTTTATTGCTGCTGGGGTCATTCCATACTTTTTTTTGAAAGACGTATAGAAGTGGGAAAGATTTTCAAAGCCCAGGTCCAGGTAAATATCATGGGGCTTTTTATTCTTTTGTTTCATGAGATAGTATGCTTCAGAGAGACGTTTGTTTTTCAGCCAGATGGATGGGGAGTTATTAAATGTCGTAGCGAAATCCCTTTTAAAGCTGCTCAGGCTTCTGCCGGATAATTTGGCAAAATTTTCTATGGGCGCATTGTAATGAAAATTCTTTAACATGAATTCTTCCAGATTTGTTTTATGCGGATCACTAAAATCAAAAAGAAAAGACTTTAACTCCGGCTGCAGCTGCAACAGTAACTCAATGGCTTCATTTACCTTCATAACTGCAAGCTTTTTACTCACATTTTTCCACTGATCGATATAGGGCATTAGAGAGAGAAAGTAGCCCTTCAGAAAGCAACTCGGTTCAAGTAAAATATTTTTTCTCCCATGATACTTTTCCTCGCAGGCAATTTCGTTATCCAGTGCAAACTGTCGCAACCGTTCATTGCTCAGGACTACAGAAAGGCATTGATACTCTTTATCGGCCGCCGGAATTTTGATGCTTTTTGCAAACTGATTTCCCTGAGCAAGCAGCAGCTGTCCTTCTTCCAGCACCATTTCTCCCCGCTGATGAAAAATTTGCGTTTGACCCGATATTTGATAAGCCAGCAAATGTTCCGGAACAAACTGCTCATAAGTATACCCTTTATCAAAAGTGCACGCATAAATAAAAGATTCTCCCAGCAATTGGATAACGGGTCTCATTTCTATATTTTATACAAATTTTCAAATTTTATCCATATTTCTATTTTCTGTACGGTCCAAATTCTATTTGCTATAAAGTCCAAAACTGATAGCCTTCTGCAAGCTGGTATTTAGTTGGTTCAGCCTGAAAATCATGCTTTTAGTTATGATTCTCTTAATAACGAGCTCATAATTAACAGGAACTTTGGTCCCCTGATGGCTATTGCTTCTGCAATTGTATGTCAAAATGAAGTTTTATTTCTTCACCCACGACAAGACTTCCTGCTTCTGTTAGTAAACTAAAATTTAGTCCATATTCTTTCCGGTTAATTTTGCCGGTAACTTCAAATCCTGCTCTTGTATCGCCAAACCTCCCTGCCCCGATACCCGTGAATTCAGTCTCCATCTTAATATTTCTTTTTGTTTCCTGGATAGTTAATTCGCCTGAAAGGATAAAATCGTCTTCTGCTTTTTGCAGGGCACCGTCAAACACAATTTTCGGGAATTTTTCAGTATCAAGAAACATGGGTGATTTAAGATGATTATCCCTTTCAGCATTATTGGTGTCAATGCTGTTCGTGTCAATTTCAAAGTGTATGGAGGCATTGTTAAAATCTTCGTTGCCGGCCTCGACAATGCCATTGAAAATCTTGAAAGTGCCCGAAACATTTGATATTGCCAGGTGCTTTACTTTAAATTGAACTTCGGAGTGGTTGGGGTCAACCTTCCATTTTGAAATTAAATTTTCTGTCATGATCTGTGTTTTTATTTTCACAAATCTAAAGGCAGCAAGGGAACAATTTTTTACCAAATGGTAAAAAATCATTTTTGCGTTCTGATCCTGCTTAATGATTGTTGTGTGATGCCAAGGTATTTTGCCAGGTCTCCAAGACTGATTCGTTGCAGTATGGGATAGTTTTCCTCTACGAACAGGTTGTAACCGGTGCCGGCATTTTTTTCAAGCATTTCAGAGATTCGCTTCGTCATCTTAAGCGCAGCAATGGAAATTAATTTCCTGAAAAATGTCTCCATACAATGATGCCTTAAACAAAGTATTTCCATTTCTTTCTGGCTTATGATCGTTACGGTGGTTTTTTCAAGGGCCATGATCGTGTACTTTGACGGCGATTTTGATAAGTAACTCTCGAAAGCAGTGAATAATTGATTTTCCCAAAAGAAGCGCATAATGAATTCCTTATCATCTTTTGTAAAGAATGTTTTTACAAGCCCTTCATTTATAAAAAATAAATTCCTGCAGACAGTTCCTGTTTTTAGCAGATAGTCGCCTTTTTGAAAGACCTTTGTTTTCAGGTTTTTAAATAAATCATCCATCGCTGTTTCATCAAGAGGCGAAAATTGATTGCAGAATTGAAGAAAGTCGGCCATAGAATTTTGCAGATAGGAGTTGGTAGTAGGGTTCAAAGATAGGCTTCGGATGCAATAGATTTTTGAAGATATGTTTCAGGAAAAAGTTCATAGCTTTCTTATCCAATGAGAAAGTTCAAACACTTATATAGGATGAAATAATGAACTAAGTATGACAAGGTTTTTTCAATCCTGTCTACTGCTTGAAGCTATTTAAGGGTGCGCCAGGATTTATTTTGCGTTTATGTCAGATGGCTGGATCCTGTTTTATCTTGGTTGGAATTCATTTGTAACCTTTGTCCATTTTGTGGTTTTACCAATCAGAGATACAACTGTATAATTCCGAAGTTTCAAAACATTTGACCCTTGTACTTTTATAATTGATTTATACTTTTTTCCATTTTTATAGTCGAATTATGTACCACCATCGTATACACCACCATTGAACTGATTTCCATTGATGAACCCTGAGGCCGCCAATCATAGAATTTAAATACGAATGAGTAGTGGATACGCGCGTTTTATGCCGTCTCCCGCCTAAGGCGGGACCGGCCGTTCTTAGTTACGCGATAAAGTGAAAAACACTTCTCCGGTTTGTTTATTAAACGATGTGTCAACGTAGGTTTGAGGATAAGAAATGTATAAGTTCCGGGAATTTAAAATGAGAATATGTACAGTATCATAAGTATAAATAATCGTATTTCCTGTGTGTCCAATGTGCGTCAATATCATCTGACTTGTTGATGTTTGATTATATTGAAAGCTGTCAAGAACGAGGTCACCGGGTTCATTTAAGAATTCTAACACACCAGTTGACTGAAAATTCCAAAAATTTATATCCGGGGAATATATTTTACCGGTTTCCCACGAAGCGGAATCATAATCATATATCCATTTTCCGCTTACAGACGAAATAGGGTGAGTGGTGTCTTTGGAACAATTACTAAAAATTAGCAGAAGGGTTATAAAAAGTAGACTTCTCAACATAAATTGAAATAAGATAAATATACAATTCTTTACTTACCATTTCAAGCCTGGAAGAGTAGGGGTTTTTACTTAGCTCCAACTCCGATGATAACAAATTGTTTTTTAGCCCTTAAACTATTTGATTTATTTTACATCCATATCAGTTACTAATAATTGGCGGATTGAAGAACAGGATATTCTTTATAATTATAATAGTAGTTGAAATCCTTGCCCATTTCTATCGAAATCAATGACTCCTCGTCATATCCAATTCATTACTCCGCAAATCAAATCTCATCGATATGCCTCCTGGACAAACACTCCGGGTTTTACCGGACGAGACATGGGCCGAACCAGAAAAATGGGTTTGGGAGCAGACCTGCATGGGAGAACTCGCTGATTTTAATCATAACTGTCTAAAGGAACTTGACCCGAATAAAGAAGAAGGCTGGAATTCAGAAAGATTAATCAGTAGTTCATTCCTGGAAACGGTCCTTTTTAAGGATCCGTACAGAATTAGTCTGCCTCGGCGGGGCTTAAGGATTTCAGGTGCCTGGATCCGGGGAAAAATCGATTTGTCCAATGCGAGACTCGGGGTAGAACTATGGTTGGACAAATGCCGTTTTGAAGATACCGTCGATCTTTCCTTTATCCGTACTGACGATTATATTTCTATAGTAAAATCATTCATTGCGAAAGACCTGGACCTGCATTACATGGAATCAAAACAAACCATGAATTTGGGAGGAACTATGATCGGAGGTTCGCTAATCATGTATTCGGTTTCAATTGAAAAATCTTTGGATATAAGAAACGGAATGGAGTGCATGGAATTAGATATGCGCAATGCAAAAATTGGAGGGGAACTCGATATCAAAAGGATAAAAGTCAAAAAAAAAGCGAGGCTTGATTCACTTTCGGTTGAAGGATCACTGAGTATTTCAGAAGCCTGTGGTTTCGATGAAGTTGATTTATCAAACGCGAAGATTGGCGGGAAGCTGGTTATAGAGGATGTACAGATAACCAATTTATTTGACCTGAATGGAATTTATGTTCACCGCGATTTTTATATAAACGAGAAAACAATTTTTACAAAGGTCAATATGACTGGTGCTGAAATTGGTGGACAATTTATTTTATCGAATACCAATATTTCTGAAGAACTGAATGTAAATGGAGCTTCTGTAGGCGGGGATTTCTTTATCAGTGGCGATTCAGGGTTTAAGAATATTAACCTGATCGGCGCAAAAATTGACGGACAACTGAGTATCGAAGAATCCAGGGTTACTGAGTTGATGGACATGGAGAGCATAAAAGTTGGCAGTGAGGTATTTATTAGGGAAAAAGTTGAATTGAATGGTTTGAATATGGCGGGTGCCACCATTGGAAGTGACCTTGTAATATGCGGTACCAGGGTAAAGGGTAAGCTGAATATGGGGGGACTGTCAGTTGGGCTCGATTTGGTTTTATATTGTGACAGGACTGGCCCGGAATCCTCACCAGGTGTAACTGAATTTGGGGAGATCAGTATGCGAAGTGTGAAAGTGGGTGGCCGTCTTCAAATGAGAAATATAATAGTAAACGGCAAACTGAATATGGATGATCTATCCATTTCACAACAATCCGAAATTAAGGGGGGATCAAAATTTCTAGAGATTCAAATGATTGGTGCAACCGTTGGCGCCCAGCTCGATCTGATATCAATCAAAGTGGAGAAAAACCTTGAAATGCAGTCTATCAGGGTGGGTCAAAATATATTTATTAGAAATAGTGATTTCGGTGGACGGGTCAGCCTTATTGATTCCACGATCGATGGCAGTTTAATGATTTCCTCAAATAATTTCACACACCTGGATCTGGGCGGAACAAACATTCGGGCTGAATTGCAGATCGGTGAAGACGGGATTTTTGGACAGGAAAGGAAAATAAATAAATGGACTGGGAAATCTTGTCTGAACCTGAGTAATGTAAAAGCAGGATCGGTATCTGATGGAGGCGAAGACTCCTGGCCTGAAAAAATTGACTTTGATGGCTTAATCTATTCAGGACTGGGTCGCGGTGCACGGGGTGATGTAAACAATAACGATATAAATAAAAGGGATGATGGATGGTACGTTCGCTGGCTATTAAAAGAAGATCCATTTTCTTCGCAACCTTATTACCAGCTGGCAGAAGTCTTGAGTAAAGCGGGACGAAGTGAAATATCGAATGGCATTTTATATGCTGCCAAAGAACGGGAAAGGGCTCTGGCTTTTAAAAAGGGTCTTTGGTCGAAATGGTTTGGTTTAAGCATGCTGAACTGGACCATCGGCTATGGCTACGGGGCCAGGTATTTCAGGTCGCTGATCTGGGTAATTGCTCTCATAATTATAGGAATCCTCGTAGTTGGTACCGTAGAAACAGGGGCCATGAGACATGCGTCCATGCTTGATAAATTTGGGTTCAGTCTCGATACATTAATTCCAGTTATTAAGTTTAATGATAAATACAAACTGGATTTCCATGGCTGGCAACTGCTTTATTTTTATTGTCACAAAATTATGGGATTCATATTAAGTTCGTTTGTAGTTGCGGGATTGTCGGGTATCACGAAAGAATAATTGTAGTGATGCCATCCATAGCAGCAGCCGGTTTATAAATCTCAAAAGTTTTTGCCGACATAATCCGGCCTGTCGCTTTATTCTTAAACGATCCGTTTTCCAGTTCTTCAAAAACTTCAACCCTTGTCCTTGGTTTACGAACCTTACTGTAGCGGGTATCCTGTAAGCGTCTATAGAATTCTTCTCGTACCATGTTTTTTTGGGATGTTATGTGTAAGTTAGGTGAAGCGGACGCAATCTGGCTGTTTATAAATGGAATCAATTAACGTGGTGAGATTCATACCGCCTTCCCGCGAGACGCGGGAACCGGGCTCTTCGCTGTATACCCGCCGTTGGCGGGTGATGCCGCTTCGATCCCTGACGGATAACAAGAATTCATACGGAAGACTTTAAGTTTCCTATTTTTATTTTCTAATGATTTTACCTATAGCTTTTCCGGAAATAAAGACCAGACGTCTGATGCTGCGCCGGTTGGTTCCTGAAGACCGAAAAGCTTTATTTATTCTGCGCAGTGATGAACAGGTGTCCAGATTCATCCAGCGCATGAGGATGACCAGCGAAACCGAGGCGGCGGCTTTCATCGAGAAAATATGGAGCAACGGCGACCGGGGTCCTGATATTTTTTGGGCCATCTGCCTGAACACCCAACCGGATCTTATCGGAACGATCTGCCTTTGGAATTTTTCAGAAGATCGGAAACAGGCGGAACTCGGATACGAATTGTTCCCCGCTTTTCAAGGCAGGGGCCTGATGTCCGAAGCGGTACAAGCTGTGTTGGATTATGGATTTAAAGTCCTCGCACTGACTACCGTGGAGGCCTATACGCATAAAGCCAATATACGGTCCAGGAAAATGCTCGCGAAATTTCACTTTCGATATAGTGCGGATAAAGTGGATCCAGATAATGATAACAATGAAGTCTATTCACTTATTGTTGCATGATAACAAACCGAAACGGTAGTTCGCAAAACGCGTACTTTTTCGACTGCTTTGGGTAGTGTGCTGTCTCCCGTCCTGCCAAATACGAGAGCGGGAGATGCCGCTTCGATCCCGGACGGACATAATAACGTTTGCTATAACGAACAATTTGCGCTATATTTGTTCATTATAGCGAACATTATGAATGAACGGTCCACTGCCCCGGTTCCCAGGCTCCAGAAAATCATGGCAGAACTCGGGGAAAATATCAAACTCGCGCGACTTCGTCGGAAACTCACGACGGACCAGGTCTGCGAGCGCGCGGGCATCGGCCGTACAACACTTTGGCAGATTGAAAAAGGTTCTCCCAATGTGACGATGGGAGCATATGCGCAGGTGCTCTTCGTGTTGGGACTGGAAAAGGATTTACTGAAACTGGGCACGGATGACGAACTTGGCCGGCGTCTCCAGGATGCGAACCTGGAACCAGGGAAAAGAGGACCGAAGAAAAAATAAAGAAGAGATCATGGACATTTTCGTATACGCAGACTGGTTTGAACTCAAGGGCCCCGCAAGAATGGGCACACTCTCCGTCACCCATACAAAAGGCCGCGAGGTTTTTTCTTTTGCATATGATAAAGAATGGATAAAGAAGGGCCAGGCACAAACGCTCGATCCGGATCTGCAACTGTTTTCAGGGCCGCAGTATCCGGCACAGGATAAAAAAAATTTCGGGATATTTCTCGATTCTTCTCCCGACCGCTGGGGACATCTGCTCATGAAAAGAAGGGAAGCTATCGCCGCGAAACTCGAAAAAAGAAAAGAGAAAACACTTTTTCAGGAAGATTATTTACTTGGCGTATTCGACCAGCAACGCATGGGAGCGCTCAGATTTAAATTATCGGAAGACGGGCCTTTCCTGAGTAATAACGCGGATCACGCGGCGCCGCCATGGACCTCGCTGCGGGAACTGGAATTCGCGAGCCTGCAGCTGGAAAAAGAAACCTTATCGGACAAAGAATCTCTGAAATGGCTGAATATCTTACTCGCACCCGGTGCATCGCTTGGCGGAGCCAGACCGAAGGCTGGCATCACGGACGAAAAAGGAAATCTATGGATCGCGAAATTTCCCGCTGCCACAGACCGAACCGATACGGGCGCATGGGAAATGGTCACGAACGACCTTGCTAAAGATGCGGGCATCGATGTGGCCGTTGGACAGGCGAAACGTTTCAACGACAAACGCCATACGTATTTATCGAAACGCTTTGACCGGATCGGTACGAAACGACGCGTGCATTTTGCCTCCGCGATGACGCTGCTCGGCCGAAGCGATGTCGCGGAAAACTCCTCCTACCTGGATCTGGCGGCCTTTATCATCAAAAACGGCGCGGATCCGAGGCAGGATCTGGAAGAACTCTGGCGCAGGATCCTGTTTAATATCGCCGTGAAAAATACCGACGACCATTTGCGGAATCATGGTTTTTTGCTCACAGCCCGGGGATGGTCGCTCGCACCGGCTTATGATGTGAACCCCAATGAACAGGGCTTCGGCCTGGTGCTGAATATTTCGGAGACCGACAATGCACTGGACTTCGACCTCGCGCTTTCTGTAGCCAAATATTTCCGCGTGGAAAAAAACGCGGAGTCGATTCTCAAGCGTGTCCGCCGCTCGGTCGCCAAATGGAAAACCACCGCAAAAAAATATGCGATACCTTCCAGTGAAATCAGTTTGATGTCAAATGCGTTTGAAGAATAAAAGCAAACTGTCAGTTTCCGGATCGCAAAATTTCTTTATAAAACTCTATAATTGAGGACCAACGATCTTCATCAATATTTGATATTGAACTGGCCGTTCGTAAGCGTCACAACGGAATCCCTGTGGCCGCCTGGAGCACCTGGGCTGATAACCGTTTCTATAACGGTGCCATGAAATGTTCCCTGCAAGGTAGAGTCTGATGAGATGGAAGTGATAGTAACTGAATCGTCATTGCTCCAGGAAATAAAACCAGGATACTCTAATCCGGAGTAAAATTCCAGCATACTTGTGTGAGGCGCTGTCTGGGAAATGGAATAACTTGGATAGATTCCCGGGTTTATTATACCATCATTTGAAGTAATAATAAAGCTTATTAATGTATTTACCGCGGGCGAATCGCTATAGCCTGAGAAATAAACGATGCCGCTTCTGCCTGGGACGCCGGCATTCAGGTCTGTATTAAAGGTCAAAAACTTTCCATTTGCCCAGGCTGAAATACCTATGGCTGACTTACTAGAATTATTGTTTTTTTTACAGGCAGCCATAAGAATAACAAAGATCAAAGGGAAATAATGAAAGCGCTTCATAATAGGTAAATGTACATAAGGGATCTATTCAGCTCAATAAATTGGCGGTTATGGCCCAAAATAAAGGGAAACTGAGCCGTATTGTTGTTTTCTATGAGCTGAATAATGCTGGTTTCAGTTGCCATGGATCACTTAGAAAAGAGTTATTGGATGCATATCGTTTTACAGTCTGCAGGAAGTAAGACAGATGGTTAGAGAGTGAAAGGAGTATTATAACTGTTCCAGACTACATGAATCCTGGAATTACTAAAAACCGAAAAAATCTAATCCCAATTGGCCCGGATTTAAGGAGGAGTTTACACCGACAAGTTATCGGCGATTAAAAACCAGGTTTCCGAATCACAGGCCGATCATCCGTGACGTATTTACAGCTTTGGTTGTTGGGTCAGGTGGCCCTGAATGGGTAAAATGTAAAAAGTAATCCAGGTCAAAAAATACATAAATAAGACCAAGGAGTAACCCGGAAATAGCAGTAACAAAATTGGAAAGATGGGTTTTCGATATAAAAAAGTATTCAATGTTGTGAATAAATGCTCTATAAATTTAACAGTTTAAAATTTATACCCTGCGAGATTGAATTAGACTGTTGTAATCTTGACTCTGATATATCCCTTGAAACAGTAAAGATGCGTAAAGGAATATATCTTCATGCTATTTAACCAAGTTCTTTTCTAATTGTTTACTGGTAGTATATTCCGATGGAGTCATGCCGAATTGTTTATGAAAATCGCGCGCGAAGTTCGTTTGCAGGCTATAACCTACCATGCTGGCAACTTCGTAAACTTTATAGTTTCCTTCAGAAAGTAACTCGGCGGCTTTTTTTAACCTGGCTATATGTATTAACTCATTCGGTGTAAGATTGGACAAAGCTTTTATTTTTCTGTAAAAAGTAGGCCTGCTCATATTCATGATTTTCGACAATTGCTCAACATCAATATCAAAATTGGTCAGATTTTCATCAATAACGAGTTTTAGTTTTTCAAGGAAAATTTTGTCGGCCTTGGTATAACCTATGGTTTTAATATGTGTTAGCGGTGAGCTAGCAAAATATTCTTTGATCTTATCCCTGTTTAAAAGGAGATTCGAAATCTGGGCATTCAGGTGTTCAAAGGCAAATGGTTTTTCTATATAAGCATCAGCACCAATCTCGAGTCCTTCAATTTTAGCATGAAGTGAATTTTTTGCGGTAAGCAGGATGATAGGTATGTGGCTATATTCCAGATTGGTTTTTATTCGTTTGCAAAGCTCCAGGCCATCCATAACAGGCATCATTATATCACTGATCACCAGTTGGATATTTCCCTCTTTTATTATTTCAAGTCCTTCAATACCATTTAATGCTTTACGAACCAGGTAATCAGAAGTTAATTCATTACTTATAAATTCAAGAATCTCTTTATTATCTTCAACGAGTAAAATTTCCCTTTTAAATGAATTGTCGAAATCTGCGATATCCTGAATAATTTCTGATCCTGATAAAGATTCCGATTCATCCGTATGCAGTTTGAATTCTATTTCCTGATGAATTGGCAGGGAAAGGACGAAGGTATTCATGCCATTTTCTGACTTTAACAAATCAAGTACACCTTTATGTAATTCTGCCAGTGAGCGGGAAAGCGGCAGACCAATACCAGTTCCTGATTGCTTTTCAGTTTCATTGATTCTATAAAAGGGTTGAAATATTTTTTCTTTAAGGTCGTAAGGAATAAGATAACCGTCGTTACGGAAAACGATTTTAAATAATTTATCTTCACTGTTAAAATTTTGCATTTTTACCTGAACTTTAGTTTCTGCATATTTAATTGCATTACTGAAAAGATTACTTAGGATTTTCTTTAATGCTTCCGGATCTACAAAAGCCTGCAATGTAATCCCGGGTACTTCCAGCTTAAAAGCGATATTCTTTTGTTCAGCAGCTACCCTAAAAATTTCAAAAGTTTCCTCGAGTAATTCCGTAATATCCGTTTTAACGAAGTTTAAACTAAACTTATCCATTTCTGTTTTTCTGAAGTCAAGTAATTGGTTTGTAAGATCAATCAACCTGTTTGTATTTTTTTCCATAGTTTTCAGATTATCATTTATTTCAGAATTGTTATTTTTCTTTCTCATCAATTTTTCCAATGGCATTTTAATCAGTGTAAGTGGAGTCCTGATCTCATGAGCGATATTGGTAAAGAATTCAATTTTTGAATGATAAATTTCTCTTTCTTTTTCGATTTCAAGCATTTCAAATCTGCGCCGGTTTTTTTCAACCAGGCGGTTGAGATAACTATTGATCAGGACATATGCAATACCCAAAACGATGGCTGCATATATGAGGTAGGCCCAAATACTTTGCCAGTATGGTGGCGATATTAATATGTAAAGGCTTGCTTCCTGATTATTCCATATCCCACTGCTATTAGATCCTTTTACTTTGAATGTGTAGTTACCCGGTGGTAATTTGGTATAATATACTTTTCTGTTGTTTTTTAAAAAGATCCAATCTTTATCCACTCCTTCCATTTTATACGAATATTCATTCATTTCAGGAACGGTGTAACTCAGGGCTGCAAAATCAATACTGAAAGTGGATTGGTCGTATGATAATGAAATGTTCTTTGTGTAAATGATAGATTCCTTTAATGAAGAACCTTTCATGTTCACTGCAAGCTCATTGTTGTTTACCTGGAAGCCGGTTATATACACAGGTGGTATATCAGTATTTTTTATGAATTCATCCGGTTTAAAACTAATTAATCCCTTTACACTTCCAAAAAACATGCGGCCATCCGTATCCTTAAATCCTGAATTGTAATTGAATTGATCACTTAACAGTCCGTTAGATTTTGTATAGGTTCTGATATCACCATTGGTTGGATTTAAGCAGGCCAGTCCCCTGGAAGTGCTGATAAACAAGTTATTTTTTCCATCTTCCAGAATGCGGAAAACAAGGTTATCCGGCATTCCGTTTTTCGTAGTGTAACGCGTAAATATTTTTTTGTCCTTTTGGTATTTGCATAATCCGCCTTCTGTAGCGAACCATAAATTCCTTCTGCTGTCTTCAAGAATACCATTGACATGGTTATCACAAAGGCTGTTCGGATTATTTGTGTCATATAATAAAGTACCAGACTGTTTTGTCAGTGGATTATAGTAGATAACACCTTGTCCCTGTGTACAGGCCCATAGAGTTCCCTCTTCATCCTCCCATAAAACCTGAATGGGAGCTTCGAAAAGGGGTACAGAAGAGAAATCATCTGTTTGGCGGTTATATCTGAACAGTCCTTTCCATGTGCCTACAAGGATATCTCCTGACAGAGTTTTAAACAGGGTAACGATAAAATCATTTTTTAATTCATGCGGACCCGGACCAGCGTTGTAATGTCGAATCACTTTTCCGGTTTTTATATTCATGATATCAAGCCCATGCATAAAAGTTCCGATCCAGAGGCTGTCGCCAACTGCCAGCAGCCCATGAATATTATGATAAGCAATGCTGGTTTTCGTGCCCGTCGGTTTAAAGGAAGTGAAAGTATTATTAAGCAGATCCATTTTATTCAGTCCACCGTCTTCAGTTCCTACCCATAAATCATCATATTGATCTTTACATATTTCATGAATGGCGTTTCCGCTCATGGAAGGTTTTATATATTCCGGAAAATATTTCTGGAATGTTGTAAATGGTTTCGGATAATAGTTCAGGCCGCCAAAAAAAGTGCCAACCCATAAACCTCCTTCCCTGTCTTTGCAGAAAGTAAAAATGACATTATCAGAGATAGAATAGTGGTTGTCGTATTCCTTTTCGAGCCTGATAATGGTTCGGTTAATCGCGTTATATATATAGATACCGGTTTCAGTTCCTATCCAATATTCTTTTTCTGTCAATTGCATAAATTCCCTTGCGTATATACCGGTTTTGTCTGGATTTAGACAGACGATATCCTGAAAAGTCTTGTTGATCACATCAAATAGTTTAACGCCCTTCGTTAGCGTTCCGACCAACAGATTGCCATTTTTCAGCGGATATATTTTTTCGATGCGGAGAACTTCCTGTTTTTCAGAATTTTTTAAGATACTGTATGTAATAAAACTGTCTAAATGTGCATCGTACTTTTTAATCATGCCAGTGGAAGTAGATACCCATATGGTGCTGTCAGCAGCAATTGCAATTGAAGAAGCGGTACCCGATAAGGAATCCAGTACAAAAGGTTTTACTTTACCATTTTGCTGATCGTAACAATATAAATTAAAATTGGAAATCACCCAGAGCCTGCCTTCCTTATCTTCTTTAATATCGGTTACATCACCCATTCGGGCTTTAGAGAACAAGTTGAATTTTTCGGCATGAGAGTGATATAAGTAAATACCCTTATTGGTGCCAATCCATAAACAGCCTTTTTGATCTTCTAATAAACAACGAATAAAACTGCTTCCGATACTGGTTGAATCTTCAGGATTGTGCCGGAAAACTTTAAAACTATATCCATCGAATCTATTCAGGCCATTAATGGTTCCAAACCATAAAAAGCCATTCTTATCCTGGAGACTGCAGGATACACTATTATTAGAAAGGCCGTTTTCTACCAGGTAATGTTTAAAATAATATGGTTGGGCATTAAGTACGGGGAGGATGCCAAACAGGGCAAATAAAACAGATGTTATTTTATTTTTCAAGAAGTCAATCGTTAGTGTCACAAATTAGATCAAAAAAACTGTTCCTGTAAATTGAATATTAAGAATTCAAATTGGATAAAAAAGTATTGAATAAGATAAAATGAAATCTGTGATACAATTATTTTTAGAATAAATGTTCTTATAAAATAAGAATGAGACGAATTGAAAACAATTTGATACGTACAGATCATACAAAGAAATAGATTATGCTTTTCTTCATCATTGAATAAACTAAGACCATTATGACTCATTAAATGGTTTAGTTCTACCAATTGCTTAAATCTATTGCTTATGCCAAAACGACATTTGTTCCCACCTGCCAGAATTATACTCAATTTTTTCGTGATAATTCAAAATACAAAGAAGATTAAGCAGCTTTCTTAATTGAATCGATAGCTGTTAGTCACTTTAGTTAACCGCATAATAATCACTAATGACGAAAAATATTCAGTTTATAAAAATGTTAATAACCAGGGTTTTCCCAATTACAGGATTACTTATCTTCCTTAGCAGTCTGTCGGGATTTGCGCAGTCACAAAAATTTACAGGAAAAGTAATGTCCGACTCTGGTTTAGCAGTTAGTGGTGTCAGCGTTCATGTAAAGGGGACATCGGTTGGAACAGTTACCGGTGATGATGGTTCATTTACCATCAATGCAGCTCGGGGCGCAACACTGGAGTTTAGTGCGATTGGCTTTACTTCATTTGAAGCCAAAGTAGGCAGCAATACTGAATTTAGAATGATTACGAACCGTAATGACAGATCATTGAATGAAGTCGTAGTCGTAGGTTATGGTACTGTAAAACGTAAGGACCTTACTGGTTCCGTCAGCTCCATCGGAGCTTCAACGATTGAATCTGTACCGGTTCCTTCTGTGGAAGCGGCCCTGCAGGGTCGTGCTTCTGGTGTTCAGGTTACTAACAATGATGGCGCTCCCGGTGCTAATATAACTGTACTGATCAGAGGTGTGGGTAGTTTGGCAAGTTATGGCAATGGGCCATTATATGTAGTGGATGGTTACCCGATTCAGGGGGGTATACAAAATATCAATCCCAGTGATATTGCTACAATGGATATATTGAAAGATGCATCAGCTACCGCGATTTATGGTATCAGGGCGGCTAACGGAGTGGTGATCATCACAACCAAAAGAGGCAGAATAGGTAATGTACAGGTTTCCGTGGATGGATATCTTTCATTTCAAAGTAAACCGAAAGAATACAAATTATTAAATGCACAACAGTTTGCCACGATGTCCAACCAGGCTGAAGCTTCAGATCCTTTAAAAAAATATAAATCCTTTGCTCCCTGGCATAATCCGGATTCACTGACCAGCATTGACTGGCAAAATGCACTTTACCGTACCGGCCTTACGCAAAACTACGACCTCGCTATACGCGGTGGTAATGAGAAAGTTCAGACCGCTGTTTCTATTGGATATTATGATCAGAAAGGGATTGTTCAGGGTTCTTACTTTCAAAGGGTTAACCTGGGTCTTAACTTAGAATACTCGCCGGTCTCCTGGCTCAGATCTTCAACAAGTGCTAAATACTCTTATCAGAACGCGAATAATCCTTTTCCAACAGGGAACTTACTTCAATTGGTCCAAAATCCGCCTACCATGGATGGCGGCAACAAACTAACTAACCTAATAAAGGATAATGCCGGTAATTATGGTTACTATAATCCTATCTGGACCTATATATCAAAGTACAACAATCCACTTTACGGGATTCAAACCAATCAATATCAAAATATAACCAATTATTTTCTGGGCAATTCTTCGCTCGAAATCACCATATTGAAAGGACTTAAAATTAAAACTCTGGGCGGCGTAAATATCAGTATGTATTCTGGTTCTTATTTTCAACCGGAAGATGATCGTCAGGTGCAACAATACGGAGCCG
>Ga0210384_10003494_pt1 | contig 18146 bp, 14 predicted proteins | sample IncBWH2MmetaG_FD_160574 | JGI IMG/M metagenome (GOLD analysis project Ga0210384, IMG submission 160574) | Forest soil microbial communities from Barre Woods Harvard Forest LTER site, Petersham, Massachusetts, United States - Inc-BW-H-2-M | ecosystem: Environmental > Terrestrial > Soil >...
TCCGATCTGGGCGAATGACCACTCTCAGACGCTTTGGCGTAGTTCAGCCATCTTGACGGGCCGGCTGAGAACGACCCGTTGCTGTCCTTCGATGCGGCGAACTCGACGCCGCAGAGCTGTCATTCGATGCATTGATGCTGCGACGTAAGCTCCCCCGTTACCATGGCCAGCGCAGGCAAACGTGCGAGGTTCGTCAGATGCCGGTGAGGCCGTCGCGAGACGGCTTCATCGGTATCTAAAGCGTTCGAGGTCAGGGGCAAGGTCTATCAGAGTCTTCTGAATCTCTGCCACTCTTGCCGTCAATTCGACGACCTCGTTGTTCAATGCGACGTGTTCCTCCCAGAATTCGTCTGGCAAGCGCAGGACATTCGCCAACAGGGCGCCGGGATAGTAATCGCCTTCCGCGAGGGGGTTCTCCTGGAGGCGGTCAAGAGCTATGGGCACTAGGTAGGGCGCGCCAATCTTTTGTCCGAGGAGCAGTCGCAAGTTCTCGTCGGTCAATTCGCCAACAGGGACAGTGCGGAGGCGCTGGCATTCCTGCACGACATGGGACGGGAAATCGTCATGAGGCCACACTGCACCTTCCAGTTGCTCTAGGTTCCTCGATCGGTCGAATCCAAAAGCATCGCGTTTCATGTGGATAGCCTACCTCACAGCGGTCGCTCACGAAGTTCTGTTTCTGGCCGAAGGCTGAATCTGACCCCGGCTTTTGCCCATCATGGCACCGGGGGGCGTGAGTGAAATCCCAGGTACAGCCCTCTGAGACGTTTCGGCATCACTTCCCAGTAGGGAGCCGCACGCTCCCCGCCGACTTGCCAGAACAAGTTCTCGACGAAGGCAACGTCCATACAGCGATGTACCTCCTCAGAGCCGTCGAGCGTGCCTTCAAGATGCCGCATCAGTGGCAGGTGAACTGCCGCGGGCACGCGATCACGCATCTCATCATTCAGGGCGTTGGCCAAGCTCTCGAACCACGAATACGCTCCTTCTGGCGGATAGTCTCCCCAATACTTCGCGTGGCGACGATCTGCCGCTGACGCGATCTGTGGGAACTTCTCGTGCACCTGAACTTTGAGGTCTTCTAGAAACATGCCGTGAAGGGTACCCGAGAGCGGACGGTCGCGAGCGTCTGGTCATGGCCGAACTCGGGCGCTCGTCGACGGTTTCTGAGCGGCCGCTTGGCGGCAGTATGGCGTCATTGCGTGGTGGCCGCGGGTCCGAGCGATGAGGCTGCAGTTCCTGAATCGTGCGTGCCCGCTGCGTGGGTAGCCGCGTCGAGACGTCCTTTGGGTACGCGTAGCCCCCGCTCTTTGCCGGCAAAGCTGCCGTTCGTAGAGGCGCGTCGGCGGGCGGGCTGTCGAGGCCCTCGATGGGCCGAGACACGCAGCATCAGTCTAAAAACCCCTGGCACCCCCCCTGCGAATGTTGTCTGCATCCCTGCCATGTCCGGCACGGCGAGGCGGCGGAGCTTGTTTTGTGAGGTAAAAGGAGGAGGCCGAAGGCCGGGGGACACGAACAAAACAAGTTCCCCCGGTGAGTCGTGCCTTCAACGGAGATGCCTCGAAACAGCAGCTTCCTTGTAACAGCAGACACCTCGCAACAAACAGAAAGGGCCGCCGAAGCGACCCTTTCAATGCGGCAATACAGACCAGGCCTACAACGCGTCGGACGCAAAGTCCGCCAGCCGCGAGCGTTCGCCCCGCGCCAGCGTGATGTGCCCGCCGTGCGGCCAGCCCTTGAAGCGGTCCACCGCGTAGGTGAGCCCCGAACTGCCTTCCGTGAGATAGGGCGTGTCGATCTGCGCCAGGTTGCCCAGGCAGATGATCTTGGTGCCGGGGCCGGCGCGCGTGATCAGCGTCTTCATCTGCTTGGGCGTGAGGTTCTGCGCCTCGTCGATGATGACGAACTTGTTGAGGAAGGTGCGGCCGCGCATGAAGTTCAGGCTCTTGACCTTGATCTTCGAGCGCACCAGGTCCTGCGTGGCCGCGCGGCCCCATTCGCCGGCGCCGCCGTCGCCCTTGGACAGCACCTCGAGGTTGTCGTCGAGCGCGCCCATCCACGGGCCCATCTTCTCTTCCTCGGTGCCCGGCAGGAAGCCGATGTCCTCGCCCACCGGCACCGTGACACGGGTGACGATGATCTCGCTGTAGCGGCGCTCGTCCATCACCTGGGCCAGGCCGCAGGCCAGCGTGGCCAGCGTCTTGCCGGTGCCGGCGGTGCCCGTGAGCGTGAGGAAGTCGACCTCGGGATCCATCAGCAGGTTCAGCGCGAAGTTCTGCTCGCGGTTGCGCGCGGTGATGCCCCAGACGGCGTTCTTGGCGTGCGTGAAGTCGCGCAGCGTCTTCAGCACGGCCGACTTGCCGGTGATCTCGGTGACGCGCGCGTACAGCGGCGCGGCGCCGGGGGTCTCGAGGTAGACGAACTGGTTGATGAGCAGCGAGGGCACCAGCGGGCCGACGATGCGGTAGAACGTGTGGCCGCCCTGGTTCCAGCTCTCCATCGTCTTGCCGTGCTTGTCCCAGAAGTCGGCGGGCAGGGCGAGGACGCCGGTGTAGAGCAGGTCGCCGTCGTCCAGCGTCTTGTCGTTGAAGTAGTCTTCCGCGGGCAGGCCCAGCGCGCGCGCCTTCACGCGCATATTGATGTCCTTGGACACCAGCACCACCTCGCGCGGCGCGTGCTGCTCGCGCAAGGCCTGCACGACGGCCAGGATCTGGTTGTCGGCCTTGCCCTGCGGCAGGCCCGACGGCGCCTTGGCGTCGAGGAACTGGGTCTGGAAGAACAGCTTGCCGCCGGCCTCGCGGTGGCCCGTCTTGGCCAGCGGAATGCCGGCGACCGGGTCGAGCGAGCCCTCGGTGGCCAGGCCGTCGAGGTCGCGCGAGACCTGGCGCGCGTTGCGCGCGACCTCGGTCATGCCCTTCTTGTGGTTGTCGAGCTCCTCCAGCGTGATCATCGGGAGGTAGACGTCGTGCTCCTCGAAGCGGAACAGCGACGTCGGGTCGTGCAGCAGCACGTTGGTGTCCAGCACGAACAGCTTGGACGGGCCGCCCGAGCGCGCGCGCTTGCGGGCGCCGCCGAGCGAGGTCTTGGGCTTGGCCGCCGGCGCCGGGGCGATCGGGTACGCGGCCGGCGCCTTCACGGGCAGGCCGCCAGGCGTGGGCGTGCGCGCCTGCGGGGCGGCCGCGGGTTTCGGCGCGGCCTTGGCGACGGCCGTCTCCGCACGGTCGTCATGGAGATCCAGCAGCTTCGATTTGGGTTCCGCGGCCTTCTGGCTGCGGCGGCTCGTCTTGGGAGCCGATTGCGATTCGTAGTCAGCAGCCGACAGAAGAGCTGCGCGAGTGGCGGGAGGCTTCGGTAGTGGCATGAGAGGTGCGTACGAGTCGCGTGGTCAGGAAAAGGAAAACAAAAAAGCCGCACAGGAACCTGGGCGGCTTTTTGCGGGAAGTGCAGGGGAGTGTTCCTCGGGCATGAAACCCATTATGCACATTCCGCGTGTCGGCTTTTCGCATCGCTTCCCTAGACAACCTGGGCGCCCGCGCACGGTGTCCGCTGCAGTCTATGGATAGCTGACCAGGTCGATCGCCACCGCGCCGGCATCCCGGGTCGAGCCGCCGCTGTCGTTGACGACGCTGCGGATGGCGCCATGCCCGGCCAGGGCCACCGTCACCAGGCCGTGCAGGCGCACGCCGGGCGCGTCGGGCACCTCGAACGCGCGGGCCGCGACGATGTGCGTGTCCCGTCCGGCGATGGTGAAGAAGCAGTAGCTGCCCAGGCCCCAGGCCTCGTGCGTCCGCACGCCGTCGCCCACCTTGTAGGCGGCCCAGCCGTCGCCGCGGCCGCTGCTCCAGGCCGCCTGGTCCGGCACGTCGTAAGGCATCTCGTTCTGGAAGAAGATCGTCCGGCCGTCCTGGCCGTTCCACACCACCTGGTGCTTGCGGTAGTGCTCCACGAACAGGCCTGTGGCGAGCACATGGTCGCCGTTGACGGTCAGGCCCGTGTCGGCGGGGTTGACCGTCCATCCGGGCTTGACGCTGCCGTGGTCGGCGCGCCAGGCCCAGACGTGGTCGACGAGCGTGTCGCCGGCGTTGACCACCAGGCTCTCGGTGGCCCGGCCCGCGACGGCACCGCCGATGCGGAAGAACACGTCCTGCACGCTGGTCGGGTCGGCAGCGTGGCGCGCGCGGGCGCCGGGCGGGCCCACGACCAGCAGCGCGGCGCTGTTGGCGGTGCCCGCGTCGAACAGCAGGCCCGCGATGCGCACGCCGTCGACGTCGGCGACGGTCATGGTCGTGACGCCGCCCACCGGCTGCAGCGTCGCGTAGCCCAGGCCCAGCACGACGGTGCCCGGCCGCGTGACGGCGATGGTCTGCTCGATCGGGTAGACGCCCGGCGTGAACAGCAGGTCCTGGCCCGCGGCCAGCGCGGCGTTGAGCGACGCGCCGGTGTCGCCGGGCCGGGCGACGTGGAACCGGCTCAACGGAATCGAGCCGCCCGGCGTGGGTGCGCCGGCGTGCCAGCTCGGCCCCCGGGCCTCGCGGCGCAGCGCAGGCAGGAAGACCCGGTAGCGGCCGGCCTCGTCCACGTAGAGCCAGGGCTTCTCGCGCGAGCGCGGGGTCGTGGCCAGCGTGGTGACGGGCGGGTCGGGAAACGACGTGGCGGGCGCGCCGGCCACGCCCGAGAACACGGTGTTCCAGCCGCCGCCGCGCCAGCCGCCCACCTGGCTGTCCCGGGTGTACCACTGCTGCTGGCCGCCGGTGTCCACGCCGCCGTCGACGACGCTGTCGGCTAGGTAGCCGCCGCTGGAATAGCCCTGGTCCGGCCGGCCGTCGTTGCTGGGCGACACGCGCAGCCTGCCCAGGATGTGCATGCGGCGCATCGGCGCGGCCTGCGACACCGCCCAGGTGGTGGTGCCGCCCGCGGGGGCCACCGACAGGTTCTCCACCGAGCGCCAGAAGTTGATCAGCGCGTTGCCGCGGTCGTGCAGGTTCCAGCCGCTGTCGGCCACGACGTTGCCGGTGATGCGCACCGCGTCCGGGTCGCGGCCCAGGCCCTGCACCGAGGTGTAGTAGCCCAGGCGGGCGGTGACGTCGTAGCGGCCCGGCTTGAACAGGAAGGCCGCGCGCTGCGGGCCGAATTCCGCGTCGGGGCTCAGCAGCTGGGGTTCGAAGGCCCGGTCCAGGGCTGCCTGGATCGCCTGCCTGGGCATGGCCGGATCGAACACGTGCACGTTCGGACCGAAGTCCGGCGCGTCGCTGGGCGGAGGGTTGGGGGCGTCGGCGGCGAAGGCCTGGACGGCGGCGGAGAGCAGGGCGGCGAGGCCGGCCCGCATGAGGCGGTGGGAGCAGGGCACACGGCCATTGTGGCCGCGTATGAATGCGCTTTCAAGCCGCGCAGGCCGCCTCGACGTCCGACCGGCTGCGCGCGATCGGCGGCCCCAGCTCGCGCCGGCCTTCGGGCGTGACGAGGATGTCGTCCTCGATGCGGATGCCGCCGAAGTCCGCGTGCTTCTCGAACATGGCGTAGTCGATGAAGCCCGCGTGGCGGTCCTCGGCCTTCCAGCGCTCGGTGAGCCAGCGGTTGATGTAGACGCCCGGCTCGACGGTGACGACGAAGCCCGGCTGCAGCGGCCGCGCGAGGCGCAGGGACTTGTGGCCGAACAGGGGGCTGCGCGCGAAGCCCTCGCCGTAGCCGACATCGTTCTCGCCCAGGCCCTCCATGTCGTGCACGTCCAGGCCCATCATGTGGCCCGTGCCGCACTGGAAGAAGATCGCGTGCGCGCCGGCCTGGACGGCCTCGGCGGGGTCCCCGCGCATGAAGCCCAGCGCCTTCATGCCCTCCACCATCGTGCGGCAGGCGAGCTCGTGCACGTCGCGGTAGGGCACGCCCGGCGCGACCGCGGCGATGGCCTTGGCCTGCGCGTCCAGCACGAGGTCGTACAGCTCGGCCTGCAGGCCCGCGAAACGGCCGCCCGCGGGGATGGTGCGCGTGATGTCGGACGCGTAGCCGATGGGCGAGTTGGCGCCGGTGTCGTTGACGATCAGCTCGCCGCCCTTCAGCGTCACGGAGTGGTCGTGGTTGTGCAGGATCTCGCCGCGGCTCGTGAAGATGGACGGGTAGGCCAGGCGCCGGCCGTGCTGCAGCGCGAGCCCTTCCATCGCGCCGACGATCTGCTGCTCGACGACCCCGGGCCGCGCGAGGCGCATCGCCAGGTGGTGCAGGTCGCGCGTGACGTGCAGGGCGTTCTCGATCTCGGCGACCTCGGCCGTGCTCTTGACCGAGCGCAGCGCGATCGCGGCCAGCGTCAGTGGCCGGCTGGCCGCGGCGTCGAGCTGCGCGTCGGCCAGGCCCAGCCACGCGGACAGCGCGAGGCGGGTCTCGCCGCGGTACGGCGGCAGGAAGTGCACGGCGCGGCCCCGCGCGCGCGCGTTCGCGAGCGTCTCGCCCAGCCGTGCGCGCGTGCCGGTCGCGGGCACGCCCGCCAGCGCCGCGCGCTCGGCGACGCTGGGCAGCGGGCCGGTCCACACGAGGTGGTCGATGCCGATGTCGTCGCCGAACAGCGTGGCCTGGCCGTCGTCGATGTCCAGCAGCAGCGCCAGCTCGGGCTGCTGCAGGCCGCAGAAGTACAGGAAGCTCGAGTCCTGGCGGAAGTCGTAGGCGTTGTCGCGGTAGTTCATCGGGCTGTCGACGTGGCCCGGCAGCAGCACGAGGCCGCGGGCGCCGGCCCCCCGCAGGCGGTCGAGCAGGGCGTCGCGGCGGGTGGCGTAGGTGGCGGCGGGAAACATGGACATGGCGGAAAGACCTCGGTTCGGGCGCGGATTGCGTGAATTATCACGATCGCCGGCCGCAGGAAATTTCGACCTTGTGGCTTCTAGGCGTTATCTCGGGCGCATCCCGGGGCCGCGGCTGCGAGAATGCGCCGGCACTTCGACGTCGTGGCCACGAGCCGCGGCTCCCCGACTCCGCCAACGATTCCGACCCCCTCATGGCCCTGCTGCAACTCGACGAAGAACAGATCAAGACCTGGACCCGCGCCCAGAAGGACCAATGGTGGCTGGACAACGTCTACCGGGGCGACATGGCCCAGCTCACCTGGCGCTCGGGCATCACCGGCTTCCTGCTGGGCGGCATCCTGGCCTCCACCGCGCTGTACATCCTGGCCAAGACGGGCATCGGCATCGGCGTGGGCCTCACCTCGGTGCTGCTGTCGTTCGCGATGTTCCGCAGCATGTCCACCGCCGGCATCGCCAAGGATTTCACCGTCCTCGAGAACAACGCCACGCAGTCCATCGCCACCTCGGCCGGCTACGTGATGGCGCCGCTGGGCGCGGGCCTCACGGCCTACATGGTGATGACCGGCCACGTGCTGCCCTGGTGGCAGATGGTGGTGTGGCTCATCGTGGTGTCCATCACCGGCGTGCTGCTGGCCTTCCCGATGAAGCGCCGCTTCATCAACGAGGACCAGCTCCCGTTCCCCGAAGGCCGCGCCTGCGGCGTGGTGCTGGATTCGCTCTACACCGGCGGCGCCGAGGTGGGCCTGTTCAAGGCCAGGCTGCTGTACGTGTCGGCGGCCGTCACCGCCGCCTGGGAACTGCTGGTGATGGACGGCTGGCAACGCCTGATCCAGTTCAAGATCCTGCGCATGAACGCGTGGGCAGGCCTGCAGGAGCCGTGGACGCTGCACGAGCACCTCGACGACTACTACTACGCGTTCCTCGCCAAGGCGAACCTGGCCGCGCCCAGGATCCTGGGCACCGACATCCGCCAGCTGGGCCTGCGCTTCTCGCTCGACTTCGCGATGCTGGGCATCGGCGGCCTGATGGGCGTGGCCGTGGCCACCAGCGTGCTGATCGGCGCCATCGTCAATCTCGTGATCCTCGCGCCGGTCATGATCGAGCACGGCGACATCGTGGCGCGCACGCTGGCCAACGGCCACGTGGTGCCCATCTCGCGCGCCGAGATCGTCAACCAGTGGTCGATCTGGTGGGGCGTGTCCATGATGGTGGTGGGCGCGATGGCCGGCCTGCTCGCCAAGCCCGAGCTGTTCACCAAGGCCTTCAAGTCCATGGGCAGCATCGCGCGCTCCAAGGAGCCGCGCAGCGACGTGCTGGAGCACATCGAGGTACCGCTGTGGGTGTCGTGGATCGGCGTGCCGGTCTTCAGCATCCTGGGCGCCTGGGCCACGCACGAGTTCTTCGGCGTCCCATGGCTGCTGTCGCTGGTGTCGCTGCCGCTGATCTTCATCCTCACGGTGATCTGCACCAACTCGATGGCGCTCACGTCGTGGATGCCGATCGGCGCCGTCGCCAAGATCACGCAGTTCTCGGTGGGCATGGTCGACCGCGTCAATCCGGCCAGCAACCTGCTGCCGGCCACGATGACGGCGCAGATCTCGATGAACGCCGCCAGCCTGCTGTCCGACATCAAGCCCGGCTACATGCTGGGCGGCAAGCCGCGCCACCAGGTGTGGGGCCACGTCATCGGCATCGTCTCGGGCGCGATCTTCTCCGTGCCGCTGTTCTTCCTGCTGTTCCTGCGCCCCGACGCCTCGGGCGTGGTCGACGCCACCAGGATCATGTCGGACGCGTTCCCGATGCCGGCCGCGCTCCAATGGCGCGGCGTGGCCGAGATCATCGCCAAGGGCTTCCACGGCGCGCCGCACACCGCGGTGATGGCCGCGGCCATCGCCGCCGTCGTGGCGCTGTTGATGGAGATGGCGCGCATCTTCACCAAGGGCCGCTTCCCGCTGTCGGCGGTGTCGGTGGGCCTCGGCGTGGTGCTGCCGTTCGATTCGTGCGTGGCGATGTGGATCGGCGCGATGGGCTTCTGGATCCTCGGCCGCATCTACCGCGCGCCCGGCACCCAGGGCCACAAGATCTGGGTCGAAGGCGCCGAGCCGATCTGCGCGGGCCTGATCTCGGCCGCGGCGTTGATGGGCATCTGCGACGCGTTGATCAACGTGTTCCTGACCTGATTCGCGGTGTGCTCGTGAAAGCGGCCGCCTTTTCTCAGGTTCATCGCCGATCTGCGGGGAACGCACTGAGCATGCGCAAATAGGCAAGGTCGGTGGGTGGTCTGGGGACTTGTTGGAATCCGCCAAGCCGCGTCGTTCGCTTTGCGGGGCGCGCTGGGTCAAGCACGACTCACCGGGGGAGCTTGTTTTGTTCGTGTCCCCCGTCGGCCTGCGGCCTCCTCCTCCTTAGCCTCACAAAACAAGCTCCCCCGCCTCGCCGTGCCGCGCATGGCGTGCCCGTGAAAAAACATTCGCTGGGGGAAGTCCGCGTCGGTTTTTGTAGGGGGTTTTGGCATCGTCGGGCCATCGAGGCCGCGACGATGCCCGCGGCCGACGTTTCCACGCGCCATCGGACTTGACGCGAACCTCGCGTCGCGGCGCTCCTTCTCGTGACCGACGACGGTGACGTCGCTTCCTCAACGGTGTCATCCTGCGCGCAGTCGCAGGATCCGCGCGGGTAGATGAGTTTTCTCAGGGGTGGATTGCGCGACTGCGCGCGGCATGACGAGGCGGTGCCGATCGTCCATCACGACAAGGAGCGCCGGCAGCTCGATTCGCGATTCGCGTCAGGCCCGCAGGCCAGCAGGGGTGCTGGCCGCGGGCATCGTCGCGGCCTCGATGGCCCGACGATGCCAAACACCCTTCAAAAAAAACCGCGGACTCTTCCCCCGCGAATGTTGTCTGCCGGCATGCCATGCGTGGCACGGCGAGGCGGGGGAGCTTGTTTTGTGAGGTTAAGGAGGAGGAGGCCGCAGGCCGACGGGGGACACGAACAAAACAAGCTCCCCCGGTGAGTCGTGCCTGACCCAGCACGCCCCGCAACCAGCACGCCCCGCAAACCAATGCTCCCCGCAAATCGACGATGAACCATTTCATGCTGGCCGCAACGCCCGCCAATCGCGCGGACTCACGCCCGTGCTGCGCCGGAACTGGCGCGCGAACGCGCTGTGGTCGGTGTAGCCGCAGGCGTGTGCGATGCCGGCGATGGAGGCGTCGCCGGCCAGCAGCGCCAGCGCCGCGTCGAGCCGGGCGCGGGCCAGCAGCTGGCGCGGCGTCACGCGGTACAGCTGCGTCACGTGGCGCTCCAGCTGGGCGATCGACAGCCCGGCCTCGCGCGCGAGCGCGCCGATCTGCAGCGGCTCGGCGTAGTCGCGCTGCAGGCGCTCGACCACGCGCGCGACCCGCGCGTAGGTGGCGGGCGGCGTGGCGTGGCTGAGGCCCGGCGTCACCAGGTCGCGCGACAGGCCCACCAGGCCCACGATCCGTGTCGCCTCGCGCCACGCGAGCTTGTGCGTGAGGCACCAGCCCGGCGCGCGATTCGGGTACAGGTGCAGTTCCAGCTGGCCGGCGATCTCGACGCCGTCGCGCAGCAGGCGCTCGTCCTGCTCGCGGTAGCGGTCGCCCAGGCCGCCGGGAAACAGCTCGTCGGTGCGCCGGCCCACGAGCTGTGCGCGCTTCGTCAGGCGTAGACGATCGAGCAGGGTCTGGTTGGCGTGGGTGTAGCGGCCGCGCGCGTCCTTGGCGAAGAAGACGACGTCAGGCAGGGCGTCGAACAGGCGCTCCAGCAGCGCGAGCGACAGCCGCGGCGCGCCGGCGAGCGCGGCCAGGGCAGGGTCTTGGGGCATGCCGCCATTGTGCTGAAATCGTCACGCCCAAGCCAGCAATCGATCAAGCCGGAAGCCGGCGGCGGTTCCAGAATCGGCCGATGCACAAGATCGCCGTCATCGATTCCCACACCGCGGGCGAGCCCACCCGCGTGGTGCTCGCCGGCGGCCCGGCGCTGCGCGGCGCGACGCTGGCCGAACAGCGGGCCGAGTTCGCGCGGCACCACGACGCCTTCCGCGCCGCGGTCGCCTGCGAGCCGCGCGGCAGCGACACGATGGTGGGCGCGCTGCTGGTGGAGCCGCGCGCGCCGGACTGCGTCGCCGGCATGATCTTCTTCAACAACGTGGGCGTGCTGGGCATGTGCGGCCACGGCACGATCGGCGTGGTCGCCACGCTGGCGCACCTGGGCCGCATCGGCATCGGCCGGCATCGCCTCGACACGCCCGTGGGCCCGGTCGAGACCGAGCTGCACGCCGACGGCCAGGTCACGGTGTTCAACGTGCCGGCGTATCGCCACGCGGCCGGCGTCGTCCTGGACGTGCCCGGCGTCGGCCCCGTCACCGGCGACGTGGCCTGGGGCGGCAACTGGTTCTTCCTGGTCGACGCGATGCAGTTCGATCCCTTGCCGGTGCTGGCGCTGGCGCACGTCGAGGCGCTCACCGATCTCGCCTGGCGCATCCGCGGCGCGCTCGCGGCGCGAGGCATCACCGGCGCCGGGGGGGCGGAGATCGACCACGTCGAGCTGTTCGCGCCCACGCCCACGGCCGACTCGCGCAACTTCGTGCTGTGCCCCGGCAAGGCCTACGACCGCTCGCCCTGCGGCACCGGCACCAGCGCCAAGCTGGCCTGCCTGGCGGCCGACGGCCATCTCGCGGCGGGCGCCACGTGGGTGCAGGAAAGCGTGATCGGCAGCCGCTTCGAGGGCCGCTGGTCGCCGTCGGCCGGCAGTCCGGGCCACGTCCTGCCGGCCATCCGCGGCCGGGCCTGGATCACGGCGGAGGCCACGCTGCTGCGGGCGGACGACGATCCGTTGCGCGACGGCATCCGCGCATGAGCGGCCTGGCGCTCGACGTCGCGATCGTGGGCGGAGGCATCGTCGGCTGCGCCTGCGCGCGCGCAGCGTCCCGCGCGGGCCTGCGCGTGGCCGTGTTCGAGGGCGAGCGCGTGGGGGCCGGCGCGACGGCCGCCGCGATGGGCCATCTCGTCACCATCGACGACGACCCGGCCGAGTTCGCGCTCGCGCGCCTGTCGATGCGGCTGTGGCGCGAGTGGGACGGCTGGCAGGCGATCGAGCGCCGCAGCACCGGCACGCTGTGGCTGGCCGAGAACGACGCCCAGCGCGGCGCCGCGCTGGCCAAGCAGGCGCGCCTGCAGGCGGCGGGCCTGGAGGCCGACTGGCTGTCGCCGAACGACCTGAGAGGCGTGGAGCCGCGGCTGGCGCGCAACCTCGCCGGCGCGCTGCGCGTGGCCGGCGACGAGGTGGTCTTCGGCCCCGAGATGGCGGCGCGCCTGGCCGCCGACGTGCGCGCCGCCGGTGGCCGCGTGGACGAGATGCGCGCCGTGGCCGCGCTGCACGACGGCGGCCTGCAGCTGGCCGACGGGACCCGGGTGAGCGCGGGCCACGTGCTGCTGGCCGCCGGCTGCGACAGCGCGCGCCTGTGGCCGGGCGATTCGCCGCTGGCGTTGCGTCCGCGCAAGGGCCAACTGGCCATCACCGATCGCCACCCCGGCTACGTGCGCCATGCAATGGTGGAGCTGGGCTACATCGCCGCCGCCCACGGCGATGCCGACGAATCGGTGGCGTTCAACGTGCAGCCGCGCGCGTCGGGGCAGGTGCTGCTGGGCTCGTCGCGCAGCTTCTCCGACACCACGCCCGGCGTGGACGCCCGCCTGATGGCGCGCATGGTGCGGCGCGCGCAGCGCTTCCTGCCCGGCATCGGCTCGCTGCAGATGCTGCGCTGCTGGGCCGGGTTCCGTCCCGCGACGCCGGACGGGCGGCCGCTGATCGGCCGCGTCCCGGGCCGCGATCGCTTGTGGGTGGCCACCGGCCACGAGGGGCTCGGCCTGACCACCGCGACGGGCACCGCCGCCGTCTGGCTGGACCTGCTGCTGGGCCGGACGCCGGAAATCGATCCGGTGCCCTACGAGCCGGCCCGCTTCGAGAAGGCCGTCGCATGAAGGACGCCATCACGCTCAGCATCGACGGCCGGCCGCTGTCCGTGCGCGCCGGCACCACGGTGGCGGCCGCGGTGGAGCTCGCCATGCCCGGACGCGGCGGCCACGTCTCGCCCGGCGGCGCGCGGCGCCAGCCCCTGTGCGGCATGGGCGTGTGCGGCGAGTGCCGCGTCACCATCGATGGCGAGGCCCATCGCCTGGGCTGCCAGACGCCTTGCGCGGCCGGCATGCGGGTGCGAACCGATGCATGAGTCGGACAAGTCGCCGCCTGTGCGCGCCGCCCTCGTCGTTGTCGGCGCCGGCCCCGCCGGCCTGGCGGCGGCGCTGGCGGCGTCGCGGGCGGGCGTCGACACCGTGCTGCTGGACGCCGCACCCGTGGCCGGCGGACAGGTGTGGCGCGCGCGCCGGGGCGTGGCGGCCGAGCCGGCGGCGCGCGCGCTGGCGCGTCTCGCGCACGGCGGCGTGCGCGTGCTGGCCGGCACGCGCGTGGTGATGCCGCTGCCCGGGCGCACGCTGCTGATCGATGGCCCCGAGGGCGCGCGCCGCCTGCGCTGGGCCAGGCTGGTGCTGGCCACCGGCGCGCGCGAACGCCTGCTGCCGTTTCCGGGCTGGACGCTCCCGGGCGTGTTCGGCGCCGGCGGGCTGCAGGCGCTGGTCAAGGGCGGCTGGCCGATCGCCGAGCGGCATGTGCTGGTGGCCGGGACCGGGCCCTTGCTGCTGGCCGCGGCCGCCACGCTGCGGCGCGAGGGCGCGCACCTGGCCGGCCTGGCCGACGAGGCGGAGCCGGGGGCGCAGGCGCGCTTCGGGTTGACGCTGATGCGCCATCCCGCCAAGGCCGCGCAGGCGCTGGGCCTGGCGGCCGAGCTCGCCGGCGCGCCCTGGCTGCCGGGCTGGCGCGTGGTCGCCGCCGAGGGCCGCGGTCGCGTCGAGCAGGTGGTGCTGGCTCGCGGCGGGCAGACACGAACGATCGCCTGCGACGCGTTGGCCGTGGGCTGGGGCCTGGTTCCGCAGGCCGAGCTGGGCCTGGCGCTGGGCTGCGCGACGGGGTCGCGGCGTGGCGCCGAGGCGCTGGTCGTCGACGCCGCCCAGAAGACCGGCGTGCCGGGCGTGTACGCGGCCGGCGAATGCACCGGCGTCGCCGGCGCCCGCGCGGCGACCCTGCAGGGCGAGATCGCCGGGCGGCACGTGGCCGCCGAGCTGGTGTCGGCGCCCCTGCCGGCGCGCGCGCCGTCGCGGGCCCTGGCGCGGGAGCAGGCCTTCGCCGACGCCGTCGCCCGCATCTTTCCCATGCCCGGCGGCTGGCGCGAACGCCTGCGCGACGACACGCTGGTGTGCCGTTGCGAGGACGTCCCCTGGTCGGCGCTGCGCGACCAGCCCGACCTGCGCAGCGCCAAGCTGGCCACGCGTTGCGGCATGGGGCATTGCCAGGGACGCCTTTGCCATGACACGCTGGCCGCCGTGATGTCGTGGCCGCGCCTGCCCGGCCGTCCGCCGTTGACGCCGGCCCCGCTGTCCTGCCTGCTGGCGGCCGACGACCCCCATCCATCCACCGAGGAGACTTCCCCATGAGCTTGAGCATGACCTGGACCGGCGTGATGCCCGCCATCACCACCCCCTTCACCGCCGACGGCGATGTCGACCACGCGTTCCTCGCACGCCACGCGCGATGGATGGTCGACGCGGGCTGCACCGGCATCGTCGCGCTGGGCTCGCTGGGCGAGGCGGCCACGCTGTCGGTGCCCGAGAAGCTCGAGGTGCTGCGCACGCTCGCACAGGCGCTGGACGGCCGCGTGCCGCTGGTGGCCGGCATCGCGGCGCTGTCCACCGACGAGGCCTGCGGCCTGGCGCAGGCGGCCGTCGAGATCGGCTGCGCCGGCCTGATGGTGCTGCCGCCCTACGTGTACTCCACCGACTGGCGCGAGATGCGCGCGCACGTCTCGGCCGTCATCGCGGCCACGGCGCTGCCATGCATGCTCTACAACAACCCGATCGCCTACCGCACCGATTTCCGGCCCGAGCAGGTGGAGGAGCTCGCGCGGGCGCACGACAACCTGGTGGCCGTCAAGGAGTCGAGCGCCGACATCCGCCGCATCGCCGCGATCCGCCATCGCCTGGGCAACCGCCTGGCGATCCTGGTGGGCGTGGATGACCTGATCGTCGAAGGCATCGCCGCCGGCGCCACCGGCTGGGTGGCCGGGCTGGTGAACGCGATGCCGGTCGAGTCGGTGCGGCTGTTCGACCTGGCGGTGCGCGCGCAGTCGCCCGACGTCGCCACGGCCGCGCGGGCGCGTGCCGCGGCCGACGCGCTCTACGCCTGGTTCCTGCCCTTGCTCACGCTCGACACCGTGCCGAAGTTCGTGCAGCTGATCAAGCTGGTGCAGCAGCAGGTGGGCCAGGGCCACGAGCGCGTGCGCGCGCCGCGCCTCGTGCTGGACGGCGCGGAGCGCGCGCAGGCGCTGGCGCTGATCGCCGACAAGCTGGCCACGCGGCCGGCCAGCGACGCCTGAACATGAACGACGCCGACCAGCGCTTCGCGCAACTCGCCGCCGCCGACTGGGACTGGCGCCTGTCGGAGTTCCCGCAGCTGGCCACCAGCGTGGGCGACGCCTCGCACGACGACCGCCTGGAGCGCGTCGACGCCGCCAGCCGCGCGGCCCGCCTCGCGCGCTGGCGCGCCACGCGCGAGGCGCTGGCGGCGATTCCGCCGGCGCAGATGTCGCCCGCGGCCCGCATCGATCGCGCGGTGCTCGAGTTCCAGCTGCAGGGCTTCATCGCGGCCGCCGAGTCGCATGCCGACCGCATGCCGCTCAACAGCGACTCGAGCTTCTACGGGCCCCTCGTGGACCTGTGCGACGCGCAGCCGCTGCGCGATGCGGCCGACTACCGCCGCTTCCTGGCCCGGCTGGCCGACATCCCGCGCTTCCTGCGCGAGCACGTCGAGTTGCTGCGGGAAGGGCTGGCGACCGGCTACACGGTGCCGCAGGTCGTGCTGGCCGGGCGCGACCAGCCGCTGGCCGCCATCGCCGCGCTGGACGACCCCGCGGCCACGCCGTTCTGGAAGCCCTTCGCCGCCTTTGCGCCGGGCGTGGCCGAGGCGGAGCAGGGTGGCTTGCGCGACGCGGCGCGCCGCGTGATCGGCGAGCAGGTGCTGCCGGCGTACCGCGAGCTGCTGGCCTTCCTGCGCGAGACCTACGTGCCGGGCGCGCGCCGGACGACGGCGGCCTGCGACCTGCCCGACGGCGACGCGTTCTACGCCGCGCAGATCCGCCACTACACCACCTTGCCGCTGACCGCCGACCAGATCCACGCGCGCGGCCTGCAGGAGGTGGCGCGCATCCTGGCCGAGATGCACGACGTGATGCGCGAGGCCGGCTTCGACGGCGACCTGCCGGCGTTCCTGCGGTTCCTGCGCACGGACGCGCAGTTCTACGCGCGCACGCCCCACGAACTGCTGGCGCACGCGTCGTGGATCGCCAAGCGCATCGACGGCCTGCTGCCGAAGTTCTTCGGCACGCTGCCGCGCCAGCCCTACGGCGTGGCGCCGGTGCCCGACGACATCGCGCCGTTCTACACCACGGGCCGCTACGTGCCCGCGCCGCAGCCCGCGGGGTTCGCCGGCACGTACTGGGTCAACACCCACGCGCTGCCGTCGCGCGCGCTCTACACGCTGCCCGCGCTGACCCTGCACGAGGCGGTTCCCGGCCACCACCTGCAGATCGCGCTGGCGGCCGAGCAGGCGGGCCAGCCCGCGTTCCGCCGCCACGGCTTCGTCGACGCGTACGGCGAGGGCTGGGCGCTGTACGCGGAGCACCTGGGCGACGAGATGGGCGTGTACCTCACCCCGTATGAGCAGTTCGGCCGCCTGACCTACGAGATGTGGCGCGCGGCGCGCCTGGTGGTGGATACCGGGCTTCACGCGAAGCGCTGGAGCCGCGAGGACGCGCGCGCCTACCTGCTGGCCCATACCGCGCTGAGCGAGCACGAGGTGGCCACCGAGGTCGACCGCTACATCAGCTGGCCCGGCCAGGCGCTGTCCTACAAGATCGGCGAGCTCACGATCCGCGACCTGCGCGCGCGGGCCGAACTTCGCCTGGGCGCGGCCTTCGACCTGCGTGCATTCCATGACGCCGTGCTGGCGCTGGGTTCGGTACCCTTGGGGCTTCTCGAGGAGCAGGTCGATGCGTGGATCGCGCGTCGGCTCGCGTCCTGAACTCCTGCAAGGATCCCCGTGCCCATCGCCTCACCATCGTTCCGCCGCACCGCCGTCGCCGGCCTGCTCGCCGTGGCCGCGCTGGCCGCCCACGCGCAGGCCCCGGCGCCCGCCGCCCCGGCCAGGCCGCGCACCACGGCCGACATCCTGCGCGACGCCCCCGCCAGCGTATGGCGGCGCCCCGACCCGAACGACGTGCTGGCCATGACGCTGCCCGCGGGCATCGTGTGGATCGAGCTGGCCCCGCGCTTCGCCCCGCGCCACGCGGCCAACATCCGCACGCTGGTGGCGCAGCACTACTTCGACGGCCTGGCCGTGATCCGCGTACAGGACAACTTCGTCGCGCAATGGGGCGACCGCGCCGCCAATGACGACGACGCGGCCCACGTGCGCTCGCTCGGCGCGGCGGAGCCGAAGCTGCAGCCCGAGTTCTCCATTCCCGACGCGGGCCTGAAGATCAACCGGCTGAAGGATCGCGACGTCTGGGCGCCGGTCACGGGCTTCGTCGACGGCTTCCCGGTGGCCGCCGATCCGAAGACGCACCGCGCCTGGATCGCGCACTGCTACGGCACCATCGGCGCGGGCCGCGGCGACGCGGTCGACAGCGCCAACGGCGCCGAGCTCTACGCGGTGATCGGCCAGTCGCCGCGCGGCCTCGACCTGAACATCACGCCGGTGGCCCGCGTGCTGCAGGGCATGGAGCTGCTGTCGTCGCTGCCGCGCGGCGGCCAGAACATGGGCTTCTACGACAAGCCCGAGCAGGACGTGCGCATCCTGAAGATCGAACGCCTGGCCGACATGCCCGAGCCCACGCGGCCCGACATCCGCGTGCTGCGCACCGACGTGCCGCAGTGGAACGAGATCATCGAGCTGCGGCGCAACCGCAAGGACGACTGGTACGTGCACAAGGCGGGGGCGATCGACCTGTGCAACATCACGGTACCGGTGAGGATCGAGGCGAAGGCATCGAACTGACGAGCCGGCGGCGCCCCGGCCGGGCATGAAAAAGGGTCTTCGCCGATCTGCGGGGTGCATGGGTTTGCGGTGCGTGCTGGGTCAGGCACGACTCACCGGGGGAGCTTGTTTTGTTCGTGTCCCCCGTCGGCCTGCGGCCTCCTCCTCCTTTACCTCACAAAACAAGCTCCCCCG
>Ga0210384_10003495_pt1 | contig 18144 bp, 12 predicted proteins | sample IncBWH2MmetaG_FD_160574 | JGI IMG/M metagenome (GOLD analysis project Ga0210384, IMG submission 160574) | Forest soil microbial communities from Barre Woods Harvard Forest LTER site, Petersham, Massachusetts, United States - Inc-BW-H-2-M | ecosystem: Environmental > Terrestrial > Soil >...
CTCGAACAGGATCACCACCTTCTGGCGCGTGCTGGCCACCCAGTCCTGCAGCTTCACGAGCTCGCCCTGCAGGCGGAACAGCTCGCGGAAGTAGCGCACCCGCCCGGCCGCGTCCTCGCCGCTGGCATCCAGCGGATCGGCCACGAGCCGGTCCTCCATCTCCATCTCGATCTCTTCGTCGTAGCCGTCGATGAGCTCGCGCTCGATGCGGCGGCGCATCGCGTCCTGGTCGAACAACGCATTCATGCTTCTCGCTCCGCTCAGAAGATCTTCGTGAACAGCCAGTAGAGGCTGCCGGACAGGAGGACCGCGGCCGGCAGCGTCAGCACCCAGGCCATGGCCAGGTTGCGGATCGTCGACCATTGCAGGCCCGACCGGTTCGCCGCCATCGTGCCGGCCACGCCCGACGACAGCACGTGCGTGGTGGACACCGGCAGGCCGAAGTTGTCGGCCGCGCCGATGGTGAGCATGGCCACCAGCTCGGCCGACATGCCCTGCGCGTACGTGAGGTGCGACTTGCCGATCTTCTCGCCCACGGTGATGACGATGCGCTTCCAGCCGATCATCGTGCCCAGGCCGAGGGCGATCGCCACGGCCACCTTCACCCACAGCGGGATGAACTTGGTGGCGGCGTCGATCTGCTTCTTGAACGCCATCAGGTGCGTGTGGGTCTCGGCGTCGAGCGTGACGTGCGTGTCCTTGTCGATGAGGCGGATCGTCTCCGAGGCCAGGTACATGTCGTTGCGCACGTTGGCCACCGTGGCCGCCGGCACCTTGGCCAGCGTGTCGTGCTGGCGCACCTGGTCGCCGATGGAGCCGGCGATGGCGGCCAGCGCGGGCAGGGTGGCGGGCTCGACCGCCCTGGTGCGCACGTAATGCGACAGCGTCGCGCGGGCGTCGGCGGGCGCGGCGCCCGGGACGGTTCGTTCGAGCGACGCCTGCGCCACCTGGGCGATCGTCGCGAACTGCGCGGTCTGGTCGGCCGGCATCGCGCGGTTCAGCGCGTACGAGATCGGCACCGTGCCCACCAGGATCAGCATGATCAGGCCCATGCCCTTCTGGCCGTCGTTGGAGCCGTGCGAGAACGACACGCCCGTGCAGGTGAGGATCAGCAGCGCGCGGATCCACAGCGGCGGCGGCGTGGAGCCCTTGGGCGCGTCGTACAGCGCCTTGTTCTTCACGAAGGTGCGCAGTGCCAGCAGCAGCAGGGCCGCGAAGATGAAGCCCACCAGCGGCGACAGCAGCAGCGAGTAGCCGATCTTGATCGCCTGCGACCAGTCCACGCCGCTGGTGCCGTCGCGGCCGTGCATCAGCGCGTTGGCCACGCCCACGCCGATGATGGAGCCGATGAGCGTGTGCGACGACGAGGCCGGCAGGCCCAGCGCCCAGGTGCCCAGGTTCCACACGATGGCGGCGATCAGCAGCGCGAACACCATCGCGAAGCCCGCGCCGGAGCCCACCTGCAGGATCAGTTCCACCGGCAGCAGCGAGATGATGCCGAAGGCGACGGCGCCGCTCGACACGAGCACGCCCAGGAAGTTGAACAGGCCCGACCACACCACGGCCACCTGCGGCGGCAGGGAGTTGGTGTAGATCACGGTGGCCACCGCGTTGGCGGTGTCGTGGAAGCCGTTGACGAACTCGAAGCCCAGCGCGATCAGCAGCGCCAGGCCCAGCAGCACGAACGGCCAGATGGCGGTGGCGGTCTCGCCGCTGCCGGCATAGTCGGTGGTGATGCTCCAGGCCGTGTACCCCAGCCCCGCCAGCAGCAACAGCGCGAACACCGCCCAGGTGCCCTTGCCGGCCTTGTGGTCGAGGCGGGGGCGGCCGGGAGCGGCCTGCCCGCCCGGAAGCGGCGCGGAGCCGGCGACGGAATTCATGGTGAGGATCCCTCTTCTTGTGAGACCCGACGGATCGTGGAGGCCACGCGTGACATGGGGGTGACAGTGCGCCGACAGCCTCAAGTCACGAAGCCCGCCTCCGCGTCAGGCAAAACCCGGGGGCGGACGGGATGACTTCCGCGTCGCGGTCGAGGACAATCGCGAGGTCGCCACCACTCATCCTCCGGATGCGCATCGTCATTCTCGGCAACGCGGGATCGGGCAAGTCCACCCTCGCGCGCTCGCTCGCGCGCACGCAAGGCATGCCGTGGCTGGATCTCGACACGCTGGTGTGGGAACCAGATCGCGTGGCCGTGCAACGGCCCGACGAGCTGGTGTTCTCCGACCTAGCGCAGTTCTGCCGCGAATCCGACGACTGGGTCATCGATGGCTGCTACGGCGACCTCGTCGAGGCCGTGCTGCCCAACCGCCCGCTGCTGATCTTCCTGGAGCCGGGCGAGGCGCAGTGCATCGCCAACTGCCGCGCGCGGCCGTGGGAGCCGCACAAGTACCGCAGCAAGAAGGAACAGGACGAGCACCTCGAGCACCTGCTCGGTTGGGTGCGTTCGTACTACGACCTGGGCGGCTCGATGTCGCTGGCCGGGCACCGCGCCGTCTTCGCGGCCTACGCGGGTCCCAAGCGGCTGGTGACGCAGCTTGCCGAGCTCGAGGTGATGCAGAGCGCGTGGCTGGCCGCGGCCGCCAGCGCGCGCGCCCGCGTGGAGGCGCGCGTCACGCTCGCGCGCTGACGCGTGCGTGAACCGTGGACATCAGAGCTCGTCGATGAGCGCGCCGGCCGCGTCGCATGCGCGCGACGTGGCGGCGAACGGCAGCTCGACGATGCCCTTGGCCACCTTGTTGGCGGTGGACAGCGCGGTCTCCACGCCATCGACCACCGCGTGCGCGCCGTCTGAAATCGCGTCCTCGACCGTGGTGAAGGCCGAGGAAATGCCGTTCTTCAGCGCGTCGTAGACGGAGCCGTCGTGCGCGGCCGCGGGGGCGGGCGTCGCGGCCGGGCCGGCGGTGGACGGTGCCGGCGCGGGTGACGCCGGATGGCTGGCAGCCGCCATCGCGCTCAGGGCCTGCGGGCTCAGCGTCACCGTGGTGCTCGGGGCGGGCGGCGGCGGCAGCGTCGGGGCGGCGACCGCCGCGGCCGGCGCCGGTGCGGGCGCCGCGGCGCTGCTCCTGGCCGGCGTCGTCGACACGGGCAGGTTGAGGGTGGGGGTGACCATGGGCATGGGGTAATCCTTCGGCGCAGGAACTTCGCGTCCGGACGAGTCTAGGAGCGGCCGTGGAATCCGAGCGTCCGATCAGCGCCGGGATCCCGGTGCAATCCTGGGTGGCGTCCACGGCCGAGCTGCCGGTTCCAGCGGGGAAATGCGGCCGGTTGCCGCCGCTGTTGATCGCTTGCCTTCCTGGTGACATCCCTAGTATTCGTGCTGTGAGCCGCCGGTGCGGCCCGTCAAGGAATCTTGGGATGGATCGAGTCAATGTCGCCGCCGGCGCGTCCGTTCGGCTCCGGGTCGCCCTGCTGGGCGGCGTGTGCATGGTGCTGGCGCTGGTCGCGGGCGCGCGCCTCGCGCAGCTCGAAGGCTTCTCCGTGGTGACGGCCGCGTGCCTCGTGCTGGGCGTCGCCGCCGTGGCGCTGAGCGTGTCGCTGCAGCGCCACCTGGCGCGTTCGCTGCGGCCGCTGCAGGCCAGCGTGCACGCGATGAAGGCGGGCGACCTGTCTCGCCCGGTCGGCATGGAGACGGGCGGCGAATTCGGCGCCATCGCCTCGTCGCTGGACGACATGAACGCCAACCTGTCCGCCCTGGTGGCCGACATCCGCAGCGAGGCGACCTTCGTCTCGCAGGCCGGCGAGTCGCTGGCCGCCGGCACCGGCGAGCTGGCGCAGCGCACCGAACGCCAGGCGGCGAGCCTGGAGCAGACCTCGGCCAGCGTGCAGGACCTGAGCGGCTCCGTGCGCCAGAACGCGCTCGACGCGCGCGCCGTGGAGCAGCTCGCGAGCCGCGTCCACGCGATGGCCGAGTCGGGCGGCACCCGCATGCGCGAGGCCGTCGAGAGCATGCATGCGATCCGCGCCAGTTCGCAACGCGTGCACGACATCATCGGCGTGATCGACGGCATCGCCTTCCAGACCAACATCCTCGCGCTGAACGCCGCGGTGGAAGCGGCGCGCGCCGGCGAGAACGGGCGCGGCTTCGCGGTGGTGGCCGCCGAGGTGCGCACGCTGGCATTGCGCAGCGGCGCCGCGGCGCGGGAGATCAAGTCGCTCATCGCCACGTCCGGCGAGCAGGTGGCCTCGGGCGCGACCCGCATCGACGAGGTGGGCGAGCTGCTGGCCAGCGTCGTCTCGGGCATCGGCGAGGTGGCGGGCAACGTGCGCGCCATCACGTCGGCCGCCGAGATGCAGAGCACGAGCCTCGGCCAGATGTCGGAGGCCATCCGCGGCCTCGACGACATCACCCAGGAGAACGCGACCATGGTGGAGCAGACCTCGTCCGCGTCCGCCGGCCTGGGCGAGCGTGCACGCAGGCTGGCGCGCACGGTGAGCACGTTTCGCCTGCGCCAGGGCACCGCCGACGAGGCGCATGCACTGGTGACGAGGGCCGTGGCGCTGTGGAAGCGGCGCGGCGGGGCCTGTCTGCCCGAGATCACCGACGCGGCCAACGGCTTCGCCGACCGCGACATGTACGTGTTCGCGTGGGATCGCTCGCTGGTCTACCACGCGTTCGCGGGCAAGCCGCACAACGTGCGCAAGACCGCCGCGCAGATCCTGGGCACCGACGTCTCGCGGCTGACGCACGACGTCTGGGCCGCGGCCGCGAAGGGCGGCGGCTGGGTCGACTACGACTTCCTGAATCCGACCACGGGCCGGGTCGCGCCCAAGACCTCGTTCGTCGTGCCGGTACGCGACGACCTGGTGCTGGGCTGCGGGATCTACAAGACGGTCCAGCGCTAAGAACCTGTGAACGAATCCGCCACGCCCGCTCGTTCCGTCAAAGCGCGCCCGCTCTGCGTTGCAAATGCTCGCCGTAGCCCGAGCTACGGCTGTGCTTTGCGCCTTGATCGGACACGCTTTGACGGCCCGCTCGGACGCGCCGGATTCATTCACAGGTTCTGTGCGATCAATCGGCCGGCCGGCGCGCGAGCAGGCTCTTGCGCACGACGGCGATGTGGCCGCGCAGGTCGTACAGGAGGTCGCCGTACGCCGGCGGTACCGCCAGCTTCATCACCGCCGATTCCATGTGCGTGAGGCGGTGCAGCAGCCCGTCGAAGCCGGCCTGGTTCAGCGGCCCCTGGTGCGAGTCGCGGTCGATGTGCTGCAGCACCGCATACCAGCGGTAGATGCGCGACTCGGTGCGCCAGCGGAACACCGCCGGCGCGATCTTGATGCCGGGGACGAGGATGATGGTCATCGGCACGACGATGGCCAGGATGCGCTCGATCAGGCTCGCGATCCAGAACGGGAACGTGCGGTAGAAGAAGCCGCGGCCCGACGCGTAGTAGCGCGACGCGTCGGCGCTGATGGGGAAGTCGTGCTCCAGCGGCGCGGGGAACTCGCCGGCCTTCTTGTAGAGCCCGGCGCGGCCGTGCACCTCGCGCGCGGCCTCCAGCAGCAGGTCGGACAGCGCCGGGTGCAGCGTGTCGCGCGCGACGAGCTCCACCGTCGGAGCGACCAGCGCCACGTCCTGCGCGGGGATGTCCTCGCCGAAGTCGATGGCGCCGCGCGGCAGCACCAGGCGGTTCAGGAACGTGATGCGGTGCGAATAGCCCTCCGCCTGCACGAAGTCGAACAGGTGGATGTTCTCGTCGCGCAGCAACTGGCGCATCGTCGCCGTGGGCGTGGAGTCGCTCATCGCGAACAGCGCGTCGATGTGGCCGTCCAGCAGCGCCTTGACGGACACGTCGGACGGCGCGTGGCCGATCTGCGTGCCGTCGCCCGGCTTGATGCCGTTGACCTCGAACAGCCGCTGCGCCAGCGCCGACGCGCCGCTACCCTCCAGGCCGACGTCCAGCCGATGGCCCTTGAACTCCGACAGCAGCGTCCTGCTCTTGCCCCGGTAGAAGATCATCAGCGGCTGGTAGGACACGCTGCCCAGCGACACCAGCCGCGGCGCGTCGCCGGTGGCCGTCTCGCCGCCCACCACGAAGCCCACGTCGACCCTGGCCTTGGCGTTGGCCAGTTGCGCGAGGTTGTCGCGCGAACCCTGCGAAGGCACGATCTTCACCGTGACGCCCTCGCGCGCGAGGATCTTGCGGTACTGCTCGGCGACCAGGCGGAACGCGCTGCCGTCGGGCCCGCTGGCCATGGTCAGCGTAGTGGGCGGCGCCGAGTTCAGGAAGACGAAGGCCAGCACGCCCGCGACGATGCTGATGACGAGGATCAGGCCGATGCTGATCGGCAGCCCGTGCCCGACGTTGGTGGCCAGGCGCGCGCGGGCGCGTTCCAGGCGCGTGCGAGGGACTTCGGCGTGGGTGTCGGGGGGCAGGGTCATGGGGCCGGGAGGCCGCCGCATCGCGCGGCTCGGCGGGAAGGGGAGGGCCCGATCTTATGCCGGGTGGCGAACGGCTTCGCCCGCCCCACCTCGTCATGGCCCTCGGGAGCGCCGGCTGCCCGGCCTCACTTGTCCATCAGCTGGCGCGTGAAGTAGGTGTACTCCACCGCGTTGGTGTGGGCGCGTTCCTTCAGGTTCGCGCCCGAGCCGTGGCCGCCCTCGATGACCTCGTAGTAGTAATAGGGAATGCCGTACTCCGCCAGGCGCGCCGCGAACTTGCGGGCGTGCTGCGGGCCGACGCGGTCGTCCTTGGTGGTCGTCCAGACGAGCGCCTGCGGGTACTTCGTGTCGCGCCGGAGGTTGTGGTACGGCGAGATCTTGGCGAGGAAGTCGCGCTCGTCGGGGTTGGCCACCGAGCCGTACTCGCCGACCCACGAGGCGCCGGCGGCGATCTGCTCGAAGCGCAGCATGTCCAGCAGCGGCACCTGGATGTCGACGGCGTTCCAGAGGTCGGGGTGCTGCGTCATCTGCACGCCCATCAGCAGGCCGCCGTTGGAGCCGCCCATGATGCCCAGGCGGCGCGGCGTGGTGACGCCGCGCGAGACGAGGTCGTGGCCCACGGCGGCGAAGTCGTCGAACGTGGTCTGGCGCTTCGTCTTCAGGCCGGCCTCGTGCCAGGCCGGGCCGAATTCGCCGCCGCCGCGGATGCTGGCGTCCACCCAGACGCCGCCGTGCTCCAGCCACAGCTTGCCCATGGTGGGGCTGTAGTAGGGCGATTCGGAGACCGCGAAACCGCCATACGCGTAGAGGATCGTCGGGTTCGAGCCATCCAGCGCCATGCCCTTCGGGTGCACGATGAAGTACGGGATCTTCGTGCCGTCCTTGGCCGTGGCCTCGAACTGCTCCACCTCGTCGCGCGAGGCGTCGAACTTGGCCGGCAGCGAACGCACCAGCCTGGCCTGCGTGCCCTCGAGGCGCCACTGGCCCTGCGGCTGCAGGTAGCCGGCGACAGACAGCCAGGCCGTCGGCGAGTGCTCCGACGCGGCCGCGATGTGCACCGACGTGTTGTCCGGCAGCGCGATGGGCGTGCCTGTCCAGCTGCCGTCGTGCGCGTGCGTGAAGACCTGCGCGCGGCCGCGCACGTTGTCCAGCACGGTCACCACCAGGCCGTTCTTCGTGCCGGCCACCGTCTCGACCGACTGGCGCGCGGTGGGCGCGAAGAGAACGGTGGGCTGCAGCGCGCCGGGCTTCGCGATGGCCTGCGCCAGGTCGATGGACACGAGCATGCCTTGCTTGAACTGCGGGCCGGCGGCGGGCCAGTCTTCCTTGATCTGGACGATCAGCTGGCCGTCGAACAGCTCCTGGACGCTGGCCTTCCTGGGCAGGCCCAGCGTGCGCAGGCCCGAGGGCGTCAGCAGGCTCGTCTCGGATTCGAAGAAGGAGACGCCACGCTGGATGACCACCACCTGGTGTCCCTGGGCGTCGGCGAGCGAGCTGACCTCCGCCGACACGTCGGTCTTCTGGCCGCGGAAGACCTCCACCGCCGCCGACAGGGGCTGGCCGCGCTTCAGGCGCTTGACGACGTAGGGGTAGCCGGACTCGGTGAGTTCGCCCGGCGTCCATTCGCGCGCCACGACGAGCGCGTCGGTGCCGTCCCAGGCACCGCTCTGCTTGCTCTTGGGCAGTTCGAAGCCGCCCGTGACGAAGCGCCCCTTGCGCAGGTCGAACTCGCGCATGGTGACGGCGTCCTCGCCGCCGTCGGACAGCGACAGCATGCACAGGTTCTCATGCACCGTCTCGCACTGGGCGCCTTCCCAGACCCAGTTGGCGTGCTCGGACTTGGCCACCTTGTCGAGATCCAGCACGGTCTTCCACTTCGGCGCGCCGCCCGCGTCGTAGTCCTTGGGCGTCGCCACGCGCCAGATGCCGCGCACGTGCTCGGCGTCCTGCCAGAAGTTCCACAGGCCACCGTCGATCCGGTGCGCGAACGGGATGCGATCCTTCGCCTGCGCCAGGGCCAGCGCCTGCGCGTTGTAGCCAGGGAAGCGTGGATCGGCCTCCAGGGCCGTCAGCGTCTTCCTGTTCTCGGCGCGCACCCAGGTCATCGCCTCGGGGCTGTCGACCTTCTCCAGCCAGAGGTAGGGATCGTCGGCGGCCGAGGCGGCCGGGGCCGGCGCGGCCGCGGCGCGGGCGCTGCCGTCCTGCGCCAGCACGGGGCCGGCGGCCAGCAGGGCGATGGACGTGGCGATTGCAGTCAGGGGAAGACGCGTCATGGGAGTCCTGGGGCGGTAGACGAAGTCGGCGATCATCGCATTGCGGCGGGAGGAGCGTCCGGCGGCCCGGCCCCCGGAATCCGCAGTTCGTCGGATCCATCCCGCCCTCGCTCCGCGGGGAGTCCGGACGCAGGGGCTCGTCTTCGACACGACGTGCGGCAAGGGCCCCGAACTCCACTACACGTCACTTCAGGGTAGCCATGAACCCATGGCGCACACCCTTGGCATCGAAGTATTCGCCGGCGACGCTTCCCCAGTTGTTGAGAGCGGTGACGATCGTCGCCACCCCACCGGGCACGTCGAGTTGCTGGATCTTTTGCCCGGTCTTGACGAACCCATGGAGTGCACCCGTCGCGTCCGCGAAATAGCCGGCAACCTGGCCACGGTCGTTGATCGCGAATGCCGCCGTGGCCGCGGCATCCGGCACATCCAGCGTGGAAACCTGGCCATTCGCGCGACGAACGTAACCATGGGACACCACGCCGTCCGTGTCCCAATAGCCGACGGAATCGCCCTCGCTGTTCAGGCCGAGCGGATAGGTATCGCGCGCGCCGTACACGTCGAACGGCGTCTCGTTCCCGTTGTGGCTCAACATGCCATGGTAGACACCGTCGGCGTCCCAGTACACGCCGAGGATCCTGCCAAACTCGTCGACGGCGTCCACGTTCGAATTGAGGTGGCCCGTGAAGTCGACCTTCGCGAAGCGGCCCTCGCGGATGAGGAAGCCGTGCTGGATTCCGGAAGCATCGGCGTAGCCGCCGAAAGTCGTGCCGGCGTCGTTGGGGCCGCCGGCGGCACTGAAGTTGGTGCCCAGCATGTCCGGATCGAGCGGCTTGAACTCTCCGTGGCGACGGGTCATCGCGTGCGGCACGCCGCCCGCGATGGCGTATTGGCCGGCCAGCCCGCCGAAGTCGTCCAGACCCCAGAAGATCGTCTGCGACGCGCCGGGATAGTCGAGCGTCTGGTACGAGTAGGCGCGCAACTCGCGGGCGGGTGCCGCGTCTGGTGTACGCTCGCCTGCCGTCGCGTCGGTGACCGCGCCGGCGGCGGCGCTCGATCCAGCAAGAGCGACAGCGAGAAGGCCGGTCACCAGAGCGAGTCGGCTGGACGAAAGGGTTTGATTGGCCATGAAGGCTCCGTGGAAGTGGATGTATGAGCGATGGCCGCCCGGCGGCCTTTCGCCGTCCCGTGACGCACCATCTTTCTGTTAAGCGCAAAGCGATGGCCCGCACCGACACGGCAGGGCCAAATAAAGTCTCGCGACGCCATGGCGTCGCCCAAGCGAATGAATGCCGATCTACCGATCACCGAAATCCTCGCGCGCGCATCCGCCGGTGACACCGCCGCGATCGACGGGCTGATCCCGAGGATCTACGCGACGCTCCATCGCCTCGCGCACCGCCAACGGATGCACGAGCAGGCCCACACGCTCAACACGACCGCGCTCGTCCACGAGGCCTATCTGCAACTGGCGAACAAGGGCGACGTGTCCTTCGCCGATCGCGCGCACCTGTATGCCTACATGAGCCAGGCGATGCGCCACATCCTGGTCGACCACGCGCGGCGCCGTCGAGCGCAGAAGCGCCAGGCGCCGGAGTTGACGGAGGAACCGGCGGGGTCGGACACCCTGGACGTCCTGGCGATCGATGAAGCGATGAGGCGGCTGGCGGGGGTGGACGAACGCCTGGCCCGCGTCGCCGAGCTACGCCTGTTCGCCGACCTGTCGAGTCCGGAGATCTCCGAGGTTCTCGGCGTGAATGCGCGCACCGTCGAGCGGGACTGGCTGAAGGCTCGGACATTCCTGTCCGCTTGCCTGACGCCGGGCTGAAGGGCTGTCGGCGATCGCGGCGCGATTGCGCTTCAGGGTGAGGAGGGTGCGACGATGCATCGCCGATGATGATCGATATATCCGAACGCTGGCTCGAGATCGAACCGCTGATCGATCGGCTGCTCGATGTTCCCGCCGCCGAGCGCGGCGAGTGGCTGCGCACGCACTGCGTTGACGTTGGCGTGCGCGCGCTGGTCGCGCAGGCACTGGACGATGCCCCCGGCGTGCAATCGCTGGAGCGCGCCATGGCGCAATGGCTGCCTGCGCTCGTCGACGGCCTCGATGACCTGCTTCCGGTCATCCCGGGCTATCGTGTTCTTCGCTTCGTCGGCGCGGGCGGCATGGCCAGCGTGTTCGAGGCGCAGCGCGAATTGCCCGGCGGCCCGCAGACGGTGGCCTTGAAGCTCCTGCGCCTCGACGTCCACGATGCCGACGAGCGCCGCGGCTTCCTGCGCGAGCAGCGAATCCTGGCGCGGTTGCAACACCCGCACATCGCCCAGTTGCTCGATGCGGGGTTCTCGCCGACGGGTACGCCATTCCTGGCGCTCGAATTCGTGGCCGGCGACAACCTCGTCGAGCATTGCGAGCGCCATGTGCTCGGCACGCGCGATCGACTCGCCTTGTTCATGGACGTGTGCGCGGCGGTCGAGCATGCTCACCGCAACCTGATCGTGCATCGAGACCTGAAGCCGAGCAACGTCCTGGTCAGCGCGGAGGGCTGCGTCAAGCTCGTGGATTTCGGCATCGCCAAGCTCCTGACGGGCGAGGCAGAGCCGACTCGGTCGCAGGCCAGGCGCATGACCCGCGCCTACGCGGCGCCCGAGCAGATCGCCGGTGAGGCGGCGACGACCTCGATCGACGTGTACGCCCTCGGCGTGCTGCTGGCGGAACTGCTGGGCGGACAGCGACCCCGTCGCGCTGGCAACGCGCTCGACGTGAGCACGCGGGCCTTTGACGGGGAGGCCTTGCGGCGAACGCTCGGCGTGGATCTCCACGCGATCGTGCAGGAGGCGACGCAGCTCCATCCGCTGCAGCGCTATCCGGACGTGGCGGTGCTGCGCGACGACATCCAACGCTACCTCCAGGGCCGGCCGTTGCAGGCGCGGGCGGACAGGATCGGGGTTCGCGTCTGCAAGTTCGTGAAGCGGCATGCGCTGGCCGTCTCCGCAGGCGTCGGGGTGGCGACCCTCCTCGCCGCCAGTACCGCGATCGGGCTCCACGAGGCGAGTCTTGCACGCGCCGCGGCCACGCAGACGCGGGCGCAGGCGCTCGCCGCTGAAGATGAAGCACGGCGGGCCGAGGCGCTCAAGTCGTTTCTCGAGGGCTTGTTCGGCAGTGCGGCGCGGGGGACGGCGGCGAACGACACCGCGGAGCTCCTGCTGGCGCAAGGCCGAGAGCGGGTCGATCGCGACTTCGCCATGCAACCGGCTCTGCATGTCGAGGTTCTGGCACTGATCGGCGACCTCGAACGCCGCAGCGGACATCCGGATCGCGCCCAGCGTCCGCTGGAGCAGGCCGCAGCCCTGGCGAAGGAGCAGTTCGGTGTCACCGACCGGCGCACGCTCCACATCGAATACCTCCTTGCGAAGGAAGGAGACGAACTCGGCCGGGTTCGCGAAGCCACCGCGCGTCTGCAAGGCGCCATCGACGCGTTCGAGTCGGGGCCTGACAGCGATTCGCCGGACGAGGCACCGGCGCTCGCCTGGCTGGCGGGCCTGGACGAGCGGCGCGGCCAATCGTCCCGGGCCATCGCCCTCGGCGAAAGGGCGGTCGCGCTCGCGCGAGGAGGGCCGGATGCCGGCGATGCGCTGACCGAGGCGGTGACCAACCTCGGCTGGATCCAGATGGATGCCGGCCACCCGGCCCGGGCGGAGCCGCTGCTGCGCGAAGCGCTGGCGCGTGCACGCGGACGGCTGGGCGACCGGCATCCCGACGTTGCCGATGCGATGACCCTCCTGGCCCAGGCCTTGCGCCAGCTCGGTCGTCTAGGCGAAAGCGAGCAGCTCCTGCTCGCGGCGCTCGACATCGATGACCTGGTGAACGGCCGGCCGAACGGTCATGCCGCCTGGCATGTCAACGACCTGGCCAACGTGTACGCCGTCGAAGGCCGTTTCGAGCAAGCCGAGGCAGCCTACGCGAAGGCGCTCGGCCTGAATCGGGCGCTCGCCCCGGCGGCCAGCCTTGGCGTAACTGTGAACCTGGGCAATTTGGCGCGACTGCGTTTCAGGCAGGGCGCCTACGCCGAGGCGGAAGCGGGCATGCGCGGCGCGATCCGACGCAACGAGCACCAGCTCGGCGCGGACTACGAGGACAACGGCCGGAGCTACGACCGCGCCTGCCTGGCCCAGATCCTCATCGCCCGCGGACACCTGGACGAGGCGCGAGAGATCGCCGGCGACGCGCTCGCCGAGGCGCGGGCGAACCATCCTGAGGCGAACCCGGACATCGTGTTCGCGCTCACGGTTGATGCCAGGCTGATGGCGGCCCGCGGCGATTGGGAACGGGCCTCGGCGCTGGCCGGTAGCGCGGTCGCGATGGACGCCTCGCTCGACGACCAGGGTTCGGAACGGGCGATCCGCGCGCGCCTGCTGTTCGGCGAGATCCTGCACAAGCTCGGTCGCGACGGCGAGGCGAGACCGCAACTGACAGCCGCCCTGGCGGCGACCGACGCCATGACCCCGGCCCCACCCGCGCTCATCGCGCACATCTCGGGCGAACTGGCGCACGTCGCTGCATCGCTCGGAGACGGCGCTGCCGCGGCCCGAATGCGCGAGCGCGCGCAGGCATCGCTCGCCGGCGTCACCCACGGGCAGAACGCGGAGCGCAACGAAGTCTTGCAACTGCTGGCGCAAGAATAGGGTGTGGCAGGACGAGCGGCCGGTCAGGTTACCGAAGGCGCCTCCTCAGTCGTCTCCGCAACGCGTCAACTCGTTTCGAAGCTGAGTCTGCTGCCGCCGGACGAGCTGATGGAGATCAAGCGCGAGGTCGACCCGATCCGGGCCTGGCAGACGCCTGGAGCCAGGTGCGACTGCGCATAGACTTGTGTCCCGCGCCCGCAGGCGCACGACCTGGAGTTGTCCATGCGCCTGACCCTTCTCGTCGCCGCACTGTCACTTCTTGCAACGCTACCCGTCGCCGCCAACGCGGCCGATTGCCCGGCACTGCTCGCCCAACACATGGGCACCGATCTGACCCTGTCGTTCGACCAATTCGACCAGGACGACCATCAGGGCTGGCGCCCGGTGAGCGATGCCGGTTGTGAAGCCGAGGCCGCGATGCTGATCGCCTCCTACGCCGAGAAGCACCCGCATCCCGTACTTGCTTGGCACCGCGCGCAGATGCTGGCCAAGGCCGGCAAGGCGGTTGACGCGATCGAGGCCGCGCGCCAGACGCTGCGCCCACCGCACAGTGACGATGCCTCTGGCTTCGACTGGAATGACTACGCGAACGCCACCATCGCCTTCCTGCAAGGCGACAAGGCCTCGCTGCAGTCGAACCGCGACCGCCTGGCCGACGCAGCCGCGAAGGCAGAGTTCAACCAACCCAACCTGCACTCGGTCGACAAGTTGCTGCGTTGCTTCGGTCAGCCGTACAAGATCGCCTATTCATGTCCGACGCCGCCATGACCTGAAGTTCGCCGACGTCAGCTGGCGGGAAGGCCAGCGGGATGGCAGCAGTCCCCATGAGCGATATGTTCGACATCGCGGCGATGTGCCGTGGCTGCCGTCCAATTCCATGCATACCTCTGATTCCGAGATGGTCGAACGCCTGCTGTGTGGGCGCGGTGCTGGGCGTCGTGCTCCTCTCCGGGGCCGCGTCCGTGGGCCAATCACAAGAGCTGACCACGGAGCGCCTCAACATCGTGGCGCCCGACGGGAGGCTTGTGTCGATGCCCGGCCATCGCTTCAGGCGTAGTACTGCGCCTTCATGCGCTGGCAGTAGGCATCTAGCGTCGTGCGTGTCTGCGCGTGGCGGCGAATCGGCGACTCCACCGGCACCCACAGCAGATTGGCCAGGAAGGCGTAGGCCGAGGCATCGAGTGATCGCGGTTGGTCGCCAAGCATGTAGGGCTTGTCACCAAGCCAGTCGGCCAGAGCGTCGACGTCGCGGCAGCCGATCGCGTGAATCTCGTCCGCGGTGTGGCGACCCATTCCGTGGCCTCGCATCTCGGCGCGGAGGCCGCGCCGCGCGAGCGGCGGCACGATCCAGCAGAGCGGCAGCGGAAGCGCGCCGAAGAATGCCTGGCGCGTCTTGGCCCAGCCTGCATCGTCGCACCAGCGCGTGTGCACCACTGCCCAGTACAGATCCTCTTCGAGCAGGCGCTGGAATGCTGTTGCGAGTGAGCGCTCGGCCGCCGTCATCGACGTGTCGAGCGCGTCGCCATAGGTCGTCTTCAGATACTCGATGATGAAATACGTATCGGCAACGACGCGACCAGCGTCCTCGATATAGGGCAGTTTGCCCTTGGGCGCCCTAAGCACGTTACCGTCGTTGACCAGCTCGAAGGGCAGCCCGGCCATGCGCATGTAGGTTTCCAGCTTCATGCAGAACGGGCTTGCGTTGGGCAGACCGAACGCAGGGGCAAATTGGTGTACCTTGATCATGAGAGCCTCCGGCGTCGGAGTGTCAACGATACGCGACCCTCTGCAGCATACTATCGCCTTCCAGCGCCTTCCAGCGCCCTCCAGCGCCCTCCAGCGCCCTCCAGCGTAGGCGATCGGCGCGCCGTCGAGCGGCGGCGAACAGTCATCGCCGGGTCTTCGCGCCTGAACCTTGACGCGGCCCGGCGTACGCCTTGGCGCAATGGCCGTCAGTGACCCTGCGGGGCTGCCGGCGTCGGCGCGGGCGCCGCGCCGGCATAGCGGTCCCAATGCTCGGCCAATTCCCTCACAACGGGACTACCGACCAGGTAGGCCGCCTCGATCGCCTCATCGTAGCCGGCGTAGTTGCCCGTGGCCTCGCTTTTCAGCAGCACGGCAGCGCTGCCGCCTCGAGGCGGCCTGGTGAAGTCGCTGGCGCTGCGCAAGTCGAGCGCCCGCGCAGCGTCGACCTTGCCGGCCTGGGCCAGCATGGCAAGGGCCTGCAAGTAGCTGACGTCCTCCTCCGCCGAAGTGGCCAGGCGACCCGTGCCCTCGGTCCAATAGGACACCCATTGCTCGGCCCAGCGGGTCATGGACGCACCGATCCAGAAGCGGTCGGCCGTCAGCGTGTCGCCGATGAGGACGAATGGGGCGCGTCGAGCGGCCGGCGCATCGGCATAACCGGCTCGGGCGACCCGCAGCTTGGCGTCGTCGGGCAGGTGCACTCCTGCCGTCAGCTCAAAGGCCCAGCGCGTCAGGGCGGCGTTCAAGGTGAAGACCTGGACCCCATTGCTCGAGACGGCCGGTGGCGTCGGCCGCCCGAACGGGAGCGCGCGGTCGTAGGGAATGATGCCGGTCGACCAGCCGCGCGGCAGGTCCCGCGCGTCGATCTCGTAGGCGAGGTCGCCGTCGACCACGTGGTTGGCCCAGGCGGCAGATCCGATCGAGCCGATGGCCGGGTCGATGCCGCCGATGCCGGCCAGGATCCAATAGGAGCGAGTCAGGTCGAATCGTGGGTCCATGCCCAGGGCCATGATCGAGGCTGCGGCATGGGCCTTGCCGACGCCTGTGACGATCGCCAGAACATGGTCCTTGGGGTCGTACCGGAGCGGATGGAAACCCTGAGGGAAAGCAATCGTCTCGGCCAGCGGATAACGCTCCACCCAGTTCTGCAGTTCACCTGCGCCGTCGCCGGTGTCCGCGCCGACTTCGAACGTGGTGACCACCACCACGCGGACCTCCAAGGGTGCCACGGCTGTGGCGGCCTGCGCCGTTGCGGTACCGGTGCAGCCCAGGGTCAGCGTCATGGCGAGCCAGACGCTCGCGAACCTAAACTTGCAAGAACAATGCACGAGCGCACTCCCAAGTGTTGATCTTCGGCACAGCGTGCCTCGCAATAGGTCGATGCGCGACATGGAAGCCGGCATCGCCGACCGCTCGACCTGCAACCGTCAGAACTTGGCCTTCAGGCTGACTTCGAGGCTACGCGGGGGATTGACCGTGATGAAGTCGTTGCCGTAGTAGGGTGCGTCGTTGGTCAGGTTGCGCCTGTTGGTGACGTTGTAGACCGATGCCTTGACCTCGAACTGCCGGAAGTCGTAGAAAGCGGCGGTGTTCAAGGTGTACTGGCGCGGGATCGTCGGCGACTTGTAGTAGCCGCCATTGGCGACGATGGATGCCGGCACGTCAGCCGAGTTGGCCAGGTCGATCCGGCCCGAAGTGGTGGTCTCCACGCGGCTGGTCACCTGCATGTTGGCCTGCACGCCCAGCCCGTCTTCGAACTTGTAGTTGGCGAGGACGTTGAACAGGTTCGCAGGCACGCCCGGATCCTTGAATTTCTGGCCAGTCGCCCAGATGATCTCGTTGCCGGCCCCGTCCACGTTCGCGCCCACTTGCGCGGGATAGTCGTAGAAGCCCTTGGCCTTGTCGAGAATGGTGCGCAGGTAGGAATAGCTCGCCGTCATGAAGAAGCGCGCGCTCGGCTGGTAGTTCAACTCGGCTTCGATACCACTGATGTGCGCAGCCGTCTTGGCCGTGCCTCCGGGGCCGCTCGGTTCCGTCCGTCCCTGCTTGAATGCGGCCATCGACAAGAACAGGCTCTTGTTCAGAAGATCGAACTTGGCGCCAATCTCGGCCAGACGCGAGATCTGGCGCAGCTGCGTCGAGTCCTCCACGCCGAACGTCGCGACGCCGCCATCCTGTGCATTCGGATCGACGTACTGGGCATAGTCGTACGTGACATACATCGACGTCCACGGCGTCGGCTTGTAGACAGCACTGGCGTTTCCGTTGCCCAGGATGTACCAGTGCGACGAATGGAATTGCGCGACCCCTGCCAGCAGGCCATCTTCGCCCGCCGTGCCGAACGGGTCCTTCTCGTTGAGCTTGACGAAGTCGGCACGTGCACCGTACAGGACGTTCAACTGCGGCGACACCGCGATTCGATGCTCGAGGAAGAGACCCACATCCGCCAGGTCCGAATAGACCGAATTATTCGGCGAATAGGCGTCGCGCGCCGGAAAGCCGTTGAGCACCTTGTTGAACGGCCCCGTGTAGTTGACACCACTCAACTGGGACGGCGGCAAGACCCACGTGGACGGACTGGCGGACAGGTCGTAGACGCTCACCACCTCGTCGAAGAAGTTCTGGATGGTGTTCACGTGAGCGAACCGGAACGTGAAGCCGGCGTCGATGGACTGGGCCCGCGACTCTTCGCCCGGCTTTGCCGGATCCTTGATCGTCGCGCCGAAGGCGTACTTGAAGTCGGTCTTGTTCTCGATCGTGTAGCTGTGCGCGGTGGAGTCCTCGAAATAGAACTGCACCACGTTGTAGCGATTCAGGTAGTTGAAGAACGTGTTGTTGGAGACGGAGGCCTGGTCGCTGATCTCGTAGTTCTGGATCAGTTGCAGGTTGTACTTGAACGCCCGCGCGCCGTCGCCAGGGGTCTCGTCGATATTGGTGCGACGGTCGAGCTGGACGGGATTGCCTAGAGTCACATGAGTGAGATAGTTGGTGATGGCGTCGGGCGAACCGGTGAGATAGGTCCCGTGGTCGATGAACGCCTGGTTCACCCGGTTGACC
>Ga0210384_10003496_pt1 | contig 18137 bp, 12 predicted proteins | sample IncBWH2MmetaG_FD_160574 | JGI IMG/M metagenome (GOLD analysis project Ga0210384, IMG submission 160574) | Forest soil microbial communities from Barre Woods Harvard Forest LTER site, Petersham, Massachusetts, United States - Inc-BW-H-2-M | ecosystem: Environmental > Terrestrial > Soil >...
ATCGAGAACGGCTGCCGCGAGCTGATCGTCTCGCTCAACGCGGTCGACGCCGCCGACTATCACCGCATGATGCAGGTGCGGCCGGCGATCTTCGACAAGGTGCTGGCCAACGTCCGCCGGTTCGTCGAGCAGCGCGGCCGGCGGCCGTTGCCCGTGGTCACCGTCCAGTTCCTGATCGACCGCGAGAACTACCGCCGCATCCCCGAGATGTACGAGCTCGGCCGGAGCCTCGGCGCCGATCGCATCACCATGAGCCCGGTGCAGGACATCCCGCTCGAGCGCATCGACCACGACATCCTGCTCGCCCCGGACGACAGCGTGCTGGTCATGCCCTACTTCGAGCAGGTGTTGACGGCCGACCGCGACGCCAAGCTGCTCTCGCTCTTCGGCCCCTACCCGGCATGGAACGACGCGCTCGACCAGGTCCGCTCCCGCCTGGCCACCGCAGGACCGGCGCCGGCCATCGCCGCCAGCTTCAAGGAGAGGAACGGCGCCTGCTTCTTCGGCTGGTACTCCGCGACGATCCGCGGCAACGGCGATCTCTACCCCTGCTGCCTGCTGATGAATCCCGGCTACAAGCCGCTCGGCAACGCCGTCCAGAGCCCCACCTTCAAGGAGCAGTGGCAGGGCAAGGGCTTCACCCGCCTGCGCACCGAGATGCGCGAGGTGCTGCTGCGCGGCGGCCGCATGTTCTGGCGGAAGAACCGCTTCCAGGCCCTCACCCGCCAGTGCGTCGAGCCGAACGCCTGCTTCCTCAAGAACATGTACTTCCGCCACGACGAGCAGTTCTACGCCGACCTCGACCAGGCCCTCGAGCAGGCCAGGAAGCGAGAGGTCCGCTGGTTCGGCACACCCCGCCAGACCTGGCGCGCCGCCGAGGTCCTCGCCTACCGCTGCTACCACGGCGCCCGGGTCCGCTACCACCTCGCCCGCCGCCGCGTGGCGAGCCGCTGGGACCACCTGAAACCCGGCAGCAGGCCGCAGCCCATCCCGCCCGGTTAGCCGATTGCGGCCAGCCAAGTGCTGGCCGGATCATGGCACCAGCAGCATGATGCCGAGTGTGCCGTCGAGCCAGTGCAGATCCTGGCCGAGGACGCCGCCGCCATGCACGAGATGGCCCGTGACCGCCGTCGACAAGGAGATGGCGGGTGCCACCTCGAGCTCGAGCCCCGCTCCCAGCTGGTAGCCGGCGTGCCAGCCGCTGCCGACGTGATCGGCCCCGACCGCCGCGAGCCCGAAGGGGTGGTAGGGGCCGGAGCCCGCGAGCCCGCGCAGAGAGAGCGCCACGTTCGTGGCTTTCAGGCTGTCGCCATCGGCGCCGGGTCTGAGACCGAGGAAGTGATAACCGAGCTGGATGCCTGCGCGCAGGAATGAGGGAGTTAGACTGGTTTCGAAGTGCACCACGGCGGCGAAGCCCGGGTCGTAGCGATGGCCGGTCGAACCCAGCGGCCAGCTCGCGCCGAGCGCGACGCCGGCATAGAGAGCGTGCCCGCCACCTCCGGCTCCGCCGGCTGGCGGTCCGGACACCCCCTTCCTCCGTAGCATCGTCTCCTGGGCGTCGATTGCATTGAGGAGCGATAGATGTGCGGCCGCACGCGCGTCGGCCGATCCGGCCGCAGCCAGCGCCTGCAGGGCCTCATGCATCCGGAACGGGTCGGCTTGATCGTTGCGTGCAAGCAGGTCCGCCACGAGCCACTCGAGGGCCGAGGTCTGTACCCGCAGGAAGTCCGGATAGGCGTCGGGGTGATCGGCGACGTACCGGGCGGCCTTGGCGTCGGCCGCTGCCCGTGGCTCGTGGAAGAGCTCCGCTGCGCGCGCGAAGACAACGGCTTGCTGGAAGGCGTTCTGCCCCGCCACGTCGCTGTCTGCCATGCGCCTGACCAGGAAGGCGTAGCCATTGAGGATCCGCCCGCCGGCGACCTCGTAGACCCTGATGCCGGCCGCCGCATCGTCAGGGGCGCCTTGCAGGTTCCCACGCACGGCGATCCAGCGGTCCTCGCCAGGCGGCACTCTGGCGAAGGTGACCGTCGAATGCGCCTGGAGAGGAGACGAGCTCGACCCGGCGCCGCCGACGAGCTCGATGCGCCCGTCGCCGATGCTCTCCAGGAGCTTGGGGTCGATGTCGACGCCGATCGTGATGTCGTGGGCATCGCCCGCGGCGTTGTGCGCGATGGCGAACATCGACATCGGGCCTCCCGTGCCGCCGGCACCGAAGACCTGCATGTTGCGCTGCGCCTTGTTGTTGTCGCCGATGATCGCGAGGTCCGTGCCGCTTGGCCATCCTGGCGCACGGCCGAACAGGGTCGGCGGGATGAAGGGATCGGAGGCGGTATGGATCTGTGCCGCCAGGCAGACGTGGTTCGACATCCCCGACGCCAGCTGCCATTGCACGCCGCTTCCGGCAGGGATGGTCACCTGCTTCTGGCCAGCCTCGAAGTGAACGGTGGTCGAGCCGGCGAAGAGGTACGGGACTCCGACACCGCCATCGGAGTAGAAGAGCTCGACGGCGACATCGGCCGCTGGGCCACCCGTCTCGCGGCTGACGCGGACGAAGGCATAGTTCGGTCCCAGCGTTGCCGGCTGCGGGTCGTTGGACTGCGGCCGATCGTTGGCGTCGGGCGCCAGGGGATCGTCGGAGCGCTCGTTCCAGACGTCGCTGGTGCTGAAGAAGTCGGCATGCGACGACGGCTCCAGGCCGTGATCGTAGGTCGTCGGGTTGTCGGTCCAATCGCGGACGTAGAAGTCGTCGTCCGTCGAGATCTCGGTGGTGCGGAAGAAGAAAGGATCGATCGACGCGGCGACCGGCGTCATCCCGTCGTTGCCGACCAGCGCTCCCGCGGCGTTCCTGTTGCGCGTGTAGACGACCCCGGATGGGAAGGTGGTCGGATCGTTGTCGGCCGAGAAGACGCCGTAGAAGTTCTTGCCGACCGCCACCATGTCGTCGTAGTCCCCGATATAGGGCGTGAACTGCGGCGCCGGAGCGCCAGCTCCCTCGGCGGGCGCATTCGAGAGGACCACGTCGTCCCACACCGATCCGTCGGTCGAGCGTCGCAGGTGGGTTTCCCAGCGGCGGTTCGGCACCGTGCCAGTGAGCTGCTGGTAGAGGTAGGCGATCTTCCCTTGGCTGTTGACCGCGATGGCCGCGTTCTTGGCGCTCGGAATCGCCAACAGGTCTAAGCTCCAGCTCTGCCCCCGGTCCGTCGAGCGCCGGAGGTGCAGGGTCATGGGGTCCGCGCCCGTCCGGTCGGCCCACGAGACGTACACCGTCGAGGAGCTCCGTGGATCGACGGCGAGGTAGAGGTCACCGCCGATCCGGACATTGGGGAAGGTGGAGTTATCGTCCATCACCGGCACCGCCGCGGCAACCCTCTGGCCGGCGACCGGCGGCATGCTCGCGCTGTCGCTGAGAGCGCTGAAAGGTGGTGAGCCCTGGCCCCAGTTGTCGTCGCGCACGACGACCACGTCCGCCAGGTAAGTGGCGACGCCGGCTGGGTCGACGCCGGTGCGGCGGTAGAACGCCGCGTACACGGTGCCGTCCTGGGCGATGGCGGGTCGGACCTGGTAGTTGTCCGCCGCCGGCATACCGCGATCGATGCGCAGGGTGTTGAATGCCGCCGTCGTGGGGGTGGCGTCGAGCGACTCGTCGATCGAATCGCTGGTCGGCGCACCGGCGGAGTCGTTGCTGCCGACGAAGATCCGTTCGCGGCCCGGGTCGAACCAGCCGAGGACCGTTGCGGCGCGGATGTAGGGCTGATCGGGGCCGCTGCGATGCGTCAGGATCGCCAGGGGGGTGTTGAGCGCCGCATCCGACGTGCCGAGAATCTCCATCTCGACCGTCGGGTCGAGGAGGATTCCGGCATAGACGTTGCCGCCGGGGCTCGCGAAGCTCAGCGTCATGTCGAAATCTTGAACTTTAACCGTGCAGCCGGCAGAACCGGCCAGGCAGCTGGGTATGATGTTGCGTCGGATCCAGCTGTCGCCGCCGTTGGTGGTGAACAAGATGGCTCCCAGATCCGATCCGGGGTCGTTGCTCAAGAAGACGCTCACCGCCATGCGCTGCGGGTTCGCCTGATCGACCGCGAGGTGCGTCTCGCTGTCCTGGTGGGTCTCGTCGCTGCTCATCACGCCGATCATGTCGATCACCTTGACCTGCGCCCGCGCGCCGGCGGCCGCCGCGGCAAGGTAGAGGAGCGCCGCGGCGGCCGGCACGCCGGCGCGGGTCCACGTCATCGTGTGTGCGTGCATGTTGAACCCTCCGATCAAGTCCGAGAGAAGCGAGATGAAAGACCCACCGCAGCTCAGCGTGTCGCGGCGAGCAGCCGCTTGACGCGCGCCAGCTCGTCCACGGGCTGAACGTCGAGCTTGTCGACGACGGCGAGGCCGGGCGGCTTGAAGGCGCCCCGCGCCCCGGTGTGTAGCAGCAGGATCGCCCGCTGGCCCTCCTCGAGCTTCGGCGCCTCGAACCACATCACGTCGTCACTGCCGGCAAAGAACACGGTGAGCGCCTCCTTGGGCGTTGCACTCGCTCCTGGCTTGGCCACGCTTTCGACCGTGATTCGAGCTTGCCGCCATTGGGGATCGTGCTCGCTCGCACCCCGGTTGCGCGCCGCCTCGGCGGCACGCGGCTTCACCACCGTGGCCACCACGACCGCCACGGCATCGGCCAGCCGGGTCTGGAGCGCCTCGTCCGCGAGGTCCCTGCGCGCCGCGGCGATCCGCGTGCGCACCTCCGTTGCTTCCTGCGGGTCGAGCGAGCCGACCTCTTCCAGGCCCGCCGACGCGCCTAGCGAGTAGAGGTGGGTAAAGAAGATCCGCGATGATCCTGCTGCCGCGCTCGCGGGTGCGAGCAGCCGGACGGTGACCTCTTGCCCCGCAAGGCGGCGCAGCTCGGTCTGGGCTTCGAAGATCTCCTCGACCTTGACCACGGCGGTCCGTTCCTCGGGCGGCACGGTGGCCGTCGCGGCATGGAGCCGGACGACCGTGCCGCGGAAGACGAAGCCCGATCTCCGTACCATCTCGGTCAACGGATCGGCCGCCCAGAGCGCCGAGCCGAAGAGGACAAACGCGGCGGCGAATAGAGACCGCAAACGCAGCTGAGCTCGAGACATCTCTACCTCCTCCCGGGCCGGCTTCGGCCCGCACGGAACTTCACCAGCATCAGGTCGGCGAACGCGCTCATGGTCAGTGCCTGCAGACCGTCCAGTACACGCGCGGGCTGCCGTTCTGATCGACGTCCCACACGTTGGAGCAGGTGTTGAACCATTGGTAATGCTGGCAGCCGTCCGCCCACTCACGGAACTTCTGCTGCCAGCAACCCTGCTTCTGACCGTCCCGCTGTTTGAAGTCGCCGGGATGGGGGTTGATGCAGCCGCGGGGCGGCGGCGGACCGCCGGGCGCCGGCTGCGCCTCGGCCGTGGCCTCCCAGGGCAGTGCGCCCGGCGGGACCGCGGTCTCGGCGGCGATCCGCCCGGGAGCCGCCTGGCCGCTGGCGACCGGGGCCACCAACCAGTCGGCCTGGTGCTGCTCAGGGGAGGAACTGCGAACGACTTGGACACAGCCGTCCGACTTGAAGAGGTTGACCTTGAGCTCGCCATGGTCCGAGGAGAAGATGGGGACCGGCTGCTCCCCGGTGCTGCTGTGCTTGTACGCTTCTCTCTCCCTGGCGCTCTGGGCGTCCGCCCTGGCGTGCTCCTCTTCCAGCGTGCGCCACTCGACCACGATCGGCACCCCGAACTGCTTCGCAACGTAGCCGGTCAGCGCCAGCAGCAGCACCAGCGCCCCTGGTGCCAGGGCCCAGCGGGGGATGGGCCACTCCACTCCCCCGGGGAGTTTTGCGATCACCGGCGGTCGCCCCTGGAGCTGCGACTCGCTTGTCGGTCCATCCATGACAACCTCCTTGGGGCCCGTCTCGTCCGAGCCCGGCGTGTCGTTGGTGACGGCTCGGGCACCGCGCGCCGTCGCGGCGAAGCAGAACGGCCTATTCGCTGGGACCGGATGCGGTGCCTCGTCTCGATGGCGTTCGCCTCCGGCTACTGGTTTCTGACAGAGGCCATGCCGCTTATTGCCGTTGACAGGTGAGACGTTGGGCGTTGGCGATGTACCGCGCATACTCGGGCTTCAGCTCTGCGGCCTTCTTGAAGGCGTCTATCGCCTCCTCACGCCAGCACAGCTGGAAGTCGGCAATTCCAAGACTGTCGTAGGCGTCAGCAAGCGTGGCTCCCGGGAGTTGCTTGCGGTTGGCAAGCGCTTTCTCGAATGCCTGCGCCGCCTTTCTATAGTCCCTCTCTTTGATGTAAAGGAGACCGATCTTGAAATTGAACCAAGCATTGTCGGGGTGTGACTGCAGCAGCGACCTGTACTGCCCGATGGCGGCCTCGTCCTTTCCCACCTGGGAATAGGCACCCGCCAGCTCCTCCCGGTAATGGGGATCTTCGCGAGCCTTCAACAGACTCTCGAGGTCAGCGACGGCATCGGACGCGCGTCCGCTCCTGCTATAGGCCATGGAACGCGCATAGAGAGCATCGAGCGGGTCTCCGCCCTGAGCATTCCGGCTCAGGTTGATGGCACTGGTCAAGGCGGTGATGGCATCGTTGTAGCGCTCCTCCTGCAGGTAGTTCATGCCGAGCGTTTCGTAAGCCTTGGCCGATTTGGCCTGGCCGCCCGGCGCCGCCATCGCGGCATCGGGGACCGCCGTGGTTGGCCCTGCACCGGGGCGCGCGCGGTCACCCGGACCGATGGCCTGCGGAGCGGCAGGAGCCGGAACGGCGACGGCCGGAGCGGCAGGAACGGGAGCAGCAGGCGCCCGCGCGGCACGAGTGGGGGCCGTGGCCTTCGCGGTGGGAGCCTGAGCGACGGAGACCTGAGCCGCGGCAGCCCGAGCGGCAGGAGCCGGAACCGCGGCAGCCGGAGCGGCAGGAGCGGGAGTCGCAGGAGCCGGCGCGGGAAGAGCGATGGCCGCGGCGCTCGCGGCCGGAGCCTTGGCGGTGGCAGCCTGAGCGGCAGCAGCCCGAGCGGCAGGAGCCGCAGCGGCGACCGTCGGAGCCGCAGGAGCCGGACCGACGGGTGCCACTGTGGCGGGAGGCCGCTGAGCCGGAGCTGGAGCGGTGGACACCGGCACGACGACGCTGTGGGCGACCTGCTGCTTCACGACCCACCCGGCCGACGCGAGCCCACAGACCGCGACCGCGGCGAGGGCGGCGATCCAGGCTCTCGGCCTCGCCGCGATCGCGGCTGTTGCGGACGTCGTGGCTGGTGCGGATGTCGCGGCAGGTGCCACTTCGTGGCTCTGCGCCGCTGCCGCTGCCGCCGCCGCCGCCGCGGACGCGTGGAGATCGAGTCCTCGCAGGACCTCCTCGATCGTGTGGCTCAGACGATCCACGTCGTAGGCCCAGCGGGCGTCGCTCAACTCGATCGCGTTGCGCCGCGCCAGCTTGGCGACATCCGCCGGCAGTTCCTCCGCGCGCGGCATCGAGGCGCCCTGCACCAGCACCGGGATGACCCGGATCGACCGCTGCAGCGCCGTCGCGAGCTCCAGCCGGACATAATCCGCCTCATCGTCCAGACGCCGGTGTCCAGCCGCGTCCTTGACCCGCAGCCAGTCGTTGCCGATCACCACGATCAACACCTGGCAGGACCCCACCGCCTTCTCGATGACCTCGGCGAAATCCACGCCCGGTTCCAGGGTGTCGATGTCCATGAACACCCGGCCCGGCAGGCGGGCGCTCAAGCGGTCGAACAGCCGCCCGGTGTGGCCCGCGCTGTCTTCGCGGCGGTAGTTGATGAAAATGTTCGCCGATCGCTCGGACGAGATTGGTATCTGGCTCATCGCCGCTCTCCGTAGCCTGCCGCGCTCATGGTCAGTGCCCGCAGACCGTCCAGCTCCTCTCGACGGCTTTCGCCCCCGGCTGCTGATTCCTGACAAAGGCCGCGAGCTCGAAGATGCCCGGCGCCGCTGGCGGGAGGAGCGCTGCTCGACATGGTGCGAGACCTTGCCGTCGGGGACTCTCCCGCCCGGGTGTGGCCACCCGGGCGGGGACGACGGCGCTTACGAGGGGGCTGCGAGGCCGGAGCCGGGGCGGCTCAAAGCGGTGGCCCGCAGGCCATGCAGGGCGGAGACTCCGGGTTGGGAACCACCTTGCCCCCGATAGGGTGGGAGAGGTAGTTCCATAGTTGGCCCAACAGGCCGGAGAGGGACAGGGAGATGAAGAGAACCGTTGCCATGCGGCGCATGCGCGCCTGCCTTTCTTGGACGGCGCTGCCAGGTGCCGGGATGGCAGAAGGGGGCTATACCGTCCTGTTCACAATAGTGCCACGATTAATGCAAGCCTGCGAGTTTGAGCACCCGGTGCCGCTCGGAGGCGCTCGCGCCGTAGCTCGAGCTGCCGGGGGCCGCTCGCAGGAAGAGCTTTCCGGAACCTGTTCCGAGATCCTGCCGTCGGGGTGGACGCTGCGGCCCGGGTGTTTCCACCCGGGCGGGGAAAGGTCTCTTAGGGAGCGGCTCGGAAGCCGGAGCGGGGCGACTCAAGGCGGGCAGCTCGGACAGGGAGGTGACTCCGGCTGGGGACTGAGCCAGGGCTGGCAGTGTTCTCCGGGCCAGACTCTGGGATCGGATGGTTGCGGCAGAGCAGATGACGCACGCCGTGGGTGGTCGCATTGGACCTGAAGGTGGCAGGTAGGTCCTTCTTCAGCACAGGCCTCCTGGAGCGCGGGGCAGAGCGAAAGCCTGTGGACATTGGGACGCGGCGCCGGGGGGAAGGCGCTCGCGCCGAACCAGAAATCCGCCGGCACGAGCATGTCTTCCCCGCTCTTGTCGAGGATCTCCATGATCTGGCTGGAGCTCTTCTCGGGGAACGCTGCCCACACGACAGCCGCGATCGACGAGACCACGGCCGCGGCCACGGAGCTGCCGGTGAGCGTGGCCGTGTACCCCGGGGTGGAGCTGCCGGTGAGCGTGGCCATGTACTGCGGGGCGAGAGGGCTCGGCACCACAGCGTTTTCGGCGTAGGCGGCCCGTCGCGGTATCCCACCGGGACGGGCGTTCACCAGGGCGGAGCCGTCGGCTCCCAGCCCGCCGACGGCGTAAAGCAGCGGCTGACGGGGCTCGCGACAGTTCTCGTCCCGCGCACTTCCAGTCTCCCAGGCAGCCGGCAAGAGAGGCCCGAAGTTGCTGCAGGGCTCGGCTTTCTTATTGCCCGCCGCCGCCAGCACCAGGGCGTCGAAGCCGGCCGCGTATTGCAGGGCACGATAGACCGCCTGCGTGCCCGCCCGCATCTCGGCGATCTGCTCTTCGCCGAGGCCTCCGAACAGCTCGCCTTCCCAGGCCAGCGAAAGGTTGAGCACCAGGTGTCGCTCGGAGCTTCCCCGCCGCCGATGTTCCTGCCAAGTCTCCACCTCGCTCCTGATGGCCTCGGCGAGATCGCTCTGCATGCCGAGATAGCCTCCCCGGACCTCGTCTCGCTGGGTGAGCTTCCAGCTCTTCGGGTTGAAGTCGATGATCGGCAGCGCGAGCCGGGTGGTGATCCGCGCGGCGCAGCGCTTTCCTTCGCACACCAGGTTCTTGCCGATATAGGCGAGGACGAAGCCGTGCGGCGAGCGGCCCTGCCACTCGGGAGGATCTTCCGAGGTCGGCTGGGTGTCCAGGAAGGCCAGTCGCACGCCATTGGTGTTGGTGATCGTGGAGGGTTTCGCCGCCAGGCTGGTGACCGCCGGGAAATCGCGGGACTTCGCAAGGAATTCCGCGCTTTCCACGCTCGGGTCCGTAGGGCCGCCGGAGGCCACGAGGCTCGCGCAGTCCTGATCGAGCCGCACCAGCTCGGTGCTCTTGGGTGGTGAGATCTTCGACTGCACCGGCCACTTGTGCTCGACCTCGTAGACACAAAAGCGGCTGAGCTCTCGGATCACTTCGGGGCCGGGTACCCTCTCGGATTCTTTCGTCGCGCAGTAGTCCTCCGACCTTTGCGGGGCAGGGCTCAGCTGGGCAAACAGGGGACGCACGGTCCAGCCCGGGATGTCCGGGCAGCGGGCCCCGGGCCGGCTGATCCCGATCCAGCGCCAGTCGGCGCAGGCCTTTGCGGTCTCCAGCCGCGGCGGTCGCGATGGCGGAGGTTGAAACGTCGCACAGGCGCTCATAGCGATCGCGGGCCAGGCAGTGATCCAGAACACAACGTTCTTCCTCATGGCGTCTCCTTAGAGTTCTTGACGCCCTCCTGGGAGGGGCGGCCGTTATTTATCTTGACGCCCCAGGAGGGGGCGGCCGCTCGAGGTGTCGTTGAGGTCCTTCGCCGCCGCGGCGTGATTCCTGACAGCAGGCGCCGGGCAGGGCCTACCCGGAGGGGCCCCTTCAGGGCTCAAAGATGCGGAAGCTCCCCCAGTCCACTCCTGGGCTTCGCTGCCGCCACGAGAGCTGGGCACGCTGGAGCGCCACGGCGAGGTCCGGCTCACGGTCCCACTGCCGGTAGAGATCGGCGAAGAACGCGGGCAGCGTGCGGTCGGCCGTGGGCCGGGTGGAGGCGATGACGGCCTGCGAGCCGGCGAGCAGGAAGGCGTGGGCCAGGCCCAGGCTCTCGACGGGGGTCTCGGCGGACGACCGGCCGGTGTCGCATCCGGAGAGGACGACCCAGGCCGGCACCCGTTCGAGCGCCAGGAAATCGCCCAGGGTCAATTCCGTCTCGCCGGCGAGAAGCAGGCCGCTCTCCCATCCGCCGACCCCGGAGAAAGTGCCGTGGCCGGCGTAATGCAGGATGTCGGCGCTGGCCAGCCGGCCCCGCACGGCCGCGGCCGAAGCCTTGCCACTCTCCACCTCTTCGGTGATCCAGGGCCGCGACCCGGAGGCCAGCACCTCGGCAACCGCCCGCGCTTCGGCAAGCGCGCCTGGCAGGTCGCTCCGCGGATCTGCCACCACGAGAGCGTGCCGGCCCGGACTCCGAGTCGGCCCGGCCGAGACGGGGAGATCCAGCCCGTAAACCACTGGACGGCCTGCCAGGATCACGTCGCCATCGAACGGCAGGGCATGGAAGTCGATGCCCTGGAGAGGGCCGCTGGGCAGGATGCGGAGCCGCCGAGCTTGTCGGATCGAGGCTTGGAACGGGAGCAGCAGCCGCCGGGCGAGCTCCGCGGGTTGGGACAGCACCTCCGGTGGCAGCTCGAAGCGGTGTGCAGTGACGCTCTTGCCGTCCGCTCCAAAGCCGACCCAGCCGTGACGCAGCGGATGATAGGAGAGGATCAGCTCTCCGGGTCGTGGTGCCGGCGGTCCCTCTCTCGGCGGATCTCCGGGGGCGCCAAGGACCAGGAGGGCTCGGTCCAGGAGCCCCCTGACGCCCTCCGTCTCTACTCTTCTCGCCGCCTGCTCCTCGCGGAGCTGGTCGCCCGGCAGTCTCCAGTCATCCCTCGCGCGCTCTTCCAGGGCCGTGCGCCTCTGCTGGTAGGCCGTCAGGAGGCGCTCCCACCGGGCCCGCCGCTCTGCCGAGAGGCTCGCCAGACGGTCGCCATGCTCGACCTGGCGGAGCAGCCGCGATCGGGCATGGCGCGCGGCGTCCATGGCCAGCGCGTTGCCGCCCTGGTCGAGGAGGAGCTCGACGTGCAGGCTCACAATCGCCTGCCGAGTGGCCATGAAGAGCTCTCGTCCCTCGTGGACAGGGATCTGGAGGCTCTGCTCGTCGAGCTTGACCTCGGCCTGGCGAAGAGTCTCCAGGGCCGCGGCCCGATCCCCGAGGGACTGCTGAGACTGGGCCTTCCCGAAAGCGGCCCGCAGCCTGCCGTCGGGAGAGCCCGCCGCCGCGGCGAGCTTCTCGAGACGGTCGAACAGCGAGAGCGCCGCCGCGGGCCGTCCCTCGCGCAGGGCCAGCCGAGCCTCGAGATCGAGCCACCAGAGCGTGTGGGCAAGGGGCGGATCAGGTTCGAGCCGGTGCGCCTGGGCCAGCCAATCCTGCGCCTGCTCGAGATGCCCGGCCTGCAGATGAGCCAGCGCCAGGTTGAGCAGGACGTTTGCCGACTTCTCGGGCGTAACCCGCTTGCAGGTCTCGTACGTCTTCAGGGCTCTCGCGAGGAGGTCGGTGGGATCCGCGACGGCGTCGCCGGCCTCGCGGGCCAGCAGCGCGGACCAGGCCTGGTTGTTGAGGAGCTCAGCCTCTTCGCACGCACTCCCGGCCTGCGACGTCCGGCGCAAGCGCTCGAAAAGCTGGGCCGCGTCGCGCGAGCGGCCCACCCCAAGCAGGAGCAGGGCCAGCTCCTCTTCGGCCAGCCACCGGTAGCGGCCCAGGTCTACCTGCTCCGCGGTCGCCACGGCCTTCTGGATCTCGGCCAGTGCCGTGCGGTAATCGCCTTCCCTTTCGGCGAGCATGGCGCGGCTATAGCTCGCCAGGTAGCGGGATTCCGCGGGCGCCGGGGAGGGGAGGTGGAGGCCGTCCAGCGTCTCTCGGACCGCCGCGAGGCGGCGAGCCTGAAGGTCGGCGATCACACGAGTCGCCTTGTCTTGGACCTCGCGCAGCAGGTCGCGGGACGCCTGTGGCCGGGGCAGTTGGAACAGCGGACCCGGGGACTCCTTGCTCGCCGGCTGCGCAACGGACAGCAACCACGACGCCCGTCCATTCACCGCCTCCACGACCAAGCTCGTCGCCTCGGCGGGAAGGGTCAGCGTGAACCGCTGCCCTTCCCGGACAGGTTCCCCGGCGGCTGCGATCCTCCGCCCTGCAGCCTGGATCTCGATCCCCGCCTCAGGCGGGGCGCGCACCCAGAGCCGGAGCTCGCGGCTCGAGCGCAGGACGCAAACTGGGCCCGGCACGAGCACGGCCTCGCAACCGGCATACTCCACCTCGAAGGGCGGAGAGGGAGAAGCTGAGCGCAAAGGAGGACTGCGTTCCGGCGGACCGCACGAGAGAAGGAGCCCGGCAAGCGCCAGCCGGAAGGCGCGGCCAGGAATGTCGCGGTGTACTGGGCGGTTCATGGCGGGAGCTGATCCGCGACCAGCAGGTCGGCGGACACTGCCTGCCATTGGCGGTGCCGGGCGCGCCCCGAGCGTAGGTCGGTCGCCAGCTCGCCGGCGGGAGGGATCTTGCCCCGCCGGCCGACGACGATCCACACCCTCGACGGTCCGGGCTGGAGCCGGATCTCCTCTCCGATCGTGCCTTGGAGACGTACCACGCCGTGAGCGGAGATCTCGAGGCGAGGTGCCGGCTGCCAGGAGACGATGTCGTCGCCGCGAGCCAGCAAGGCCCGCGCTTCGACCTCGCCCGCGACGGGGTGCTCCGGGCGGACGACGAGCGACAACCTCGAGCCGGGGGCGAACAGCTGCGGCCCGGTCGCGGGGCCCGGCCCACCACGAAGGGTCCGGATGCCGCCGCTCAGCTGGGCGCTGTAGAGCGGCAGCGGCGGCATCCTGGCCGGGCCGCGCACGACCAGCAACAGGCCCGTGGCCGCCACCGTTGCGGCGGCCAGCCATCCCGCGAACCGCCTGGTGGCGGGACGGAACGGCAGCAGGCGGGAGCGCGGCTCCCGCGGCTCGACGCTGGGCGCGGGACGCTGGAGCTCGCTCTCGAGCGCCTCCACCACGCGGGCCTGAAAGCCGGCGCCGAGCGGCCGGAAGGCTTCGTAGGCCTCACGGACGGCGGGGGACGTCGCGGCGAGGGCACGCAGCGCCGCTTCTTCTTCGGCGCTGAGCGTCCCGGCGGCCAGGCGATCCCAGCGCTCGTCGCGGCGGGCCGCCTCGGCCTCATTCTCCTCCTGGGCCAGGCGGCCGAGCTCGCGCAACAGTGGGTCCTCGCTCATCGTGCTCCATCCTTCCTGGTCTTTCGCGGCGGCGCCCTTTTTTCTGACAGCTCGGCCAGCAGGTCCCGGGCCAAGCGGCGCAGACGGCTTCGCCAGGCGTAGACCGCATCGGCGGACAGGCCGCTGCTGGCCATGGTCTCCGTCAGCGACAGCTCCTGGACGAAGAGGAGCTCGAAGAGGTGGCGGCCCAGCGGGCTCAGCCTCTCGCGCAGCCGCTCCAGCAGGAGGCGCAGCTGCTCGCGGCTCGCCGCGACCGCCTCCGGTTCGCGGTCCACGGCCGCGACGTCGAGATCCTCGGCCGGGGAAGGCTCCTCTTTCCAGGGATTCCGTTTGCCGCTGCGGAGAAACGACACCACCAGTCGTTCGCTCACCAGCCCGACGAAGTTCTCCAAGGAGAGGCCCCGCCCGGCCTCCCAGCTGCGCAGCACCTGGCCGCCTTTGACGAAAAGGGAGAGGAAGACCTCCTGGGTCATGTCTTCCACTTCCTGCCGGATGTTGCGGTCACTGCCGAGATACGACCGGCGCGCCAGCAGAGTGCGTGCCACGCGCGCCTGGATGACGGGGGTCAGCAGTGCCACCAGGCGCGTCAGGGCAGCCTGATCGCCGCCGAGGGCTTCTCGCAGCAGACCAGCACAGTCGTCGGCGTCCATGTCTCAGAGCCGGCCGGAATCGCCTCTTGGATCATTCCATTATAGGGCGAAAGACCGGCATATGGGGGAGTGGCAGTTCGCCGCCACCCGCCCCAGCTTCTGCTTGGCGCCGCCGCTCAGGCAAGGTGCAGCCAGTGCGCCGCGATGCCCAGCAGCCCGCCGAGGGCAACCACCAGCGGCTCCGGCAACCCCTTCCAGAGGAAGAGCGCCGCCAGGGTGAGCACGGCGACGGCGGCGGTCGGCCAGTCGGTGATCGCCGCTTTCCCGACCAGGAACGTGGTGCCGACGAGCACCCCCACGACGGTCACCGTGATGCCGCGGATGAAGCCGCGCAGGCGACGGTTGCGGCCATAGCGGAGCAGCAACGGGGTGGCGAGGACGGTCAGCAGGACGGCCGGCGCGAACATGCCGATGGTGGCCGCGGTCGCGCCAGCCCAGCCGTTGAGCAGGAAGCCCACGAAGGTCGCGGTGATCACCACCGGGCCGGGCGAGATCATGCCGATCGCCACCGAATCGAGGAACTGGCGGTTGTCGAGCCAGTGGTACTGATCGACGATATAGGTCTTGAGGAACGGCACGATCACCAGGCCGCTGCCGAAGACCAGCATCCCGGTCTTGAAGAAGAACCAGAAGAGCTTCGCCGTCATCGCCGAGATCCCCCCGGCGACCCCGACGGCGGCGCCTGCCGGCGCCAGGCCGGGCAGCTTGGCGGTTGCCGGTCCCGGCGTGCCACCGGCTGGCTGCGTCGCGGCGACGACCGCGGGCGCGGGCGGCGCGAAGAGCACGGTGCCCAAGGCGCCGGCGACGAGAAAGAGCACCGTCAGCTCGCGCTCGACGATGACCGTGACGGCGCAGGACAGGGCGAAGAACAGCCATGCCAGCCAGTCGCGGCGCAGCGTCTTCTGCCCGAGGTTCCAGCACGCCTTAAGGATCAGCGAGACGACCACCGGCGCGATGCCGTAGAACAGGGCGCGGATCTGCCAGGCGTCGCCAAGCCGGACGTAGCACCAGGCGGCGGCGGTGACCAGCAGGTACGGCACCAGGGCGAAGGCCCCCGCCACGGCAAACCCGCCGGCGACGCCGTGCCGGATATAGCCGCAATACACCCCGAGCTGGTAAGCGAGCGGCCCGGGGCAGGCGGCGGCGATGGCCAGGCCGTCGTCGTACTCGGCCTCGGAGAGCCAGCCCCGCTCCTCCACCAGGTCGCGGCGCATGGCGTTGGCGAGGGCGACGGGACCGCCGAAGCCGAGCGCCCCCAGGCGCAGGAAGTAGCGCGCCAGGTCCCACATCGAGGGCGGTGGCGCGGCGGCGTGGACCGGCACCGACTCGGCCATGGCTCAGGGCTTGACGTTGACCTTCGACAGCGCCGCCGCGAGGGCGCCGGCGATCTTCTCGGGGCTGCCGACGCCCCAGAAGTGCATGAAGAACAGGCGCGGCGTCTCGGCGAGCATGTGCGAGTGCAGGGCGGTCACCTCGAGCCCCTGCGAGCGCAGCTCGCGGATCACCGGGTTGACCTCGGTCGCGATCAGCACGAAATCGCCGGTCGTCGCCACCTCCTTGCCGACGCGCTGGAAGTTGAGCGCGTTGGCCATGCCCATCGACGGCGGGATCTCCACGCCATGCTCCTCGATCTTCTCGGCGCGCGGCACCCCGAGCTGCAGCACGGTGCCGGCGAGCGTCCCCTTGCGTCCCAGCACCCGCTGCACCGCGGCGAAGGCCTCGTCGTCGGCGGGGAGGGGCTTCGCGGGGCTGGCCGCGGTGGCCGCGGCGGGTGCGGCCAGCGGGGTCGCGGTGCGAGCCAGCACCTTCTTCAAGCCGGCGGCGAGGGCCGCGCCATCGCCGTGGCCGGAGAAGTGCACGTAGACGACGTGGGGCGACTCGCCGATCAGGTGGTTATGGATGGCCGCGATCTCGATGCCGGCGGCCTGGAGCTCCGAGACGACAGGCGAGAGCTCCGATTCGAGAAGTACCAGGTCCCCCATCGCCATCGCCGCGCCGTCCTCGCCGGTCTTGACGAACGCGCCCCACGAGCCGAGGGCGAGGGCCGGCTCCACCGCGACGTTGCCGACCCGCACGTGCAGGTCCCGGCGCGGCCAGCCGAAGCGGTGGACGCCGCCGGGCAGGTCCTTGCCCGCGGTGCCGAAGACGGCGTCGACCTTCGCCCAGAGGGGATCGGCCGGCTGGGCGGATGCAGGGAGGGCGGCGGCGAGGGCGACGGCGACGAGTGCCGGTGCGATCGTGTGCAGTCTCATTCACTTCTCCTTGATGTGCCGGGTGGGCGAGCTTTGCCGTTTTGGATTGCGAGCGGCGTCGAGGGCAGCGGCGGCGGGCGCCGGCAGGCGCCGGCGGAAGGACTCGTAGAGGTCGTCGAACAGGGCGAAGCCGCGGTCGAGGCGGTCCAGGTCATCGGCGTGGGCCAGCGCCAGGCCGTCGACGAGCTGCAGGATGCCGGCCGCCTCGGCGCGGCCGAACTTGCCGTCTTTCAAGTCGATGTCGTGGACGATCTCGGCGATCTGCAAGACCGCCGGGTCGCCCAGCCCGAGGCGCGCGGCCAGGGTCTCGAACGTGCAGCGGTCGCCCTCGTGGGTGAATTCGCCGCCCACGGTGTCGAAGCGCAGCTCGCCCGGAGCCGCCGCGGGGCTCTGCGAATCGGCGAAGCGGAAGCGCGCCGCGGCGTCGACGAAGCGGCGGATCAGCCAGGCCGAGGCGATGCGGTCGACGTGGACGCCCTTGCGGGTCACCCAGGTCAGGCCCGCGAGCTCGGCCAACCGCTGGCGGCGCTCGCGGCGCTCGCCGGCAGCCGCGGTGCCGGCCGGCGCCGGCGCGGCTCCAACCTGCAGCCGGGTCTCGAGCTGCCCCAGCAAGGCCTCGGCGGCCGCCCGCTCGGGCGCGGCGAAGAAGTCGAGCGCGGTCACCTCGCCGAGCCGCTTCTTGAGGCGGCCGACGCGGTACGAGAGATCTCCCTCGGCGGGCACGCGGGCGCCGCCGCGGCGCGCCTTCCGCAGCAGCTCGCGGGCCTGCGCCGCGAGCTCCTCGTAGTCGGCGCCGCTCTGCCGCCGGAAGCGCTCCTCGAGATCCTCCTCCGTGGGCCGGCCCAGGAAGTCGGCCGTGCAGAGGAACGCCTCGCCGCCGCCCGCCACCGCCTCTTCGGCGATCCATTGCAAGGCCTCGACGCTGCTCTCCGAGTGCGGCAGGACGTAGACCGAGTTCTTGAGCGCCACCGCCCCCACCCGCGCCAGGCGCTGCCGGATGCGCGCCCGCAGGTAGAGCGGCTTCGGCGGCAGCTGGTGGATCAGCAGGCACCACCGCGGCATGCTCAGCGGCCCACCCCTTCGTCCGTTTCGACGACCTCGGGCAGGCGCTGGCGCAGGTGGGCGTAGAGCGAGTCGTAGAGGAAGGCGGCGCGCTCGACGATCTCGGCGTCGTCGCCGGCGACGTCGGTGAACCCCTGGCTGATCGCCCAGAGTCCCGCGGACTCCGGCGTCGTGCCGATCTCGGCGGGAAAGTCCGCTCCGTGGACGATCCGTGCCAGCTTCTGGAGAGCGGCATCTCCGGCCAGCCGCTCGTCGACCAACTGCTCGAAGGAGCATCGGCCCTGCTCGTCGCAGTGGGGATAGCGGGCGCCGGGGGCGTCGAAGCCGAGGGCGCCGTCGCGCCGCTGGACCGCCTCGACCTCCTCCGGCTCGACGAACTGGATCTCCGCCCGAGGATCGAGGAAACGCCGCA
>Ga0210384_10003497_pt1 | contig 18137 bp, 12 predicted proteins | sample IncBWH2MmetaG_FD_160574 | JGI IMG/M metagenome (GOLD analysis project Ga0210384, IMG submission 160574) | Forest soil microbial communities from Barre Woods Harvard Forest LTER site, Petersham, Massachusetts, United States - Inc-BW-H-2-M | ecosystem: Environmental > Terrestrial > Soil >...
GGTCTCGACTCGAACATGGCGCTCTTCGAGGGGGAGAGCACGGATAGGGTCACCCTTCTCGACAAGGCCCTCTTCGTGAGCCTTCCCGGCCCGGGCGGCCAGGGAGCCCGCTTTCCCGCCGAGTTCGAGCGCCGCCCCCCCCGGGCCGATGCCGAGCAGCACTTCCCGGTGCCGGGGAGCGGAGTCACCCTGGTGGCGGAGGGCTATGCCCCCCACGTGGAGGTGACCGAGACCTTCGCGGCGGGGGGGGACGGCCATCCGGCCTTGCACGCCATCCTCCAGGCTCCCTTCGCCACCCAGGAGGCCTGGCTGCTCGCGGACGACTCCAGCCGGAGCCGGCTGGACCTGGGCCCGGTATCGCTCGACTTCCGGCGCGCCGCCTCCGAGACCGAGGCCCGCCAGCTCCTGCGAGCGGGCGAGGGCAAGAGCCACCTGAGCTTCGTGCTCGTCCCCCCGGGCCGGATCCTTTACCGCGCCTCCGGCCCCACGGGGCCCGGTGTCGTGGAGGTGGGCAAGCCGTTGGCCACCCAAAGCTTGGGGATGGCGGTGACGGTCGACCGCTTCCTGGAAGCCGCCGTGGAGCGGAGAAGCGTGGCCCCCGCCCCTCTGCCCGCGAAGGAAGAGCGGCAGATGCCCGCGGTCAGGGTTCGCCTGGAGGGCGCGGGAGAGCGGACCGCGCCGGAGTGGATCCTCTGGACGGAGAGACGGACCATCCCCTTCGCGGGAGGCCAGGCCAGCGTCGCCTACCGCTCGCCCGAGCTCGAGGTGCCCTTCCGGGTCACGCTCTTGAAGTTCAACTCCGACAAATACCCCGGCTCGAACATGCCCGCCACCTACGAGAGCTGGGTCCGCGTCGACGACGCCGAGCGGGGCACCTCCGAGCACCACATCTCCATGAACAACCCCCTCCACTATCGCGGATACATTTTCTTCCAGGCCTCCTTCGTGGAAGGAACGCCCATGATGTCGATCTTCTCGGTGGCCCGCGCGCCGGGGCTGCCCCTCGTCTACCTGGGGGTGGCTCTGATCGCGTCCGGGGTGGCCTGGATGTTCTACTTGAAGCCGTATCTGGCCCGGCGCCAGGCCTTGCGGGCCAAAGAGGCTCACCAAAGACGGGAGAGTCGCAATGAAGCACCGGCCGCTGATCCTGTTGCTGGCCGCTCTGGCCCTGCCCAGCCGGCTCGTAGCGGAGCCTGAGCCTTCCCTCGGCCTCCGCCTCACGGGGGGTGAGCTCGAGCCCCTTCGCACCGTCGCCATCCAGGACGGGGGCCGCAGCAAGCCCCTGGACACGTTCGCCCGCGAGACCGCCCGCCGCGTGGCGGGAGCGAAACCCTTCGGCTTCGAGTCCGTATTGGGCCTCGATCCCCTGGAGTGGGTGGTGGCCATGCTGGCCGCCCCTGACCGCTGGCGCGAGGCAAAGATGGTGAAGGTCACGCACGCGGGGCTGCGCCAGGCCGCGGGCCTGCCCCCGGGCCAGGCACTCTACTCCCTGCAGGAGCTCGCCTCCCACCCGGGCTTCCTGGCCGCCGCCGAGGCCGTCCACCAGAAGGTCCAGAAGGACCGCGAGGCCAAGCTGGACCCCATCGAGCGCGAGATCTCCAACCTCTACGAGACCCTCTCCGTGCTCGCCGGGATCTTCTCGGGCGAGAGCCTGCGCATCATCCCCCAACCCGGCGATGCCGCGGCCTCCTGGTTCTCGCTCGCCGACCTCGATAAGATCGACTCCCCTCCCGTCCAGCGGATCCGAACCCTCCTGGCCGCGCTGGTCGTGGCCTACCGAGACGGGGACCGGGTGAGCGTGGGCGCGTCGGCGGCGGCCCTCAAGCGCCGGCTGGCGGAGCTGGCCCCCGAGGTCTACCCGCAGGCCCGAGAGCTCGGGATCGAGGTCCACTACAATCGCTTCAAGCCCTTCCGCACCGCCTGGCTCCTCTACCTGCTGGGCTTCCTTTCCTTGCTCGCCAGCTTCCCCCTCGCCTCGCGGGCCGTCACCGGGACCGGGTTCGCCCTCGTCTTGGCCGGCTTCCTGTCCCATGCCTATGGAATGGTCTTGCGCATGACCATCACCGGGCGGCCGCCGGTTACGAACATGTACGAGTCCGTGATCTGGGTGGCCTGGGGGGCCATGCTCTTCGCCCTCATCTTCGAGGCCGTCTACAAGGTGCGCTACTTCGCGGTCTGCGCGGCCGCCCTCGCCACCTTCTGCCTGATCCTGGCCGACAACGTGCCCATCCTGGACGGCTCCATCGAGCCCCTGGTCCCCGTGCTGCGCGACAACATGTGGCTCACCGTGCACGTCCTCACCATCACCCTCGGATACGCGGCCTTCACGCTGGCCATGGGAATCGGCCACTTGAACCTGGGCCTTTACTTCTTCGCGCCCCGGCGGACGGCTCTCCTCCAGAGCCTCTCCCTCTTCCTCTACCGCGCGCTCCAGGTGGGGACGCTCTTCCTGGCCACGGGAACCATGCTGGGCGGGGTGTGGGCTTCCTACTCGTGGGGCCGGTTCTGGGGCTGGGACCCCAAGGAGACCTGGGCCCTGATCGCGCTGCTCGGCTACCTGGCCATCCTCCACGGACGGATGATCGGCTGGTTCAAGGAGTTCGGGACGGCGGTGGGGTCGATCGTGGGCTATCTGGGCGTCCTCATGGCCTGGTACGGGGTGAACTTCGTGCTCGGCACCGGCCTGCATTCCTACGGGTTCGGCTCCGGCGGCTACTCCTACGTGGGGGGGTTCGTGGCCTTCGAGGTGCTCGTCATCGTGGCCGCTGTGCTCCGCCGCCGGAGCGAGATGGGGAAGATGGGCCAGGGGACGGCCCCCCGCCCGGTCTTGACCACGCCCTGACGCTTAAATTAAATAGGGATGATGACGCGGCCTCCCTCCCGCGGGAGGGAGGCCGGTGCGGAGGAAACTCATGACTAAGCGATTCGCCCTCCTCGTTGCGGCCGGGCTCCTGGCCGCGACCGCCCCCGCCGCCGAGCAGACGGTGAGCTACAAGAGTGGGGAGGAGACGGTCTCCGGATTCCTCGCCCGGCCCGAAGGCAAGGGCCCCTTTCCCGGGGTGGTGGTCATCCAAGAGTGGTGGGGCCTCAACGACTGGGTAAAGGACCAGGCCCGGGCCCTGGCCAAGGAGGGCTACGTCGCGCTGGCCGTGGACCTTTACCGGGGCAAGGTGGCCGCCCAGCAGGAAGAGGCCCACCAGCTCATGATGGGCGCGCCCGCCGACCGTATCCTGCGCGACCTTAAGGCTGCCCTCGCCTTCCTCCGCGCGCGGCCGGACGTGAAGAAGGACCGCGTGGGCTCCATCGGCTGGTGCATGGGCGGCCACTGGTCCCTGGCCCTGGCCGTCGAGGATCCCGGCCAGGCCGCGGTGGTGGCCTACTACGGAGCCCCCCCTACCGACGCCGACGCCATCGCGAAGATCAAGGCCCCCATCCTGGGCAACTACGGGGCCGAGGACAAGGGGCCCTCCCCCGACCAGGTCCGCGCCTTCGAAGCCGCCCTGAAGGCGGCCGGGAAGACCATCGACGTCAAGATCTACGAGGGGGCGGGCCACGCGTTCGCCAACGTCAACAATCCCTGGGGCGGCTACCGGGAGGCGGCGGCCAAGGACGCCTGGGCGCGCACGATCGCGTTCTTCGCGAAATACCTGAAGAAGTAGGCTCAGGCCAGGGCGGCGAGGGGGGGGGCCGCCACCGCCTCCGCCCGCGGGAAGCAGAGCCGTCGGAAATTGCAGCGGCGGCAGATGCGGGGCTTCTCGATCATGGGGAAGTCCTCGAGCCGGGCCAGGTTGGCCACGGGATCGAGGAGCAGCGACTTCATGTTGCCCGCGCTCTTCTCGATGAAGGCGCGGGCGGCGGCCAGCTTCCGGGCATCCACGGACCGGCGCACGTAGCGGGGCAGGAGGAGGTAGGCGAGCTCCGTCCGGAGCTCCTCCGGCGCCGGCACCCAGCCCTTCTCGCAGGCATAGAGGGCGTAGCCCGCGACCTGGACCTCGCTGAAGCGGCCCTCCCCCCGGCCCGTCTTCCAGTCCACGATCACCACCCGCCCCTCGCGGTCGCGGAAGGCCAGGTCCATGCGCAGGAAGACCTCGACACCGCCCACGTGGAAGGACACCAGGTCCTCCACCGTCAGCCAGCGCTCCTTGCCCGCCGCCAGAGCCTCGCGCAGGGTCTCGCTCTTGAAGAAGTTCCGCAGCGAGCGCATGACCGTTCCCACCAGGATCTTCTTGTCCTCCGCTTGCACCGGGACCTGGTACTCGTGCTCGAAGAGCCGGAAGCGGAGCGACCCCACCTCGCTCTCCTTCCAATCCGCGAGCATGCCGGAGTGCACGGTGGCCCGGATGAGCGCCTCCTGCTCCTCGGGAGAGGGGAGGTGGTCGTGGCTCTTCAGGAAGGTCTCGATCGCATCGTGGACCACGCTTCCCGCCCACAGGGGAAGCGCGGAGAGCTTCTTCAGGCGGCGGATCTCGGGGTCCTCGACCGCGGCGTAGTAGGCGTAGAAGTAGCGCCGGCGGCAGGTGGAGAAGGTGTCGTGGCGGGAGACCGACCAGGAGAAGCCTTTGTCCACGCAGTGACCGTACCACGGGCGGGGTCCGCCCGGGGTCCGCAATGCTTATACTCTGGGCCGGCACCCTTCCGCCTAGGAGGTCACGATGGCCAAGAACCCCGAGGATTCCCGAAACCTGAGCCGGCGCACGTTCCTGGCCGCCTCCGCCGCTTCCCTCGCCGGGGCGGGGGCGGTGGCCGCCCCCCTCACGCCCCCCGCGGCCGGCCGGCCGCCCTTCCCGGCCACCTTCGTCTGGGGCGCCGCCACCGCCGCCTATCAGGTGGAGGGCGCGGTGCGGGAGGACGGCCGGGGGGAGTCGGTCTGGGACATGTTCTGCCGGAAGCCGGGGGCGGTCTGGAACAACCAGACGGGGGCGGTGGCCTGCGACCAGTATCACCGCTACCCCGAGGACGTGGCCCTCATGAAAAGGATCGGCCTCACCGCCTATAGGATGAGCGTCTCCTGGTCCCGGGTGATGCCGGACGGCACCGGCCCCACCAACCCCAAGGGCCTCGAGTTCTACGACCGGCTCGTCGATGAGCTCCTGAAGGCGGGCATCACTCCCTGGGTGACGCTCTTCCACTGGGACCTGCCCCTCGCCCTTTACCGCCGCGGGGGCTGGCTGAACCGGGATATCGCGGACTGGTTCGGCGAGTACGCGGCCCTCCTGGCGGGCCGGCTCTCCGACCGGGTCACCCATTGGATGACCCTCAACGAGCCGCAGGTGTTCGTTGGGCTGGGGCATCAGGAGGGGACCCATGCCCCGGGGGACAAGCTGGCCTTCTCCGAGGTCCTTCTCGCCGGGCACAACACGCTCCGCGCGCACGGGAAGTCGGTCCTGGCCCTGCGGGCCCGGGCCAAGGGGGAATGCCGGATCGGCTACGCCCCCGTGGGCATGCCGGCCATACCCGCCACGGAGGACGACGTGGCCGCGGCCCGGGAGGCCATGTTCACGGTGCGAGTGAAGGATTGCTGGAACAACACCTGGTGGATGGACCCCGTCTTCCTCGGACACTACCCCCAGGACGGTCTCGACCTCTTCGGGCGCGACGTGCCCGAGATCCGGGCCGGGGACCTGGAGACGATCCATCAGCCGCTCGACTTCTTCGGCGCCAACATCTACCACGGCGCACAAGTCCGGCGGGGAGCGAATGGCTCCTACGAGAAAGTGCCCCTCCCCGAGGGCTTCCCCATCACCGGCTTCGATTGGCCGGTGACGCCGGAGGCGCTGCGCTGGGGCCCCCGGCTCTTCTTTGAGCGCTACGGCAAGCCGATCGTGATCACGGAGAACGGGCTCTCCTGCCGCGACTGGATCTCCCGGGACGGGCGCGTGCACGACCCGCAGCGGATCGATTTCACGGCCCGCTACCTGACCGAGCTGGCGCGGGCGATTGAGGACAGGGTCCCCGTCCTCGGATACTTCCACTGGTCGATCCTGGACAACTTCGAGTGGGCGGAGGGCTTCAAGCAGCGCTTTGGGCTCGTCCACGTGGACTACACCACCCAGAAGCGGACGCTCAAGGACTCCGCCCTGTGGTATTCCGAGGTCATCGCCTCCCGCGGCCGGACCCTGGGAGGTTCTTAGGGGACGACAGGAGGCGGAGGCCCCGGGGGAAGAGGGGAACGTCGACCGTAGACGGCGCCAAGCGCCCGCCCAGGCGCTCATCCGAGAGCATGGAGCACCCATCCGACCCCAGCCACCGTCGGCTACAAGTCCGAAACCGCGTTCGCGAAGGCCCTCCGAAGGACCTTCGGCGTGTCTGCCTCGCCTACCGGCGCACCGCGTTCAAGAGCCTGGAGACGACGAGCGCGGATCGTGAGTTGCGGTATTGCTAGGGAACCCTCTGCAGGAATCCCCGATCCTCGCTGAGGATACAGCCGGCGCTCTCCACGCGGGCGATGCTTTCTGCGGCCGCGGGGTCCTTGAGGAGCGCCGCGCGGTATCTCTCGTACGCGCCGAGGTCCGCAAACGAGATCAGCGCCAGGGCCTCGTTCGTGCATCCCGCGAACCGGGTGGGCAGGAAATATCCGATCAAGTCTCCCCCGCAGCGCTTTATGGGCTCGGGCAAGCTGCGGGCATAGGCCTCGAAGTCACGCTGCTTGTTGTGATCGATCTGGTAGCGAATGCAGAGGGTAATCATCGCCCTTCCTTTCCACAGTGAAGTCTCAGGGCCAAAGGCTAGACAAGGGCGTACACGGATGTTTCAGCGGCGCGTGAAACGTGGCCGCGGCGGGTCGGCTAGACTTGGGTGATGAACGCCCCCTATCCCCTCGCCGCCGTCGCTGAGCTCATCGGGGAACCGGCGCGGGCGGCGATCCTCATCGCATTGACCGACGGCCGGGCCTTGCCGGCGGGCGAGCTCGCGCGGGCGGCGGGGGTCTCCGCCCAGTCGGCCAGCGCGCACCTTTCCAAGCTCGTCGGCGGCGGGCTGCTGTGCGTCCAGAGTGAAGGCCGGCATCGCTATTACGCGATGGCGAGCCCCGAGGTCGGCCATGCGGTCGAGGCCCTGGGCGCCATCGCGACGAGACCTCGCGAGCCGGGCGTGCCCCATCCTCTCGAGACGAGGGCCCTCTATAACCTGCGCTCGTGCTACGACCATCTGGCGGGCCGCGTGGCCGTGGAGCTGACGAGTGCCTTCGAGAAGTCCCGGATGATCCAACTCCGAGGGGAGCGGGACTATGAGCTCGGCCCTGAAGCCCCGACCGGGTTCGAGGGTCTCGGCCTGGACACCGCCGCCTTGCGCCGTTCGCGGCGTCGGTTCGCGCGGCGTTGTCTGGACTGGACGGAGCGGAGGCCTCACATCGCCGGCGCCCTCGGCGCCGCCGTCTTCTCGCGCCTGATCGCGCTGGGGTGGGTCGCGCGGCTCCCGCATACCCGGGCCCTGCGCATCACCCAGCGGGGGGCGGGCGAGCTGGAGCGCCGCTTCGGAATCCTGGCTCGGGCCTGACCCTTCCCGGCTCCGGGTCGTCCCTGAGCGGCCTCGTCTGACTCAACGCCCCCGGGCCGCGTCGCCCCGCAGGATCATGCACGTGCTGCTGGCAACAGCCACCAGCGAGTTCTTGTCATCGTGGACTTCGCAGGTCAGAAAAACCGTGCTGCGGCCGCCCTTCTTGACCTCCGCGCGCGCCGTGAGCCGACCGGTCCAAACCGGCTTGAGGAAGTTGATCTTGAGCTCCAGGGTCGTAAAAGACTCCCCGGCCGCGAGCGTGCTGTAGCACGCCACGCCCATGGCGAGGTCGGCGAGGTCGCAGAGCACGCCTCCGTGGAGCGTGCCCATGGGGTTGGCGTGCCTCCCTTCGGCTTCGAGCTCCAAAACGGCGCTGCCTTCGTCGAAGGTGACGGCGCGGATGCCGAGCAGCTGTGCGATCGGCGGCGCAAAGCCACTCGGGCTCTGCCGACGCATCTTCTCTATGTTTCCTTCGCGCGGCTCATCCATGGCGGTGGAGCTCCTTGCGCACCATCGTTTTGAGGTTACATCACGCGCCCGGCTTGTGCTCTGTGGCCTAGACGGGAACCACCTGTCCGAGGGAGGTGAAAAGCACGAGCCGCTCCTTGACCGGCCGGCCCAGGGCCTGGGCGAGTCCGCGGCCATAGAGCTGGAGCTGAGGGGCATGGGAGGCGGCCTGGTCCAGGGCCTGAGCGGGCTCGATGGCGTCGGTCTTGTAGTCCACGACCACGAGAGAGCCCTCCTCCTCGAAGACCAGATCCACGATCCCCTCCAAGAGGTCGGCCTCCTCCGGGAAGAAGAGGGGAAGCTCACGCCAGAGGCGGGCCGCGCGCCGCGCCCTCTGCATCACGGGAAGGGCCAGGGCCCGCGCCGCATGCTCGCCCGCCCGTCGCCCCGCTTCTCGGTCCAGGCCGAGGGCGGGGGCGAGCGACTCGGCCAGGGCCCGGACGCGCTCGGCGGAGGCCTCCTCAAGGGGAACCCATTCCAGGACGCGATGCACGAGGCGTCCGAAGTCGGGCCCCCCCGGACCGGCTGCCGCGACGGGGGGGGGAGCCTCCCGCCGGGCCCGCCGTGTGACGGGGACGGGGACGAACGGCCGCTTGCCCGCGGTCTCGAGGAGCGTGCGCCGCTCACCCTCCCAGCGCGCGGCCACCGCGTCCCCGCCCTCGGCCCCGGACATGGCAAAGAGCTCGGTTCGAGCACTGGCCGCCTCCCCCTGGGGCAGGGTGTCCGCGTCCACGACCCGCACGTCCGCGTCCGAGGCGGGGGGGAGGCGCGACGAAAGGTCCTTCCAGAACTCCCCCACCCGGGCGTTGGCGGGCGGCTTGGGGATGACCAGCCAGTCCCGGGCGCGGGTGCAGGCCACGTAGAGCAGCCGACGGGCTTCCGCCCGCGCCTTCGCCTCCTCCTTCTTGACGAGGGCGTCCCAGCCCGGGGGCTGGCAGCCCCAGCGGAAGCCGATGGCGATCTTGCCTTCGTCCCAGAGGGGCACCGTCTCCACGGGGGCGCCCGCGTTGTCGGCGGTGTCGTAGAGGGCGACCATGGGGGCCTCCAGGCCCTTGGCGCGGTGGATCGAGAGCAGGCGGACGGTCGCGGGATCGCCGGGCCGCGTGGTGGGCAAGTCCGGCTCCTCGCGCGCGTTTTGGATGCGGTCCGCGAGTAGGCTGGTGAAGCCCCGGAGGGTGAGCACCCCCAACTCCGAGGCTTGGCGGGCGAGGGCGGCCACCTTCTCCAGGTTCGCGACCTGGGCCTCCCCGCGCCTCGTCCCCGTGAGGGCGGCCAGTATCCGCGTGTCCTGGTAGATGCGCTCCAGGAGGGCGGGGACGCTGGCGCGGGTCCGTCGGTGGTGGAGCTCGTCCAGGAGCCGGACGGCGGGGCCCAGAGAGTCCGCCCCCGGCTTGCTCTCGTCCACCTTTCCGAGCCAGAGCCCGCCCCCCGCCAGCGCGTAGGCCACGATATTGCGGTCGCTCACCCCGAAGAACGAGGAGCGCAGCGCGGCCACGAGCGACACCCGGTCCGACGGGTCGTCGATGGCCCGCAGCACGGCCAGGGCCTCGTGCACCTCCTGGCGGTCGAAGAAGGACTTGCCGCCCTCCACCGTGAACCGCAGCCCCGCCGCTTCCAGGGCCTCTTCCAGGTGTCTCACCTGGGTGAGGCGGCGGGCGAGGACCATGACGTCCCCGGCCCGACTCCCCCGTTCCTCCCCGCTCGCCGCGTCCCGCACCCGGTACCCGCCGTGGGCGGCCTGGGCGATGAGGGCGGCCAGGGCCCCCGCCTCCGCGCGCAGGAGGTCCTCGCCAGAGGCGAAGGGGGCGGCGAAGCGGAGGGCCACCACCGCCGGCTCGTCGGTCAGGTCGGGGGGGGGATCGATCGGCTCGTAAGCCGGCTGGTCCGTCTCCGCCGAGGGATGGATCAGCTCCGAGAAGACGCGGTTGACGAAGCGCAGGATGGCGGGGCGGGCGCGGAAGCTCTGGGTGAGGTGGAGCACGGCGCGACCCTTCCCCGCACGCGCTTCCTCCGAGAGCCGCCGGAAGAGGGAGACCTCGGCCCGGCGGAAGCGGTAGATCGACTGCTTGGCGTCGCCCACCACCACCAGCCCGCCCGGCGCCGCCCCCGCCAGGAGCTGGGCGATCTCGACCTGCAGGCGGTCGGTGTCCTGGAACTCATCGATGAGGAGAAAGCGGAACCGGGCGCGGAAGTAGCGGCGGACGCTCTCGCGGTCGCGGAGGGCGGCCCGGGCCAGGAGAAGGAGGTCGAGGAAATCGACGAGCCCGCCCTCCCTCTTCTTCCTGTCGTAGAGGGCGAGCACGCCGCGCAGCGCCCTCACCAGCCTTCCGTGGAGGCTCGCCCCCCGGGCCGCGCTCCAGGCCACGGGACCCGTCTTCGTCCACTCCGCGATCTTCCGGGCCTCTTGGAGGGCCTCCGGGGAAGGCCAGCGCGGCTTGTGGCCAAAGTTCTTCGGGATGTCCCGGAGGGTGGCCAGGTGGGCGAGAAGAACCGTGCCCTCGCAGAAGCGCGATTGCTCCGCGAAGGCCACCAGCTCTTGCAGGCGCGCCGCCAACTGGTCGCCGGGGGACACCAGGGCCGTGAGCTCCCTCGCCCGGGCCGCCTTCAAGAGGAGCTCCTGCCTCCAGGCTCCGGGATCGACCTCCGCCTCCGCCGCCACCGGCTCCAGGTCCCGCTGGTCGAGAAGGGTGCGGGCCAGGCCCCGCAGAGAGGTCCGCTCGTCGTAGGGGCCCAGCCCCTCCAAGGGGATGCCGCGGTCGAGAGCGTCCACCAGCGTCGGGTCGCCCGCCACCAGGCGCTCGGCCAGCCAAGCCTCCCAGGCCTCGGCGAAGAGAAAGTCCGTCTCCGCCTCGTCGGCCACGCGGAAGCCGGGAAGGACTCCGCAGTCGAGCGGACGCTCCTGCAGGATGGCGGCGCAGAGGGCGTGGATGGTGGAGATGGGGGCCCGCTCCAGCACGTCCAGCGCCTCCGCCGCCCGCGCGCGCTCGGGGGCGGGGAGGTCGCCCGCGCGCGCCCTCTCCAGACGCTCGCGCAGCCGCAGCTTCATGGTGGTGGCGGCGTTCTCGGTGAAAGTGACGGCCGCGATCTCGGTCAGGCGGGCCGTGCCCGAGCACACCAGGGCCTCGATGCGGTCCACGAGGAGCGTGGTCTTGCCCGTGCCCGCCCCCGCCTCCACCACCAGGCTGGTGGCGAAATCGCTGCGGGCGCGCGCGCGGGCTTCGTGGTCGACGGGCCGGAAGCTCATCCCATATCCCGCAGGCGGAGGATGCGGATGAGCTGGGGGTCGCTCCCCTTGATCTGGCGGCGCCGCTCCAGGAGCGGCCGCGGTCCGCAGACGGCGGTGAAGTCGCACCAGGGGCACGCGCTCGGCTCCTGGACGAAGAGGCCCTGGCCGATGGCCTCCACCAGCCCCCCGAGGAGGGAACGGAAGCCCTCGCTGCGCACGACCGCCGGGTCCACCCCCACCTGCCGTCCGCCGTCGACGTAGTCGAGGAAGGCCTCGACCACGGGGGCGTCGGGAAACAGCTGGGCGGCGGCGAGGATGTAGAAGGGAACCTGGAGCTGCTTGCCGCCCCTGAAGATCCCCATTTCATCCTTGGGCGCCTTCCCCGTCTTGTAGTCCCGCAGGACCAGGGTGCCGTCCGGGCGGCGGTCGATGCGGTCGATCTTGCCGGACATGCGCAGCCTCCGCCCGTCCCCGAGATCGAAGGTGAGGGGATCGGGGGCGTGGGGCTCGCCCCCGCTCGGCCTCTGCCCCATCCCGAAGCTGACCTCGAAATGGGCGGGGGTGGCCCGCCCGCTCCCCGCCACCTCCCGGACCAGCCAGCCGAGGAGGGTCTGTCGGAACCGCGCCTTCTCCCTCTCCCAAAGGACGGTGAAGCGGGGCGGGCTCCCCGCCACGTGGGCGGCGAGCGCCTCCTCCGCCATCTCGATGAGACGGGTCCGGGTCGCCTCCACGTCTCTTAGCGGGAGCTCTCCCTTGTCCCGGCACTCGCGCAGGAACCGCTCTGCCACCCGGTGGAAGAGGTCGCCGCGCTCCAGGGGCTCCAGCCGCTTGCGCTCCTCGGGCTCGAGGGCCGGCTCCAGCCGGAGCACGTGCTGGAGCAGGTACAGAAAGCCGCAGCGGGAGAAGGTGGCGAGGCGGCTGGCGGAGATGGGGCCGGGGGCGCTCAGGGGGTCGAGCCTCCGGCGCGCCTCCTCGGGAAGGTCGGCGAGGAGGCCGTCGTAGATGGTGAGCCGGTTGCTCCAGCGCCCGCGCACCGCCCAGCGTGACTGGCGGAAGAAGATGGAGCCGGTGGCGATGGCCTCGGCCGCGGGCTGGCCCCCCTCTCGCACGCGGAGGCGGTCGCGCTCCCCGGGGTCGAGGGCGGCCTCGAGCGAGTCGGGCACGTCCTCTGCGACCAGTCGCTCCAGCTCGATGCCCGAGAGGGCCCGGCCCGCGCGGGCCGAAGCAGCGGCTACGAAGAAGAGGGAGGGCAGGCGCTCGCGGCCGTTGCGGGGGTCGGCCCTCGGGTAGGTCAGGATGAGCCGCTCGCGGGCCTGGCCCACCGCGCGCTGGAAGAGCCGGCGGGCCTCCAGGAGGCGGTCCTGGGTCGTGGCCAGGGCGCCCCCCGACGGCGGCGGGCCCGGCTCCCCGAAGAGGGGCAGCTGGGCCGTGTCCACGGTTTTCTTGCGGGGAGCCGGGCCCGCGGGGGGTGGGACCGCGACTGCGGCCAGCGCCTCCCGCTCGGGGTCGAGCAGGAACGGGTCGGGCCGGAGGACGCCCGGGTAGCCTCCTTCCCCGAGCCCGGGGATGGCGACCACCTGGAAGGGGAGACCGGCCAGGGCATCCAGGGCGCCCACGTGCACGGCCCCGCTCGCGGGCGGGTCCAAGGGGAGCCGCTTGCGCTCGAAGCGCGCCTCTACCACCGCCTCCACCTCGCTCCAGGCCACCCGCGCGTCGATTGCGCTCAGGCTGGAGAGCTCCGTCAAGACCCGCAGCACCGCCTCCCGCTCGCGGTCGGGGTCGCCCCGGGGAGCCACCCACCGTTCGCACACCCCCTTGAGCCGCTCCGACCATTCCCGCCAGGTGGCCTCGCCGGAGAGGGCGTCCAGCTCCAGCGCCAGCAGCTCCACCATGCGCAGGAGAGCCTCCGCATCGGTGGCGCCACGGAGCCGGCGCTCCGCGCGGTCCGTATTCGCATCGAGACTTGCCGCTTCCCGCTCCAGCTCCGCGAAGGAGCGGAGCCCGATGATCCAGCGCTCGAGGCCGGAGACGATCTGGGCATCGCGGCTGATCTGGTCCCAGCGCGAGGGCCAGGCCCGAACCGCCTCCCCCAGCATGGTCTCGAAGGGGATGGGGGCGAAGGTGAGCAGCTCCATCACCGCCTGCCGCGGCAGTCCGCGGCAGTGGAAGAGGAGGAGGAGCGACCGCGCGCAGCGGCCAAAGCGGAGGGGCAGCGAGGGGTGGAGCTGGTGGGGGATGCCGAGCCGGCCCAGAAGGTCGGTGAAAAGGGGCGCGTAGGGGTCCGGGCGGGGAAGGAGCACCGCCATCTCGTCGAAGGGGACGCCGCGGGCCGCCTCGCGCAGGAGGCGCCGCGCGATCGCCCGCGCCTCCGCCGCCTCGCCGGGGCCGGTCACGAGCTCGACGGAGTCGTCCTCCGCGGGCGGCCCGGAGGGGGGCTCGAAGAGACCTCCCCGCAGACGGGCCAGGCCCGCGGGTGGGGCCGGGGGGGCGAGGGGAGCCAGAGGCGTGTCCTCCCAGGCCAACTCCGCGATTCCCTCCGTCCCCGCCCAGGCCCGGAAGGAGGAGGCGAGGAGGCCCGGCGGCATCTCTCGCCGCAGGAGGCGCACCGGGTAGGCGCGCGCGAGCGCGGACAAAAACGTCTTCTCTGCCTCATCCAGCTCCAGGTCGTCGACGACCAGGATCTCCGCCCCCTTGAGCCAGTCCGTCCGGCCCAGGGCTTCATGGGCGGCGGCCAGGACGGTGGCGGGGTCCGCTACCTTCCCTTCCCGCTCGGCGGAGAAAGCGCGAAAAAGGCGGGCGAGGGTGCGCAGGCGGGGCGCGTCTCCCGCCGCCCCATCCGCCCGCCCGGCCAGGGCCTCCAGCCGCTCCGGGGGGACGCCCGCCAGCCGGAGCTCGGCCAGGGTGCGGGCCAGGGCCGCGGCCACGGGTCCCCGGGGCACGTCGGGGGGGAGGGGGAAGCCGCCCTCCTCGTCCTCGGCCAGGAGCTTCCCGGCCAGGCGCGCATCGTGGCCGTAGTCCCAGGCGCGAAAACCGCGCCCAAGAAGGATCGGCTCCGCCAGCGCGCGCGCGAGGTCCAGCAAGCCCGAACGGTAGTGGTCGGGCCCGGGCTCCGGGAAGCGGTAGAGCACGAGCGCACGCCCGGTGGAGGCCAGCCGCCTGGGCAGCTCCAGGGCCGCCGCCACCGACGGAGCCACGAGCACGAAGGGACCGGTCAGGTCCCGCATGGCCGTCCCCGGCAGAGACGATAGATCTCGTCGCAGAGCTCCCCCCCCGGCTTGAAAGTCTGAGCCACGAGGCTGCCAAGGTGGGCCCAGGTCTCGGCGGGGGGCGGGGGGGATGTGGGGTCGGCGCGGGGGACCACGAGAAGGGTGGGGCGGGCGGCCGCCCAGGCGGTGATGGCGGGCAGCGCGGAAGGATCGGCAAGGTCCCAGTCCTCGAGTTGGACGCGGGGCTCGTTTCTGAACTCCAGGTCGAGCAGCAACGGCGTCACGCGGAGGGTGCGCGTGTGCGTCACGTGGGTCACGACCGTAATGCCGCCCGGATGCCGGGCCAGCTCCCCGCGCACGAAGGCCACGGTGTCCCGCACTCCGTAGCCCGAGGTCCAGCCGGAGATGAACTGATCCCGGTCCGGCGGGGGCAAGGAGGCCCGGGAGGGATCCGTCCAGACGTCGTAGTCGAGTCGTAGCGCGGGGGCGATGGCGAGCAGGAAGAGAAGGCCGGCCAGGGCGCGGCGGGCGGGGGGTCCCAGGCCCGGCCGGGCCGTCAGGGCTTCGAGGAGGAAGCAGAAGGCCGAGGCGGCGAGCACGAGGAAGGGGACGCAGGTGAAGAGCAGATAGCGCGGCACCCCCCGCGTGAGGCAGGCGGAGAAGGCCAGGATGGGAAGAAACGCGAGAAGAGCCAGGAGGAGGCCGGGCCGGTAGCGGCGCGCCGCGGACACCCCGAGGCCCAGCAGCCCGAGGACGATGAGGGGCACCGTCCAGTAGAGGGAGAGCCAGCCCGCGACCAGATGCAGATTCACGGTGAGCCTCTCCCGGAAGCTGGCGTAGTCGTTCTGGGTGGCCATGCCCACCATGAGCCCCATCTGGCTCCCCGTCGCCCACAGCAGCAGGGGGTAGGCGATGAGGGCCAAGGCGAGGGCGTGGGCGGCGAGGAGGGGCCGCACCATCACCCGCGCGGGCCGGAGGAGGAGGACGGTGGCCAGGGGAATGCCCAGCAGCGGCACGCCCGTGACCTTGGTGTAGACCAAGAGAGCCATGGTCAGACCGAGGATCAGCCCCCGCCGGACGGTCGGGGCCTCCACCAGCTGAAGGCTCAGGAGCAGCGTGAGGGCAGCGAAGGTGGAGAGTAGGGGGTCGGCCAGGACCAGCCGGTCGTATACGAGCGTAAAGGGACAAAAGACGTAGAAGAGCGCCGACACCAGGCCCACGCGGGGGCCGTAGAGGCGCCGGCCGATCTCGAAGCAGGCCCAGAGCGAGACCGCGCCGAAGAGCACGCTGAGGCCGCGGTCGATGAGGAGCGGGTCCCCCGCGAGAAGCGCCAGAAGCGCGTCCAGCCAGACGCCCAGGGCGCGCCCCCAGTCCCACGGTCGCCACCAGGGCTTCTTGCCCTCGGCCATGAGCAGCGCCCAACGGATGTGCAGGGCCTCGTCCAGGAAGATCGGGAGCGAGGTGAGGCGGAAGAGCCGGCTCGGAAAGTACAGCGAGTAAAGGAGAAGGGCGTGCGAACGGCCCAAACGCGCCTAGACCGAACCGGGGTTGAGGCGCACGGTTTCCCCGAGAGCAAAGCCCAGGACGCAGTAGCCCCAGAAGGCGATCGGGAAGACGCCCACGCAGCAGAGCAGGACCCCGAACTGGGCCACAAACCCGGCCAGGAGGTGGAGCACGAGGGAGAGGGCGTAGTTGCCGAGGTTGGACTTGATGAACTGGAACGTCTCACGAAAGGCGAAGCCCGCCCCGAAGTCGTCCTTGATCACCACGCGCACGAAAGCGGCGGGCAGGTAGAGAGCGAGGGTCAGCATGAGGAGGAGAAAGAAAGCGTAGATGCCCGTGAAGCCCAGGCCTCCCAGGGCGGCCACCGCCCCCCCCGCATCCTCCGAGCGACCGGCGGCGGCGCCCAGCGAAATGAGGGCCAGGCAACCGACCCCGGCCGGGATGCCCACGATGAGCCCCGCCCCCAGCGTATAGATGAAGTAAAGCCCCACGATCCTCACGCCGTCACCGAAGATCGCTCCCAAGTCGTCCCAGTCCGGCAGCGGCCGCGGCTCGCCCGCCGCCACCCGCTTCACCAGACGCGCCCAGTACCCGGCCACGAAGAATGCACCCACGATCAGGGGAGACAGCAGGGCGAAGAGGCCCCCGATCAGCATCTTCTTGATCCACTCCGGATCCTCGAACACGAACCGCAAGCACTGTGCGAAGTCGATCGTGGGGGGGCCGGTCGGGGCGACGGACGCGGTGGGCATGCTGACCTCGATTGATTGCGAGCGGCAGGCCGAGGCTATACCGGGGGCCGGCTCCGGTCAAACCGAGGCCGGGGGTGTCGGCGCCACGTGAGAATGTCCCCCTTGTGCCAAGTAGAAATGTCCCCTTTCCTGGAGAGCGGGAGGCAGCATGGAAGGGGACAGAATGGGATTCAGTCAAAAGGAGCGGGACCGGCTAGACCAGCTTTCCCACGACGGACCCAAGCGTAGGCCGCAGTGTCTGCACTCGGCGCAGCAACTCGACGACTGTCGCACCACCGCCAAGGCCGGGCATTTGCCGTGTAGACTTACCTACCGAATAGCGAGGGAGGACGCATGAGGGTGCGGGGCTGGGCCCGCCGAGCCCTAATCGCCGTCGTCTCGCTCGCCGGACTGGCCCTGACGGCGCGGGGCGCCATGTTTGTTCCTGCTGTCTACTTTCACGTCGCGTTCTCGACGATCCAGCGCTCGTCCTTGATGCGCGACCGCGTGGATTGGCGCGCCCTGCGAGCCGAGGCTGACGAGCTGCGTCGGGGCGCACGCAGTACGGCCGACACCTACCCCGCGATCAGGCTCGTGCTGCAGCGGTTGGGTGACCACCACAGCCATCTTTCCACGCCTGCGACGATGCACGCGCACCGCGGCGGTGCGACATGGGCGCCGGGGCTGACCGTGATCGGGCCCGAGCGTGTGGTCGCGCTAGTGTCGCCCGGCGGCCCCGCCGACAAGGCGGGTATCGCGGTGGGCGATATTGTCGAGACGGTGAACGGACAAGCGCCTAGTCACGCGTTGTTCCTCTCCGTGGACGGGCCGGCCATCGACCTCACCGTGCGGCGGCCCGGGGACGCTACGGCGCGCGGGGTCCGGCTCCAACCTGGGTTGACCGTCTTCAACCAACCGGCGACCGTGCGACGCCTGAAGGGCCGGCTCGGGTACATCGATGTGCCCGGCGTGGTTGGTGGAGGAGGCCGCTTCGCCGAGGACGCGGTTCGGGCCATCCGGGAGGTCGATGCGGAATCGACATGCGCCTGGGTGGTGGACTTGCGCCGCAATGTGGGCGGGAACATGTGGCCGATGCTGCTCGCCGTCCGGCCCATTCTCGGGGAGGCCACTCCCGGCTATTTCGTGTCGAGCGGTGAACGTGAAGCCTTCTCGTACGGTCCCGGTATGGCAACGCCGGTATATCGGCTCAGGCGGCCCGACCCTCCTGTCGCGGTCCTGACCAGCCGACTCACCGGAAGCGCGGGCGAGGTGCTGACGATAGCGTTTCGCGGTCGTCCCGACACGCGCAGCTTCGGAGAAGCAACTGCGGGGTTGCCGACCGCCAATCTGTCATTCCCCATGGTGGACGGAGCGGTCATCGTGGTGACCACCTCGTCCGAGGCCGACCGGACGGGACGCATCTACGAGGGCCGCATCGAGCCTGACCAGCGAGTCGAGATCGTGTGGTCC
>Ga0210384_10003498_pt1 | contig 18135 bp, 9 predicted proteins | sample IncBWH2MmetaG_FD_160574 | JGI IMG/M metagenome (GOLD analysis project Ga0210384, IMG submission 160574) | Forest soil microbial communities from Barre Woods Harvard Forest LTER site, Petersham, Massachusetts, United States - Inc-BW-H-2-M | ecosystem: Environmental > Terrestrial > Soil >...
TCGCTGCTGCCCGAGTTCGTAGTCGGGGTCAACCTCACCTACCGCAAGCAGACCGGCCTCGACCAGACGGACCTCATCGTCACAGACACGGCGACCGGGATCACCCGCCCGTCGGTGCGGTCCGACTACCAGGTCCACCTCAGCGGCGGCAAGCTGCCGACCGTCATCCTGCCCAATGGCCAGGTCGTCCCGGTGACCTACTACGAGCTCCGTCCCGGCATCACCACCGGCAAGGGCCTGTTCCTGCACAACGGCGACTACGAGGACACGTTCAAGGGCGCTTCGGTGACCTTCAACAAGCGGCTCTCGAACCGCTGGATGTTGCGCGGCAACTTCAGCTACAACGACTGGTACTACAACAAGGCGGGCGACCGCCCCGATCCCACGATCCAGGAAGCCGGCGGCACCACCGACGGCAACTACGTGCGCCAGGGCGACCTGGTGCTGCAGGGCTCGGGCAACGGCTCCGGCTCGAAGGCGTGGGTCTACATCAACAGCAAGTGGTCCTTCGCGGTCAACGGCCTCTACCAGATCGCTCCCGACCGGCCGTGGGGCTTCAACGTCGCCGGCAACCTGATCGGACGTCAGGGCTACCCGGTTCCCTACTACGACCAGGTCGTCATCAACACCACGACCGGCGTCAACACGCAGGTGCAGATCTCCCCGTCGGACGCCAACCGGCTCGACAACATCATCGACTTCGACGGCCGGCTCGAGAAGGAGTTCACCTTCCAGGACTTCGGTCTGACCCTGGGCGTGGACTGCTTCAACCTGCTCAACGAGGCGTTCATCCTGCAGAAGGACGCTCGGGTGCGCGGGAGCTTCGTCAACGCCGGCTTCATCAACGAGACCCTGAGCCCGCGGATCTTCCGCTTCGGCGCTCGGCTCAGCTTCAAGTAAGCGCGGCGCAGCGCGCAAGCGGCGCTTCGCTTCTTCCCATCCGCCGGGGCGACCCGGCGGTTTTTTTTTGCCCCGTTCCCGGTTAGACTTGGCCCGCGCCGCGCGCCGGCCACCCGCTTGCCGGCTTCGGGCCGGCCCGAGAGCCACGGCCGGCGGCTAGCTTGCCCATCCTGAAGACGCCAAGAAGGAGGCCTCATGCTCTCGCGCCGCAACCACATCGCACTGCTCGCCGTCCTGCTGCTGCTGTCCAGCGCCCGGCTCTCCGCCCAGGCGTGGAAAGGCATCGGCCGGCTCCAGGGGATCGTCTCCGACGAGAACGGACAGCCGATCGAGGGCGCCAAGGTCACCTTGCGGCCAGGCGACCAGACGGTGAAGGCCGAGAACCCCGGGCCGCCCCAGATCATGACCGACAAGCATGGCAAGTGGTCGATGCTCGGGCTCACCGGCGGGACCTGGGGCGTGCTGATCGAGAAGGACGGCTACATCACCTCCGAGGGGCGGCTGAAGGTCGCCGAATCGGGTCCGCCGCAGCAAGCGGTGCCGGTCAAGCTCAAGGCGATCCCCAAGGAGCAGGCCCAGGCGCAGGCGGCGCCGAAGGAGCCGAGCAAGGAGAGCAAGGCGAACGAGGCGATCAACGCGGGTAACGCCGCCCTGCAGCAGGACAAGTACGCCGAGGCGCGCGCCAGCTACGAGCAGGCGCTCGCCCTGCTCGATCCGGCCAAGCCGGAGCATGCGCCGGTGTACGTGGCCGTGCTGCGCGCCGTCGCCAGCACCTATTACCGCGAGGCCGGCCAGGCCAAGGCCAAGGATGCGAAGGCGCACGGGATGGACCAGTCGATCGCGACGCTCAAGAAAGCGCTCGAGATCAAGCCGGACGACCCGGAGACGCTGCAATTGCTCGTCAACGTCCTGGTCGACGCCGGCCGCGAGACGGAAGCGCAGACCTACCTGGCGAAGCTGCCGCAGGGGACGAAGCTCGACCCCGAGCGGCTGATCAACGTCGGCATCAAGTACTACAACACCAAGCAGATCGACAAGGCGCTCGAGGAGTTCAACCGGGTCATCACCGACAATCCGGACCTCGCGGAGGCCTACTACTACCGCGGCCTGGTCTACCTCAACAAGGGCAAGGTCCCCGAGGCCAAGGCCGACTTCCAGAAGCTGTTGGCGCTCGATCCGAAGAACAAATTCGCCAAAGAGGCGCAGGATTACCTGAAGAACCTGTGAGGCATCCCCGGAACCGCACGCCGGCGCACCCGATCAAGCCGCCGGCGGCGCTGGCCGCCCTGGCCGTCATGTTGCTGGGCGGCGCAGCCATCGTGCTCGCCCGCGGCGGCGGCGACTCCCACCTGCGTTCCCAGCCACCGGCGGGCTCCCCGGGAGCCTCAGCCGCGGCGGCAGTGGGGCCGTCGCTGGCCGGCGTGGACGTGGTGCTGATCACCGTCGACACGCTGCGCGCCGACGCTCTGGGCTTCGCCGGCAACCAGCTGGTCGCAACCCCGACGCTCGATCGCCTGGCCGCGGCGGGGAGGGTGTTCGCCGACGCTCACGCCCACGACGTCGTGACCCTGCCGTCCCACACCAACATCCTGACCGGCCTCTACCCCTACCAGCACGGGGTGCGCGAGAACAGCGGCTTCCGGCTGGCATCGTCCGTCCCGACTCTGGGCACCTGGCTGCGGCGGGCCGGATATGCCACCGGCGCTTTCGTCGGCGCCTTTCCGCTGGACGCTCGCTTCGGCCTCGGCGGCGGCTTCGACCGCTACGACGACGCGTTCCCGCGCGGCTCGAACCCCGACCAGTACCGGTTCGCCGAGCGCCGCGGCGACCAGGTGGTGCAGCCTGCCCTCGCCTGGTGGCGGTCCAGGCACGCGAGCCGGCGCTTCCTCTGGGTCCACCTCTACGACCCGCATGCTCCCTACCAGCCGCCGGAACCGTTCGCCACCCGCTTCCGCGACCACCCCTACCTCGGAGAAGTATCGGCTACCGACGCCTTCCTCGCCCCCCTTCTCACCCCCTTCCTCGACGGCAGGGAGAAGCCGGCGCTGATCGTTTTCACCGCCGACCACGGTGAGTCGCTCGGCGAGCACGGCGAGCTGACGCACGGCCTCTTCGCCTACGAGGCGACGCTCAAGGTGCCGCTCGTCCTGTGGGGTCCCGGCGTGCGGCCGGGCCGGGACCCGCGGCCGGCCCGCCACGTCGACATCGTGCCGACGGTGCTCGCGGCGCTGCGGCTGCCGGTGCCGCCCGGCCTTCCCGGCCGCTCGCTGCTCGGGCCGGCGCCGCCCGCCGACGCGGTGCCGAGCTACTTCGAGGCGCTCTCCGCCAGCTTGACACGCGGCTGGGCGCCGCTCCGTGGCACGCTCCGCGATCGGCGGAAGCTGATCGACCTGCCGGTACCGGAGCTCTACGACCTGCGCGACGACCCGCGCGAGGAGCGCAACCGCTACGATCAGGACCGCCCGACCGCCCGCGCTCTGGCGGCGCTGCTGCCCGCCGAGTCGGCCTGGCCGCCGGCCAGGGGCAAGGTGCCGAGCGAAGAGGCCGCGCGCTTGCGCAGTCTCGGCTACACCACCGCCGCGGGCTCGCACGCCGGCAGCTACACCGCCGAGGACGACCCCAAGCGGCTGGTCGGCATCGACGCCGAGGTCCAGCGCGCCATGGCCCTCTACGCGGCACGGCGTTTCGGCGCGGCGACCGACCTCTATCGCAAGGTGATCGCCGAGCGGCCGACGATGTCCGAGGCCTACGAGCAGCTCGCCCTGGCGCTGCGCCAGCTCGAGCGCCGCGACGAAGCCGTCGCCGTGCTCGAGACCGCCCTCGGCAAAGGCCTGGGAAGCGAGACGCTCCGCCGGCAGCTTGGCCTGGCGCTGTGCGAAGTCGGCAGGGCGCGCGAGGCCGTGGCGATCCTGGCGCCGGTGGCCGGCGCCGGCGACGCCGAGACCGTCGCCGCCTACGGCATCGCGCTCGGCGACGCCGGACGGTATCCGGAGGCGATCGCCGCGCTGCGCCAGGCCCGGGAGGCCTCGCCGTCCGATCCGGCGCCCCTCGAGGACCTGGGCGTCGTCAGCCTGCGGATGGACCGCCCGGCCGAGGCGCAACGCTACCTCGAGAGCGCCTTGAAGCTCAACGACCGCCTGCCGGTCTCCTGGAACACCCTGGGGGTCGCGCTCTTCCGCCAGCAACAAACCGGCCCGGCGCTGGACGCCTGGGAGCGCGCGGTGGCGCTCGACGCCCGCCAGTACGACGCCCTCTACAACATCGGCCTGGTTGCCGCGGAAGCCGGCCGGCGCCAGCAGGCGGTCAAGGCGCTGGAGCGATTCGTCGACACTGCCCCGGCGGAGCGCTTCGGCGGCGACATCGTGAAGGCCCGCGCCCTGCTGCAGCGGCTGGGCAGCTGACGCCGGGCCCAGCCGATGCTATAGTCTTGCCGCGTTCCCGCGTTCCGCACGCGCCGTCCTTTGACGACCCTCCGGAGGCTCCCGTGAAACGTGACTCGTTGCTCCTCGCCGCACCCCTCGTCCTGCTCGCCGCGCTCGTCGCGACCAGCCGCGCCGCCCGGCCGGCACAGGGAGCCGCGCCGGCCGCCGCGCCGGCAGCGCAGGTGGTCAACGTCCCCGACCCCGACGTCGGGATCGAGACCCTGGCCGCCCGCGAGCAGGCCGAGCGCGCCGCCGCCGGCAAGCTCGAGGTCTTTCACGATTTCCAGTTCACCGACCGCCTGCCGGAGAGCGGCATCACGTTCGTGCAGCAGATCGTGGACGATGCCGGCAAGACCTACAAGGCCGCGCACTACGATCATGGCAACGGCATCGTCGCGGCCGACATGGACGGCGACGGACTGATCGACGTCTACTTCGTCAACCAGCTGGGGGGCAACCAGCTGTGGAAGAACCTCGGCCACGGCAAGTTCAAGAACGTCACCGAAGAGGCGGGAGTCGGCCTTCCCGGCCGCATCTCGGTCTCCGCCACCTTCGCCGACATCAACAACGACGGCTGCCCGGACCTCTACGTCACCACCGTTCGCGGCGGCAACGCGATGTTCCTCAACGACTGCCATGGGCACTTCAAGGACATCACCAAGGAGGCCGGGCTCGAGTACGTGGGCCACTCCTCGGCGGCGGTGTTCTTCGACTACGACCGCGACGGCCTGCTGGACCTGCTGCTGGTCAACGTCGGCAAGTACACGACCGACGAGAAAGGGCGCGGCGGCTACTACATCGCCCGCACCGATGCCTTCCAGAGCCACCTCCATCCCGAGCGCGCCGAGTACTCGGTGCTGTACCACAACGACGGCCACAACCATTTCCATGACGTGACGAAGGCGATGGGGCTGGTGGACGGTTCGTGGAGCGGCGACGCTACCATCGCCGACTGGAAAGGCGACGGCTGGCCCGGCGTGTATCTGCTCAACATGCAGGGGCCGTCCCATTACTGGGAGAACGAGGGCGGCAAGCGCTTCGTCGACAAGACCGCTCAGTACTTCCCCAGGGTCCAGTTCGGCAGCATGGGAGTCAAGGTCTTCGACTACAACAACGACGGCCAGATGGACCTCTTCGTCACCGACATGCATTCCGACATGCTGCAGGACGTGGCGCCGCAGGACGAGAAGCGCAAGATCGCCTGGCATCCCGCCGATCTCGCGGGCGCCGCCCACTTCTTCGGCGGCGAGGTCGACCGTTTCATCTTCGGCAACGCCTTCTGGAAGAACCTCGGCAACGGCCGCTTCCAGGAGGTCTCCGACGAGCTCGGGCTGGAGAACTACTGGCCCTGGGGCGTGAGCGTCGCCGACTTGAACGCGGACGGCTGGCAGGACGTGCTGATCACCGCCAGCATGAACTATCCCTTCCGCTACGGCGTCAACTCGCTGCTGCTCAACAACCGCGGCGCGGAGTTCCGCGACGCCGCCTTCCTGCTCGGCATCGAACCCCGGCGAGGCGGCCAGACCCGCAAGCCCTGGTTCACGCTCGACTGCTCGGGGGCCGACAAGGAGCACCCGCGTTGCAAGGGCAGGACCGGCCGGGTGACGGTGAACGGCACCCTCGGCACGCGCTCCTCGGTCATCTTCGACGTCGACAACGACGGCGACCTCGACATCATCACCAACGAGTTCAACGCGGCGCCGCAGGTCTTCATCAGCGATCTGGCCGAGCGGCGGAAGATCCACTGGCTGAAGATCCGCCTGATCGGCAAGCGGTCCAACCGCGACGGCATCGGCGCCGTGGTCAAGGTCACCGCCGCCGGCATGACCATGACGCAGGTCATGGACGGCAACTCGGGATACCTGTCGCACAGCGACCTGCCGCTCTACTTCGGCCTGGGCGACGCCGCGGCGGCGGACCGGATCGAGGTGCGCTGGCCGTCCGGCACCGTGCAGACGCTCGCCGGCCCGATCGCCGGCAATCGGATGCTGGACGTCGCCGAGGCACCCGCGCGCGCCGCGGGGGCCGGGACGGCTGGACGCTCCGGAAGCGCCGGAAACGCCGGAAACGCCGGGAATTGATGCGTCCGCTCGCCCGCGCACTGCTGCTCGCCGGAGCGGCCCTGGCGAGCGTCGGCGCACCGGGCTTGGCCGAAGGGCTCGCCGCCGCCCCGCCGTCCGGTACCGGCGCGGCCTCGCCACCGGGTTCCGCAGGCGCCCCCGGAGGTAAAGCCGGGGACAAGCCAATCTTCACCGACCGCGCCGCCGAAGCGGGGCTGGTCTTCACCCATCGCAACGGCATGAGCGGCAAGCTCTACATGCCGGAGGAGATGGGTTCCGGAGTCGCTCTCGTCGACTACGACAACGACGGCAAGATGGACGTCTTCCTGGTGCAGGGCGGGCCGTTGGGGCCGGATGCGAAGCCGGATCCGGCGCACGGCTCGCGTCTCTTTCACAACGATTCCTGGATCGGGCCGGACGGCAAGCGCCACCTCCATTTCACCGACGTCACCGAGAAGAGCGGCATCCGCCCCGCAGGCTACGGTATGGGGGTGGCGGTGGGAGACTATGACAACGACGGCTTCCCCGACCTCTACCTGACCGGCCTGGGCTGGGCGCAGCTGTGGCACAACAACGGCGACGGCACGTTCACCGACGTCACCGCGAGATCCGGCACCGCCAATCCGCATTGGGGAGTCAGCGCCACGTTCTTCGACTACGACCGCGACGGCTGGCTCGACCTCTACGTCGGCAACTACCTCGAGTTCTCCTTCGCCTCGGCCAGGTCCTGCCGCACCGCCGCCGGCGAACCCGACTATTGCGGCCCGGTGACCGCCGACGCGGTTCCGGGACGCCTGTTCCACAACCGCGGCGACGGCACCTTCGAGGACGTGACGGCGCGCGCCGGCCTGCTCGCCGCGTACGGTCCGGGGCTGGGCGTCGTGGCCGACGACCTCGACGGCGACGGTTGGCCCGACCTCTACGTCGCCAACGACCGGAGCGGCAACCAGCTCTGGATCAACCAGCGTGACGGCACCTTCAAGGAGGTCGCGCTGCTGGCCGGGTGCGCGCTGTCGCCGGACGGCAAGACGCAGGCCAGCATGGGCATCGACGCCGGCGACTACGACGGCGACGGCCGCGACGACCTGGTGATGGACAACATGGACGGCGATGGGGACGCCCTGTACCGCAACCTCGGCGGCCAGCTCTTCGACGACGCCTCGCTCGCCAGCGGCCTGCGGCAGGCGTCGCTGCCGTTCACCGGCTTCGGCGCCGCCTGGCTGGATTACGACGGCGACTCCTGGCTCGACCTGCTGGTGGTCAACGGCGCGGTGGCGATCATCGAGGCACAGCGGCGGGCGGGAGAGCCGCTGCCGCTCAAGCAGACGAAACAGCTGTTCCACAACCTGGGCAATGGGAAGTTCGCCGACGTCTCGGCAGCGGCAGGTCCCGCCTTCGCGGTCCCCGAGGTGAGCCGCGGCGCGGCATTCGGCGATCTCGACAACGACGGCGCGCCCGACGTGGTGGTGGCCAACAACGACGGTCCCGCGCGCCTGCTGATGAACAACCTCGGCGGCATCCATCACTGGCTCGGTCTGCGCCTGCTCACCGGCAAGCCGGGCCGCGACGCGCTCGGGGCGCGGGTGGAGATCTTGCGCCCCGGCCAGAAGAGCCTCTGGCGCCGCGCGCGCGCCGACGGCAGCTATGCCTCGGCCAACGATCCTCGCGTGCTCGCCGGCCTGGCGGACAGTGCCGCAGTTGCCGGTGTCGTGGTGCACTGGCCGAGCGGGCGGATCGAGGCCTTCGCCGCCGGCGCCGTCAAGGTGGACGCCTACACCACGCTGCGCGAAGGCACCGGCAAGACGCAATGAACGATTCGCAGCATCCGGGCCGCGACGCCCGGCGCTGCCAGCCCAGAGCGACCTTGGCCGGCGCCATCGCCGCGATCATGATGGCAGCGCCGGTCGCCGCGACGATCGCGCCTGGCGCCGGGGGCACCGCCGCGCCCGCCGCGGTGGTCCTCCAACCGGTCCCGCCGGTCGACGCGAGCTCCATGGAGCCGGCGGTGCGCCGGCAGGTGGAAGCGGCGGAGCGGCAGCTGGCCGGCGCTGCAGCTCTGCCCGCCGCCGCGGCCGCGACGATCTTCGGCGAAGCCGGCAAGACCTTCCTCCTCTACCTGCTGCTCGACGCCGCCCTGCCGTGCCTCGAGAATGCCGCGGTGCTGGCGCCGCAGGACTTCCGCTGGGCCTACTACGCCGGCGTCGCTGCACGTTCACGCGGCGATCTCGAGCGCGCCAGGACCCATTTCCAGCGCGCTCTCGCGTTGCAGTCGCCGTTCCCGGCCGCGCTCGTCCGCCTGGGCGAGCTCGAGATCCTGCGTCACGACCTCGAAGCCGCGGACCGCGCCTACGCCGCCGCCCTCGCCTTCCCCGGCACCGCGGCGGCTGCCCATTTCGGGCTGGGGCGCGCGGCGCTGCTGCGCGGCGATGCCCGGCTGGCAGCCGAGCACTTCGAGGCGGTGCTCGCGGCTCAGCCCGGGGCCTCGATCGTGCACTCGCAGCTGGCCGCCGCCTACCGCCGGCTGGGACAGCTCGACAAGGCGGAAGCGCAGGCGGCGGCGCTCGGCGACGGGGCGGTCTGGTTCAGCGACCTCCTCGCGTCGCAGCTGCAGGCGGCCAACGCCGGCAACGCGAATCGCATCTTCGGCGCTCACCAGGCGCTCGAGGAGGGCCGCTTCGCCGAGGCCGCCGAAGCCTTCCGCCAGGCTGCCGCCGCGGATCCGCAGGACGCGAGGGCGTGGGTGGGCCTCGGCGACGCCCAGCAGCGCCTGGGCGACGCCGCCGCCGCCGAGACGAGCTTCCGGCGCGCGGTCGAGGTCGATCCGGAGAACGCCCGCGCCCACCTGAAGCTCGGCACGCTGCTGGCCCAGCGCGGGGCGCGCGGCCCTGGGATCGAGCAGCTGAAGACCGCGGTGCGCCTGCGCCCCGACCTGACGGACTCCCGCTTCAACCTCGCCACGGCGCTGGCCCAGGAGGGCCGGCTCGCCGAGGCGGCGGCGGAGTGCGAAGCCTTGTTGCGGCTGGCGCCGCACGACCGCGCGGCACGAGAGTTGCTGGACCAATTGCGATCGGACCTCGGCAAGCAGGCGTCTCCCGGGGCGGCTCCGCCCCACTGACCCGGGAGGCGCTGGGGTAGACTCGCGGGCGCGTCTCAGGCCGCCCACCGCTGCCACGGCGAAGGGGCAAGGAGGTCTTCTGGTCACCCGCTGTCGCCGCGCCGTCCTTCGCTCCGCGGTCGTGCTGCTGGCCGCGGTGAGCTGCTTGCAGGCGGGCTGCGGCCGCGCTCCAACTCAACCGGCGTACCCGGGGGCGCCGATCGTGCTGATCTCGATCGACACGCTGCGCTCCGACCACCTCCCCGCCTACGGCTATCATGGCGTGGCGACGCCGGCGATCGACGCCCTGCGCCGCGACTCCCTGCTCTTTGCAAAGGTTTACAGCCACTACCCGATGACCCTGCCTTCTCACGTCTCGCTGCTCACGGGCGAGCTGCCGCCGGTCCATGGGGTGCGCGACAACTCCGGCTTCCCTTTCGACAGCGCCAAGCACAGCTTCCTGCCGCGCTTGCTGAAGCAGGCCGGCTATGACACCGGCGCCGTGGTCTCGGCCAGGGTCCTCGCCGCCGCCACCGGGCTCGCCGCCGGCTTCGACTTTTACGACGACCGGGTGCCGGCGGCGCCCAACCTCGCACTCGAGGCGAAGCGGCCCGGCGCCGAGAGCGCTCGCGTGGCGCTCGACTGGGTGCGGGCCCGCTCCAACCGTCCGTTCTTCCTGTTCCTCCACCTCTACGAGCCGCACGCGCCTTACGCGCCCCCGGAGCCGTTCGCCTCGCGCTACCGGGCGTCGCCCTACGACGGCGAGATCGCGGCGGCCGACGCGGTGGTCGGGGAGGTCATCCGCGAGCTCGTGCGCCTCGGGATCTACGAGCGCGCCGTCGTCATGCTGCTCTCGGACCATGGCGAGGGGCTCGGCGAGCATGGCGAGCAGCAGCACGGGTTCTTCCTCTACCGCGAAACCCTGCAGGTGCCGCTGCTGCTCAAGCTGCCGGGCTCGAAGCGGGGGGGCGGCAACGTGCAGACGCCGGCGCAGTTGATCGACGTCGCGCCCACTCTCTGCCGGCTCGCCGGAGCGGCGGTCCCCGCCAACCTGCGCGGCGAGAGCCTGTTGGATCTCGCCGGCGCCGGCCAGCGCCCGGCAAGCCGGCCCGCGCGGCCGATCTATTCCGAGACGCTGGCGCCGCGGCTGCACTTCGGCTGGAGCGAGCTGACCTCGCTGATCGAGGACCGTCTGCACCTCGAGGATGGGCCGCAGCCCGAGCTCTTCGACCTCGCCGCCGACCCGGGCGAGACCCGCAACCGGCTGGCCGACGAACGCCGCGCCTACGCTGCAATGCACCAGGCGCTGCGCGGCATCTACCAGCCGCCGGCACCGCCTCAGCCGGTCGACGCCGAGACCGCCCGCCGGCTGGCGGCGCTGGGTTACGTCGCGTCGAGCGGGACGCTGGCCCGCGGGCCGCTGCCCGACCCGCGGAGCCGGCGGGCCGATCTGGCGACCCTCGATGGCGCCATGCGCGCCCTGGAGGAGGGGCGCTTGCAGGTGGCGGCGCCGCTCCTCGAGCGGCTGCTGGCGGCCAACCCGCGCATGGTGGACGTGCAGCTGCTGCTCGCCAGGACCTACCAGCAGCTCGGCCGCGGTGAGCAGGCGGCGCGGCGCTACCAGGAGGCGGTGGCGGCGGCGGACGGCTCGCCGGCGATGGCGTTGATCGCCGCGCGCGAGCTGATGAAGCTGGGACGCGCCGAGGAGGCGCAGGCCCTCCTCGCGCTGGCGCGCGGCACCGCGCCGGCGGAGAGCGCGGCGCTGGCGACCGAGATCGCACTGGCGCGCCGCGACCTGGAGGCGGCGCTGGCCGAGCTGCAGCGCGCGGGCGGCGCGCGGGCAGCGCCGGCGCTGCGCCGCGCCGTGGGCGCCGCGCTGGTGGAGGCCGGCCGGCCGCAGGAAGCGCTGGCGCTGCTCGAACCGCTGGCGGCAGGCGGCGACCCGGCGGCCCTGGACGCCCTCGGCATGGCCTTGGCCGACAGCGGCCGCGAACGGGAGGCCGCCGCGGTCGTCGCGCGGGTGCTCGCAACCCAGCCGCGCGACGCCCGCGCCCATGAGATCCTCGGCGCGGTGGCGCTGCACGAAGAGCAGCCGGCAGAGGCGCGCCGGCAGCTGGAGCTGGCGGTCGAGATCGATCCGCGCCTGGCCGTGGCCTGGAACAGCCTCGGGGTCGCCTTGTACCGGCTCGAAGGTCCCGGCGCGGCGCTCGCCGCCTGGAAGAAAGCGGTCACGGTCGATCCCGACTACTTCGACGCGCTGCTCAACATCGGCATGGTGAGCGCCGCCGCGGGACGCAAGGCCGAGGCGCGCGAGGCACTGCAGCGCTTCGTCGCCAAGGCGCCGCCGCGGCGCTTCGGACCCGACCTGGAAAAGGCGCGAAGCCTGCTGCGGGAGCTCGGATGATGAGCGCGGGCACCGGCGCTCATGGCGTTGCGGCGGCGGCACGGCGCGGCGCCGCCAGGCCGGCGGCGGGTTGGCTGACGGCTGCGCTGCTGGCAGCGGCGGCCTTGGCGGCGGCCTGCCGCGGCGGCAGCGGGGCCGCCATCGGACCGTTCCGCCTGGCGCCGATCGTCCTGATCTCGATCGACACCCTGCGCTCGGACCACCTGCCGGCCTACGGCTACCGCCGGGTGGAGACGCCCGCCATCGACGCCTTGCGGCGCGACGCCATCCTGTTCCAGCGCGCCTACAGCCATGTGCCGCTCACCCTGCCGTCGCACTGCTCGATCCTCTCCGGGCGGCTGCCCGGCGATCACGGCGTGCGCGACAACGCCGGCTACCACTTCGACGCCGCGGCCAGCCGGTCGCTGCCCGTGGTGCTGAAGCAAGCAGGCTACGCCACCGGCGGCGCCGTGTCGGCGTACGTCCTGCGCGGCGAGACCGGGATCTCCCGCGGCTTCGACTTCTGGGACTCGGAGGTGGCGTTGCAGTTCTCCGCCGGACTCGCCCAGAGCCGGCGCCCGGGCCAGGATACGGCGCGCCTGGCGCTCGATTGGCTGCGCGGGGCCGCCGGCCGGCCTCTCTTCCTCTTCCTCCATCTCTACGAGCCCCACTCGCCCTACACGCCGCCGGAGCCCTTCGCGTCCCGCTACAAGGAGTCGCCCTACGACGGCGAGATTGCCGCCGCCGATGCGGTGGTGGGCGGCGTGCTGGCCGAGCTCAAACGCCTCGGCGTCTACGAGCGCGCCGTCGTCGTGTTGCTCTCCGACCACGGCGAGGGGCTGGGCGAGCACGGCGAGGCGGAGCACGGCCTGCTGCTCTACCGCACGACGCTGCAGGTGCCGCTGCTGCTCAAGCTGCCCGGCTCTCGCCGCGGCGGCACCAGCGTGGCGGCCCCCGCCCAGCTGGTGGACGTCTACCCGACCCTGCTGTCTCTCGTCGGGCTGGCGCCGCCCTCCGGCCTGCCAGGCCGCTCGCTGCTCGAGCAGAGCGGCGATGCCACCGCTCCACGCGAGCTCTATGCAGAGACCTGGTACCCGCGCCTGCACTTCGGCTGGAGCGAGCTCTCCTCGCTGATCCGCGGCCGCTTCCACTACATCCACGGCCCCGATCCGGAGCTCTACGACCTCGCCGCCGATCCGGCGGAGGTCCACGACGCCCGGGATCGTGAGCGGCGAAGCTTCGCCGACCTCCGCGGCCGCATCACGAGATACCAGCGGCCGCTGCAGGCGCCCGCGGCGGTCGACGCCGAGACCGCCCGCCAGCTCGCCGCCCTGGGCTACGCCGGCGGCTTCGTGCAATCGGCGGCCGGGCTCCCGGGTGCGGACCCCAAGAGCCACCTCGCCACCCTGGCCGACCTCAACCTCGGCATGCGGCTGTTCTTCCGCCGGCAGTACGCCGAGGCGGTGCCGGCCTTCCGGCGCGCGCTGGCCGCCAACCCGAAGACGGTCGACGCCTGGGAGCATCTCGGCGAGTCGCTGGAACAGCTGGGGCGGCTCGACGAGGCGCTGGCGGCGCACGAGGAGGCGATGAAGGCATCGGGCGGCGTGGCGCCGGTCGCGGTTGCCACCGGCGCCCTGTTGCTGCGCCTGGGGCGCCTCGACGAGGCCCAGGCGCACGCCGAGCTGGCGAAGAAGGTCAGCCCGGCCGCCGCCGAGGGTCTGCTCGCCGAGATCGCCCTCGCCCGGCACCAACCCGCGGTGGCCGAGCGTGCGGCGCGCGAGGCGCTGGCCGCCGGAGGCGACGGGATGGCGCCCCGCCTTGCCCTCGCCGAGGTGCTGGTCACCCAGGGCAGGCTCGAGGAAGCGCTGGGCCAGACCGACCAGGTCTTTGCCGAGCTCTCCCGGCGCGCCGCGGGGCAGAGCTTCCCCAGGCTCTGGTGGATGCGCGGCGACATCCTCGCGCGCCTGCAGCGCAACGCCGAGGCCGAGCAAGCGTTCCGGCGCGAGATCCAGAGCTTCCCGGCCGACACCCACAGTTACGCCAGCCTCGCGCTGCTCTACGCCGCCGAGGGCAAGCCCGACGCCGCGATCGAGCTGCTGCGGCGGATGGTGGAGAGCCAGGGCGGATCTCCGGCCGCCTACGCCGAAGCCGTCAACGCGCTGCGGGTGATGGGCGATGCGCCAGGAGCGACGGCGCTGCTGCGCCACGCTCTCGAGCTCCATCCCGGCAGCTCGCAGCTGCGCGCTCTCGAGCGCACCGGCTGAGCCGGCGGAGCCGGCAAGTCATCGAATCGGCAAGCACCCAAGGAGCCTCTCTCGAGGAGCACAAGACCATGCACCTACCCCGCATCGCCGCCTGTCGCGTTCCCACGGTCGCTACGCTCACCACGGTCATGGCGCTTGCCGCGGCGTGGACACCCGCGGCCGCTGCCCTCGCCCCGCCTGCCCCGGCCGCCGCGGCCCCGCCACCCGCCGTCTCGGCATCGGCCGGCGGTGCCGGCGCGGCCAGCTCGGCCGACGCCCCGATGAAGGAAGCCGTGACCCTGGCGTCAGCCGGCAAGTTCAAAGAAGCGATCGCGAAGCTCGAGGCGCTGCGCCGCGATCCGGCCTGCCCGCCGCGGGCAACCGCGCTGCTCGGCGCGCTCTACCTGAAGGTGAACCGTCCCAAGGACGCGCTCGCGGTGCTGCGGCCGCTGGCCGAGCCGGCGGACGCCCAGCCCGCGGTGCTGTACAACGCCGGCCAGGCCGCCCTCGCGCTGCACGACGTCCCGGCAGCGGAAGGTTATCTGACCCGCGCGGTGCGCCAGCAGCCGGGATCGCCGGCCACCCGCGAGCTGGGTCTGCTGCGAGCGCACCAGGGCCGGGTGGTCGAGGCCTACTCGATGCTCCGCCCCTGGTCCCTGCGCAACCCCAAGGACGGCGAGGCGCTGTTGACGGCGGCGGCGCTCGCAGTGCTGCTGGAGCGCCCCGCCGAGGCCGAGCAGCTCATCGCCGGGATGCCGCAGGACGATCCCGCCATCGTGCTGATGCGCGGCAAGATCCTGGTGCTGAAAGGGGACGGCAAGGGCGCCGTGGCGGTGCTGGTGCCGCTCATGGCGCATCATCCCAAGGAAATGGAGACCGAAGTGCGGCGCACGCTGGCGGAGGCCTACGTCGGCGCCGGGCAGCCGAAGCCGGCGGTCGACCTGCTGAAGGACAGGGTGGCCGGTCATCCCGCGGTGGCGCTGGTGCTGGCGGTGGCGCAGCACAAGAGCGGCGACGTCCTCGGCGGGCTCGTGACCTTGCGCCCCTTCGCCGATCAGCTGCCGGCCGACGCCAAGGGGCTGGGCGATCCGCGGCCCGCCACCGGCATCGCCATCGAATACGGGCGCCTGTTGATCGACGCCGGGCGCTCGCCGGAGGCGGTGGCGGTGCTCGAGAGGGCCACGCACATCCTGCCGCGGAGCCTGGAGGCCTGGCAGTCGCTCAGCCAGGCTTACGGCGCCGCGGGGCGCCGCGCCGATTCCCAGGCGGCGGCCGCCAAGGCGGAAGCGCTCGAGAAGGAGAGCCTGCTGCCGGCGGCGCCGCCGCCGCCGGGCCGGTGAGCGCCAGTCCGCCCAGGGTACACCGGGTATGCATGCGTCGCGGCCAGCTGCCCTGCTCCTTACCGCGCTGGCTGCCGTCACCGCGGGCTGCCGGCGGCCGCCGCCGCCGGCCGCGTTGACCTTCCCGGGCGCGCCGATCGTGCTGATCTCGATCGACACCCTGCGCTCCGACCACCTGCCGGCATACGGGTACCGCGGCGTGGCCACACCCGCGGTGGATGCGTTGCGCCTCGACGCCCTGCTCTTCGAGCGGGTCTATTGCCACTACCCGATGACTCTGCCGTCGCACGTCTCGCTGCTCACCGGCGAGCTGCCGCCGGTCAACGGCGTGCGCGACAACTCGGGGTTCCCGTTCGACAGCTCCCGGCACAGCTTTCTGCCGCGGCTGCTCAAGCAGGCCGGCTATGACACCGGAGCCGTGGTCTCGGCATCCGTGCTCGCCGCCGGCACCGGGTTGGCGGACGGCTTCGACGTCTACGACGACCGCATGCCGGCGGCGGCCGGCCTGGGCGTCGAAGCGAAGCGGCCGGGCACCGAGAGCGTGCGCGCGGCGCTCGAATGGGTGCGGGGGCGTGCGGCCGATCGCCCCTTTTTTCTCTTCCTGCATCTCTACGAGCCGCACGCGCCCTACGACCCTCCCGAGCCGTTCGCCTCGCGCTACCGGGCCTCGCCCTACGACGGCGCGATCGCCGCCGCCGACGCGGCCGTCGGGGTGCTGCTGCGCGAGCTCGAGCGCCTCGGGATCTACCGCCGCGCCATCGTGATGCTGCTGTCCGATCACGGCGAAAGCCTGGGCGAGCACGGCGAGCAGCAGCACGGCGTGTATCTCTATCGCGCGACGCTGCAGGTGCCGCTGCTGCTCAAGCTGCCGGGCTCGCTCCTCGGCGGCGGCAGCGTGCAGGCACCGGCGCAGCTGATCGACGTGGTGCCCACCTTGGCGCGCCTGGCGGGAGTGCCGGTGCCGCCGGGGCTTGCCGGGGAGAGCCTGCTGGACCTCGCCGGGCCGGCGGCGGGAGCGGCAGGGGCGACCGAGGGGGAACGGCCGGCGGCCGGCGCGCGGCCGATCTATGCGGAGACCCTGGGTCCGCGGCTGCACTTCGGCTGGAGCGAGCTGACCTCGCTGATCGAGGGCCGGCTGCACCTCGAGGACGGGCCGCAGCCCGAGCTCTTCGACCTTGCCGCCGACCCCGGCGAGACCCGCAACCGCCTGGCCGGCGAGCGCCGCGCCTTCGCGGCGATGCGCCAGGTGATCCGCGGCATCTACCGGCCGCCGGCGCCGCCACGGCCGGTGGACGCGGAGACCGCCCGCCAGCTGGCGGCGCTCGGCTACGTCGCCGCGGCCGGCACCCTCGCCCAGGGGCCGCTGCCCGACCCCCGCAGCCGGCGCGCGGTTCTGGAGGACCTCGACGCCGCGATGGCCGCGATCGAGCAACAGCGCTGGGCGGCGGCCGCGCCGCTGTTCGAGCGGCTGCTCGCGGCCAACCCGCGGATGCCGGACGTGCACATCCTGCTGGCCACGACCTTCGAACGCCTGGGCCGCAAGCGCGAGGCGGCGGAGAGCTACCGGCGCGCGGTGGCGGCGGCTGGTGCGCCGGTGACGGCGCTCATCGCCGCGCGGGCGCTGCTGCAGCTGGGACGGATCGAGGAGGCGAGCGACATGGCCGTGCTGGCGCGCGGCGCCGGCGCGGCGGAGGTCGCGGCGCTCGCAGTCGATCTGGCCCTGGCCCGCGGCGATCTCGACGCGGCGCTGCGGGAGCTGCGGCGTGGCCGCGGCGCTTCGCCGGGGTCGCCGGGGTCGCGGTCAGCACCGGCCATGGCGGCGCAGCGGCGGGCGGTCGGGATGGCGCTGGCGGACGCTGGCCGGTCCGAGGAAGCGCTCACCCTGCTCGAGCCGCTGGCAGGCGGCGGCGATCCGGCGATGCTCGACGCGCTCGCCGTCGCGCTCAGCGACGGCGGCCGCGACCAGGAGGCGGCGGCCGTGGCCGGCCGGGTACTGGCGGGAGCACCGCGGGACGCCCTCGCCCATCAGATCCTCGGTACGGTGGCGCTGCACCGGGAGCAGCCCGCCGAGGCCCGGCGCCAGCTGCAGATCGCGGTGGGGCTCGATCCCCGTCTGGCGATCGCCTGGAACACCCTGGGCGTCGCGCGCCTCCGGCTCGAGGGGCCGAGCGCCGCGCTCGACGCCTGGCGCAAGGCGGTCGAGATCGCGCCCGACTACTGGGAGGCGCTCTACAACATCGGCCTGGTGAGTGCCGAGCTGGGGCGCAAGAGCGAGGCCCGGCGGGCCCTCGAGCGCTTCGTCGCCAAGGCGCCGCCCGACCTCTTCGGCCCCGAGCTGGCGAAGGCACGGACGCTGCTCGGCGGGGCACCCCTGCGGCCGGGCCGCGGACGGCGGAGTTAGCCGGCCTCCGTTGGGCTCGTGGTGCTTGTTCGCCGGAAACGACCGCCGCCGGGTTGCCCCGGCGGCGGCGATGTAGCGACGGGCTGCTGCGGCGCTGCGCTTACTTGAAGCTGAGGCGAGCGCCGAAGCGGAAGATCCGCGGGCTCAGGGTCTCGTTGATGAAGCCCGCGTTGACGAAGCTCCCGCGCACCCGAGCGTCCTTCTGCAGGATGAACGCCTCGTTGAGCAGGTTGAAGCAGTCCACGCCCAGGGTCAGACCGAAGTCCTGGAAGGTGAACTCCTTCTCGAGCCG
>Ga0210384_10003499_pt1 | contig 18133 bp, 18 predicted proteins | sample IncBWH2MmetaG_FD_160574 | JGI IMG/M metagenome (GOLD analysis project Ga0210384, IMG submission 160574) | Forest soil microbial communities from Barre Woods Harvard Forest LTER site, Petersham, Massachusetts, United States - Inc-BW-H-2-M | ecosystem: Environmental > Terrestrial > Soil >...
ATCGCAGGCACCGCGCGGCACGTTAAAACTGACAGACGTTGCAGGTTGCGCAGCAGTGGCAAATGCGAGCGTCGCTCCAGGCCCGCAAAGTGCAGCGGCCGCCCCGCCAATTAGCAGCTCTCGTCGAGTAATATGTCTGCCGAACCCACTACTTGATTCTCTCATCGGGATTAGTGTAGACCGCAGAAGCGTCGCACGTGCTGGCGGATTCTACTGGGGCAGAGGAGGGTTTTTCAATCGAATTTCCGACCTCGGCAATTGGCTGACCGCGGAGCAGGGCCAAGCACTTTGGCAAGCACCCGATCATCAACGACTGAAAGGAAAACGCGACCGAGCCTTGCTCGCATTGCTGCTCGCGTGCGGTTTGAGACGGCATGAAGCCGTGGCGTTGAGATTGGATCACCTCCAGCAACGCGAAGAGCATTGGGCCATTGTTGATCTGGTCGGCAAGGGAGGCCACGTCCGAACAGTTCCAGTTCCTGATTGGGTGAGAACCGAACTCGACGATTGGCTCGCCGCAGCTGGAATTGATCGAGGAAGACTGTTCCGCCGGGTCAGTAAAGTTGGAAGGACATGGGGAGATGGCATGACGGTGAAGGCGGTTTGGCACATCGTAAAGGAATCCGCCAAGCGCATCGGGGTGGCGAAGTTGGCCCCACACGATCTGCGACGGACCTGTGCTCGGCTCTGCCATGCTTCGGGAGGCGAGTTGGAGCAGATCCAATTCCTCTTGGGGCATGTCTCAGTTCAAACGACCGAACGATATCTTGGCTGCAAGCAGCGGATTCGATCAGCGGTCAATGACCATATCAGTATCGAGCCGAAGCCTTGAGATTGCGGAAGGGTTGCCGACCACCTGCTCACCAAAACGCTGGCCCACGCGTCCTTTCTGCCAAAGCAGACTGGGGAGGCGCTATTCTTATGACTCAACAGGAGTCTCGTCGAGGGAGGTTTGCACGCATGAGACTGTTCCTGTGCCTGATCGCCCTTTTGTTGGTCGGTGGATCAGTTGCGGGCGAGATTCCGCTGAACGGACAGGACCGAGACCTCGGGAAAATAACGAAATCCGGCGCGAGGCCCTTGCGAATTGCGATCGTACAGATGAAATCGCTGGACCATGATATCGACGGGAATCTGAGGCAGGCCACGACGTATGCAGAAGAAGCCGCAGCTCGGGGCGCACAATTCGTTCTGTATCCGGAGTTCATGCCGACAGGCTCTTACCTATCATCTGACACTTGGGATTTCGCGGAACCCAGCAATGGCAAAACGGTGCAGTGGTTGAAATCCACGTCCAAGAGATTGCAGGTCTGGCTTGGTGCGGGATTTTTTGAAGCAGATGGCGCGGACTTCTACGACACCTTCGTTGTGACGGCGCCGGACGGCCAGGAGGCTGGGAGGGTGCGGAAAGCGTTACCCGCCGAGGGAGAGGCGTACTTTTTCCGAGGCGAGTTTGGGCCACACATTTTGGATACGGCGATCGGAAAAATCGGGATCGGCATCTGCGCGGAAAGCTACTATTGCATGCTCCCGACGGAATTGATCAAACAGTCCGCCGATCTCGTCCTGATGCCGCACTCGGCACCGGACATGTCGGGAACCGGAGGTCTGCCGCAGCCACCTGGTACTCGGCTCGCGTCGTGGTACGCAAAGAAACTGGGCATCCCGGTGGCGATGGTGAACAAGGTGGGCCGCTCCTATAAACCCCCGCCGAACGAGATCAACGGCTTCTTTCCTGGCCTCTCGGCGATCGTCGATTCCAACGGGACCGTGCGACAGTCCATGGACGATAAGGAGGGCATTGGCATTGCGGACGTAACCCTCGATCCTAGCCGAAAAAAAACTGCCAGCGACGCACCCGTTTGTACGGGTGTGGGCATCGCGGAGTTGACGATCGGGGGCGCGGCGGGAAGACAGGAAGTCGCGAAGTCCCAGGCTTCCGGCAAAGAGTCCTACGACTCCAATCCTATACGCAAAGCGAAGGCACTTGCGATTTCAGGTAAGCCCTGAATTTTTTCGCAGTGCGCCGCTCCGTACCACGCAAGTGCTCGAACCGATTTATCCCGAATCACGCGCAGCGTCCGCCGCACGGGCGGCTTCGTTCTTACGGGCCACTCGGAAGTAATTCACCTGGACGTATAAGTACTCGTCAATTTGAATTCGGGACACGAGCTAGAAATACGCATCTGGGACGAACCGGACATTTCCATTTCGCCGGCGGCTTTTGAGGCAACCGCATTCTGCGAACTGTTGATGCGTTCCGTGAAGAAACAACTGGCGCGCGCGGACAGTGTTGAGGCGCTCGGGTGTGAAAAATCACCGGTTGCTCCAAGTTGCTCCAAGATTCCGGAAGAATCGGAATGCGAATTGGTTTTGCAACTTCAGTAGAATCGAATGAATAGGAAGGATGGGTCCGCAACTCAGTTTACTTGAGCGTCTGCCCCTTCGGCAGAGGCTAGAGGCCGATGCAACAAACGCGCGAGATCGGAATCCGTGTGGCACTCGGCGCGCAACCCCGAGATATCTTGGGCCTTATCCTCGGACGCGGGACAAGATTGACGCTCATGGGCGTCGGAGTCGCCGCAGCTCTATTAACAACGCGACTGCTGCGCAGTCTCCTTTTCGGCGTGAGCCCGATGGACCCACTCACGATCGCAAGCGTTGCCACTCTTTTGATAGCTGCATGATTCTCCTGTTTAAAAATCGAAATTAGAACGAAAGCAGGGATATCAAGAAGAGGAAACTTGTCCTGTTTGCCGTTTACCAGGCATGTGGACCGACTCCGCCCAGCAGATTGTGAAATACTAACCAGGTGGACAATCTATTTGATCTGAAAAACGAGGCCGTTCGCCGTTCGGCGCGTGGATGCGACGGGCTGGGAGGATCGCGATGACAAGCAAGATATTGACGCTGGCGTCCGAGTTCAGAGAGTTGCGTTCCAAATGGCAAACGCTATCGATCTATGAAAAATTCGAACAATTGGTCGTCGCAGTACTCACAACGGTGATCGCTCTCATTATTGCCCTCGCAACTTGGCAGTTGCTCTTTCACACTCTCACCCTGGTTGAGAGCCACCTAGTCAGCCCTGCCGATTCCCAAATGTTCCAAGGTCTGTTTGGAACGGTCCTCACCGTTCTCATCGCAATGGAATTTAAACACACGCTGCTAGTAGTCAGACATCATCGCCGCGCCATCGTCCAGGTGAAGTCTGTGGTGTCGATTGCACTGTTATCACTGGTTCGCAGATTTATCATTCTTGATCTCTACCAGACCACCCCGAGCTTAATTGCAGCATTGGCTGGTGCGGCCTTGGCCCTCGGAATCGTATTTTGGCTCGTCAGTAATCGCGAAGAACTGCAGGAAAGCGAGGTCCAAGGTGGATTGGTCGAACCCTGAGGACGAATCCGAAAATCCATCCCTTCGGGTTTGTTCATTTCGAGTATTTTCAACCCGTCGAGATAGGTTCGTCTAGCCGCTAACCGGACCCAATAGGTTTCACGTTGCGGGATTGTTTCCCTCGTGAGGATTTATTTCAAGAACGGCTATTTAAGGGCTTGTCGGAACTGATTTAAGCAGGTGGTGGGAGGACGGCTCGCTACAGAGCCAACAACCGCAGTTAGATGTCACCCGCTGCTGGGACAATAGATATTCCACTCAGGGTCTGAGGGTATTCCTTAAGGTAGGCCCTCACCCAATCTTGGATGTTATAGGCTGCGTAGCCGTTGTTGTCTACAACTACGCCCGGATTATATAAAACACCATCATGCACCAACCCCTTTGCAACAGGATCGGTGTTAAGAATTCTTCTAGTCCTGAAGTCGTTTTGGACATAAGGGCTCAGTATTTCTTTCTCGCGTCTCGTCAAATGTATAAGTCGTTCGTGTCGCTTATTGTTTGAAGCTATTTCAGAGACTTTATCCAGAACGTACTTTGAGGGCAGGTAGCACAAACAAAATAAGCGACTCATAAAAAACCAAATCGCATGCATTTTCATCCAGATTCCAAGTTCGCCGGGTGCCAGTATCAAAAGCAGGCAGATAGCTGATGCCATTAAAACGGCTAAAGCCAGCCGGTCGGTGAGATATTTTAGAGCAATTTCGACTACGTCTTTAGTTAGGGAATCACAATAGCGGCATATTACAACAGCCGCTTTTATTTAGCCGCCCCCAGGAAAACGCGGAGCCTCAGGGAACGGGACCGCAGAAGATTTTAAATTTTTTTTGAAAGAGCCCAACCGAGGCCAAGCGGAAATTTAAGTTTTAAAATAGGGGATGGGACCCGCCTAAATTTTTAAAATTTTTTTTGAAAAAGGGGGCCGCGAATAAATCCGCTGTGATACTGGGAGACTTCCAAATACCGAAAGGGTGCCCCGACCCCATCGGACTTTTCGCCAAAGGGTCCCACAGTTTTTACGGGCTGTAGCCCGTTGATAATAAAACAGATACAGACTACCGAGGCGACGGACCCATTCGGATCGGTTCATGGACTACTTGGGGAACGGAAAACCATGCCGAATCGAGTTTGCAGGACTTTGTGGCCAGTATTAAACGATGCGGGGTTCGGGGCCGTCGCGCTGCATCGGGATCGTCGCTCTAATGCCTTCGCAACGCCAGGAACGCCTAAAAGTAGTAAGGATTTAGTAGCAAGCGCCGCAAACTATTGATTCTAAAGACGTGGATTAGAGTATCAGATACTCACCCAGCCGCTTTCGGCATCTTACCACGTTTTCAGCAACATCGAGAAAACCAGCATGGATATTGGCGATTTCTACAGTCTCGCATTCTGCAACTCTTTCAACTGTTTCGCATAAATAGCACCAATTTCGCGCCGAAGCAGACACCAAAGCGAACATAATGAGCTTCGTGCACACCGAGTCCGAGTAGAGCTAACGCTAGACTCGAGGCCCGGCTGTCCACGGGGTGAAATTTATTCTTCGTTAAGCACCGGCGCTCTTCGCCTGGCCTGATGGTCGGCCTTGCGATTGGCCTGACGATTTAATTTCTATTTTTTTTGGCAGAGCAGATTCGCTAAGCGGTGCGCTAACTTCCAGAACACCATCCTTGTATTCAGCGCTGAGCTTGTCCGCCTGTACACCTGGCGGCAGGACGATTGATCGCGCGAAGCGATTGTAAGAGAACTCCTGCTCCAGATAGTCCTTACCTTTTTTCTCATCACTGCTCTTATGCTCGCCAACGACGGTGAGGTTATTGCCATGAACCTTTAGCTCCACCTCTTTGGGATCAATTCCCGGTACCGCGATGCTCAGGTGGTATTCCTTTTTGTCGTTGTCGACCCAGGCCTCAATGGGGGGTACGGCGAAAATCAATCTTGCGGATTGGTCATCGGCGCCCGTTGAATTATTAGCGACCCTATTGAATAAATGATCGAAGCTACTCCTCAAATCAAACAACTCGTTAAACGTATTTTGTCTTCTCGCGAGATTTGCCATTGCTATTCTCCTTTAATTGTTCGAACTAGATTTTTCATGCCTATCTAACTAAGACCAATACAACAAAGCACTTTTGGTCGAGCGCCAAAAGCGCTTTGAAGAGGGTTTCCGCAAATCAACAATCAGCGACGCTCCTGTTGCGATTGGCGCTTCATGAACGCCGATAATTTATCCTCGAGTTTGGCGAACAAGGAGCCGGCGTCGGAATTACCTTTGAGCTGTTTCTCCAAGTTTGAAATGTCGGCGCGCAAGTCTTCGTATTCCGGGGCTTGCGGCGCGTAGCCAAGTTCCTTGGCGCGCTCAACTTCATTCTTGGCGGTCTGCACGAGCGTTTGCGCCACTTGTTTGTCATTCTGACTTTGCGCCTTGGCGGAGTTAATGGCTTCTCGCGCAATCACCAGCGGTAATGGGGTGACTCGATCGACCACCAGTAAAGTGTTAAGGGCGGTCAGCAATACATCGCTGGCATCTTGCTGTTTCTTTTGATCGAGAAGGCGCGCCGCCGCTTTCAGGGCTTCGGAATATGTCGCCAAGGGCAGGTTATAGGTACGCACGCGAATTTCGCTGGTCAACGCTGCCAGCAAAACACGCGCGGCCGGGTAATCTTTAGCGGCCACGGCTGTCGATGCGTGCTGCCCAAGGTCCTTGATGAGTTTAACGTCGTGCGGGGCAGCGTCGATGATGTCGACGTTTACGCTGACGGGAATGATGGCTGTCGCGGGATTACGTGCCAAGAGGACGTTGATCTTACCGGTGGCTCGTTCGATAGCAGCGAGGGCCTGGTCCGATTTGTTGGAGGCGATGGCGTCGATCGCTTTCTGCGTCTCGGATATTGCCGCCATGGCATCTTGGTCCAGATTTCTTCCTGCTTCGTCCTCGGCCTTCTTCCGTTCTTTCTCTACGCCTGGCCTAGCTTGCTGCTCGGCCTGTTGGCGCTGTGTGTCGAGATTAGACTGGGGCTGGGTTGCCGGCTGTGTTTTTGTTGACGCGTCGGCCGAAGTAGTATTTCCGGCCGGTTTTGTGGAATTACAAGAGAACGTCCCAAGACCCAACAATACGGTGGCTATTACTGGCAATGCGACGCTCATTCCGTTCTTCATAACTTCTCCTTGATAACTTTCTCTTCAAATCGATGGCCTTCTGCAACCCGTGGAATAAATTCGGTCCGAATTTAGCTAGGCTGCCGCCGCAAAGGAACCAATCGTGATTTTGTTTTCAACATGGCGAACGCCGGGAGCGGACCATGCCGCGCGCTCGGCTTCCTCGCGTTCCGCCCACGAACGCACCGTGCCCTTTAAGATGACTTTGTCTCCGTCTGTTTCGACGGTAATGCGATTGGCATCGACTTCAGCACTACGTTTCAACGCGGCCTCGATGGCAGTCTTTACTTCGCCCCTGCTTACTTGCGGCTTTACGGCAATGAGATTGCTGATTCCCTTTACTCCGGTCAGGCGCTTAACCGCGCTTTCCGCGGCGGATTTTTGAAATTGCCACGAGACTTCGCCTTCGAGAGTGACCCATCCTTTGGATACAGAAATTATGATCCGGTCCGCGGGCACTGAAATAGTCCAATTGAGGCTATTCACCGCGGCTCGGGCAATGTCCTCATCGGTTCGCTCGCTGGAAGTTGGGAGGCGGACTTCCAGTTCATTCACCACGGCTCTCACGCCGGCGACACGCATTGCGGCTCGCTCTGCCGCCACCTTGTGCCAGTAGCTAGAAACATTTCCCGTCAGCGTTACGACACCAGCTTTTGCCGCGACTCCGATCTCCGCGGCGTTCACGCTCGGTTCCCACTCTAATTCCGTCTCCACGTTTCTCTTCAAATCAAGGTCGCTCATAGCATCTCCTTATTTAGGCTGTGCTTATTGGGGCTCTGCGCGTTTCAGAGTTAGAAAACGCTATACCCTCGACAAGAATTCTCGTCAGCCGAACTGATTGGCTTGCGTGAATGTTCGGGCTTACTTGCGTGGCATGAGCACTCACGCATTGCCAGCTTCATTAGCGGAAGAGCACTCGCGGTTCCAACGTCGCGGTTGTTTGCTCGCGGTACTGATTGCCCCGCGAATCAGAAGGTTAGTGAAATTTACGCGGCGTGATAGCTTTGCCGGCGCTGAAATAACGGCGTCAGCGTGACGTTATGCCGACACGCTACTGACGGGAGACACAATGGCTTGGCTAAAATCGAGATAGCAGGTAGAAATTTCCCGCTCTGTGTTTTTGCAAAGGTGTGACGGAAGATCTGACGCGAACAGTCGCGATTATCCAGAGGCCAGGTAGCGGTGCGCAAATGTAACGGCCATGGCGCCTTCGCCAACCGCGGAGGCGCAACGCTTTACGGAGTTGTGTCGCACGTCGCCCGCGGCGAATAATCCCGGGACATTTGTTTCTAAGTAATAAGGATCGCGATCAAGCGGCCAGTTTGGAGCTTTATGATTGCCATTCAACAAATCGGGGCCAGTGACAAGATAGCCGGCCTGATCACGAACAACGCCCGCTTCCACGGCCCATTCTGTTTGCGGTGAGCCTCCGATGCAAACAAAAAGCCAATGTGTGTTGACGTGTTTTTCTTCGCCGGTCTTTTTGTTTCGCAAGGTGATTGATTCCAGAAAGTTTTCGCCGTTGAGGGCGATCACCTCGTGGTTAGCGAGGACCTCGATGTTCTTGGTCGATAAGATGCGGTCGACCAGATACGCCGACACACTTTCTTTCAGAGTTTCTTCGCGAACGATCATTGTTACTTCCCTGGCGTTACGGGAGAAATGCATGGCCGCCTGGGCCGCGGAGTTGCCTCCGCCGACGAGATAAACATGCTCGCCGGTGCAAAAATGCGCTTCGCTGGCTCCCGCGCCGTAGTACACGCCGGCTCCGGTAAACTCTTCTTCCTTGGGGAGACCGAGGCGATGATATTTGACGCCCGTTGCGCAAATTGTAACGCGTGCAATAATTTTCGTTCCGTCCGCGAGATACACAACACGTTTGCCGGCCGAAAATTCGCCACGCACACCCTCGCGGGCAAGTAAGATTTCTGCTCCAAAGCGGCAGGCTTGTTCGCGGGCGCGCTCAGCCAAATCCGCTCCGCTAATTCCGGTTGGGAAGCCCAGGTAATTTTCGATCTTGGGGCTGCTTCCAGCTTGTCCACCTACGGCCCAACGTTCCACGACTACCGTTTTTAACCCTTCTGACGCACCGTACACGGCGGCGCTGAGGCCTGCCGGTCCGGCTCCATAGATGGCCAAATCGTATTCTGACCGGGAAGGATCGCGAAACCAACCGAGCTTTTCTGTGATCTGGCGAACGGTGGGACACTCCAGCCGGGCGCCGTCCGGGAATATGCACACTGGGAACTTTGTTTCAGGGACGGTTGGCACTCCCGCAGCGCGAGCTTGTTCATCGTTCTGAAGCTCGATCCATTCATAGGGGACGTCGCTGCGGTGCAAAAAGTCGCGGATTGCATAAGCAATCGGGGATCCAGGTTTGCCGAGGATTTTCACAACAGGAGTCTGGGATTTTACGTTGGGGTCAGACATACCCTCGCCATTGAGGATCGACCCGAGCGCCTAGCCGGCGCCCGGGTGGCTGCAGAACGAAGATCCTAACTTCGGCTCAAGCGTTACGCAATTTGATTTACAACTCTGCGCGCGGCAAGAGAGATCATGAGCCGCGTCATCCCGCTGAACAGCATGCTGAATCCGACGAGCAAACCGAGCGCCCATGCGGAACTTGACGGCCAGTTTAGCCAAATCATGATGGCAAGAATCAAGGTCACGATGCCATCCACAAAGAGCCATCCCGAGCCAGCCAAGGGCCGCAAACGTACGGCGAGGATGAACTCAAGTATGGCTTCGACAAACAAGTAGATGCCCAGCACCAGCGTAAGCGACACCATGCTCAAGAGAGGGTGCAGCAGGGAGTAAATGCCGGCAAATAAGTACGCGGCACCGAGCAGCAGTTCCCAAAGAATCGCACCGGTTCCGCGAGTGTGCCAGGCGTATGCAAGATGCGCGACGCCGCTGAACGTCAACAACCACCCGAAAATAACAGTGACAGCAATTCCGGCAATCGGCGGCATGAGGATGGCCAGGATGCCCGCGATGATCATCACCACGCTAAGTGCAATGGTCCAGCCCAAAGATTTTCTGAGTAGGGTTGATGAAGCAAGTGTTGTGGTACTCATGACAATCTCTCCTTTGACATAAAAACACAGTATGTCTCGATGCAAAAGTCATCGTCCCCACGACAGGCGCACGCACTGCCGATTTACCGCTGTTCGCTGCCAGTCTCTGGCGACACAACCATGAACATGCCCTGGCCATCGTGCATGATTCTGAGCAGGGTTGAACCTTTTGCTTCGGCTGCCAGTTTGTTGAAATCGGCCACGGTGTTTCTCGGTTGCATGGTTACCTCCTCACCGACCGTTGCTTCGGTTCAGTGCATTGCGCTCGCAGCATCTGAATTTCAGCCTGGTGAATTTCACCCGGGCGCTGTCGGGCTATAAGCTTCCTGCACGAACACTTTGGCCGGAATGAGTTTGCCGGTTGCATCGTGAATCTTTAGCGGACCGCCGGTCTTTGGATTGGTCAGCTCGATGCGGATGGAACGCGGTGGACCGACTGTCGCGGTATTCGACGAAATGTAAGTGACCACATAACGAACGCGAAGATTTTCCATTATGTCGTCGTAGATCCCGGGGATTTGCGCGTCGGTCTCAAGAACATATGCGCGACCACCTGAGGCTTTGGCGAGCGCCTCCAATTGCGTTTCGGCGGCAGTCCAATTTATGCGCGCGAAGGGCGCCGCATTGCCGTAGGTCACCGCTTCAAGTTGCATGAGGTGGTTGAGTCCAATGGTGTAGATCGGAACGCCTGATCCACGAGCGGACCCGAGCACCTGTTCGAAATTCGCTTTGCTAAAGGTGTCCACTCCGCTCGTAATAGCGATTATCGCTTTACGTTCGGATACAGAACGCATCCGCGCGAGAACCTCGAGAAGCGCATCATAAAAATTATTTTCGGAGGTTTCCGGAGCGTTGAGCGTCCCGAATATGTTGTCCAGGCCCTCCCGGCCTTGATGGAAGTCAGCGAGAGTATCCAATTTGCCGGCGTACTTGAAGATTGCAACTTTGTCATCGCGGCCGACGACTTCAAGAAACTGACGCCCGATCGCGGGTACTTCCGTCCCCAGCGTCTTATTCAGCTCATGATAACGGCCGCCAAATTCCAGCATCAATGCGATGGTTGCCGGAGAGCGCTCAATTTCAACGTTTACGTTTTCTTGGCGCACGCCATCTTCGTAAACGGCAAAGTTTTCTGGATGAAGGTTCGGTAGAAAATAGCCGTTGGGGTCTTCAATATGAATCTTGGCGGTGACCTTGCGAGTCAATGGCATAAATTTGATTTCGGAATGTTGTTCGCCCTGTTCACCGGAGTAAAGCTTCTTGGCCGGTCTGTTTGGAATATTAAGCGCCGGTTCTTCACGCGATTGTTTAGCAGGATCGGCTGGTTGCTGCGAGTGCACACATGGGGGTGATGCGGAGAAAACTAGCGCTGACGTCAGAACCAAAATAGCGGCGATCTGTGAGTCCGTCGTCATGAGAGAGCCATTTCCTTTAACTGTTTCCCATCACGGTGGGAGTTTCTTCCGCCGAACCTACATTGCAGCGGGAACGAAGACGCGGTCGGCGGCAGCCAACTCGACTTTGGGAACTTCCGTTTTTAGCTTCACACTTTGAAGTCCCGGTTTTTTCCCCGGCTTGGCGAGAAACGTGAGCATATATTGATGTTCAAGCCTTCCGCTGATGTCGGCGAGGTACGGCCCAAATGAAACAGGTGTTTCGTAGCCAAGAAAATAGGCCTCGCCGCCGGTTTCTTGCGCCACTTCCGAGAGATAGTTTTGCCCCCAGTTCATGCGCCAGAGATTGTGTCCATAGTGGCCAACGCCTGTGGCATAGATGGCATAGATAAGGATTCCGGCCTTTTGGGCCTGCTCAATACAGTTGTCAACGTACGGATTTGCAGGGCCTGTGCCGCCAAAATAATCAATGCCGTCGGAAATCACCACAATCTCCCGGCGGACAGGAGTTTCCGGCCATCGTTTGATCACATCTTGAATGGAAAGGTAAATGCTAGCGAAAGCTCCGAGATTGCCCATCGGAAGTCGCAGAGCCTTGGCAGCGAGCTCGTGTTCCGTGGTTAAGTTTTGCGTGATGTCCACGGTTCCGTCCCGCATGTAGCCAATTCCCACTGCGGTGGTCGGCGGTTGTGATTCAATGAAACTTCGGATTTCTCCAAACTGCGAGCCCACATTGGTATGGCTGGAATCGTCCAGTAGAATGAAGAGCTGCAGTGCGCCGCGTTCTCCGCGAAGCGGCGTCCAGTCGGCAACCTGTCTGCGTTCACGCCCCTGGTAAACAATCACATCCTCTTTGCGGATGTCCGGTACGTCATTCCCCCGGTGCGCCTCCGCGGTAACCACCAAGTGTGCGGGAACCGGCTCTTGTGATCGGCTCCTGGACGGTCCAATCATCAAACCAGCGAGTGCAAGAACAAATAGGAGAGCATGGTGATTTTTTCTCATTCCAACTCCTCCGAATCGAAATTTCGAACGCGTAACGGTTTTTCAAGCTGGGACCGCGATTCGCACTTGTGGTTTTTTGTTGCGATTACCATTCTCGAAAGGTGGTTGGAACACCGATGCCCATCTCCGATGGTCCTCGGGGCGCAAGATCCAGTAGGCTGCGGCGGCAATAGTCGCGAGGGGCAAGGCGCGAGCCTTGGGAATTTCCAGCTCAAGGATGCCTTCCTTCAGAGTAGCCGTTGGGTTGCTGGAATTTAGCTCAAAGGGACAATTAATAACGCGAAAGACTTGATCGGGGCAGCGGTCGCTGTAAACCATCTTTCGAAACACGGGACGCGTAGGTGTTTCGCGCACGCCCGCGATGGTGATTTGAAATGGTTCGACACAAAAACGGAGTTCGTCTGGACGAAAACCGGGTACCTCGGCACGCACGACGATGACCTCGTCGCAGTCTTCAACATCTACATGAGTGCTGTGCAGCACTTCAGATTCGGCACGAAGCCAGTCGTCAAGATCCCCGCCATGCTTTTGCTCGCGACTTTGAAATAGTTCAAAGGCGCGCCGAGCAACGGATCCATTGACGTGGCGGATGCTGTCCAGGGTTCTGTTAATGGACATTGATTTTGCTTGTGGACCGAGTTGCACGGCTCGCCTGGTATTTGTGGACTTCCAGCCTATTTGCACGAGCGTCGTTCCTCTCTAGAAAATGTGGCGACTACCATCCGGACGGAAACAAGCCTGCAGCGAGAGTGCACCGTGCCCGATCGAGTCGTGGATCAGCAGAGCACCTGTCATTCCAACGATGGCCAGCATCCTGCGATCGGTTATGTTTTTGGGAGTGTGAGAGTTACTGCCGCCGGACGGTTAGGAAAGCCGGCAAAGTCTCGGAAGGGGTGTCGGCAGCCCGACACGTAACCGACAGATTGGGCCGTCATGTGATGATCCGCAGGAAATCGGGTTTCAGGGGAGATGATAAAAGAGCCGAGGATTGCCGCGGATATCCTGGTCATGCCCCACGGAGCGAAACTTTTGAGCGATCGTTTTAAAGGTGGGATGAGGTCGTCTCCCAGCCTCATCTCGTCCAGAAGGGCGGCGGCTCCGAAACGCTCTGCCAAAGCCTTAGTGTGCATGTCAGTCGCTTGTCAGTCCAAACAGACATCGCCAGTATCGGCACTTCCATCGCCTTCAGACGGTTGCTCGTTTGCGTTAAATCGAGGCCCACACAGTTGGGCATGTGCAAATCCAACGGATTTGCGGTCTTAGCTCGGATAACCGGGGTGAGCACTTATTGAGATCGCAGCGCCAACGTCAAATCCCCACATAATCCACGAACCGGGATAGTCGCCCGGCACCCTAATACGAATTAATCGGGTTTGTACTAGTCAATTCATGGTCTCTGTTCCGTATAGACCGCGATCTTGCGAGAAAGGCTCAATTAGACATTGTCACTTCGGCGGTGGGAGGAGCGGCAAGTTAAAGGGTATTAATGGGAATCTGTCGCGCGGCTCGCGCCGCGGGGAGAGGATGACCGCCGCACTTCGATCGGAGCCGCTGGCTGGTTAATGAGAGTAACTGCCGATGATGCCCATTGGAGCCGCCCATCGCTATTCGAAACTTCCTCTGCTACTTTCGTGAACAGCTGATCTTTCATGGCGGTTCGTTTCGTGTAGTCGATCACATAGCTGACGGTGAATTCCAACGATCCGGCATTTACGATGAGTGCGACGGTAGGTTCCAACGGAGGGTTTTCGCTTCGATAATTGTCGCTCATCTCTTTCCACGAAGACTGCGCTTCGACCAGGTACTCGCCAATCGACTCTTTGGCTACGCGCAAAAGCATCTCCCTGGCAAACTGGCAATCGCTGCTGGTTGCAAACAGCACTTTAATCTCGTCCCAGATAAACCCGAATCCCTGCGAGTAGTTGAAAACGATCCCTTTCAAGACAGCGCTGTTGGGGATGCGAACGATCCGGCCGTTGTACAAGTCCCCGTTGACCCAGTTCCCCGTTTCCAACAAGGTGGTTCGCAGAAGGCCGATGTCGATCACGTCACCTCGAGTGTCGCCGATCTGAACTCTGTCTCCCACGGCGTATAGCTTTGAAAAACCGATGGAGAAGGCACCGGCAAAGCTGGCCAGCACGTCCTGCAGCGCTACTGCCACACCCGCGCTCACGACACCGAGGGCAAAGCTAAGGCGGCCCAAGCGATCTTCAAAGAGGAAAGCGAGGAAAAGGAGAATCGAGAGGTATCCGGAAAAGACGACGAACTTGCGAACCTTATAGCGCGCATCGGCCCGGCCAAAGCGCCGGGGCAGCGTTTGTTCAAGCACGCGGAACGCGGCGTGAATAATGAGGATTCCGACGGCTGCGGCAACGCACTTCACGAAGAGCGAAAGCGAAACAGCTTGTCTTAAGAGATCATTCATACAGCCACCATCACTCCCAGTTTGCCGTTTTCGCGAGCGCGTGGCCACTGCCTCCAACGACGTTGCGCAATGCAGTGGCACCTTCCCTCTCTGGCGGCCACGCGAGTGAGCAGCCGACAACTCAAGCCAATTTGTCCATCACACGGCGCGCGGCCAAAGAAAGCATCAGGCGAGAGATTCCGCTGAAGATCATGCTGATCCCCACGAGCGCACCGGGCAAGCCGCAAAGATACGGTCGGCGCAACTCGAAACAGGGCGGCCGAAACTAGTGGTGGTGATGCTCCTCGGGTGGTCGCGCATGGCCCAAACGAGCCGCGCTACGCTCAGCCTCACTGCGCGGTATCAGTTCATGGTGCTCCACGCCACGAGGCCGGGTCCAACGACTTAGATCGCAAACCATTCCGATCGTTTGCGAAAAGTCCACGGCCTCCCCTACCAGGGCAATTTCAGAATTCCGGCTAAGAAAACTGCGAATCGCGTCTCGCATAATGCGCGAATCATCCGCTAGCAGAACTCTAATAAACAATTGAATTCCTCGACTGGCATTGGTCAGGGTGCTAACAACGTTTGGTTAGCTGTCGATGGTCCGAGATGCTCGGTGCTCTGCTGGTGAAATGCCAAGACGTCGCATCTTGTCGAGCAAAGTAGTGCGCTTTACGTCAAGCTGGCTTGCCGCGCCATCGCGACCGCCAATCACCCAATCGGTTTCGTGCAGCGCCTTCAGAATGTGCGCTCTCTCAGCGTCAGCGAGGGTACGAATTTTCGTGCTGACTTCGGGATTTCGAGTGGGAAGCGAAGGATGATGAAGGGTCATATCGGTCGAGAGGATCACGGACCGTTCAATAGTGTTTTGTAATTCGCGAACGTTGCCAGGCCAGGAATAATCGACCAGGGAATCCATATCCTCGGGCCGGATCACGTTAATCTGCTTATTCAGTCGGTGGGCAAATCTGCGAGTAAAGTGCCACACCAGCGAAGCGATGTCTTCGCGTCGCTCTCGAAGAGCAGGTATTTGTATCGCAAAGATATTCAGGCGATAAAAAAGGTCATTTCGAAAACGTCCTTCCGCGACCATCCTGGTTAAATTGTGGTTTGTCGCCGCTACCAACCGAAAGTCCACATGCATGGTCCGGGTGCTGCCGACCCGCTCGATCTCTTGCTCTTGCAACACACGAAGAAGTTTCGACTGCAGCTCGAGTGGAATATCGCCAACTTCATCCAGGAAAAGAGTACCGCGATGTGCCAGCTCGAATCGTCCAATGTTTTGGGTGACTGCGCCTGTATAAGCTCCCTTTTCATGGCCAAATAGCTCGCTCTCCAGAAGGCCGGCCGGAATGGATGCGCAATCGGCCCTTACCAGGGCGTTCTTCCGTCGTGGGCTCAGACCGTGAATGGCCTTGGCGATGCAATCTTTCCCCGTTCCTGTTTCGCCTAATAGAAGAACGGTCGCATCCGTCGCTGCAACGACTTCTACCTTTCTCAATACGCTCTGCAGCGCTGTGCTGTGTCCAATTATGTTTGAAAAAACGTCGCTTCGGACGGTGTAAGCAATATTTTGGGTTTTGCTTTTGGGTGCTGCATCGGCGAAGTTAAGCAAATCGCCGGGACGGGCAACGGTAGCCATGGAGTTCTCATTCTTTCTGGTCCCCTCAATGTGATCTTCAATAGGCTAGAGAGCAGATTCTGCGAAATCCCTGGGGACACCTGGGCTCGCAAGCTTCAGCACTCCAACGAATTACTGACAGTCAGCTAGGGTTATTTCCGATCGCGCCACCGCCAAGTGGACGAAAGTCAGCAAAGTTTTCGCGTTAAAGGGCTTGTAAAAGAAAGCCAACGCGCCGTTTCGTAAGGCCTGGATTCTAAGATTGTTGGCGGCATTGGCGGTTATGAAAATAATCGGAACCGGGTCCGGTTTGGATAACAACAGTTGCTGTAGTTCAATGCCGCTCATTCGAGGCAATTTGACGTCGAGAATCAGGCAGGACCTCATATCTGCCCGCGCCGAGGACAAAAATTCTTCAGCGGACGCGAATGACTCGACGGTCAGGCCAGCCGAATTGAGCAAGTTAGCGAGCGAATTGCGTACCGCCTCGTCATCTTCCACTAGCGAGATCAGGCGCGATGTAACGGTTTTTGACGCCGTTGCCCGGAATCTTCTGTGAGTCATCACCACTTGCGCACTCTGACCTAACAGCGCGATTAGAATCAATCACCACTAAGGTAAGCGGACTAGTACGTTTGGGAAGGTAGACCTAGACATGCCGCCGCACGGACCAAATCCGGGAGAGATTGTGCCTGCATTTTGTGCATGACTTGACCACGATGCAATTTGATGGTGGTCTCACTAATGCCCAGCTGAACGGCAATCTGCTTGTTTAGCAATCCTTTGACAACGTACTCCATGACCTCGCGTTGCCGATGCGTGAGAGAGTTGAACCGCGCTCGCAGTTCAACTAAGCCCGCTCGGTGCTGCCTGGCAACGCGGTCGCGTTCCACGGCGTGTTGAATGGAATCCAGAAGATCCTGATCGTGAAACGGCTTGGTGAGAAACTCGACTGCTCCGGCCTTCATTACTTTCACCGCCATGGCCACATCCGCGTGACCGGTGATAAAGATGATGGGAATATCGACGTTCGCCTTAGTCATTTCACTCTGCAGATCAACACCACTCATTCCCGGCATGCGCACGTCAAGAAGGAGGCATGCGGGGGCATCTAAAAGTTTCGCGCGTAAAAACTCTGTTGCGGACGTAAACGTTCGGACCCTCAAACCTACCGATCGCAGGAGAGTATCCATCGCGTTGCGAACGTCGCAATCATCGTCCACCACATATACGATTGATTGTGTCTCTGCCATCTCAATAGCCTACACCCGGCAAACTGAACTGAAAATCAGCGCCATGGTTAACGTTGGATGTAGCCCAGATTCTGCCTCCATGTGCTTCTACGATCGAACGGCAGATGGCCAGTCCCATGCCGATTCCGCCGGGCTTGGTGGTGAAAAATGGCTGAAAAAGTTGATCCAATTGATGGGCGGCGATTCCCTCGCCCGAATCACGAACAGAAATAACGATGTCGTGAGGTCCCTCGCGGCGCGAAACGAGAGTCAATTTCTTCGAATGTTCCTCCTGCCCGTCCATGGCTTGGATGGCATTCAACACCAGATTAAGGACCACCTGCTGTAGCTGTACGGAATCGCCGGCGATCGAGGGAAGGTCCGCAGCCAGCTCGGTTCGCAGTTCAACGTGTCGCCGCTGGATCTGCGGTCGCACCAGAATTAGAATCTCCTCGATTAAGTCATTCACGTTCAGCACCAATGACAGGCGCGGGCCTTTGCGCATCAGCGTGCGGATTCTGATGATCACCTCGCTGGCGCGATGTCCCTGTTTCACAATATCTTCTAGCGCCTTTCGCGCTTCATCAATATTGGGCGGAGATTGATTCAGCCATCGCAAGCTGGCATCAGCATTGCTCACCACGGCAGTCAGGGGTTGGTTTATTTCGTGAGCGATAGAGCCTGCTAACTCACCGAGCGTAGTTACTCGCGCAATGTGGGCCAATTCTGTTTGAAGTAGGTACAGCGCCTCTTCCGTCTGACGGCGGTCCTCAACATCCGTGTTGGTGCCAAACCACTCGACCGGCCGGCCCACTTCGTCCTTTATTGGGACTGCGAGAGACAAAACG
>Ga0210384_10003502_pt1 | contig 18125 bp, 13 predicted proteins | sample IncBWH2MmetaG_FD_160574 | JGI IMG/M metagenome (GOLD analysis project Ga0210384, IMG submission 160574) | Forest soil microbial communities from Barre Woods Harvard Forest LTER site, Petersham, Massachusetts, United States - Inc-BW-H-2-M | ecosystem: Environmental > Terrestrial > Soil >...
CCTCGGCCGAACGTTCGCGTTTGCGGCAGACCTTGATGCGCGGATTGCGGGCCTTTCGCCGCAGGCGGTCAATGCCGCCCTGCGCAAATACGTGAAGCCCGATGCGTTTGTCGACGTGTTCGCCGGCGATTTTACGAAGCAGCCCTAGCGGGCGTCGTCGCCGCCACCGACGCAAATCCGCCGCGGCGCCCTAGCAGCGGCTGGTTTGGCGGATTGGCCCGCGACTTTGGCCAACCCGGGCGATTTCCCGATGCTCGCCCGATGCGTCTGCCGACCTTAAAGCCGGTTACTGCGAAAAACTGAGGATTTGTCGCTGCCGGCGACCTTACCAAGCGGCGACCAGCTTCACGAACGGGGCGGCGATTCCGCTGGCGCAGCCGAGCGCCGGTGCCGGGACCCGCAGGCCCTGCGGGCCTGGGAAGGGTGCTGCGAATCCCCCGGCTTCCTCGACGAGTAACAGCCCCGCCATCGCGTCCCAGGCGTTGAGCGAGAGCTCGACAAATCCGTCGAACCGCCCGGCCGCGACGTGCGCGAGCTGCAGCGCTGCGGCGCCCATGTTGCGTGTCGAGACGCCGGCGTCCATCAGCGCATGTCGCAACGCGAGATAGCCGGGGTCCGGCTGCCGCTCGTGATGGCCGACGCAAATGAAAGCCTCGGCGAGCGAGCTGCAAGGGCTCGTATGCAGCGCGGTATCGTGGCCATCGCGCTGGCACCACGCTCCGTCGCCACGGCGGGCATGGAATAGCTCATCGTGTTCGGGGTCGTAGACGACTCCGATCTCGGTCTTGCCGCCTTCGAAATACGCCATGGAGATGCAGAAATAGCGCACTCCGCGCAGAAAGTTGCGGGTGCCGTCGATCGGATCGACGATCCAGACGCGATCGAGCGAGCCGGCGAACGTTGCCGAGCTCTCCTCGCCCAAGAACGCATCGCTTGGGAAAGCGGCGGCGAGGCTGGTCGCGATCAACGCCTCGATCGCGTGATCCGCGTGACTCACGAAATTGTGCGTCCCCTTGTGCTCGATGTCCAACGCCTCGCGCTGCGAAAAAAACTCGCGCGTGCGCTTGCCGGCGGTGCGGGCAATGTCCTGTGCGGCTAAATAGCGAGCGGATAATGGCATGGATTCCCGACGACGCGGCCCTAGTGATTGCTTTGACCGGCCAACTGCGACAAAATTCCGTCTCGAAGCAAGGCCACGCCGCCGTGCGACCGGTGCCAAGATCGGCCCAGGCCATTCATGCGCAACACCACCCTATTCGCGGCCGGCCGCGCCCTCGACCTAATTTGCCTCGGGCGGTTTGCCGTCGACTTCTACGCCCAGCAGATCGGTGCCCGGCTCGAGGACGTGACGAGCTTCGCCAAGTACCTCGGCGGATCATCGGCAAACATTGCGTTCGGTTGTGCGCGACTCGGCCTCAACGCCGGATTGATCTCGCGCGTTGGCGACGACGGCCTCGGCCAATTCCTCATCGAGACGCTCGCGCGCGAAGGCTGCGATGTGTCACACATCAGCACCGACCCGTCGCGGCTCACCGGCGCAGTTGTGCTCGGCATCAAGGACCGCGACACGTTCCCGCTGATCTTCATGCGCGAGAATTGTGCCGACCTGGCAATCGCCGAGGGCGACGTCGAGGAGTCCTATATCGCAAGCGCAAAGGCGCTGTTGATCACGGGCACCCATCTGTCCACGGAGCACACCAATCGCATCAGCAACATCGCGCTCGACCGGGCGCGGGTGAACGATGTGCGTACCGTACTCGATATCGACTACCGGCCCGTGTTGTGGGGACTGACCAAGCGCGGCGACGGGGAAACTCGCTTTGTGCGTTCCGGCACTGTCACGACGCATCTGCAGCGCATGTTGCCGAAGTTCGACCTTGTAATCGGGACGATCGAGGAATTCTGCATTGCCGGCGGCGGCAACGACATCATCGCCTCGCTCGCGGCGGTCCGCGCGCTTACGCCAGCCACGCTGGTCGTCAAGCGTGGCCCCTTGGGCTGCGCGGTTATCGACGGCGCGATCCCGAGTTCACTTGATGACGCATTCAATGGCCGGGGCGTCGAGGTCGAGGTTCTCAACGTGCTCGGCGCGGGCGACGCCTTCTCCGCGGGGTTCCTGTCGGGCTGGGTCCGGGGCGAGGATTACGCAGCGTGCAGCCGCTATGCGAACGCCTGCGGTGCGCTGGTCGTGTCGCGGCACGGTTGCGCGCCGGCGATTCCAACGCGCGTCGAGCTCGACTATTACCTTGCCAACGCCACCGCGATCGCACACCCGGATAAGCACGCGCCGCTGATGCGCCTGCACCGCGTCACCGCGCCGCGCACGTCGCGGGACGAGATTTTCGCCTTCGCCTTCGATCATCGTAAGCAATTTTTCGAGCTGGCGCAGACGTGCTGTGCCGACGAGACGCGGTTGCCAAGGCTCAAGCGTCTCCTGGTCGAGGTGGTAGCGCAGAGCGAGCAGGCGCTCGGGCTCAGCGGGAGTATCGGGCTGCTCTGCGATGATCGTTATGGCCAAGATGCGCTCAATGCCGCAACCGGGCGCGGCTGGTGGATCGGACGGCCCGTCGAGCTTCCCGGCTCGAATCCACTCGAATTCGATCACGGCCGCCAGCTCGGCACGCATTTGATTTCGTGGCCACGGGAGCACGTCGTCAAGTGCCGGGTTCAGTACCATCCCGACGCCGCGATCGAGCCCCGGCTGGAGAACGAAGCCCAGGTGCGCGCCCTGTACGACACCGTGCAGATGAGCGGCCACGAATTGCTGCTGGAGATCGTTCCGCCGCTGGAGTTGCCGCGAGCGCCGGATACAGTGTTGCGGGCGCTGCAGCGCCTCTACAACCTTGGCATTTATCCGGAGTGGTGGGGACTCGCTCCTCATCCGGCCGCCGAGTGGCGCGCCATCGATGCACTCGTCACCGAGCGCGATCCGTATTGCCGCGGCGTATTGCTGCTCGAACTCGACACCTCGGTTGAGACGCTGTCCGCCGGCTTTCGAGACGCGCGTGCGAGTGCGTTCGGTCGCGGTTTTGCGGCCGGCCGGTCGCTCTGGCTCGAGCCCGCGCGGCATTGGCTCGCGGGCGATATCGATGATGGGATGCTCGTGGAGCGCGTCCGCGCGGGCTTTGAGACGCTTATCAGCGCGTGGCGCGCAGGGCGCAATGACGCTGCTCGGGAGCGCGCCGCGTGAAGAGGTCCGGATGAATGAACGACTCCCTGTTGCCGCACCGGTGAATGCCGCCGCCGGCTCGGTGGTGCGTTTGACGATGGCGCAGGCGCTGGTCCGTTATCTTGCCGCACTGCGCGTGGATACCGGCTTGCCCGGTGTTCATACGGTACCCTTCTTCGGCGGCGTATTCGCGATATTCGGCCACGGCAACGTAGCGGGTGTCGGCGAAGCCCTGTACCGGCACCGTGCGGAGCTGCCCACCTATCGTGCTCACAACGAGCAGGCGATGGCGCACGCTGCGATCGCATACGCCAAGGCGCACATGTGCCGCCGCGCGATGGCGTGCACGACTTCGATTGGTCCTGGCGCCACCAACCTGGTCACGGCAGCGGCCCTTGCGCATGTTAATCGCCTGCCTATCCTGCTGCTGCCTGGCGACGTGTTCACGTCGCGGGCCCCCGACCCGGTGCTGCAGCAGATCGAGGACTTTCACGATGGTGGCATCTCCGCCAACGATTGCCTGAGGCCGGTTTCGCGCTATTTCGATCGCATCACCCATCCCCAGCAGCTGTTGACGGCGTTGCCACAGGCGATTCGCGTCCTCACCGATCCCGCGCTGCGCGGTCCGGTCACGCTCGCATTGCCACAGGATGTGCAGACAATCGCGCGCGACTTTCCGGCAACATTTTTCGCCCCAGCAATCATCGAGTTTCCGGCATTGCCTCCGGCCGCAAGCCAGTTGGCGCGCGCGACGGCACTGCTGCGCGATGCGCAGCGGCCGCTGCTTATCGCCGGTGGCGGTGTCCTCTACGCACTCGCTACCGACGCGCTTTCTGCGTTCGTTGCAGCACATGGCGTCCCCGTCGCCGAAACGCAGGCGGGCAAGGGTGCGCTGCCCTGGGATCATGCCTTGCAGCAGGGTGCAATTGGGGTCACTGGCTCCCCAGCCGCCAACGCGCTCGCGCGTGATGCCGACCTGGTGTTCGCGGTTGGAACGCGGCTCTCCGATTTCACGACCGGCTCGCATTCGCTGTTCCCGCAAGCGCGGGTCGTCAATCTCAACGTCAACGCCTTCGATGCGTTGAAGTGGCGAGGCACGGAGCTCATCGCCGATGCGCAGACCGGTCTCGCCGCACTGTCGCACGCGCTGGGCGCCTGGCGAGCAGACGTTGCTTGGGAGGCGCGTGCGAAAAAGACGGCAGAGGACTGGCGCAGAGACAGCGCGCGCATCACCGGTAACCGCAATGTGAAGCTGCCTTACGAGGGCGAGGTCATCGGTGCAGTGCAGCGATCGGCAGAGGATTCAGCAACGCGCGACATCATCGTCTCAGCGGCGGGCACGCTGCCGGGCGAGCTGCACAAGCTCTGGCGTACCAGCGCCCCTGGCGGCTATCACGTGGAATACGGCTATTCTTGCATGGGATATGAAATCGCCGGCGGCCTCGGCGTGAAGATGGCAAGACCCGATTGCGAAGTCATTGTCATCGTCGGCGACGGCAGCTACCTGATGCTCAATTCCGAGATTGCGACGTCGCTGATGCTCGACCAGAAGCTTGTCGTCGTGGTTCTCGACAACCACGGCTACGCCTGCATCAACCGCCTGCAGCAGGCCTGCGGAGGCGTGCCGTTCAACAACCTGTTTGCCGACAGCGTGCAGGGCAAGATGGGCGCGCCGAAAATCGACTTTGCCGCTCACGCCGCTGCGCTCGGTGCGCTCGCAGAAAACGTGCGGACGATTCCCGAGTTGGAGATCGCGCTCAAGCGTGCCCGCGCCGCCGAGCGCACCTACGTGCTGTGCATCGAAACCGATCCTAACCGGACGACCGAGGCCGGTGGATGGTGGTGGGAGGTCGCGGTGCCCGAAGTCTCCGACCGCGACGCCGTGCGCAAGGCGCGCGCGGCATACGACGACGCCAAGCGCAGGCAACGGCCATGAGCGGGTTCCTGGACGTGAAGATTGGCATCAACCCGATCGGCTGGACCAATGACGATCTGCCCTGCCTCGGCGGGGAGACACCGCTCGAAGTTGCGCTATCCGAAGGCAAATCGATCGGCTATCAGGGCTTTGAATTGGGCAGCAAGTTCCCGCGCGAGTCGACCGCGTTGTGCGCAGTCCTGGCGCAACACCGGCTCGAGCTCGTCTCCGGCTGGTATTCCGGCGCGCTTGCACGGCGTTCGGTGGAAGACGAGATCGCCGCAGCGCGCGGGCACCTGCAGCTACTCGCCGACAACGGCGCCACGGTGCTGGTCTACGGCGAGCTCGCCGATAGCATCCAGGGGTCTCCAGTGCCGTTGTACAAGCGCCCCCGCTTCGTGCGCGATGCGCAATGGGACGCCTATGCAGAGCGATTGAGCGGGTTCGCCCGGCATACCCTCGCGCACGGTCTGCGGCTCGCGTATCACCACCATATGGGTGCGTACGTTGAAGGGCCGGCCGACGTCGACCGGCTGATGGCCTCGTGCGACAGCGAGGTTGGGTTACTTTTCGACAGTGGGCACATGGCCTTCGCCGGTGGTGACCCGGTGGCGATGCTGGCCAAGCATGTGGAGCGCGTGTGCCACGTACACTGCAAGGACGTACGGCCGCGGGTGATCGAGCTTGCGCGCAATCGCAACTGGAGTTTTCTTGAAGCGGTGCTGAACGGCGTGTTTACCGTGCCTGGTGATGGCGCCATCGATTTCGCGGCCCTGATCGGGTTGCTGCGGAATCACGGTTATCGCGGCTGGCTGGTGGTCGAAGCTGAGCAGGATCCCATCGTGGCGCCGAGTTACGCACACGCGGACAGGGGCTATCGCCATCTGCGCGCCCTTGTTGATCGGATTCGCGCGGAGTCTTCGCAGCCGCGCTCGGGTCAAGTCCAGCCAGCGCAACCCAGTGCAACGGTGAAGACCTAGGCAATGACCGGGATCGCACTCTTCGGCGCCGGCCGCATCGGCCAGATCCACGCCGGCAATCTTGTTCGCCAGCCCGAGGCGAAGCTCAGGTACGTGGTCGACATAAATGCCGCTGCTGCAAGCCGCCTAGCCATCCAATACGACGCGCAGGTTGCGAGCGCCGATCAGGTTTTCGGCGACCCGGACATCAGGGCTGTTGTGATCGCTTCCTCCACCGTTTCCCACGCGGAGCTTATCCAGCGTGCCGCTGCGGCGGGGAAAGCGATTTTTTGCGAAAAACCCGTTGACCTGTCGCTGCCGCGCGCGCGCGCATGCAGTGCGGCGGTGACGAAGGCGGGCGTCGCCTGCCTTATCGGCTTTCAGCGCCGCTACGACCCGACCTTCGCGGCGCTGCAAGAACGCATAGCCGCCGGCGAGATCGGTGACCCGGAAATGCTGGTGGTGACCAGCCGCGACCCGAGCCCGCCGCCAATCGAGTACATCGAGCTATCCGGCGGCATTTTCAAAGACATGCTGATCCACGACTTCGACATCTTCCGCTGGATCCTCGGCGACGAGGCGGCGACTGTGTACGCGACCGGGAGCTGCCTCACGGACCCGGAGATCGTCCCCACGGGCGACATCGATGCAACCGCCGTCACAATTCGCACGAAAAAAGGACGCCTCGCTCAGATCAACACCATTCGTCGCGCGGCCTACGGCTACGACCAGCGCTTCGAAGTGATCGGCACCAAGGGCATGCTCCAGGCGGGGAACCACCGGCCGACCGAGGTCACCGCCGCCACGGCCGAAGGAATCCGTGTCGATAAACCCGAGCCATTCTTTCTCGAGCGTTATCGACTCGCCTACGCCAACGAGATGGCTCATTTCGTTGCTGCGCTGGCTACCGGCACGCCGATCAAAACGACGATCGCGGATGGCGTGAAGGCGCTCGAACTCGCCGAAGCAGCGACGACCTCGTGGCGCGAAAAACGGATCGTCGAATTGTGACCGCAGCTTCGCGCCTGCGCATCGGCATCGTTGGCCTGGGCCGCCTCGGCAGACGCCACGCGCGGAATCTTGCGCAGCGCATCCCGGAGGCGGAAGTTGTGGCCGCGTGCAGCCCGGTGAAGGATGAGCTGGCGTGGGCCAGGAGTGAGTTGGGCATTCGCCATCTGCATGCGAACTACGCGGCGTTGCTGGCCCAGACCGACGTGCAAGCGGTGTTCCTGGTCACGCCGACGTCGCTGCATCCAGCACAGATTATCCAGGGACTGCAAGCCGGCAAGCACGTGTTCTGCGAAAAACCGCTGGCGCTCGATCTTGCCGAATGCCACCGCGTGGCGGCGGAGGCGGCGCAGCACCCGCGGCTCAAGGTGATGATCGGCTACGGCCGGCGCTTCGACCCGAGCCACAGCGACGCATATGCGAAGGTCCAGGCCGGCCTCATCGGAACACCGTTCCTGGTACGGTCTCAGAATCTGGACATGAATGATTCGTCAGGCTTCTTCGTGCGCTTCGCGCCGACCAGCGGTGGCATCTTTCTCGACTGCAGCGTGCACGACATCGATCTTGCCCGCTGGTACCTGGGCAGCCCGGCGCCGTTGCGCGTCTTTGCCGCCGGCACGATTGCCATACACGAGGGATTGCGCGAATTCGGGGACGTCGACAACGGGGTGGCGACCTGCGAGTTCGAAGGCGGCAAGCTGGCGTGTTTCTATGCCTCGCGCACCATGGCGCACGGCCACGAGTCCTCGACCGAAATCTACGGGACGCAGGGCCGGCTCGCAATCGGCGCGAACCCGCGTCTCGACCGGGTCGAGATCTCGGATGTTCACGGTGTGCGCAACGAGTGCACGCCGACGTTTTACGAGCGCTTCGAGGAAACGTTTCTGCGCGAATCGACGGAGTTCGTGCGCGCAGTGCAGCAAGACCGATTGCCCGCGCTTACGCTGCAAGACGCCATCGAGGCTACGCGCATCGGTCTCGCCCTGCGCACGTCGCTGCAGACGCGGCGCACGGTCGAGCTTTGAGCGCGAAGATCCGCCTCGCCGCGCGCGATCTGGCGCTCATTGTCGCCGTCGTCGCGCTGTGGGGTTTCTCTTTCGTCGCGATCAAGGTGGGTCTGCGCGAGATCCCGCCGTTCGCGCTCGCGGCGCTGCGCTTCTTCTGCGCCGCCGTCCCACTCGTGTTTTTCATCAGGCGGCCGCGGATGCCGTGGCGCTACACCGTCGCCTACGGCTTCGCGATCGGCTTCTGTCAATTCGGGTTGCTGTTTCTCGGCATGAAGCTCGGTATGCCGGCTGGACTGTCGTCGCTGGTCATTCAGCTGCAGATATTCTTCACCATCGGACTCGCAATCGCGTTCCTCGGCGATCGACTGCGGAAGGAGGATTTGCTGGGCGCCGCGATCGCCACCGTCGGCGTCGTGTTGCTCGGAATCTACAAGCTGCAAGAAGGGTTGACCGCCACGCTTGTCGGATTCCTGCTCGTGATCGCGAGCGCTTTCGCCTGGGGAATCGGCAACGTCGTCGCCAAACGGGCGGCGCGATTCGACTCCGATATGCTGGCACTGGTTGTTTGGTCGAGCCTCGTGCCGCCCCTTCCGCTGGCGCTCATGTCCCTCGGCTTCGAGGGCGGTGCCAAAGCCTGGAGCGCGGTGGCCTCGGCGAGCCCGCTGGCGTGGGCATGCGTGCTGCTACTCGCGTGGGGCGCGACGCTGTTCGGGTTCGCTTCGTGGGCGCGCTTGCTGCACAAGTACCCGACCGCGCTCGTCGCACCGTTCGCGCTGCTAATCCCGGTGTCCGGATTGGCGAGCGGGGCAATCTTCCTTGGCGAAGGCCTGGCGCCTCTGCAGATGGCTGGCGTCGCCCTCGTGCTCGCTGGTCTGGCCGAAAATGTATTCGGCATCCGTCTGCGGGAGTGGTTGCGGCGGTTGTCCGCATGAACGGCACCGGCTTGCAATTGCGCCGCATTGCCCGCATTCTCTGCTGAAGGCGGGCGTCGCGAAAAGTAGGCCTGGCAGGATCAGTTCATGACACCTCTGAGGACTTCCCGTATGCCAGCGATCTTTTTCGGGCACGGCAGTCCCATGAATGCCTTGGAGCGAAACCGTTACACCGACGCCTGGCGCCAGCTCGGCACGCTGGCCGGCCGGCCGAAGGCGATCCTGGCGATCTCTGCGCACTGGTACACGCGCGGAACCGCGGTCACTGCCATGGCGCAGCCAAAGACGATCCATGACTTCTACGGTTTTCCGCAGGAATTGTTTGACGTGCAGTATCCCGCGCCGGGCGATCCTCACCTCGCGGCTCGCGTGCGTGAACTGCTTGCGCCGATCGACGTCACGCTCGATCACTCCTGGGGGCTCGACCATGGCACTTGGTCGGTGCTCAAGCACGCGTTCCCAAACACCGACATTCCTGTCGTGCAGCTAGCCATCGATGCGACGCAACCCGCAGCATTTCATCACGCCATCGGCGCGCATCTTGCGCCGCTGCGCGACGAGGGCGTGCTCGTCGTCGGCAGCGGCAACGTCGTGCACAATCTGCGCTTGATCGGCTGGGGCGGTGGGCCACCTTATGACTGGGCCACGCGTTTCAACAACTACGTACGCGAAGCGCTTTCGATGCGCCAGTATCAGCGACTGGTCAACTACGAGCAGGCGGGCGCGGACGCCACCCTGGCGGTGCCGACGCCCGAGCACTACCTGCCGTTGCTCTACGTGCTTGGGGCGCGAGACGAAGGCGAGCCGCTGGAGATCGCTATCGATGGGATCGAAATCCGCTCAATCGGAATGATGACCCTTTGCTTGGGCGCAGGTTGACCGCGCGCGAACCGATGGCCACAGTGAACAAGCAGATTATTCTCGCCAGTCGCCCAAAGGGCGTGGTGACCGAGGATAATTTTCGTACCCTGGAAGTCCCCGTAGGCGAGCCGGGCCCCGGGGAGGTCCTGGTCAAGAACGAATGGCTTTCTCTCGACCCATACATGCGCGGCCGTATGAACGACGTCAAGTCGTATGCGCCATCGGTGCAGCTTGGCCAGATCATGGTTGGCCAGACCGTGGGCGAGGTGCTCGCGTCCCAGGATCCGCGTTTCAGGCCCGGCGACAAGGTCCTGACCCAGCTCGGATGGCAGCTTTACGGCATGGCCAAGGGAAGCGAGCTCACGCCGATCGATGTCAAGCGCGCACCCGCATCCTATTACCTCGGCATCCTGGGCATGCCGGGCATTACCGCGTGGCTCGGCTTGTCCGAGATCGGGCGGCCGAAACCCGGAGAGACGGTTGTCGTATCCGCCGCATCCGGCGCGGTTGGAAGCGTAGTCGGACAGCTCGCTAAGATAAGCGGCTGCCGCGCGGTGGGCATCGCCGGTGGCAGGGTAAAGTGTGACTACGTCGTGCAGGAGCTCGGATTCGATGCCTGCATCGACTACCAGGCAGGAAATCTCCTGCCGGACCTGCGTCAGGCTTGCCCCAAAGGCGTTGATGTCGATTTCGAGAACGTCGGCGGCGCGATTCTTGACTCGCTGCTGCGGATCATGAATCCGTTCTCGAGAATCGTCTTATGCGGTCTGATCGCCGATTACAACGCGACCGAGCCGTATGGCTACACGATGCTTCGCTCGGTGCTGGTCAACCGCATCAGGATGCAAGGCATGATCGTGTTCGACTGGAAGGAGCGCTATGGCGAGGCGCTCGAAGCGCTGGCGGGCTACCTTGCCCAGGGCAAGCTCAAGTACCGGGAATCGGTCGTCGACGGCATCGATAATGCCCCGAAGGGACTTATCGCCCTGCTAAAAGGCGCGAATTTCGGCAAGCAGCTCGTCAAGCTCGCGTGATCGTGCGTCACCGCAACGGCAGTGGGAATGCGTCGGCACTTGCGCAGGAACGGCGCAACACGAGGTTCTCGATCCGAGCGCACGTCGTTTGCAATCGATTGCTGTCTCAGTACACTTCGAGTCGGGTCGCGCCGCCCGGCACTCTGCATCTATTACTGTTGCGCTCGTGAAACTCTATCGCAGACTGCTGGGTTACGTCCGTCCCTATCGTGGCGTGTTCAGCTTGGCTATCGCCGGCATGCTGCTTGTCGCCGGCACTGATTTGCTGTTGTTGCGGGGCCTAGAACCACTGCTGCGCAGCCTGCAATCCCCCGGACAGACTCCAGGATGGTACTTCGCGGTCGGCATTGTCGCGGTTTTCGTGCTCCGCGGCATCGGCTCCTACGCGAGCGAGTTTGGGCTGGCGTGGATAGGATCACGGGTGGTCTTCGATCTGCGCTGCGAGGCATCCGATCACCTGTTGCGGCTCCCGGCGTCTTTTTTTGACGCCAGTTCCGCCGGAATCCTGTTGTCCAAAATAACCTTCGACGCGCAACAGATCTCCGCAGCCGCCTCGGAAGCGATCACGGTCAGTATTCGGAATACGCTCACGATCGTGTTCATGCTCGGCTATTTGCTGTATTTGAATTGGCAACTCACCTTGATTGCCTTCATCGCATTTCCCATGGTTGGGTTCGCAATCCGATTGGTCCACGGGCGATTGCGCCGCGTGAGTCGCCTGGTTCAGGAGCGGATCGGGGTCCTGACGCACGTGCTGGAGGAGGCAATTGGCGCCCATCGGGTCGTCAAGGTTTTTGGCGGCGAGGCCTTCGAAAGCGGAAGGATGCGCGCGATGAGCGATCGCCTCCGCCTGGCCGTTGCCAAGCAGGCATCTGCAGCGGCGCTCGGAACACCGATAACGCAAATCATTGTTGCGTGCGCGGTTGGGGTCATCATCTGGACAGCGTTGCAGCAGAGCGCCACTCAGGGTTTTGACGCACCCCGCTTCATGACTTACGTTTTCGCGCTACTGCATCTGCTCAACCAACTCAAGACGCTGAGCAATGTGGCCGGGACCATCCAGCGCGGGCTCGCTGCGGCCGAGAGCGTGTTCGCCTTGATTGATGAGGCCCCGGAGCCGGATACGGGCACGCTGGAACTTGGCCGCGTAGCCGGTTCGGTCAGCTTCGAAGGCGTCACCAAGCGTTACCGCGAGGATGCCGCGCCCGCGCTTTCGCAGGTGGATCTCAGCATTGCACCCGGGGAGGCGATCGCGCTGGTGGGACCAAGCGGCGGCGGCAAGTCGACGCTGGTCAATCTCATACCGCGACTCTACGCGCCCACCGAAGGGCGTGTGCTTCTCGACGGGCAGGATATCGCGATGATCCGCCTTAAGGACCTGCGCCGACAAATCGCCTTGGTCAGTCAGGATATTGTGCTTTTTAACGATACCATCGCCGCCAACATCGCCTATGGGGCGTTAGCCGGTACTTCCCGCGAGGTGATCGAAAAGGCTGCGGAGGCCGCAAATGCCCTGGAGTTTGTTCGCGCAATGCCCCAGGGATTCGACACGACCGTCGGCGAAAGGGGCACCCGGCTGTCCGGAGGACAGCGGCAGCGGATTGCCATTGCGCGCGCGATCCTCAAAGATGCGCCCATTCTGATTCTCGACGAAGCGACGTCGGCGCTCGATACGGAGTCCGAGCGGCAAGTCCAGATAGCCCTGGATCGGCTCATGAGCGGCCGCACGACAATCGTGATTGCCCACCGGCTTTCGACGATCGAACACTGCGACCGCATCATTGTCGTTGCGAACGGGCAAATCGCGGAGCAGGGAACACACCGCGAGCTACTAGCGCGCAAAGCCATCTACGCCCGGCTGTACGAGCGGCAATTTCGGGATGATTGACCGTCGCGGCGTGCGCGGCGGCTAGAGCACGGCGCAGTGTTGCCCGCGACCATGATCTGGCGCCCAGGCGCTCCCTGCTGGGTGAATCCCCGCTTCGACAGGGGCAACTAACCAGGTCCCGCCAGTTCGGCCAACTGGCGCAGCGACTCGTCGAGGATCAGAAGCTGAAGCAGCTGTTCCGCGACGCTGCTCGATCTGCCGTGCCAAGCGGCGACGAACACGTTGACCCTGGCTTGAGCGATCTGTCCGCCTGTAACGGCCGAAAGCCGCTCCCCCAACCCTTCGAGGCGCGGCGCCAAGTCACCTTGCAGCCACCCGACAATCGGCGGATTGAAGCCGCGCTTCTTGCGGGAGAAGGGATGGAGGGTGGCAATCGGAGCAAGCGCCGGCGCAAGCAACAGTTTGGCCGGCGTGGTAAACCGTTGCGCGGGCGGAATGCCCATTACGCAGGCCACAAAGCGATGGTCCAGGAAAGGAGCCCGCAACTCGAGCCCATGCGCCATGGTACAGAGGTCGTCCTTGCGCAGAATATATTCGGGCAGGTAGTTCAAGCGGTCGATCTCGAGCAATGTTTCGAGCTCGCTGCGGCCGGGGTCCGCTGGTAGACGCCAATAGTGCGGCTGCGACCCGAAATCAGGTTCGAGAAATCTGCGTTCACGGGGCATAAACCCGGAAAACCGCAGCACATAGGCAGACCGCCAATCGAGCCGCAGCTCCTCGGCTATCCGCTGCCAACCTCGGCCACCAATCGACGCCGAGGTTCTCAGCCTTGGCAGCACCACTCGTCGCCGCCAGCGCGTGCGCATATGTTTCGCGTAGCGCTTGTATCCGCCGAAGAGTTCGTCGCCTCCGTCGCCGCCAAGCACGACCTTGACATGACGCGTCGTTTCTCGGGCGAGCTGCCACATGGGCATGCTGCTCGGGTCCGCGAACGGCTCGTCGAGATCCGCAACGAGGCGAGGGAAATCGTCAACAACGTTATCCGAGATATCGATAGTGAGGTTCGGCAACCCGAGATGTGTCGCCGTGGCTCGCGCGTCTCCGCTCTCATCAAAGTTCGTTCCCGGGAACCCCGCGGTGAACGTTTGCAGCTCTGCGTGCCCCATGTTGGCCAAGCGACAGGCTACCGCGCCGGAATCGATTCCCGATGAGAGAAATAGCCCGAGTGGCCTGTCCGCAACGGTGCGCATCTCGATTGCAGCGTCAAAGGTCGGCAGCCAGGGTTCCGTCGACGCTTCGGGCCGCCAGTACTCGTGCTCGGTCAGGTTGCGCGTGGTGAGGTCGTAGTGCAGGTAATGGGCTGCGGGGAGCCTTCGCATACCGGCAAACACCGTGCGCGGGGCCGGGATCGTCCGGTGCGCGAGAAAGGCATCGATTCCTTCGGCGGAAAACTGCCGCGCCTCGGGCGGCAACCACGGCAACAACGTGCGCACCGTCGAGGCGAAACCGAACCCATCAGGGCGATGCGCGTAGACCACAGGCTTCAGACCGAAGCGATCGCGAACAACATACACGGCGCGTTGGCGCAGATCCAGGATGGATATCGCGAACATACCGCGGAGCCGCTCGATGAAGCCGAGGCCCCAGTGCTCGTAGGCGTGCAGAATGAACTCGGTATCCGAGCGGGTCCGGAAGCGGAAGCCCGCCTCGCTCAGTGTCTTGGCAGCAGAGGCCCAGTCGTACACCTCGCCGTTGTAGTTTATCCAGACATCGCCCGCGGCATTGGCCATCGGTTGATTGGCTTCCGGGCGGGGGTCGATGATCGCAAGCCGTGTATTCAGCAGGGCGTTCGGGGCGGGGACGCCGGTGAGCTTCAGGTCGGCGCTCCAGAGCACCGCTGACTCGGCGTCGGGGCCGCGTGGGCGCAGCTCGCATAGCATCCGTTCGATCGAATCGGACGAGATGGTGCGCGTACCGAAGAAGCCGGCTATCCCGCACACTTCAGTGGACTCCGCTGACGCGACGGAAGATGGCCTCCATGCGGTCGAGCATCGCGCCGATCCCGAAGTCGCGCAATGCCCGTACCTGGGCCTGCGCACCAAAACGCGCGCGCAATTGCGCATCGTCGCGCAGGCGAGCGAGTCCAAGCGCCAGTGCCTGTGCCGAGCGTGGCGCAACGAGCAGCCCGGTAATCTCCTGGTCTACCACTTCGGGAATGGCGCCTACGGGGGTGGACACAACCGGGATGCCGCAAGCCATCGCCTGCATAATGGCTTGCGGCACGCCTTCTTCGCCATAGGATGGCAGGGTCACCAGATCCAAGGCCTGGAGCCACGGGACAACGTCGTCCTGCTGGCCGACAAAGCGCACTGTATCGCCGAGCCCGAGTGCCGCGAGATGCGCCTCCAGCTTCGGTCGATGCGGTCCATCGCCGACAATGAGGATGGCCCAACCATTCCAATTCCTTCGATCCAGCGCAATCGCCTCGAACAGGTAGTCGTGACCTTTCCAGTCGCGAAGTGTGGCGATGCATCCAAGCGCATGCTGCTGCGGCAACCCGATCCTGCGCCGCGCCGCCTGCGGGTCTCCGGGGACAAAACGGGTCAGATCGATCCCGGTGGGCACGGACGTTAACCGCTCCCGAGGAATTCGCAGGCGCGTCGCCAGCTGATCGCGCAGCGCTTCGCCTGTGGTCACGATGTGTGCGGTGGCGCGAGCGTACAGCCACCGCGTTGCCGCGCGCCGGTTGATCTCGGTGGAAACGTGCCGGGTGCGAACAATTGGCGGTGGATCGCGCATTGTTGCGCAGGCGATCGCGGTGAGCCAGCTATCGGTGGAGCTGTGTGCGTTGAGAACGTCGATGCGCGTTCGGTTTTCCGCCAGCCAACGCCGCATGGACCAAAGGTCGCGGAGACCCTTCTTGCGGAGCGCCAGCGCCGCGACGGGGATTCCGCGGCGGACTGCGGCCTGCGCGATCGCGGTCTCGGCCGACGCCACGAGCGTGACATCGTGACCTCGCTCCAGCATTCCCGATGCTTCGGTAAGGATACGGATTTCCTGTCCTCCCCACCCGGCGGAGGCTTCGGTATGAACTATCGACAACCGACGCATTGCTCACACCACGAAATCCGGTTGGTACCGAGTAAACCAGCGCTCCAGAACCAAGAGTGTCCACAACCGCGTGGCATGATTTTTTCGACCGGAGAAGTGCTCGGCACACAGCCTGCGGATCGCCGGCACGCGTATCAATCCACGACGCTGCAACCCCGTCGGACCGAGGGCCACACTGATCTCCGGGCGCAACTCGTTCGTGATCCAGCGATCGAGGGGCATCGTGAATCCCTGCTTGGAGCGGTAAACGATCTCGCGTGGCAGGTAATTTTCCGCAAGGCGCTTCAGCAGAGCCTTGGCTACACCCGCGTCGCTGACCTTGAGCCTCGGATCAAGGCGCGCGCACCAGCGCACAAGATCCTGGTCAAGATAGGGCACTCGCGCCTCAAGCGAGAATGCCATCGTCGCCCGATCGACCTTCGCCAGCAGATCGTCAGCCAGCCAAAGTCGGGTATCGATGTTCAGCAAGCGATCGAGATACGAAGGCGAATCGCATTCGGCGAAGAATATTTCCGCTCTGTCAGCCAATGTCGCTTGCGTGGCGTTGCGGAACGCGTCAGTGAGGTAGGTCTTCCGGAGAGCGGAATCAAAGATGTTGGAGATAGTCGTGTAGCGGCGACGAAGCGGTTGCAGCGCAGCCTTGAGAATTCGATCTCGCGTCACGCGACCCGGCAGTCTACGCAGCAGCCAGGGCAGCGGCGAGCCGTCGGCGGCGAGTATGCGGGTAAGTCGCTCCTCCCGCACGCGCTTGGCATAGTTGTCGTAGCCGCCGAAGATCTCGTCCGCGCCCTCGCCGGTCAGTACAACCTTGACCGTTTCGCGAGCGAACTTGGCAAGTGCCATGGTTGGTAGCGCCGCATTGTCCCCAAACGGTTCATCAAATATCTCTACCCATCGATCCAGGCCGGCCAACACGTCGCCGGGGGCAAGCATCAGGCAATGATGGCGACTCCCGATATGTTGCGCGACGCGTGCAGCGTGCTCGTGCTCGCTTCCTACCGCATGTCCGGTGAATCCCAGGTTGAAGGTGTCAATCGCCCCACCCACGATTTGGTTCGCAATGGCTGCAACCAGACCCGAGTCGACTCCGCCGCTAACGAAGACGCCAACCGGAACGTCTGCGACCAACATCGACTCGACGGATCGCCGAAGTTGTCCATCGAGTGCGTCGACTGCCGTCGCAGCAGGAAGCTCGTGCTTGGGCACATAGGACGGCTTCCAGAAGCTTCCCGTTCGTAGAACCCCTTCGCGGACGGACAGCCAGTGGCCGGCCTCGAGCTTGCGGATACTGCTGTAGATGCTGTAGGGAGCCGGGACGTACTGGCACTCGAGAAACAGCGCCAAGGCATCGCGATCGACTGCGCGCGGCAAACCGGGAAACGGTAGCAGCGCCTTGATCTCCGAGCCAAACACCAGAGATCCGGCGTGCCACGCATAGTAGAGCGGCTTCACGCCCAGGTGATCGCGGGCGACAAACAGCTCTTGCCGCGCACGATCCCAAAGCGCGAATGCAAACATCCCCGTGAGCCACTCGAGCATGCGTTCGCCGCGCGCTCGCCAGGCATGAAGTATTACCTCACCGTCTCCCTTGGTGACGAAAGCGTGGCCCGCAGCCGTCAGCTCTCGCCTGAGCTCGCGGAAGTTGTAGATTTCGCCATTGAAGATTACGGCGATCGAGCCGTCCTGGGAGATCAGTGGCTGATTGCTCCCTACGATATCGATGATGGACAAGCGCCGATGGCCGAGTCCGACGGGGCCGTCGTAGTAGAAACCGTCCGCATCGGGCCCGCGATGGGCAAGCGCGGCGGTCATCGTGGGAAGTACTTCGCGCGCGCCTGGATTGGCGCTCCAGTACCCGGCAATGCCGCACATATTTCTTGACGCGATCCTTTTCTATGACTCGCTGACTGCGCCGGCGCGAGTCATAGAACTCTTACCTGGCCTGTTTAGCGCCAAAAGCAGATAGGAGCGCCGGGTTGCACGGCCTCGTGCGCTCTACAAGAGTCCGTCGTTTGCCGCAACAGCGATCGTGGGCGGTGTCTGAAACCGTAGCCGTGACACCTGCGAGCATAGTAGCTGACGCGAAGGCCTGGCGCAAACCGCGCGGCCGCGGAAAAGGGGTTTATCGACCGGCGGCAACGCCGGCGCGATGCATCTGCGTGGTGACGCGCCGGCCGTTTTGCTGCCCATCCACTCGCGCCGCCGCCGAATGTCTCAGCGCGCCACCACCAATAAGGTGAATGTCCCGGGGAGGATCGGCTGCCGCGGGTTCGGCTCGGTCGCGGTTGCGGGCGGACGCGG
>Ga0210384_10003504_pt1 | contig 18121 bp, 14 predicted proteins | sample IncBWH2MmetaG_FD_160574 | JGI IMG/M metagenome (GOLD analysis project Ga0210384, IMG submission 160574) | Forest soil microbial communities from Barre Woods Harvard Forest LTER site, Petersham, Massachusetts, United States - Inc-BW-H-2-M | ecosystem: Environmental > Terrestrial > Soil >...
TGGCGAAGCAAAAGTTCAGTGGCGCTTCTCCGGAAATTCGTGCAGAACTTCTGGAATTCTTCGGGCATCCGGATGCTCCGTATGCGATGAAGCGAAAACCAAAAGATTGGGCGAAAGTACAGGCCGAACTGGAGGAATTGAAGAACGCAGCGCCCACGGCGGCGACGAGTGCGATTGATCCATTTTTGTCCGTCACCTCACCCGAGTGATTTGTAGCACCCGCCTTCAGGCAGGCACATAGATCGAGTTGACTCCGCCCGCCTGAAGGCGGGCGCTACAAGAACAGACCTGTGCTTGTCAAAAAGAATCTGAAACGCCGGCAATCAGAAAGACGAAAGAATGACGCGTTTTCTCTCCCGCTTGTGGGACGATCCCGAATGCGGCGGATTTAACGGAAATACCGATCACCTCTTCGCCTACCATCAGGCCACGAAGCATACTTATCATTCCGTCCGCGCCAATGCGCGCTACCTCGATTGGCACAATCAGCCTGATCCGTTTCGCACGTACGAAGGCGCCACCACCATTCTTCTTCCGCCGGACCCCGGCTTTCCGATAACCGGAACATTTGCGGCGATGGCGGCGCTCGAAGAGAAAACAAAATTTCCCGCTGAAAATCCGTATGAACGCGGCGAACAAATTCAACTGGACCTGAGGTGGCTCAGCCGCTTTTTGTGGCACGCGATGGCCGTCAGCGCCTGGAAAAAAGTCCCAGGCTCAGGCGCTCGCTACAGCCTGCGCGTCAACCCTTCTTCCGGCAATCTGCACCCGACGGAAACTTATATCGCGCTGCGCTCATTTACGGGAATGGAGGACGGTTTATTTCATTACCGCGCGGACCTGCACGCCGTCGAACTCAGGAGCGGCGGCGGATGGACGCAGCATCTGACCCGCGCACTCGAGATTCCCGGGGCGTCGGAGTCGCCACTGATCGTCGGACTGACATCGATATTTTGGCGCGAGGCCTGGAAGTACGGCGATCGCGCATATCGTTACTGTTGCCACGATTTGGGCCACGCGATGATGAGCCTATTGCTGTCCGCGCGCGCATTGGGACTGCCGGGCGGCGCCGTGGCGCACTTCAGCGACGCACGCCTCGCTCGCGCACTGGGCCTGGCCAAAAGCGACGAAGCTCCCATGGCGTTCCTCGTTTTTCCCGCGCAGAACAGTGCAATCGGATTTTCCGCGACAGAGGAAGAACGGGTCGCAGGGATTCCCAACGAGCTATCCGCGGAAGAAGTTCGTTATGAGCTGCTTCTCGGGATTCACGCCTCGACAGTTCTGCCCGATCCTGCCGGTCCGCTGCCGCGCGTTTCCCCGGCCGCTTCAGACAATGCCGCCAGCCACTCGTTTTTGCACGACGCACCGCGCGATGCTCCGCTCGGACCAACCGTGCGGCGGCGGCGCTCCGCGCTTGACTTTAATGCGCGCACGCCGCCCATGGAACGCCGCGAGATGGACCAGCTCCTGGATTTCGCGACGCGGGATTGGCGCGCGGATTGGCGCGGAAATTTCGGCAACGAGCCGACGCTCGGCGAAAGAGGTTCGGATTTGGTGACTCTTTATCTCTACATTCATCGCGTGCGGGATTGCGAGCCCGGCGTCTATCGCTGGGATCGGGCCAACAAAAAACTCGAACAGCTGCATGTCGCCAATGTGCAGCGCGTCGCGGCCTATCTCAGTCTGGAACAGTCCCTTGCGGGAAATTCATGTTTCACGATTTCCATGATCGCGGATCTCGGCGAGGCGGCGCGTGTTTTCGGCAACCGCGGTTACCGCTACGCATTTTTTGATGCGGGCGCGATCGGTCAACGCCTCTACGTCGGCGCGGAGGCGCTGGGTTGGAACGCCACCGGCATTGGCGCATTCTACGACGACGATGTTCACCGCTATTTGGGCTTCCTCGAAGAGGGGCCGGATTCTATAGACGCGTCGGTCCGCGAAGCGGAACACGCGGCGCTGGTCATGCTCGGTTCGCCGGCTTCCCGCGCCGCCGCCCAAAGTCAAAACCCGCGGGAGCTTGCTCCCGTGATTTCCGAATCCGGTGAAGAACACCCTGCAAACGCGGAACAACTCCGGCAGAAAGAAAACGATGCCATTCCTAACAAAGATCCGCGCAATCTCCCGCGCCAGGTGATTTATCACTTCGCCGTCGGCCGCGCCGTAGCCGATCCGCGGCTCGAGGCCTGAAGCAGCATGATCGGCATCCTCGTGTGCGGCGCCAATCACTTCATCGTGCGCGGGCCGTTGCCGGATCGAGAGACGGCATTGGCGCTGGCGCGGCATTGGTCCATCATCCAAATTGGGCAGGCGACGCCTGCCTCTTTGCAGAGTTGGAAGATTGTCACGCGCGCATTCCGGGAAGACCTTGCCTGGGCAGCGATCGTACCGGGCGACGGCGAAGTCACGCCCGCCGTGGCGCAGTTGCTCAAAGAATTGTCGGCAAGAGGGATTACGATCCGCAAGGATTGAATCCCTGGCGCCTCATTGGACCTTTACATACTTTCTCAACTTGTGCGGACCGACGTCCGCCGCGTAGATGGTCCCTTTGTCATCGGCCACGATTCCCGACGCCCCGGAAATACGGTTCACATCCGCCTGGGCCAGGTCCGGGTCGGGGATAAAGGCCGCGAGCGAGCCGTCTTTCGCGGTGCCGACGGTAATGCCCCGCAAATAGCCGGGGTTGACCGTCGAATTCGATTGCGAATCGCTCACATAAAAAGTGTCGTCTTTCGCAATATACACGGCGCTCGGGCGGCCAAATTGTTTCCACGCCACGATGAAGTTGCCGTCCTGGTCGAAGACCTGAACGCGGCTGTTGCTGCGGTCGGCCACGTAGACGTACCCACGCGAACCGCCGATCGAGATGTCATGAGGCTGGTCGAACTCGCCGGGCCCCGAGCCATAATGCCCCCAGGTCTTGATGAACTTGCCGTCCTTCGAAAATTTCACCACGCGGTCATTCTTGCCGTGGCCGTCGGTCACAAAAATATCGTCATTCGGAGCAATGGCGATGCCGGACGGCTGGTCAAACGTATCCGGACCATCGCCCTTGACGCCTTCCTTGCCCAGGGTCATGAGCACTTTGCCAGTGGGACTCATCTTGAAAACCTGGTGGCCGCGCACCACGCCGTTCGCGTCTTTGGCCGACAGGCCGAGCACCGTCTCGCTGGCATTCGCATCGCTCGCCCAAATGTTTCCCTGGCGGTCCACCGTAAACCCGTGAGGGAAAGCGAACATCCCGCTGCCAAAGCTGCTCAGAAGTTTTCCCGACGGATCAAATTCCAGAATCGGCGGGTCCGTGCGCCCCACGCACGTGGCGGCGCCGGCAGGTTCCGTGTTGAAACAGCGGTGAAAGACCCAGATGTTCCCTTTGGGATCGATGTCCGCCCGGATAAGCTCGCCCCAGTGCCCTCCATTCATGTTTGCTGGCAGCGTTGGCCAATTCTCAAAGAGGCGGTAAGGGTTCGGCAGGTCAGATTGCTTGGGGTATTGCTTTTCCTGGGCGCGCGCCTCGGCTCCAAACGTGGCGGCCGCCACAAGCGCAGCCACGAGTGGAAATCTCATTCGACCTGCAAGTCTCATCACAGCACCTCTCGAGGGCATTCCTCCTCGGAAACAAAGTGGACTTTCATATTCAACGCTAAAAACCTCTTCATTCTATTTTGCGGGATCGACACACTTATACACCAAGGCGATTTCCGAGTGAATACTCCGCGGTTTTCAAGTTTCAGCGGACCTTCCCCAGAGGATCCGAGTGAAGCGCGCTGTTTGAGACACATTTCATGCCTCAACATCGCCGGCATCAATTTGCTGCCAGAGCTCAAGAACCGAGAGCTCGATTCAATACCGGTTCCCTTTCTGGGTGGTTTACCCCTTATGTTGTGGGTGCGCACAAGCCTGCAGAAAGAGTATAGTAGCTTCCATCTTTTCGGTGGGGGTGAGGGATGATTTTATTTAATCAAACGTTTAATCAATCTGTCCGCGTCAATATACCGAGAGCCATTCGCGCTTTGTGTTTGATTGTTGGGGTCCTTTTCATTTGTGCTCCCTTGTTTTCACAGGGCAATCTTGGCCGCATTACGGGGACGATCACGGACCAAAGCGGCGGCGTTATTGCTGGCGCGACCGTGACCGTCAAGGATTTGGCGCGAGGCCTCTCGCGGAATCTGACCACGGGCGACTCTGGAGAGTACAATGCTCCCAACCTGCTCCCCGGTTCGTACGCGGTGCGCGCCGAGGCCAAAGGATTCAAAGCCACCGAGCAGCAAAACATTCTCCTCGAGGTCGGGAAGGAAATTCGTGTGGACCTGTCTCTCCAGCCCGGCGAGGTCTCGCAGACCATCACCATTACGGAAGCCCCTCCCATGGTGGAGACCACGAACGCAACATTGGGCGGTACACTCAGCAACGAGACGATTAACGATCTGCCCTTGAACGGCCGCAACTATATCAACCTCCTCACTCTTCGTCCGGGCATGAATGTTTACGCTGGCGGCGGGAGCTTCACCCGCTCCGCCAATGGGACCCGCGCGGAAGACATTGGCTATCTGATGGATGGGCTCCGGAACGACGATCCCTTGACCGGATCGAGTGTCCTCAATGCGGCTATCCCCGCGGGCGATTCATCAACGTCTTTGCCCATCGACGCCATCCAGGAATTCAATACTGAGCAAAATCCGAAAGCGGAATTTGGCTGGAAGCCCGGCGCCATCGTCAATGCCGGGATCAAGTCCGGAACGAATTCGATTCACGGCACAGCATTCGCATTTGGACGTGATACCGCGCTCGATGCGCGGAATTTCTTCAACCATCCGGGGCTGCCACAGTGTCCTGATCCCTGCACGAAGGCGGCTATTGGCCTAGAGCAATTTGGCGCCAGCTTGGGCGGAGCCATCAAAAAAGACAAATTGTTCTACTTCGTGAACTACGAAGGTCAGCGCTATACCGTGGCGGACTCGCTCATCGCAACCCCTCCTGCCACCGTTTCGGTGGGAAATGCAGCGCATAGCCTCGTGGACGCCTGCCTAGCAGTCGGGTTTGCGAATGTGACACCACTTAGCGCGCATATTGCGGGCCTCAATCCGGATTGTTCCGTGAAGCCTACAAATTATACGCCCGGCGCAAACGAATCTCTTTTCCCAACAAACACCAACCCGAGCGGAGAGGTCCTGGGTATGGTTAGCGCCAGCAAACAAGACAACGGCGTCGCCAAAGCCGACTATCACCTCAACGATCACCACTCTTTTAGCGGCACGTATTTCCGCGGCGTCGGCGGAGGAACCTGGCATGATCAGGCCTGGGAAGTGGGAATTCCAGGGTCCGGCAATTCCCCGTGGATTTCCCAATTGTGGGGTTATATCCAGACGGGCTCAGGCGCTTGGACCTGGACCCCGACTTCGACGCTGGTGAATGAATTCCGGGTAGGTTATTCCCACTACAGCCAGCCGAGCACCTCCAACGACTCCATGGTGAACCCGCTTGCTTATGGTATTAATACGGGCGTGACCGATCCGCGGAGATTCGGTTTCCCGCTCGTCCAAATCAATCAGTTGAACGGCGCTACTTTCAAACTGGGGGGCAACTGGCCCAAATACAACGGGCCCGACGGCAGCTTGCAGATTTTAGAGCACGTCGCTATCTTGCGCGGCAAGCATGCCTTCAAGTTCGGCGGGGAAATCATTCACGACACTTCCGATCCCTTCGTTACCATGAACGCTAAGGGGCTAATCAGATTCCAAAATCTGGAGAGCTTTCTCACCGGGAACGTAAACCCCGGCTCCCTCATTCAAGCGGGCGATCCTCAGCGGTACCTGCACAACTACTCATACGCGGCCTTTGTGCAGGACGATTGGCGCATCACTCCTAAGCTCATGTTGAATCTTGGAGTACGCTACGAACTCCCCACAGTACTCAAGGACCGCAACAACCAGCTCGGCAACTTTGACCCCAACTCTACCACGGGATTTGAGCAGGTAGGCGTCGGCGGGTTTAACGCGCCTTATCATGGCGATCACAAAAACTTCTCGCCTCGCGTGGGCTTTGCCTGGGACGTCCGCGGCGACGGGAAAACCGTCATCCGTGGCGGCGGCAGCATCATGTACGAGCAAATTCCGATCATCACACTGACCGCTGTTGGCAACCAGCTCGGGTTGAATCAAATACCTACCGGCGCGACCGAGATTTTCTGTTCCGCGAATCCTTGCGTGAATGGCAGCACGCAGACTACCAAGTCAGGCCCTGGCAACATGGGGGCGCTCAATGTAGGCGCCGGTGCCGGCGCGCTCACGGCAGGTTGGCAGGCGCAATCTTCTTCCTGCGTGAACAATGGGACCACGACATGCGGCAGCATTTTCCCTCAAAGTATTTTCCAGCTCCAGTGCGGCGACGGAATATCCTTCACGGATGCGAGCGGGACCGCGCAAACCGACCCTGCACCCTGTAACATCGAGGCAGTGGATCAGAATCTGCGGACGCCATACATCAGCACCTGGACACTGACCATTCAACGAGCGATCACAAACCACCTGTCATTGGAAGTCGCCTACGTCGGCAACCACGGCACCAAGTTGTTGGGTTTCCAGAACATCAACCAGCCGCCCCTTGGCTCTTCTTACCCCGGCTTTGGGTCCGCGGATCCGACCGTGAATGAAGTTCTCGCGTGCAACAATAGCCTGATTCATGTTGGCTTCGCGTGCGATCCCAGCAGCGATGCCGGTGGTGGAAATGCGGTACAGCCGTTCCGGCCGTACTTCAGCAAGTTCCCATACATCGGAGAGATTGACCGTCTGTCGAATCAGGATGCGTCCAACTACAACGGGCTGCAGGTGACCCTCACTCAGCGGCCCACCCACGGTCTATCATTCCTGGCGGGTTATACCTATTCCCATTCGTTCGACACAGGCTCGAACAATTTCAACGACATTCAATTGCCGCCGGATAGTTCCCACCCGACGAGGGGAGTCTACGGACAAAGCCTGTTCGACATCCGGCACCGCTTCACCCTCTCGACGACATACGCCATTCCCGGAAGGAAATGGCTGGGACAGCTCCTTGAAGGCTGGGAAATCAATTCCGTCGTGACAATACAATCGGCGTCCCCGTGGGGTGTGCAGGACTTTAGCAATGACTTCAGCGGGACCAATCAAGTGAACGAGCTCGACACCTTTGGCCAGCCCTGGAACTTCTATGGGAACGACGCCGACTTCAAGGCTGGGCGAGCAACTCCCTTTCCTTGCTGGTCAGGGTCGGGTGGTTCAGCTATCCCCGGATGCACTCTTACCACTGAGCCCCAAGCATGCTTGAATGCCGCAACCACAATCGGTGCCATGAACTCACTCAATGATGTTGGCTGCTATGTGGTGGGCAACTCGGTTTTACTCCCTCCAGCATTGGGAACAGTTGGGAATGTACGGCGTAATATCTTCCCCGATTTGGGATTCAAGGACTGGGATTTGTCTTTAGTCAAGAACACGAGGATTAAAGAACGCCTCACGGCCCAATTCCGCGTCGAGTTCTTCAACATACTCAACCACGCAAACTTCTCCGACCCCAATGGTCCCGCCAATGCGGGGTTCAACGATCCCTCGGTCGGAGTAGGTAATGGTATCGGTTTCGGTTGCGGTTGCAACACGCCTGACCAGGCCGCACCAAATCCCGTCCTTGGGACGGGAGGAGCCCGTTCGATTCAGCTCGGCCTCAAGCTGATCTGGTGATCAGGGCTAACGGCGCGAGTTTGCAATTCGCGGAATTTCGTTAGGGTAACTTGTGTCATGTCCGGTCACCAAGTCATGGTTGGACCCACAAGCGTCAAACCGCTGTCCATATTAAATATGCTGATTTACGGGCCTCATCTAGGCATCAGCTGCGTGATGAGGTCCGGCGATTCGATTTTCCAGTCGTCCGCGAGTACAAATGCTTTTCGCAAAATCGTATCGGTGCGGTAGTCCAGCTCCACCGGGATTGCGGAGAAATCGAGAGAAACCGCATCGAGAATCTTGCGTGAAATTCTCAGCCAGCGATATTCGGAATCGGCCATGAGCATAGCTCCGCCCCAGGCAAACTCAATACGGTAGGTTCCCAACTGCCCTCGCACTTCAAGCCAGGTCTTGTGGATTTTGCAGCGGTCGCGGATCGGGGTGTGCGGCAGTACGAGTGACAGCGTCTCGCGCCGCAGGCCGATGATCCCGGACAATTCCTGGACGGTGAGCTCCTCGCTGAATATTCCCGTCCCCCGGTCGCCCTGGTCGGCCCAGGTTTCATCTTCTCCAATAGCGGAGACCGAAGTGAACAGATCGACGTCCCGCATCACCTCGGAATACAAAATCGCCGGAACCTCATCAATGGCGACTTCACGGCCGTCGCGGTAAAAGCGCACCTGGTCGGATCCGATGAAGAGATTGATCCCCGCTCCCGATTGCTCCCCCAGAGCCGATTCGAGAAGCGAATGATCGCGATCGGAGGGAATATCGACGTAAAACTCCACACGTATGTTCCAGGGATCGAATTTCTTGGTCGGGACATTGCCGCCGTCGAAATTTGCGCTCATGAGCCTGTAGTCCCAGCCTCGCGCGCGGCACAAGCCGGCAAACTGGTGCTGGCGCATCAGCACTTTGGCGAATCGATTGGAGTACCCTTTGGTCTGGCGCTCGTCATCGGTGACTTCGTAGAACTCACGAAATGCCTGGCGAAATGGCTGGCGAATTTTCTCCGCGTAAATGCGTTCGCGCCATCGCTGAACTTCCGCCGTATCGGAGGCCAGCGGATGCCAGAGCCGCACTGTCTGCGCGGCGCTGAGATCAACCCCGTTCCCGGAAGAGTCAGTCACGCCCTGCCCCGACCAAATCCCCGAACGCTCCCAGCCTTGATCATTCCGGAAAACCCAGATTAGCCTTTGGCCCAGGATCCCGAGCAAGGGATGTTCTACGAAATATTTTTTCCAGTGAGCCACCGGCATGCCCGTCGGCAGCACAAACGAAGATTCCAGGCGAGTCCGCTGGCCGAGATAAATCTGCTCAAGTTCCTTGGCCAGTGAAGCGACGGCGCGGACTTCCTTGGGAAACGCTTTCTTGACTTGCGACGGTGCCGCCTTCGCTGGTTTTCCTTCCGCGTTGCGCCAGGCGACGCCAACGTGTCCGTCCTCCCCCAAGAGCACGACCGCTTTGGCGTCCCCGATCTCAATTTCCGCCTGGCCTCGCGCGTCAAGTCCGTAATGGCCGACGGAAATGTCTTCGAGTTCCTGCACTGTCAAACCGCTGCGCTCCGCCGCTTGCAGCAGCGACTTTTCAATCAGGCGGCGCGCGACGTTGTACTTCACCTTCGCGCGCAGCCGCGTCAACTGTGCGACGGCCTCGCCGCATTCCATTGCGCCCAGCGCTTGCGCGCATGCAAAACCTACCTTTTGCGAAACGGCGCCGAGCATTTTGATTTTGCGCAGGCAGGCAATTCCAAATTCGGCGATGGCCCGCGCAGCTTCGCTGTCGTTGCGCTGCGCCTGGCACCAGACCACTCCTTTTTGGTACGCGGAATCCTCGATGGGAGACCGCGCTTCAGGCGGCTGCCCCGGCGTGGGGCCGAGTGCCAGCCACCGCAGCATCGCCGGAAAAGCCTCGGCCTCTCCGAGGACGGCGATCAGCTCGTGCGATCTCTTCTTCCATTTCGTTCCTGGAACAGTCTGTTCCAGGCTGCGGCAGTGTTCGAGCAAGCCTTCCCAGCCGGCGCGCGTGATTTCGTCCTTGGTCTTGATTTCGTCAAACACGATCTGCGACCAGGGGCCGCGTCCGGGATCGAGTTGTATTTCTCCCTCCACATGGATCAGCTGCGCGATTTGTTCTCTGAATTCCAGGTTTTGCGGTTCAATTTTCCCGCTCGGGCTCGGCGCAAGGCGCAAATGGATTTTCCGCAATTCCGCGCGGATTCCGTCCGTCACCTGATCGCGCGAAAGCGAAGAGATCAGCTCCCGGATTGGAAAATACATGTGTGCCATCGAGCCCATGGCCCCGCTGCACTCGCCGAGCAGGTGCAACACAAGCTCTCCCGGCAGCGGCTTCGGCACTCTTGACAGCGCGATTTGGATGCCTTCCGACAGGGTCATGCAGGTGCTGTAGCTTTTTGCCAGGTGCGCCTCGGCCCGCAACCAGTCGAAGGATTGGTTGAGAAAGGCCAGGAGAACCGCAGGCTCGGCCCGGCCGAGTTCCGCAAGCACCGGATTCTTCTCCTTCCAGGCGACTGTCTCACGCAGCATTTGTTCGATGCTGTGGAAAGCCGCGGGCCGTTGCTGGCTCGTGGCGGCGATCATTTCGTAGATAGCGAGCGCCTGCTTTTCTGCTTCGATCACGGCCATCGCTTCCTCATGGATTCAATTGCTCATCTGTGCAGGGCTTCTTGGAGGATGTTTCGCAATCTGGCAGCTTCACTCCATGTCTCTCCAGCGCTCGCGGGAGATCAGGGGCGAACGCCTGGGAAGCACTGTGGCCGAGTCCCTGCGGAGTCGCGGGGCCGATAATCGCTGCCGGCTCTCGAAAATACAAAGCAACGTCAATTCCCATCGCCTCGCCCGAATGCTTCCGCAGAATCATAGGCACCGAGGTTCCCCACCCACCGTGGTTTACTTCGAACCAGCGATTCCGTCGGAGCGCTCCAACAATTTCTTCAATGGTCTGCTGATCTCTAAAATCGTGACGGCCTATTTGGATGGAAGTCACATCGGAAGCGTTTAGCTTCCACAGTTCGTAGTGAAAGTGGGCCTTTCGGATGTAAACCGACGATATTAGAAAGACCCATAGCAATACAAACGCGGTGAGGCCGATTCGCCTGACCCCGAGTCGCTCCTTCCGCCTTTCCTTCCAAAGCTCAAACACACCCAGGAGGAAGGCGCTCGCAACTGTCAGGACTCCAAGGAAAATCAGGAATGCTTTTGCGCCGTACATGGTCGATATTTAGCCAGGGCCACCAGCGCACCTCGGCGTACCCAACGGTTCGAACTGAGCCGATTATGCCGAAGTGTACAGCTCCTATTTTGACTTAGGTTCGCCTACGTTCTCAGTAGACAGTCCTTCCCATGCTGCGAACTGCTAACGGCGGACCACGCAACGCGTTGGCTTCAAGTGCTTCAGAAAATGGACCCTGCCGCCAACTGATCCCAGCTAATCGTTGACGGGGAGTATAACTGCCCCCTATAATCGAAGTTTCGGATTTGCGTCTGGAGGGGCGATGTACGCCGTCATTCGAAGTGGTGGGAAGCAGTACCGGGTTGCGCCTGGGGATACGGTCAAGGTGGAGACTTTGCCCGGCAAAGTGGGCGGCAAAATCACGTTTGGAGACGTGGTTGCCGTGGCCACCGACGAAAAGAAACTTCTGACCGGAGCGGACGCGGCCAAGGCCAAGGTCACCGGCAAAATCGTTTCGCAGGGGCGCCACCCGAAACTCACGGTCTTTAAATACCGCTGCATCAAGCAGTACAAGATTGTCCGCGGCCACCGGCAGAATTACACAGCCGTCGAGGTCAGCGGCATCGAGCTCTAGGAGCTCCAAAGGAAATTGAGATGGCACACAAGAAAGGTGGCGGCTCCTCCGTAAACGGCCGCAACTCGCAAGGACAAAGGCTGGGCGTGAAGCGGTTCGGCGGCCAACTCGTCCATGCGGGAACAATTTTGATCCGCCAGCGCGGCACGCGGCACAAGCCCGGCCTGAACGTGGCGCGCGGCAAAGACGATACGCTCTTCGCCTTGATTGACGGCGTCGTGCTTTTCCAGGACAAGGGCCAGGACGGCCGCTATATCAGCGTCCTGCCGCCGGAGCAGCCGGTTGCGGAAAACGCTGCGCCCGCTGCTTCACCCACAAATTAACCGGAATGCGAATTCGATGAGGCGTCCCGGCGATGTCCGAGGCGCCTTTTTTCTTGCTATTGACTCTCCATGTAGAACCGCGAAATGCCACGGCGGGAACGGCTGCATCGCGTTTCGGAGGGAGACATTCGTATTCCAGGGCGGCCTTCGGTCAGCGCCGATTTAGTGATACTCAAATCCTGTGCCCCAATCGACCTCTACCTCGACTGGATCTCCGTCCAGCATGGTTGGCTCAAAACGCCATTTCTTCATGTCGTCCATGACGGGCCCGCTGAGAATAGGGTCGCCTTGGACCGCTTTAAGTTCCTTAATGTTTCCTTGCGTATCGATGACGATGTGGATCACGACTTTTCCAGAGATGTGCTTCCGAATGGCTTCTTCGGGATATGAAAAATTGGGCGTCGTCAATAATTTTGAATTCATTACATTAGTGTCCAGTTTTATCCGAATGGGTCTTTCGCTGGGAAGTTTCATTAAGACATTCATAGGGATGAATCGAAAACCGCCTTGGTCATATACGAAAAATCCATCCAGGTCCCCGGCAGCGTGCTTTCCGTTCTCCCCCGGCTTTAGGGACATATAGAAACTCGTACGGCCGTCGTGAAAAGCACTTTGATAGAGCGGGACAATTTTGTTCATACAATTCAGGAAGCGGTCAATCGGGGCATCTGTCGTATCCGGATTTTCGTACCGCAGCAATTTCGGCGTCATCCACCCGCGATCGACATTGCCCTCATAGATGGTCTTAATTTCCTGTTCCAATCCGGGCAGGGCTCTTGCATAGGCTGCTGCCAGGCTCGCTCCGAAACCGGGACCGTACTCGTTCATGAACCATGCAGAATTCTTGGGCAGCACCAGGCTATGAATCAGATCCGTCTCTTTTGCGGCATTCTTTTCCTTAGCTGCTCGGAGAATATCGTCGATTTGCTTCTGCAAGCCGTCCGGCGTGTTCGGGTAAGCCTCGGCCTGAACCGATGATGTGGTTGCCGAATCTTGCTTCGCACGGGACGCAACTGCTGGCAGACCAGCTGATAGAAGTAAGAAGCATGCAACAATAAATCTGAAAGTCATTCCCAACCTCCGTCATCGGGAGTTTCCGTAAGTCCGACCACCCGTCGAGAGGATCCGATATGGTTCCGTGGGAAATAATTCAATATTTAATTAACTCAGGAGCGCCGCCGGAGTACGATACTCTTGGGACGCATATCTGGCTAGCGCAAGGTTTGATGGTCGGACTTTAATCCGAGTATACGTTCTTACGGATAACTCCCCGCTCTCCCCAAACCTCCGGGCGTGCAATTCGGCCTCTCAATATCGTAGTCTGATATGTGAATATTGACCTATGGTATTTGTCGACGAAGCCAAAATCTACGTGAAGGCCGGCAACGGCGGAAACGGCTGCATCGCGTTCCGCCGCGAAAAATTCGTGCCGCGCGGCGGTCCTTCGGGCGGCGACGGCGGCCACGGCGGCAGCATCTACCTCGAAGCGAATCCGCACGACAACACGCTGTTGCGCTACCGCTACAATCGCGAATTCAAAGCCGACCGCGGCCGCCACGGCGAAGGCTCGAATTGCTCCGGGCACTCCGGCGCGGACATGATTCTGGCCGTGCCCATTGGCACCGTGGTCGTTGACGAGGACACGGGCGAACAGGTCGCCGATCTGACCAAACCGGGCGAGCGCATCTTGATCGCGCAGGGAGGTCGCGGCGGGCGCGGCAACCAGCACTTCGCCAAGCCCTGGCATCAGGCGCCGCGCGAATCGGAAGAGGGCCAGCCCGGCGTGGAGCGTCATTTACATTTGGAGCTGAAACTTCTCGCGGATGTTGGCCTGGTGGGTTTTCCAAACGTGGGAAAATCCACGCTCATTTCGCGAATTTCCGCGGCGCATCCGAAAATTGCGGATTATCCATTCACCACGCTGCAGCCCGGCCTCGGAGTCGTCTCTGCGGATGGCGCTCCGGGAAAGCCTTCGGAAAAGGGCGACGGGCGCACATTCGTGGTGGCGGACTTACCCGGCTTGATCGAAGGCGCGCATACCGGCGCGGGCCTGGGCATCCGATTTCTGAAACACATCGAGCGCACGCGCCTCGTCGCGCATTTGATTGACACGAGCGACGCTTCCGACCGCGATCCGGTGCGAGACTTTGAGATCATCGCCGGCGAACTCGCCGCGTTCAGCGAAAAATTGGCCGAGAAGCCAGTGATCGTGGTGGCCACAAAATTGGACGCCACCACGGACCGCGCGCGTCTGGAAAAACTCCGCGAGTTTTGCGCCGCGCGCGGACTCGAGTTTCACGCGATTTCGTCCGCCTCGGGCGAGGGCATCCCCCAACTGGTGCGCGCCATGGCTGACGCGCTCGACCGCCTGGCGCCTCGTGAGCCGCTGCAGGAAAGCGTGGACGATGCTGCGTCGTCGCAGGAACCGCACAAAAACGAGACCCCCGCGCCGATGCATCCGGAGGACCGTTGAGCATCGCCTCTCCGGAACCCCACGGCGTTTCCAGGGAGCAAGCGCGCGAGCGGCGCATCGCCCTTTTCGGCGGCACATTCGATCCCATACACATCGGCCATCTCGCCGTGGCGCGCGCGGCCGAGCGCCGCTTTCATCTCGACGAAATTCATTTCATTCCCACGGGGCGCCCGCCGCACAAGCATCGCGCTGGAATGGCTTCCTACGCCGACCGCTACGCGATGGTGTCCATCGCCTGCGCCGATCATCCGGGGTTTGTCCCGTCGCTCGCGGAAGGCGGCGCGGGCCATTCCGGTCGAGAGACATTTTATTCGGTCGACACGGTGAGGCACTACAAGCAGAGACACCAGGGGACAGGCGCGCATTTTTATTTTTTGCTGGGCGCGGATTCATTTCTCGATATTCCAAACTGGAAAGATTACGAAACACTGCTGGGCCTGTGCGATTTCATCGTCGCTAGCCGCCCCGGTTTCAACGTGGCCGCGCTGCGCCTGGTGATTCCTCCGGAATTTTTTGCGCGCCGCGGCGCCGCGCACGCGCCGCTCGATCCGCGCGCGATCGCCCTGCGGCGCACCGTCGTGTACGTGCTCGATGCCGTGTCCAGCCACGTTTCGGCCACCGATGTCCGGCATCGCTTGGATCGAAACCATTCGATTCACGGGCTTGTGCCGCCGCGCGTCGAGGAATACATTAACAAGAAGGCCCTTTACCGGTGACGGCAAGAAAGGATTCGATTCCGCCTCATGTTCGCGCGGCCATCGGCGCCGCGCAGGAAAAGCAGGCGGCGGATGTCATCCTCCTCGATCTTGAAGGCCTGGGCGCCTTCACGGATTATTTTATCGTCTGCACCGGATTCAGCTCGCGGCAGGTCGAAGCCATCTGCGATGAAATTGAAGAACGGCTGGGACGGAAGGGCATTCCCTTGCAGCACCGGGAAGGCAAGGCAGGCAGCGATTGGATGCTGCTCGATTTCGGCGGCCTTCTCGTGCATGTGTTCACCGAACGCGCGCGCCATTTTTACGATCTCGAGCGTCTCTGGCGCGCCGCCCGGCGCGTCGAATTCAAAGAGCCGCGCGAGGGAAGTTCCCTGAGCGGCGCCGCGGAGGCTGAAGGATGATCGAGGCGCGCATGGCCTGGATCGCGGAGGATCCCGCCTCGAGGGCGGTCCTGGACCTCGCACGCAAAGTCGCGGAAACTTCCACCACGCTTCTCATTACCGGAGAGAGCGGTACCGGCAAGGATCATCTCGCGCGCCTCATCCACGAACTCGGCCCGCGGCGCGACGCGCCATTCCTGAAAATCGATTGCGCCAGCCTGCCGCAGGAACTCGTCGAATCGGAATTGTTCGGACACGAACGCGGCGCCTTCACCGGAGCGGTCGAACGCAAACTCGGGCGCCTGGAGATGGCCGACGCGGGAACCATCGTGCTGGATGAAATCGCGGCGCTTTCGCCGGCCACGCAATCGAAGCTCTTGCGCGTGCTGGAAGAGCGGCAATTCGAGCGGCTGGGCGGCACGGAAACCATCACCATCTCGGCGCGCTTGATTGCCTTGACCAACGCCGATCTGGCGCGCCTCGTTTCCGACGGACAGTTCCGCGAGGATTTGTTTTTTCGCCTGAGCGTGCTGACAATTCCCGTGCCCGCGTTGCGCGCGCGTTCAGCGGACATTCTGCCTCTCGCCAATGCCCTGCTCGAACGCGGAGCGCGCGTGCACGGCCGCAAAGGTGCGGCTTTTTCCGACGCCGTGAGAAAAATGCTGACCCTGTATTCCTGGCCGGGCAACGTGCGCGAGCTCAGAAATGCGATCGAGCGCGCTCTCGTGTTCTCCGCCGGAACTTCGCTCATTCCGGAAGATTTTCCGGAATCGGTGCGCGCAGCAGACTCGGAGTTGGGGGGCGCGCTCCGCTCGCTCAATGACATGGAACGCGATACCATTCGCGCCACGCTCGAAGCGACGCGTTACAAAATCGGCAAGAGCGCCCAGATTCTGGGCATCAGCAGAAAAACCCTCCTCGACAAGCGCAAAAAGTACGGATTGAACTGAACCAGGGAACGCCAATCTCCCGTTTGGCGGGTTTGCAGGATTCCATTCGGGAGAATGGCGTTCCCAGGTATCGCCGATGAAAATTCACCTGGTCATGCTCGGAAAAACGCGGCGCCCGGAAATCCGGATGTTGCTGGACGACTTCGTTGCGCGCATCCGGCGCTTTGCCGATGTGCGGCTTACGGAACTGCGCGAAGATTCCGCCGCATCGCTTCGCAAGCTCGCCCTTGATTCCGCGGCAACCGTCGTTTTGCTCGACGACGCAGGGAAGCCGCAAACATCGGCGCAATTCGCCGGGTGGTTGGGAGAAACGCGCGACCGCGGAGCGCGCGAAATCGTCTTCCTCTGCGGCGGCGCGGATGGTTTTCCCGAGGCGCTGCGCCGCCGCGCCACGCTGAAATTTTCGCTTTCTTCCCTGACGTTCTCGCACGAACTCGCCCGCGCCATGCTCGCCGAGCAACTCTACCGCGCCTTCGCTATCCTCGCCGGCCATCCCTACCCGAAATAACATGCTCCCCCATCCCGCCCGGGGGCGATCGGTATGATGGCCAGAGTTCCGGGCTCGATCCGCCGCCCTGTCATCGCGGCCGGCGGACGCGTGGTGACCGGATGCAGCGAAAATGAGATAGTCCGGTTTTAGAGCGGTTCCGCGCGAGAAATCGGCGAACGGCGCGCAGTTCCCTCGGCGACGGCTATTTTACTAGGCGCAACCAAACCTCGAGGTGTAGAATCTAAGTAATGTAAGGCATAAAGCGAGTTCCCCCCGTAAACTCGTCCGCAGGTCTTACGCATTTGTTGCGGAGGGCCTTAAAATGACGAAGCCATTCTCTGCACGATTCAAATCAGCAGTCACAATTTTGTTTGCCTGCTCTGCCATTCCCGCATTCGCGCAGCACGGCGGCGGCATGCATGGAGGCGGGGGCGGCGGCTTCCATGGCGGCGGTGGAGGAGGCTTCCAGGGTGGCGGGGGATTCCACGGCGGAGGTGGCATGCGCTCTGGCGGCGGAGGCGGGCCCCGAGGGGGGTCGTATTCGCCACCTGCTGCTGGCTACGCAAGACCACGCGCTTCAGCTCCTTCTCCTCTCCGCTCGGGGGGCGGATTCGTAGCGCGGCCTGGCAACAACTACTCCCGGCCCGGGAATAATTTCGCGGGTGGAAATCAACGGTTTGGAAATTCCTCCTCGGCGCCCGCTCCTGTCGCTGACGGCCGGTGGCATTCTTTTGGCGGCCCAACAGGAGGCCGCGGACCTTCTGGTGTGCAATCGGGGGCCGGGCCGGCAGGTAACGGCGGCGGCTTCCACGTTTTTAGCGGGAATCGCCAACCGGGCGCTACTGGCACAGTGCGTAGCTTTTCGGGGCAAGGCGGCGAAGTCTGGGAGAACTCTCCCGGGGCGCGAAATGTTGTTCCCAGGTCTCAATCGCTTTCTACCCTTCACAATTCCTTCAACGGTTCAGTCGCCGCTAGTTCCGGATTGCGGACGAATCAGGCGCTTTCCTCATCTTCCCGATTTGCCGGAGGGTCAACCCTTACGGGCAATCGAGGTTTTTCAGGTGGCGTGAACAAGGCGAACACTTCCCAGCAATTGCGCGGCACACTCGGGTTCGGTAATGGATTCAGCCGGTTCGACCGATTTGACCGGTTTAACCGATTCCATAGATTCGGCGGAGGGTGCTGGAACTGCGGCTTTGGTTTCGGTTTCGGATTCGGCGGTTGGGGCTGGGGCTGGCCCTGGCTGGGTTTCGGGTTCTGGGATCC
>Ga0210384_10003505_pt1 | contig 18119 bp, 27 predicted proteins | sample IncBWH2MmetaG_FD_160574 | JGI IMG/M metagenome (GOLD analysis project Ga0210384, IMG submission 160574) | Forest soil microbial communities from Barre Woods Harvard Forest LTER site, Petersham, Massachusetts, United States - Inc-BW-H-2-M | ecosystem: Environmental > Terrestrial > Soil >...
CCCGCTGGTCTCGGTGAACGAAACGACGACGAGCATCGCGGTGCCGGCCGGGTCGACGAACCCCGAGCGGATCGACTCGGGGAGCGGAAGCGGCCAGGTGGACGGTGTGCCGTTCGCCACGAGGCCCGCCGTCCAATTGGCGACGAACGCGGCCGTCGTCCCGCCCGGGGGCGGCTGTACCCCGACCCGCTCGAAGACCCCCGAGTCCACCAGTCCCACGAACGCCGCCGGGAGCTGGGCGCCTTCGGCGGCGACGGCGGACACGACGATCCGCTGCGAAGCTGCCGAGGTGTAGTTCTCGATGGCCAGCATCGCCAGCGTGGCCGCGGCGAGCGGTGGCGACCCGGGGCCGGAGACGAGCTGGGGCAGGAGGGGGCCGAGGGTGGCGCGGGTGGTCTGGTCCGCGCAGGCGACGACGGTCGCCGGGGCGCTGGCACATCCCCCCGAGCGATTGAACCCGGAACTGGTCGAGTTCCCGTAGAACGCCGCCAGGACGGCCAGAGGCCCCGGGGCCGGGCCGATCGCGTTACGCGTCGCCTGATAGGCGGGTTGGTTCCAGGAGCTCGCGGAGGTGTTCGGGTGGGCTGCCACCAGGGCTTCCCACTCCGCGACGAACGCAGCCGGCGGTCCCCACAGCGTCGTGGCGGTCTGGTTCGCTTGGGCGGCCAGGGACCCGGGGCCGGCGCTATGGGCCGCCTGCAAAAGGGCGAGGGCGAGTTCGGTGTTCCCCTCGAGGTACGACTGGTAGGCGGTGTAGAGGCTGGAGATCCCGGCCAGGTACGTGAGGTTCCGGTCCCCCTGCAGGAGGGCGGTCAGCGCGAGCGTGGCGTGCTGCCCCACCGCTCCCGTGACGTTCGTCCCGGTGAGCAGAATGAGGCTCGCGGAGGGGGAGGACTGGCCGGGGAACAGCCGGTCGAGCTCACCCTGGGCGGTCGCGCTCGGGGACCCGGGAGGGAGGTTCGCGGCGGAGTTGGTCGTCACCGTGTTCAGCCGGCCGAGGAACGGGAGGGTGATCGCGAGCAGGACCACCCAGAACACGATCGGATACCAGGGGTGGCGGACGATCCAGCGCCCCCAGGCGGAAAAGATACCGGCGCCTCGACTGCCGTGGGGGCGCTCGGGGGAGGACAACGGGGGGCCGTAGGACGCCGGCTGATAAGCGTCGCCCGGAAGGATGACTGGGCGCGCGAAACGCCCTGGTCGACCTCAGCCGCCGGGGGGGACCGGCCGTGGCGCCTCGGCGGTGGCCCTCCAGGTCGGAGGGAACCGCGCCGGATCGACGAACACCCGAGAGCAGTCGACGACCCACCCGGATCGCTTCGCGCTCGCCTCCGAGCTGTCCCGGAGCGCCTCGCCGGTCGCCAGGAGCTCCCCTCGGACCGTGACGACGGCGACGGTGGCGCCGGAATCGAACGGTCGCGAGACGGAGACGACGCCCCCGCCCGCCAGGTCGGCGCCGTGGGCCACGGCGGCCGCCGCGCCGTCCCGGACCACCACGAGGGGGAACTCCCGCCAGACCTCGGCGAGCGGGTGCAACAGGGCGAGCAGCTCGGCGGGCGCCCCTTCCCGCGACCGAGCCACCGCGTCGGCCAGGCGGGTAATCGGGACGACCGCCGACTCGTCGAACGGGCCCGTGCCGACGCGACGCAGCTCCTCCATGTGGCCGCCGACCCCCAGCGCCTCCCCGAGGTCGACGGCGAGCGTGCGGACGTACGTCCCGGATTCGGCCGTGACTTCGACGAGCAGCTCCGGACCGGCACGCTCGAGCAGGGTCAAGCGGTGGATCGTGCGGACCCGCCGTTCCCGCCGGACCGCCGAGCGGACCGGCGGAAGCTGGTAGACCGGTCCCTGGAACTCGGAGATCGCGCGAGCCACCGCGTCGTCCGGCGCCTCCCCGTGCAGGTGGATGACCGCGATGTACCGTTTCGGGAACTCGAGGACGAGCGGGATTAGCTTGAGGGCCGGCCCCACCCCGACCCAGAGGATCCCCGAGACGTTGGGGTCGAGGGTCCCGGCATGTCCCGCCCTCGGGAGTCCGAGGAGATCGCGGACCCAGGCGGTGACCTGGTGCGAGCTCGGTCCCCGGGGCTTGTCGATGAGCAGGAACGCTCCTTCCGAGAGGCGCCGGGCCACCTCGGGGGGCCATTCGACCGGATCGCTCACGCCGACCCTCCCGGACCGGGGTGCTGCGATCGGGCGAAGTCGACGATCCGAGAGGCGACCGCCTCGGCGGGCAGCGTCGAGGAGTCGACGGTGAGGTCGGGGTGCTCGGCGTCGAGATCGATCCCGTAGTACCGACGGTACCGCTCGCGCTCGCTCGCCTCCCTGGCGAGCGTCGCCCGCACCGTCTCGTCGTACGGCCGCCTGTCGCGCTCCGAAAGCCGCCGATATCGGACCTCGGGGGCGGCGGTCACGACCACGTAGAGCGAGGGGATCGCCCGGCGGCGGCAGAGGGCACCGACCAGCCGCCCGTCCAGGAGCCGCCCCGGCTTGGCGAGCGCCATCATCGAATCGTCGAGCCGGCGATCGACCTCCTCGTGCTGCTCGGCGTATCGGGAGAACGCCTCGAGCTCCATTCCCTGCCGCTTCGCCTCCGCCCGGAACATCTCGCCCGCCGACCGGTAGTCGAGCGCGAGGCGCTCGGCCGCCAAACGCCCGGCCGTGGACTTTCCCGACCCCGGGGGCCCGGCCAGGGCCACCAGGAGGGCGCTCAAGCCCCGCCCCCCGACGCCGGGGATCCCGGCGGTGGGGGGTTTCGGCTCTCAGCGTAGCGTCGGAGGCTGTAGTGCTTGAGGACGCGTCGGAAGGCGAGGGAGAACGGGACGGTGTACAGCGAGAACAAGAGGAACCACAATGGGACGATCCACTCCTTCTGCGTGAGGCTCACCATGTCGCCGCCGATGTTGACGACGGAGTGGGCGGTGTTGAGCCCGATGAAGATCCCGACCCAGGTGTAGATGGCGATCACGAGGAACCAGGTGACCGCCATCCCCTTCAGCTGGGCCATGGAGACCTCGCCGGTGAGCTTCGTCAGCTCCTGCTGGTGGGGCGTCAGGGCGGCGATCCGGTCCTTCTTGCCGGACTTGATCGCGGCCATCTGGACCTTTCGGAACGCGGCCGACATGCTCTGGACGCGGGCGGCCTTGACCCAGTCCGTGGTCCAGTTGTACGCGATCGCGGTGAGGAGCATCTCGATGACGCCCGCCAATAGCATCGTCAGCAGCAGGTAGGCGCCGCCGAACCCGATCGCCCAGGCGAGGGGCGCGCCGATGGCGTCCGCGACCTGGAGCCGGGTCGGCGGGTTGAAGATCATCAGGATGCCGAGGAGGAACAGGAACGTCAGGACGAACGTCGAGAGCTTGAACTGGACCGGTGGGGGCCGGACGACGTCCGTGACCTCCGAGTCGTCCGACCCCGCCTCGTCGGATCCCTCGGCATCGGCCGGGGGGCTCGGGGCATCGGACCCGGCGGACGACGGGAGCGGTCGCTCCCCGGCGCTCATCGCCTACTCTCCCCCGAGGAAGCGGCGCAATAGCGGGTTCATCTCCATCAGCTGTTCGCGGCCCATCGCCTCGTACAGGTTGATGATGATGCCGACGGTCAGCAGCACGCCGGTCCCGCTGGCGTTGCCGACGGTGCCGATCAGGTCGGCGCCGGCGGCGAGGGCGCCGACGGCGGCCCCCGAGATGACGGTGATGACGGGGATGTATCGGGCCAGGACGCGCCGAAGCACCCGGGGCTCGCGACGGAACCCGGGGATCTGCATCCCCGACGCCTCGATCTGCCGGGCGACCGCCTCCGGACCCATGTTCGTCGTCTGGATCCAGAACTTCGCGAACAGGATCGAGCCGAGCACCATCACCGAGAAGTAGATCCCGACGTGGGCGAGGTCCTGCCACCAGGCGTGGCCGACGAGGAAGCTGCCGTACGTCTGATAGTTCAGCAGGGGGAGGAGCCACGACTCGAGCCCGTTGACCGTGGAGAGATAGTAGGCGCCGCCTCCCAGGGGGGTGGTCTGGCTCACCCCCATCGACTGCGCCACCTGGGCGTTCGGCGCGTAGTAGCCGATGTACTGGTTGTGACCGAGCAGCGGGAAGTGCTGGAGCGCCGGGTTCGTCCACAAGAGGATCGAGAACATCGAGACGTTCGCGAGCAGCGCGGCCATCAGGATGACCGGGATGTTGCTGGCGTAGATCAGGCGCAGCGGGTAGCGACCGCGCGCGCCGCGGGCCTCGGCGTGCGAAAGCGGCAGCTCGATGCGGGTCGATTCGGTCCAGGCGACCAGGAAGAAGATCGCCGCCGTGCCGGCGAGGGCGACGACGGGGTTCGGCGCGTGCAGGAGCACCTGCTCCCAGCCGCCGCTCGCCATCTGGCCGGCGTTGTAATGGGTGAAGAAGAAGATCGCCTTCGGGATCGTCCCGGACGGCGGGTTCTGGGCCGTGGCGGTGCCTCCGGACGCCGGCAGCCAGTTGAGCGTTCCCTGGACGATCTGCTGGGAGACGCCGGCGGCGATGAACAGGGAGATCCCGCTCCCGATCCCCCACTTGCTCACGACCTCGTCCATCAGGAAGACCAGGTAGCTCCCGAAGACGAGCTGGGCGACGATGATCGCGCCCGCGAGGAGCGGGCCGTTCCCGGGCGAGGAGCCGTTGAGCGCGGTGATGAGCGAGTTGGACGGGGTCAGGTAGCCGAAGACCTGGGGGATCGCCTCGACGAAGATCATCGCGATGACCATGACCTTCTGGGTCCCCTGGTACATCCCCTTGTCCTCGTCGTCGGTCAGGTCGAGGTTGATGATCTTCGCCCCGGTGAACAGCTGCATGATGATCGACCCCGTCACGATGGGGCCGATGCCGAGGTGCATGAGCGTCCCCTGCTGCCCGGCGAGGATCGCCCGGTAGCTCTGGAACAGGTCGATGACGCTCTGCTGGTCGACGCCGTACAGGAAGATGTTCGTCAGGAAGAAGTACATCAGTAGGACGCCGACGGTCCAGAAGATCTTCGTGCGGAAGTGCACGTGACCTTTCGGCTGCGCCACGGCGGGCATCCGGCTCGTGACTGGCTTCAACCCGTAGAGCTTCGACTTCTCGCCGTCGTAGGAGAGGCCGAGATAGAACAGCGAGAGGACGGTGAACAGCCCGAGCGCCAGGAGGCCGAACGAGACGATCGTCGGATGGACCCAGAACCAATCGAAGGAGAGGACGGCGAGGCCGATGATGCCGAGCGGGAGCGCCCACGTCGGGTTGCGCGGGGTCTCCTCCTCAGCCATGGACGCCGTTCGACCCTATCGGGTCCCTATATACTCTGCGGCCCGCCGGTCCCGGTCACGGTAGAGTGGGAGCCTCGGTGAGGACCGTGACCTTCTCCCGGGCGTGCTTCGTCGCGTGGGCGACGAACACCTTCCAGGTCCCATCGGCCTCCCCGCCGCCCAGCAGACGCTCGACGCCGACCTTCGTGAGGTCGACGACGGTCGTGTCGCCGGACTGGGAGACCGCCTGGGCCGCCTTGAGGACCGGCAATAGCAGGGCCAACTCGCCGACGTTGACCGTCGTCGGCTCGTGGACGATCTCCGGCGGCCGCTTGAACCCGTGCCGTCCAAAATGGTCCGGCGCGTAGATCAGCATCGACTTGAACTTGTACTTGTGGAGACCGGCGTTCCCGCGACCGCCCTGCTTGCCGGCGCCGCGGCCCGCCTTGATCCCCCGGCCGTGGGTGCGAAGTCCCCGGAACTTCCTCGTGCGGCTCGGCATCGGATCCCCTACAGCATCCTCTTCGCCAGGTCGTTGATCGCGCGCCCTCGGTAACCGAGCGCCCCGCCGAGGGCGAACGGCTTCTTCGTCGAGCGCCAGCCGCCCTTCGGAGCCCGCAATCGGAACAGCGGTCGCACTCCCGGGGAGCGGAGCAGCCCCTGGGAGAGGACGTTGCGCGTCAATTCGCTGAAATCCTTCGAGCGGGAGACGTCCGGAAGGTTCGCCTCCGCGAGCCGGGAGCCTTCCGTCGTTTCGCCCCGCTCCTTGAGCAGCAGCCCGATCGTCTCCGGCTCGGCCTCGCCCCAGGTGACGTACCCCTGGACCTTGGTGAGCATCCCGCGGAACGACTCCGCCTCGGGGAGCACCGTGGCGTGGTTCGGGCGGTTCAGGTGGAGCACCCCCAGGGTGTCGACGATGTCGTGCCGCGCATGGATCGTGCCGCGGACCCGGATGACCATCCACGCCATCGCTAGGTCCTCCTGGGCGGTGCGCCGCGTCCCGGTCCACCACCGCCGCGCCCGGGACCTCCCGGACGCCGTCCTCCCGGCCCGCCACGCCGGCCGCCCGGGCCCCGCCCGCGCGGCCCACCGGGCGTATCCTCCTTCGGCGGGAGGATCGACGTGCCGATCGGTCCGCGGACGATCTTGAGACGGGCCGAGTCCGCGGGAAGCACCTTCAGCTCGGAAAGGGCGACGAGGGTACGGAACGCCGCCTGCGCATAGTTGACCGTCGTCTTGGTGTGGCCGTCGGTATAACCCCAGGCGTCGGTGATGCCGGCGAACCTCAGGATCGGTTTCGCGACGTCCCCGACGGCCAGTCCGACCCCTCGGGGGGCCGGTTTGAACGTGACGACGACGGAGCCGACCCGACCGTGGACCTGGAACGGCACGGTGTGGCTGCGACCGCAGCCGCACTCCCACGAGCCGCAGCCGCGGAGCACCTCGACGATCTCGAGCTTCGCGCGATCGATCGCGCGCCGGATCGTCGGACCGACCTCCTTGCCCTTGGCGCGGCCGAGGCCGACGAATCCGTCGCCGTTGCCGACGACGACCGTCACGGCGAACTTGAAGCGGCGACCGGAGTCGGTCATCCGTTGGACCATGTTCACGTCGAGGACCTCGTCGTGGAGGCCGGGGAGCAGCGCGTCGACGATCTGGGCCTCCCGGAGCGGGAGCCCCGTGTGGAGCGCGTCGGACATCGAGGTGATATCGCCGGAGTGGACCCGGCGGCCGAGCTCCGTCTTCGGGACCCAGGGGGGAGGGGGCGGTGGGCCGCCGAACCGTCCGCCTCCGGGGCCGGAGGTCGGGGGGGCGGTCGAGGGGGCTGCGGCGCTCATGCCGGCGCCTCCCCGCGGGCGACGATGGTGCCGAGGGCGGTGCGGTACTGGTCGAGCGGCTTGGGGAGCGGCTTCGGAAGGTGCTTGCCGTTCAGCCGGTCGTTGGACGGGAACGCGCCCTCGCCGTGCGGGATCTCGACGCCGGCATCGAGCAGGCCCTTGAGGGCGCCCAACAGCCGGCCGCCCTGCGACGGGTGGCGGAGTCCGACGTCGAGGACCGCCTCGTTCGCCCCGACGCCTTTCGCGCGGAGGCCGGCGAGGTAGCCGGTGAGATAGGACGCGGTGGTCGACGTGAAGCTCGACTCGGGAAATCCGATCCGCCCGAGCTCGGGGCTCTCGGCGGCCGCGAGGACCCGATCGCCCTTCGGGTCGTACCCCGTGAGGCTCACGATGACGCGGTTCCCCGAAAGCCGCACGACGGCGCGCGGCGTGCCGGATTTGAGGAGCTTCAGGCGGTACCGGTAGTCGGTCTTCCCTTCGCGGCGCCGCCGGAAGGCGACCCGGTATCGGGGGCCGTCGCTCATGCCGGTGCCTCCGCGGGCAGGTGGCCGGCGAGCCTAAGGTTGATCAACAGGTGGGCGCGACTTCGGAACATGCCGCCCTTCGCCCGTCGGTAGAACTCCCGGTAGACGGCCGGCGGGATCGATTTCTTCTGGCGGAGCTCGACCAGCAGGTCGCGCTGCGCGCGGATGCGGGTGATCCAACGCTCCTTCCGCGGGATCCGCGAGGAGGGCGTGCCCCGGCGAGAGCCCGGGCCTTGGTGCCGGCCCTTGGCGACCTCGGCCGCATGGCGTCGCGCGCGGCCCCGGCTGGTCCCTTGGATCGCCTTCGCCCGGATGACGCGGGCGCTGATCGCGCTGCGGATGTCCGAACGCGTGACGGCGTCGGCCAGTTCCTCCTGGCTCGCCGGGTCGATCCACACGCGGCCGACGCCGCACTTGAGGAGCTGGGAGGCGAGGCGCCGCTGGTTCGTGAGGTCGGGCATGTTCACTCCTCCTCCTCCCGTTCCTTGAGGATCGGGTTCAGGACATGGATCCCCTTCTTGCGGGCCGTCTCCTCGAGGACGAGGCGGCGGCGCGTTCCGACGGTGCGGCCGATGACGGCCGCTTCCCGCTTCGCGTCCATCCCCTCGAGGTCCCGGGGGGTCTCGACCGGTTTCGGCAGAAAACCGCTCGGGGTGAGGGTCCGGACGGCGGCCGGGGAGCCGTAACCGATGGAGACGAGCTCGGCCCGGTACCCGTAGTGCCGGCGCTGCTTCGATTGGAGGCCGCGGGGCCGTCGCCAGTTGTCCCAACGGCCGATCCGCCAGTATCGGTTCGCCGCCTGCCGGCCGAAGACCGGTCGACGCTGGTCGATCGCGTCGCGGACGCCGAGCAGTCGCTTCGTCTCCGGGTCGAGCGTGGGCCGACGGGGCGCTTTGGGCGCGTCGGGGGTCGACGACTTCGCGCCCGCCTCCTGGGCGCGGACCTTCGGGGGCGGCGCGCGGGACCTCGCCGCCTGCTTCTTCGGGGTCGCCTGCGGGGTCGACGGGGTCTCCTCCTCGCTCGTGTCCGGGGACTTCTTCTCGTCTGCGTCCGCTTTGGACGTCTTCGGGTCGTCGTCGGCCATCAGCTCGCCTCCTTCAGGTGGGCCCGTTCGATGATGTAGATGCCGTCCTGGAACACGCGCGGGTCGTAATCGCGGATCTTCGTCGTCCGTTCGATGTTCGCGGCGCTCTGGCCGACCAGCTCGATGTCGAAGCCGTCGAGGATGACGAACTCGCCTTCGACCGACGCCGTGACCCCGGGGACGAGGGGGGCCGTTCGCGGGTACTTCTCGCCGAGGAAGTTCTCGATTACGAGGTTGGAGTCCTTCACGGCGACCTTCATCGGGAAGTGCGCCGCGACGACCTTCATCTTCGCGGTGAACCCCTTCGTGACGCCGCCCGCCAGGTTGGCGACGTGCCGCTCCCAGGTGTGCAAGAGCGCCTTCGCCTTCTTCCGGTTCGGCGGGATCTTGAGGGTGATCTTCGCCTCGCCGTTCTCGACGTGGAACTCCAGAACGTCCGTGGGGAACGGGCGGACGACGCTCCCGAGGGGACCCTCGGCGGTGATCGTGCGGTCTTTCACCCGCAGCGTGGCCCCCTTGGAGAGCGGGACGACGACCTCACGGCTGAGCGCCTCAGTAGACATAGGCGAGTAGCTTCCCCCCGATCTTCAGCTCGCGGGCCTTCGAGTGCGCCATGACGCCTTGGTTCGTCGAGAGGAGGAGGATCCCGAAATCCTGCGCGGGGAGGAACCTCGCCTCGTACCGCTCCAGGTTCGGGCTCTTGACGGCGATCCGGGGCTTGATGACGCCGCAGGAGTTGATCCGCCGGGAGAGCTTCACATCGTACGCCCCGCCGCGCCCGCTCGGGACGAAGGTGAACTCCTCGATGTACTGGTGCTCGCGGAAGATCCGGAGGACCTCCCCGACGAGGTGGGAAGATGGGGCGAGCTCCACGTGCGAGCGCCCCTGCTGGTCGGCGTGACGCAGCGTGACGAGGGCGTCGTTGAGCAGATCGTGTTGCATGTGAGGATCCTCCTACTGGTACTTGCGGAACCCGAGGTCCATGGCGACCTCGCGGAAGCACTGGCGGCAGACGTGGAGTCCGTAGCGTCGGACGATGCCGCGCTTGCGATCGCATCGCAGGCACCCGACCTTTCGCCCAAACTCCTTCTTCGGCTTCATCGGGGCTCACTCCAGGAAGGTTACCTTGAACTGGTCGATCAGGAACTGGCGGGCTTCGTCGCGCGACACCCGGGCCTGGCGCGGGAGCGGGCGCGCCGCGACCCGGCGGGCGCGCACTCGGTAGCCGGCGCGACCGAGCTCGACGCAGATGTCCATGCCGTGGATGCCGATCTCGGGATCGTACTTCATGCCGGCGAAGTCCGTGTAGTCCGCGACCCCCATCGAAAAGTTGCCGTTGCGGTCGATCGATTCAGCGTAGAGCTGGCGATCCCGCGCCTCCAGGGCCCGGTCGAGGAACTCGCGGGCGACGTCGCCGCGCAGCGTCACCTTCGCCCCGATCTCCTGTCCCTGGCGGATCCCGAAGTCGCGGTTGGTGCTGTGCGACCGGGTCGAGATCGGCTTCTGCTTCGTGACCATCTGCAGGACCGACTGCGCCTTCGTCCGGGGTTCCCCGGATTCCCCGACTCCGGCGTTGACGACGATCTTGACGATCCGAACGGCGCGTAGCGGGTTGACCGTCGGCGCGGGTACCGGCGGGGCCGTCGATGCGGGGGCGCTCATCGGGTGAGGCCCTCCGGTAGCGTGATCTGCGGCGTCGCGTCGCCGATGACGAAGACGTACTCCTTGATCGTCGAGAACCCTTCCTTGAAATGGACGCGGTTCGGCTGGGGCGAGTTCGTCACCTCAACGCGATCCACCCGGGCCACCTCCCCGACGTGGCTCCCTCCCGCGACGAAGGCGAGATGCCCCGGCGCGAGCGGGTAGTGGCTCACGACCTTCTGGCCGGGGAGCTCGATCTTGAGCGAGTCTCCGACCCGCCACGGGGAGTCGGGGGCCACGAGGAGGTTGCGCCCATCGTGGAGCGTGACCTCGACCTTGCCGCCCTTGACGGCGTGCTTGAAACGGACGCGCCCGATCTTCGACACGGCGTCGTTCGCCGGTATCGAGACGAGGATCAGCTTGCCGCGCCGGTCCTTCAGGACCCGGAAATGCTCGTTCAACGGAGCCCCGAAGCTGATGGTGTCCATCAGGCCCACGCCGCGGGCAAGGTCCTTCGCGACCTTTCCGTCGACGAGGACGGCCCCGCTCCGGAGGAGGATCCGTGCCTCCCGGGCGCTCTGGGCGATCTTCCTCAGGTCGCGGACCACGAGGAGCAGCGGCACCGACTCATCCTGGGCGTGGGGACCCGGGGCCGGGCGCTTGATCCACTTCGAGCCTTTGCGCGGGACGGTCCAGGAGCGTGGGGCGGCCCGGCGCTTCAGACGGAACGTCATCCTTTCGCCTCCGTCGGGGCCTTCGATGTCCTCGCCCGCTTCCTCACGGGCGCCTCGGCGTCGGACTTGGCGGCCGTGGAGCCGTCCTTGGAGGGGGCGGGCTCGCCCGTCTTCGCCGTCTCGGCCTCGCTCGTCTCCTCGACCTCGGGGACCTTCAGGAGCCGACGGCGCCACGGATCGGAGAGGTTGAGGCGCGTGAGCACGAGGTGGCTGGGGCGGATCGCGAGCGGCTTCAACTTCGCATCGGCGGTCTTGCCGGTGACGTTGTCGAGCGTCACGCTGTAGCCCCGGAGATCGATCTTCGCGACGCGCTCCTCTCGGCCGACGTAGCTACCGGAAAGGATCCGGACCGTGTCGCCCTTGCGGAGCGGGAACGCCCGCCGGCCGTACCGCGCCCGCAGCTCGCGCGACAGCGGGACGGCCATCTTGCGGTGGCGCTCGAACAGGTCGGCGGTGAAGACCGCCTTGCGCTGTTGGCGCGGAAGTGCGGAGCGCGTCCCCATCGATCCCCCCTCCTCAGACGATGATCGACGAGGCCGCCGCGATCCGGGGCCACCGCTCGGCGGCCTCCTTCGCAACGGGCCCCTTGATCTGGGAGCCCTTGATCTCGCCGGTCTCCGTCGTGATCACGGCGGCGTTGTCCTCGAACTGCAGCCGCGTGCCGTCGGCGCGCCGGATCGGCGAGCGCGAGCGCACGATGACCGCGTGCAGCACCTGGCGCCGGAGCTCCGGGGTGCCCTTCTTTACCGAAACGATGATGAGGTCGGCGATCCCCGCGCGGGGGTAGCGTCGGTGGGTCCCGTGCCAGTTGCGGACCGCGATGATCTCGACGATCTTCGCCCCGGTGTTGTCGACGCAATCGAGCCGGGCGCCCTTGGGGAGTCCGCGGCCGCGTCGTCCGGCGAGGCCCTTCATTCTTTGACCTCGGGGGCGGCCGGGGCCGATACGGGGGCCGCGTCCTCGCCGCGGACCTTCAGTTTCGCCTCGCCCAGGTCGGCCACGATGCAGAAGGAGACGGTCTTCGAGAGCGGGCGCGTCTCGGCGATCCGCACGCGATGGCCCAGCGGGATCTTGAGGCACGGGGGGTTGTGGGCGAGGTAGCGGCGCCGGCGCTTCTCGTAGCGCTCGTACTTCGGGACGAAATGGAGCAACGTGCGCTCGACGACGGCGGTCCGCTGCATGGCGAGCGAGACGACGGTCCCCTCGAGGCTCTGGCCGCGGACCGGTAGGCGGCCGTGGAACGGGCAGTGCCGGTCCTCACACGCCTCCTTCGGCGCCCGGACGTCGAGACCGATGTCCCGGGCGCGGCGGGTCTTCGGAGCGCGAGCGGGCGTCATGGGGAGTTCCTGGGACCGGAGAACGAGAGGCGTTTCGTCCGGTCTTCGGGACGGACGCGAAGGGTATCGCCTCTTAACGGTAACTGGCGGCCGCTGAGGAGAATCGTCCCGGCGACGCCGAGCTTCGGGATCCGACGGGGCCGGGCGTGGCCGGGAAGCCGGACCAATAACGTATGCAGGGTTTCGTCCACGATCTCGCCGCGGAGCGGCAGGCCGACGATCCCGGGCGCCCGCTCGATGATCACACCTGCTCCGAGGATCTCGCCGCGCAGCGCGGCGATCTCCTCGTGGGTCAGCGGGCGCAAATCGGGGGTGTCGGGGCCGGTTGCCATCGTCGGATCCTCGGGGCCCCTACGGGGCCGCGGCCCCCGCCGGGGCTCGGAGCGCGGCCCGGGCGGCGTTCTCCCGTTCCGAGAGCACGGTCAGCGAGCGGGCGACGTTCGTGCGGAGCGCGCGCATCCGCCCGGGGCTCGGGGGGGCGCCGCCCATCGCTGCGATGCCGCGCTCGCGCAACAGGTCGTTCTCGATCTCGGCGATCTTGCGACGCAGCTCCTCCTCGGAGAGGGCGCGGAGCTCCTTCATCCGAAGCAGCGTCACAGGCCGACCTCGGGTCCGGCGGTCCCGCCGACCGGTTCCGGCACGACGACGTCCGGCCCCTCGACCGGCGGAAGGACCTCGACGACCGGCTTCGGCCGCACGACGGCCCCGGCGACCTTGATCTCGTCGGGCATCTTCGCCGTCGGGCGCATGATCCAGACGTTCACGCCGATGACGCCCGGTTTCAGCCGGGCCTGGTAGAACCCCTTCGACATGTGCAGGTGGACGGCCTCGCCGCAGTACTTGATCATGCCGGACTTGAACCGCTCGGTCCGGTGACGCTCGCCGGTGAGCTTGCCGGAGAGGATCACCTGGCAGCCTCGGGCTCCGGATTCCATGATCCTTCGGACGGTGGAGTGGCCCGCGCGCCGGAAGTGCCAGCCCCGCTCGAGGGTGCTGGCGAGCTTCTCGGCCATCAACTGGGCGTTGAGCGATGGCTGGCGCTCCTCCTGGACCTCGATCTGGGGATTGTCGAGGGCGAAGCGGGCGGCGATGTCCTGGGTCATCTGCTTGATCAGCTCGCCTCGGCGGCCGATCAGGATCCCCGGGCGCTCGCAGATCAGCGTGACGCGCGTCCCCATCGGGGTCCGCTGGATGTCGAGGCCCCCGAAACCGGCGCGGGCGCTCTCGCGAACGAGGTAGTCCTTGAGCAGCACGCGTCGCGTCGCCTCCTGGATGACCTTGCGGTCGCTCGACATCTACGACTCCTCCCGCTCGGCCAGGACGATCTCGACATTCGTCGTCTGCTCGTTCCACGCGGTCGCCCGACCGTGGGCGCGCGGCATGTTCGCCTTCTGGATCCGTCCGCGGGCGCAGGCGGCGACGCGGATGTAGAGCTGGTCGGTGTCGAGCCCCTCATACTCCGCGTTCGACTCGGCGTTCTGGAGGATCTGCAAGAGGTTCTTTGCGACCTTCACCGGGTAGCGTCCCGGGCCGATCCCGGTCTTGTGGGCCGTCTCCTGGTTGAACCGTCGGAACTTGACGGCCCGCTTGAGGGCCGCCACGTCCTCGAGGAACTCGCGCGCCTCGGTGAGCGGCATGCCGCGGATGGCGTTGAGCACCTCGTAGGTCTTCTTCGGGGAGACGCGGAGCTCGATCCCGCGGGCGCGGGCGACGGTCTCGTTCGGGGCTCCGGTGAACGTGTACCCGCGCATCGTCCCTCCTACTTCAGCGGCATGAACTTCGACGAACGCGTCGCGCCGACGCCGGGTCCGGAGTGCTTCTCGAACCGGCGGGTGAGGGAGAATTCCCCGTAGTAGTGGCCGATCATCTCCGGGCGGACCTCGATCTCCTTGAACTCCTTGCCGTTGAAGATCGCGACCCGATGCCCGACGTGGCTCGGGAAGATCAGGGCGTCGCGACAGTGCGTGCGGATCGGCTTGTCCTTCGGATGCTCGCGAAGCTTCTCGAGGAAGCGCTGGGTCTCCGTCGTGAACCCACGCTTGATCGAGCGACGGGCCCGGGCCGGGAGGACCTTCGCGAGCTCGGGGAGCGGGAGCTCCTGGAGCTGCGGGAGCGTCAGGCCCCGGAGCGTGAACTCGCGCCGCTTGCGGACCTCGATCTTGCGGGTCTTGCGTGCCTTCGCCATCGCCTACTTCCCCGATCCCCGCTGGGCTCGCTTTCGGCGCTGGGATTTCGAGAACCGTCCGACCTTCGCTCCCGGCCACGTTCCCGAAGAGACCGTGCTAGGCCGGCCGACGTGCTGGTGCGCGCCCCCGCCGTGGGGGTGGTTGACCGGGTTCATGGCGACCCCACGGACCTTGAACGCGGGCTTGGCGAGAGTGCGGTACATCAGGACCTTCTTGCCGGCCTTGATGATGGGGCGCTCGAGCCGTCCGCCACCGGCCACGGCGCCGACCTGGGCGCGGCACGTGGCGAGGAGCGTCTTGAAGACACCCGATGGGAGCTGGATCGTCACTTCGCGGCCGGCGTGGGCGACGACGAGGGCGCTGCCGCCCGCGGCGCGGACCAGCCGTCCGCCGTCGAACGGGTTGACCTCGACGTTCGCGACCAGCGTGCCGTCGGGGATCTCGGCGAGCGGGAGGACGCTGCCGCGGTCGACGCGGCCGCGGTTGAGCGACACCTTGTCGCCGGTCGCGAGACCGGCCATGGCGAGCATGCGGACGGTGACGCCATCCGAGGTGGCGACCTCGGCGACGGGGGCCGAGCGACCGGGCGCCTGGGCCAGGCCGGTGACGATCGCCTCGCCGGCGACGGACGGCGACGGGTGGTAGATCGGCCCGTGGTGGCGGTGGCTCGGGGATCGGTAGGGACCCGTCCCGGCGCCGCGGCGTCGCGAGATGATGCGTTTGCCCATCAGAACACCCCGGCACGGCTGCCGATGTCCTCGGCGGAGAAGTCCGGAGTGAACCGGACGGTGGCGATCTTGCCGGAGCGAACGATCTTGATGTTTACCTTGGCGACCTTGCAGCTGTACGTCGCCTCGACCGCGGATTTGATCTCGGCCCGGGTGGCGCGATGGTCGACGACGAACTCGAGCTTGTTCTGGCGTTCCATCTCGTCCATCGATTTCTCCGTCACGTAGGCGTGCAGGAGGATACGGTGGCGGAGGTTCGTCATGCCGAACTCCCATCGAGACGGGAGGCGAGGGAGGTGATCGCGGCATGGGAATAGACCGTCAGTCGGCCGGCGTCTCCTCCGGGCGCGAGGTCCTCGGTCCCGAGCCGTCCGACGGCGACGACATCGACGCCGGGGAGGTTTCGGAATCCGCGGGCCTTACCCGGAAGGCTCACGACGACGAGCAGGCTTTTCGGCTCGCGACGGAACCGGCCGCGGCGCTTTCCTCGGCCCGCTCGCACGTGGGTGCCGTCGGAGGCGCGGTCGACGTCCGCCCACAGCTTGAGCTTCGCCAGGAGCTCCTGGGCCACGGCCGCGGTATCGATCTCCTCGACCTTCGTCTCGAGGACGACGGGGAGATGGATCCCGTCCGGGATCCGGTGCCCACGCCCCGCCACGAGCTCGACGTCGCGCGTCGCGGCGAGCGCGGAAGCGAAGGCGAGACGGCGCTCGGTGACGTTGATCTTCTTTCCCCAGAGCGTGTCGACCCGGGGAGGATGGGCCTGCCCGCCGCCCACGGTGTTGGGCGACTGGGCGCCGCGGTTCGACCCCATGAGTCTCGGCGTCCGGGCGACCCCCTTGCCTTTCCCGGACCACTCGACCGAGTGCCGCCGACCGGCCGTGAGCTTCGTGCCGTGCGGCTGGATCCGGTGCGACTGGGCCGAGACGACGGCGCGCCGCACGAGGTCGACGCGCAGGGGGGAGGAGAAGGCGATCGGGAGCGTCACCTGGTCGCCGGGCTTTCCCTGGACCGTCAGGAGGTGGACGCGGTGATGACCCGCGTGATGCTCGGGGACGGCCGGGGGCGACCCGGAGGCCGGGGAGTCGCTCATCCGCCCTGCTTCGATCGGGTGCTGAGGTAGCGCATGTCCACCTTCTCGACCGACGCGATGTGACTGCGGATCGGCAGGCGGAACCGAAGCAGGCGCTTCGCCGGCCCCGGAAGGGAGCCGTGGACGACGACGACGCCGGAACGGACCTCGCCGTAGTGCGGGAATCCGCCGGCCGGGGTGACCGGCTCGGTGCGGGGGTCCTTGACGACCTTGAGGACCCGGATGTTGAGCGCCGTACGGCGATGGTAGCCCGTCTGGCCGGCCTGCGGGATCCGATACGTGACGAAGCTCGGGTTGTGGGGGCCGAGGGTACCGATCATCCGGCGATGCTTGGAGTTCTTGGTCGGCTGGAGCTTGACGCCCCAGCGCTTGATGTGGCCCTGGAATCCTTTGCCCTTCGTGACGCCGATGACGTCCAGGAACTCCCCCTCGCGGGTGAGCTGGTCGACGGACAGCTCCTGACCCAGGACCTGGAGCGCGAACGCCCGGCGCTCGTGGAACTTCTCTCCGGCGACCCGGACCTCGAACACCTGGGGAGTCTTCGATCCGATCCCGGTGACGAGCTGGGGTTGGGTGTGGACGACGAGGTGCACCTCATCGCCTTCGGAGTTCGAGAACGACTCCCTCGCCTCGGCGCTGCTGGCCGGGTGGGACGACATGCGACGATCGAGCTCCGCGATGGGGTCGGCGGCCCATACCTCGCTGACGACCCGCTTCCCGTACGGGTCCTTCCGATAGATGCGTCCGGAGATCACCCGGATCGGGGGGACCTCGACGATCGTCACGGGTACCGAGACCTCCTGGCCGGCGGTCGTCGACCGCTTCCGGTAATCCACGATGAACGCGTGGGTCATGCCGACCTTGTACCCGGCGAACCCCTCTAGGGCGGGAGCCTTGGGTCCGACGGGCCACGAGCGGATGCGGGGGACCGGCCGGGCAGAACGAGACCTCGGGGAGTACCCGAGGGAGCCTCGGCGGGGACGATGACGGGCCATGGGTGTACGGGTAGCATCCCTCCGTTAAGGGGCCGGGGGAGAAACGTGTGGTATATAACGCCTCGGAGGAATTCCCGGCGGTACCGCCGAGAAGTTCGATTTTCTCGGCGAGAGATTGCGTTCGAACGCGTCGCCGCTCGAACGCGCGCGTAGAGAGCGCCGCGATTCCGGCCCGCGCGGCCCGGCCGGTCCCGGATCGCCCGGGGGCCCCGTCTCGCGGGCCGTCGTGGGTTGATAGTCTCGCGACGGTGACCTCGTAGCCATTCCAGTCACGAACCCGTAAATACTCTACCCGACATCGTGCCGATACTACACCGCACGTGTCGGATCGAGAGGAACCCGGGGAACCTCCACTGCCGCAGCCGGCCCGTTTCTGGACCGTCGAGGAGGCGAATGCGCGGCTCGTCGCGCTCAAGGAGACGCTGCCGCAGCTCCGCGCCCGCGTGGTGCGGTTGCGCAAGGTCTACGACGAACTCCACCGGCTGGGCGGGTTCTGGGGCAAGGAGGTCGACGCCGCGGACAACCCGGACCACGGATTGAAGACGCGACTAGACTCCGAATGGACCGGGCTCACGCACCAGGTCGAGGAGGAGGTCTCCCAGCTCCAGACCGAGGGGATCGAGGTGAAGGATCTCGAGTCGGGCCTCGTCGATTTCTACGGTCTCCAGGATGGCGAGGTCGTGTTCCTCTGCTGGCAGCGCGGGGAGGACG
>Ga0210384_10003506_pt1 | contig 18114 bp, 12 predicted proteins | sample IncBWH2MmetaG_FD_160574 | JGI IMG/M metagenome (GOLD analysis project Ga0210384, IMG submission 160574) | Forest soil microbial communities from Barre Woods Harvard Forest LTER site, Petersham, Massachusetts, United States - Inc-BW-H-2-M | ecosystem: Environmental > Terrestrial > Soil >...
ACGTTCTCGTGGACTCGTCTGATTGGGATGCGTGAAACCTGGGGGCTCGTGGCCGCAAAGTTTCTGAGCGATGCGGCGTGGTTCTTCTATCTCTTCTGGCTGCCGAAGTACCTTTATGATGCTCGCGGCTTCGACATCAAGAGCGTCGGAACTTTCGCCTGGATGCCCAGCGCCGCGGCCGGTCTGGGATGCCTCCTCGGAGGCGGATTTTCAAGCTTTCTCTTGCGCCGCAAGTTTTCTGTCAATCTGTCGCGCAAGCTGGCTCTCGCCTGCAGCGCTGCGGTCATGCCGTTGGTCGTTCTTATTCCGCACGTTTCCATCGCCTGGGTGATCGCACTTTTCAGTCTCGCGTATTTTGGACAGCAATCGTGGTCCACTCTAGTCATGGTGTTGCCGGCTGATTTGTTCCCATCGGAAGTCGTCGGATCAGTGGCCGGACTCGTAGGCTTCGGCGGAGCCATGGGGGGAATCCTTTTTGGCGAGCTGGTGGGCTACCTGCTCGATCACAACTTCGGCTATGGGGCTGTATTCAATATTGCCGGTTCGCTGCACGTGGCAGCTTTTGTGATCATTCTGATGACGTTGCCGACTTTGTTGCCTTTGATGGAAAGGCAACTGGTTGCGGCCAATCGGATTTGAACTCGATCAGATCTGAACGCTATGAAGATTACGGAAATTCGAACGCGAGTCGTGCGGTGGCGGGGGAAGACGACCCCGCTGCCTCCTCACTTCTGCACCAACCCGATGGACCTGCTGCAACTGCCCGACGCATCGATGCCAACCTTCACTTTTCACGGCTGGCTGCTGGTCGAGGTGTTCACCGACAACGGACTCGTCGGCTTGGGGAACGCCGCCCTTGCGCCGCTGGTGACCAAGCAGCTCATCGATCTCCATCTCAAGCCGCTGCTGATTGGCCACGATCCCTGGGATTCCGAGCGCCTGTGGCAGCACATGTACCGCAAGACGATGGCCTTCGGACGCAAAGGCATCGGCATGGTCGCGATCAGCGCGGTCGATATCGCGCTGTGGGATCTATTGGGAAAATCGGCGAAGCAGCCGGTCTTTCGACTGCTCGGCGGCAGAACGAAGGCGCGCATTCCCGTCTACGCTTCCCGGCTCTACAGCGTCGAACTGAGCGAACTGGCCGGAGAAGCCAAGCGCTACAAGAATGAAGGCTATCGGGCAATGAAGCTTCGCTTCGGCTGGGGACCGGCAGATGGCGCCGGCGGCATGAGAAAAAATCTCGACCTGGTGCGAACGGTGCGGGAAGCAGTCGGCGACGAGATCGATATCATGGCCGACGCTTATATGGGATGGACGCTCGACTACGCAAAACGCATGCTGCCGCTGCTCGAGCCTTTTCATCTCCGCTGGCTGGAAGAGCCGGTGATCCCCGACGATATTCACGGCTACGCGGAGCTGAAATCTTACGGCCGCATTCCAATCGCGGGCGGAGAACACGAGTTCACGCTCTACGGATTTCGCGAGCTGCTGGAAGCGCATGCGCTCGACTACATCCAGTTCGATACCAACCGCGTCGGCGGCATTACGCAGGCGAGAAAAATTGCCGCTCTCGCGGAAGCGCATTCCGTGCCGATAATTCCTCACGCCGGGCAAGTGCACAACTATCACCTCGTGATGGCGAGCCTGAACTCCCCGATGGCGGAGTATTTCCCCATGGTTGATGTCGAGGTTGGCAACGAATTGTTCTGGTACATCTTTAGCGGCGAGCCCAGGGCCAAAGACGGCTGCGTCGATCTCGACGACAACCTGCCCGGTCTCGGCCTTACGGTGAACGAAGACGGCCTCAAAGACTTTGAAATCGTGGAGTAGCTCCCGGGAATCCTGGCAATGACGACTCGACTGGTACAAATCAAAAAAGGCAATGTTCGCCGCGTTGCGCTGGTGGAGGAGCCAAAACTTCGCCTGTTGGACAATTGCGCGTCCATCTACGATCTCGCTCAGATTGCGATCGCCGGAAACTTGAAGTTGAGCGAAGCGGCACGGCAAAGGGCTCGGCTCGAGACGATCGACTATGACTCGGTCTATAGCGGCCGCTCCGACTGGCGACTGCTTCCAGCGATCGACAACGCTCATGAACCCGCGCGCTGCCTGATCTCCGGGACCGGGCTGACTCACCTCGGGAGCGCACGCGGCCGCCAATCGATGCATGAAAAAGCAGTCGAGGATTTGACGGACAGCATGAAAATGTTTCGCTGGGGCGTGGAAGGAGGCCATCCCGCTGCAGGCAGCATCGGTGTCGCTCCGGAGTGGTTCTACAAGGGTCTGGGCTGCTCGTTGCGCGGGCATGGCGACCCTCTCGATATTCCTTCATACGCCGAAGACGGCGGAGAGGAGGCCGAGGTTGCGGGCGTTTACCTGATCGCGCAGGGCGGACAACCGTATCGCCTCGGCATGGCCGCCGGCAACGAGTTCTCCGATCATCAATTTGAAAAAAAGAATTACCTGAATCTTGCGGGATCGAAGCTGCGCACCTGTGCGCTCGGACCCGAGCTGGTGATTGATCCTCCGTTCGAATCGGTCGCGGTTTCGGCGACCATCGAACGCGAGGGAAATGTCCACTGGACGAAGACGTTCCGCACCGGCGAAGCCGAGATGTGTCACAGCCTGCAGAATCTCGAGCACCATCACTTTAAATTCGAAGCCCATCGGCGCCCGGGAGATGTTCATGTTCACTTCTTCGGAACCGACGCGCTGAGCTACAGCGATCAGATTCGCCTTCAGGATGGCGACATCATGCAGGTCAGCGTCGAGGGCTACGGGCGGCCGCTGCGAAACCGGGTACGCGTGTGCGAATCGAAACCAAATCTTATTCAGGCAATCGTCTTGGGATGAACACAACCAATGAACACAATCATGTCGAAACCTTCTGTCACATTTCTCGGGCTGGGCATCATGGGCGGGGGCATGGCCCATCGACTGCTCGCGAACGACTTTCCACTAACTGTCTACAATCGCGATCGAGAAAAATCGAAGCCGTTCGCCAGCGCCGGCGCGCACATTGCCGGAACGCCACGCGAAGCCGCATCCGGAGCGCAAATTGTCATCAGCATGGTCGCGAATGATGACGCTTCGCGTGGCGTTTGGCTGGGGGAAAATGGTGCGCTCGCCGGTGCCGCCAGAGATTCGCTCCTGATCGAATCCAGCACTTTGAGCAGCAAGTGGATTCACGAACTCGCAGCACAGGCCGCGGCACGTGGCTGTCGATTTCTCGACGCGCCGGTCACGGGGACTAAACCGCACGCGGCTGCCGGCGAACTTCTGTTCATGGTCGGAGGCAACACCGATGCGGTCGCCGCCGCCAAGCCGGTGTTTTCTGTGATGGGGCGCGAGACCATCCACCTCGGTCCAACGGGCAGCGGCACGCTGATGAAACTGGTCAACAACTTCGTCTGCGGAGTGCAGGCTGCTTCCATTTCGGAAGCGCTGTCGTTGATTGATGCAGGCAGTCTCGACCGCGGCAAGGCGCTTTCGATCTTGATCGGCGGCGCGCCAGGCAGCGGCATCGTGAAGCGAGTGGCGGAGCGCGTAGGCGCATCTGACGTTACGCCGAACTTCATGCTGCGCTGGATGGCGAAGGATATGTCGTATGCGCTGGCCGAGGCAGCGGCCAAAGACATTTCATTGCAGACTGCAGCCGCAGCACTGGCGGTCTTCCAGCGCGCAATCTCCGAAGGTTACGGCGACGAGGACTTTTCTTCCGTCACGAAGGCGTCGCCAGTACATGCGCACCGATGATTTCCGCTCAATGATTCATGATGAACGAGGAGTGACTGTGAAGGCGACTTGCGTTGTACGCAGAGTTCTCCTGCCCGCTGTGGCAACCGTCATGGTGATCGCTTGCTTGATCACCGTTCCATTAACGGTGCGCGCTCAAGAATCAGAACACAAGGCGCCTCCCGCCCCGGGGCCGATGCTCGACCAGGGAGTCGCAGACTATTCCACTCCAGACTTCACTTTGAGGCTCGTGCGTTCCTCGCAAACCGTCGCGGCTCTCAAGCCAAAAGGTGCCGACGGCTTTGACTTCACCCCTGGAGACCTGCTGACCGCGCGCTCGCAGAACGGCTACTTCCATCTTGGCGACATCACGCTGCGGTTGCGCAGCGGAGATTCGGGCGCTTGGTCCAACTATTCCACCGCGGCGGCACGGGCGCCAGTACGCACGCTGCCCGCGGATAAAGGCGCGCTGGCGGTTGCGGACCTGTCTCCAACTCTGCCTGCCGATATCCCAATCCAAGTCACACGAATCTGGGCGCTTGAGGACGGCAAACTCATCCTGCGCTTCACCTTGAAAAACAAGTCCATGAGTCGGATTCAGATCGGCGCGTTGGGCATTCCCATGATCTTCAACAACGTGCTCAACGACCGGACGCTCGATCAAGCTCATGCAGTCTGCTCGTTTTACGATCCCTACATCGGCGAAGATGCCGGCTATCTGCAAGTCACGCGCCTCAGCGGACACGGACCCGCGCTGCTGGTGGTGCCGGATGGCAAGACTCCATTCGAGGCCTACAATCCGATTCTCGACCGAAAGGGAACTTGGGGTGCACCGCCGGTATTTACCGACCTCACGCGGCGTGGAATCACCTTCGAAGGCTTCTACGAGTGGATGGTACACAGCCAAGCGTATGCCGAGAACGAATGGAAAGACGCGCAGCCGTGGAATGCTCCCACCACGCTTGCGCTCTCGCCGGGAGAGTCCAAGACGTACGGTCTCAAGTTCTTGATCTCAGATTCGATTCGCAATATCGAGAAAACTCTTTTCGAGAATCGACGCCCGGTCGCAGTTGGAGTGCCGGGTTACGTGTTGCCGCAGGACATGGAAGGGCGCTTGTTTCTCAGATACTCAAAGGCCGTTTCGTCCATCAAGGTTGAGCCTGCATCAGCCGTCGACATTCATGCAGATTCCACGAGTCTCGTCGGCGGCTGGCATTCCTATACGCTGCGTGGAAAAACCTGGGGACGCTCACGCCTGACCGTAACCTACAGCGACGGCACGGTGCAGACCATCCACTACTTCGTGATCAAGCCGGAGGCGCAAACCGTCTCCGATCTGGGCCACTTCCTCACCACTCGCCAGTGGTTCGCCGATTCCAGCGATCCATTCCATCGCGCTCCGTCCGTGATCAGCTACGACCGGGAGACGAACCAGCCGGTTCTGCAGGATAGCCGCGCCTGGATCGCGGGGCTGGGTGACGAAGGCGGCGCTGGATCGTGGCTGGCGGCGATGATGAAACAACTGGTCCAGCCCAATAAAGAAGAGATCGGCAAGTCGCAACAGTTCGTCGACCAGGTCTTGTGGGGCGGGCTGCAATACAAAGACGGTCCCCAGGCCTACGGCGTCCGCAAGAGCCTTTTCTACTATCAACCCGACCAGATGCCCGCGAATTATTACAACAGTTCATTTGATTGGAAGAGCTGGACTAGCTGGAACAAGCAAGCTTCAGAAGCAGTCGACCGCTCGTATGACTATCCGCATGTCGCGGCTGCGTACTGGGTGTTTTATCAGCTGGCGCGCAACCATCCGGGTTTGGTGACCAACCATCCTTGGGATTGGTACCTGAACCAGTCCTATGAAACATCGATGGCCATGACCAGGTACGCCACCGATCTTGCGGTGTTCGGGCAGATGGAAGGTTCGATCTTTGTGCGAATCCTCGCCGACCTCAAGCGCGAAGGCATGGATACGCAGGCCAGCGCTCTGGAAAACGCAATGCGCAAGCGCGCTGATCACTGGAAGGAACAAGCCTATCCCTACGGCAGCGAGATGCCTTGGGACTCGACCGGCCAGGAAGAGGTGTACGCCTGGACGAAATACTTTGGCTATCAGGACAAAGCCGAGGTCACACTCAATGCAATCCTGGGGTACGACCCGGCAATTCCGCACTGGGGTTACAACGGCAGTGCGCGGCGCTACTGGGATTTCATCTTTGCCGCTAAAGACCGCCGGCTCGAACGCCAGCTGCATCACTATGGCTCAGGACTGAACGCCATCCCGCTGTTAGCTGAATACCGCGAGCATCCCGACGATTTCTACCTGCTGCGCGTCGGATACGCCGGAACCATGGGAGCGCTGACCGACATCGACCAGGAAGGCTTTGCCTCGGCGGCGTTTCATGGCTTTCCCGACATGCTCAAGCCCGATCCTTACAGCGGCGACTACGGACCGAACTTCTTCGGTCATGCCTGGAACACCGCGACCTACGTTGTGGATCATCCCGAGCTCGGGTGGATTGCATTCGGCGGCAACGTTCGCCGGCAAGGCAACATCGTGACGGTCATTCCTCGCGACTCTTACCGCTCTCGCTTGTATCTATCTTCTTTGGGGCTATGGTTGACTCTGGATGCCGGTACTCTTGAAAGCATCGAGCTCAATACCAGCACCGGGGGCGTGCGTGTCGCATTCACCGGCGCCACGGACAGCACGTCCGAAGCGCGACTAAGAATTGAACAACCGGCAAGGATTTCCGGCGTTGGCGCTTACACCCCTTCTCCTGCCTTGCAGTCCGAGCGCGGAGCCTATGTAGTACCCCTGCGCAAAGAAACGACCTGGGTGGAACTCAAAGCCGGCCAATAAATCGTTAATGCTCCAGTGGAAAACGTTTGCTCTTTTCGCGGAGCCAACCCAGGCGGACAAGATGGCTATGGTAAGATGAACCCGTCATTTTGCTTGATTTCAAGCAAAACACATGGACATTCGTGAAATCGCCCGCCGCGCAAAAGTTTCCACCGCGACCGTATCCAGGGCCATCAATCGTGTTCCCACCGTCGATCCTCAGTTAGCCAAACGGGTGTGGAAGGTGGTGGACGAGCTTGGATACTACCCCAACACGCAGGCGCGCGCCCTGGTCATGGGACGCAGCCGCATCTTTGGCCTGATTGTCTCGGAGTTCACGAATCCATTCTTCCCCGAAATCGTCCAGACCTTCGAGGACCTCGCCGTCGAGAATAACTACGAGATCCTTTTGACGTCCACGGTCCACGACCCGAAACGCATGGAGTCATCCGTGCGCCGGATGATCGAGCGCCGCGTCGATGGCGTCGCGATCCTCACCTTCGGCATGGAAGAATCTCTGATCGAGCACCTGCGTTTCCGCAAGGTCCCGCTCGTCTTTGTCGATGTGGGGCCCCACGTACCGGGCGTGGCCAACATTCGGATCAACTATCAAAACGGAATCCGGCAAGCAGTTCAGCATCTAGCCGCGCTTCGGCATACACGTATCGCATTCATAGCAGGCCCTCTACAGTTGAAGTCCGCGATCGCAAGGCGCGAGGCGTTCAAAACCTGCATGTCGGAAATCGGACTGTCCCCGGACCTGATCGTCGTGGGCGACCACCGGATGGAGGGAGGCATGCGCGCTTTGGCAGAACTCAACGAATTTGAAGATCCGCCTACCGCCGTGCTGTGTTCCAACGACATGACCGCCATAGGGTTGATGCGGCAGGCGTACAACGACAACATCAAGATACCGGAAGCGCTTTCGGTGGTTGGCTTCGACGATATCCGTATGGCCGAGTTCATCACGCCTCCGCTCACCACAGTACAAATGTCGCAAAAAGAATTGGCCCGAATTGCCTTCCAGGCTCTTCTGAACGAGGTGGACCGCTCGAAGACTTCCCGCGAGCACCATACCTACGACCTCACCACAAGTCTGATTCTCAGGCGCTCGACTTCCCTTGCTCCGACTGCGAGCCAGCTTGTCTCTCGGGTAACAAAAGAAACCCGCCGGCGCGCGCAGTAAGATGCCAAGCCTTTCGTCCTATTTTTCCCATCGTGTGCCATGGCTTCCGTTAAGATTAAGCGCCGTGTCTGCAATCAGTTAACTTTGAATTGACAACCACCGGGCGATGGGACTAGATTTTGGTAAACGATTACTGATCCTTGCCTAGTTCGATGGGGTTCGCGCAAAATCATGCTTCAACAATTGCGAGAGCAGGTGCTGGAAGCCAATCTGGAGCTGGTACGAAAGGGCTTGGTTCTGTACACCTTTGGCAATGTCAGCGGTATCTCGCGTGACCAGGGCTTGGTCGCCATCAAGCCTAGCGGCGTCCCCTACGAGCAGATGAAGCCTGAGCACCTGGTGGTGACCGATCTGTCGGGCAAGATCATTGAAGGCAGCCTCAGGCCGTCCTCCGATCTGCCGACACACCTGGTGTTGTACAAAGCCTTCCCGGAAATTGGCGGCGTGGCTCACACGCATTCCGAGTATGCAACCTCCTGGGCACAAGCGCGCAAAGCCATCCCTTGTTTCGGAACTACTCATGCGGACTATTTTCACGGCCCGGTTCCTGTGACCGCGGAAATACCGAAAGCGGAGATTGACAAGGACTACGAAAAAAACACGGGCCACGCGATCGTGCGCTGCTTGAAGGGACGAAGCGCCGCTTCAACTCCCGGCGCGCTGGTAGCCAATCACGGGCCTTTCGCCTGGGGCACGGACGCCAACGACGCCACGCACAACGCAGTCATCATCGAGGCGCTGGCACGGATGGCGTACTTTACGCTCGGGATCAATCCAGCGGCTAAACCTGTGCAAAAAACCCTGCACGACAAGCACTACTTCAGGAAGCACGGCAACAAGGCATACTATGGGCAGCCCAAGGACTCCAAATGATGCCCCTAGCTGCGCTCGCGGTACACCCACGATTAGTAAATCTGTCCCCCATCGACGGTGTCATCGTCGCCTTCTATTTCGTCCTGGTGCTCGCCATCGGCTGGTACTTGAGAGGCCGCGCCAATACCGGCGAGGACTTCTTTATGGCGGGCCGGGAAATGACGGCCTGGGTGGCGGGCCTGAGTTTTCTCTCGGCGAATCTGGGTGCGCTCGAACTGATGGGTTGGGCCGGGTCGGCTTACCAGTACGGCATCATGGCGACGAATGCGTATTGGGTCGGCGCCATCCCGGCGATTCTGTTTCTCGCTCTGGTGATGATGCCGTTCTACTACATTTCCAAGACCCACTCCGTGCCGGGATATCTGAAACTTCGTTTCGGAGAACCCAGCCGCGCCTTGTCGGCCATTTCGTTCGCGTTTATGACTGTGCTCATGAGCGGCGTCAACATGTTCGCCATGGCCAAGGTCATGCAGATCGTGCTGGGCTGGGACATCAATTTCAGCATCTGGGTTTCTTCAGTTACAGTGGCGATTTATGTGACCCTGGGCGGACTGCGCTCGGCCATCTTCAATGAAGTGCTGCAGTTCTTTTTGATCTGGGCCGGTGCAATGCTCATTCCGGTCCTCGGATTGTATGAAGCCGGCGGGTGGAGCAACCTCAAGCTTCAGATCGCACAGCGCGCGTCGGAACAGTATGTCCACATCTGGGCTGGCGTCGGTTCTTTCTCCAACAATCCAATGGGAATCAACTGGGTCGGCGTAATTTTCGGATTGGGCGCCGTGCTCTCCATGGGCTACTGGACGACCGACTTCCTGGTGGTGCAGCGAATCTTGGCGGCGAAAGATCTTCGCAGCGCGGAAATGGCGCCCATCATCGGCGCCGGCTTCAAGATGCTGGTGCCCTTCATCGTGATCCTGCCGGGCCTGCTTGGTCTGGCGGTGCTGCCGGAAAAGTTGGTTCCCGAGTCCATCGCCGCAGCGACCGGCGCGCACAGTTATAACGACGTGCTCCCGCTCATGCTCGCCCGTTATTGTGGGCCGGGTCTGCTCGGCCTGGGAATTACCGCTCTGATTGCGGGATTCATGTCGGGAATGGCCGGTAACGTGAGCGCTTTCACAACCGTCTGGACGTATGACATCTACCGACCGCTGATCAATAGCAAAGGAACTGACCACCACTACGTCAACATGGGGCGGTGGACTACCGTGATCGGGGTTCTCATCAGCGTGGGCACGGCCTATCTGGTCATGCAGTTCGCCAGCATCATGGATTATGTCCAGGCATTGTTCAGCTTTTTCATTGCCCCGTTATTTGGCACCGTCGTTCTCGGCATGCTCTGGAAACGAACCACCGGTCCGGGCGGGTTCTGGGGGTTGCTGTCCGGAACGCTCTGCTCCATCAGCATGTGGGCGTGGGTGAAGGTCGATCCGACCGCACTGCGCTATGTGGCCCTGTCGCCCAATGCCAAAGGATTAGCGCAGGACTATTTTCAGGCGCTGTGGTCGTTCGTCGCGTGCGTTCTGGTAACAGTCGTGGTGAGCCTGGCAACGAAACCAAAAACGGATTCCGAATTGACGGGTCTGGTCTATGGTCTGACTGAAGTTCCGGCGGTGGGTGACGTTCGGCTGTATCAAAGGCCGCTTTTCTGGGCCGCGATCGTCACCGTCGTCTTCGTCATACTGAACATTGTTTTCTGGTAGAGCGACTTTCGAGGAGAGGAGCCACCCAGCATGATTTCCATCTGGTTCTTCATTGGGATTTCATTGGCCGTCAACGGCGCGCTGATTCTGGCCGCTGGAATCTATCAACTGGTCAACCCTCCTGCCAACCCGGGCATTGTGCTGTACGAACTGCACGCCAATGTTTGGTGGGGCGCCGTGTTGCTCGTGTACGGTCTGGTTTATTGCTTCAAATTCTCGCCCAAGCGCCAGCATTAGAGCCAGGAGAGGATTTTGCGAAAGGAAGTTTTATGCCGGCGAAACAAATGACGATGGGCCTGATCGTGGGAAATCGAGGTTTCTTCCCCGATCATCTGGCCAGGACTGGACGCGAAGAAATGCTGGGCGCGCTCAAGTCGGCCGGATTCGCGGCACTGGCCCTGACTCCAGAGGAAAGCAAGCATGGCGCGGTGGAAACTCGAGAGGACGCGCGGCGCTGCGCCGAATTGTTCAAGAAGAACCGGGAACGCATCGACGGTGTGATCGTTACGCTGCCGAACTTCGGTGACGAGCGCGCCATTGCCGACACTCTGCGACTGGCCGATCTCCACGTGCCCGTACTGGTCCAGGCCACGCCCGACGATCCCAAGAAAATGACGATCGCCTCCCGCCGCGACAGCTTCTGCGGCAAGATGTCGGCCTGCAACAATCTCCGGCAATACGGAATTCCTTACTCCCTCACAACCCTGCATACCGAAAGTCCTGATTCAACTGAGTTCATGCGAGACTTGCAATGGTTCGCCGGCGTTTGCCGGGTGGTCAAAGGCTTCCGCAATCTTCGCGTGGGCGCGATCGGCGCGCGCCCCGCTGCGTTCAACACGGTTCGATATAGCGAGAAGATTCTGGAATCTCAAGGCATCTCCATCGAAACGCTCGATCTTTCCGAGGTGCTGGGACGCATTGAGCGCATGAAAGATGGCGATGATCATGTCCAAGCCAAGCTGGCAGAAATCAAGAAATATGTCGATGCCAGCAGCGTGCCCGCCGCTGCGCTTCTGAAGATGGCGAAGCTTGGAGTCGTCGTGGAACAGTGGATGACTCAGACGGAAGTCGCCATCAGCGCGGTTCAGTGCTGGACTTCGATCGAAGAGAATCTCGGCGTGGTTCCCTGCACCATCATGAGCATGATGAGCAACGATCTGCTCTCCAGCGCCTGCGAGGTCGATATCTGCGGCGTCATAGGCATGCATGCGTTGCAACTGGCGTCCGGTACGCCCTCAGCACTTCTCGACTGGAACAACAACTACGGCTCGGACCCGAACAAAGCAGTCTGCTTCCACTGCTCGAATCTGCCGAAACACTTCTTCAAGTCGGTGAAAATGGATTTCCAGGAAATTATCGCCGGCACCGTAGGCAAGGACAACACCTTCGGCACCTGCGTGGGATTGATCAAGCCGGAGAGAATGAGCTTTGCCCGCTTCTCCACCGACGACACTTCCGGCAAAATGCGCGGCTATGTCGGCGAAGGCCGGTTCACCGACGATCCTCTGAATACCTTTGGCGGCGCGGGCGTGGTGGAGATTCCCAACCTGCAGAATCTTCTGCACTACATCTGCGAGCAAGGGTTCGAGCACCACGTGGCCGCAAATCTTTCCAGCGTCGCGGCGCCGGTGCACGAAGCGGCCGTCCGCTACCTCGGCTGGGACATGCACTGGCACGGCTGTGACAACGGAGCCTGTTAATGGCGATCGTTGCGGGCGTCGATTTTGGAACGTTGAGCGTTCGCGTTTCTCTCGTCGACAGTGAACGTGGCCTGATCGAGTCCGCAGGCGCAGAATATCCCCTGCATCGCAAACGGGAAGATCCCGAATACGCCACTCAATCGCACGACGATCACATGCGGGCGCTGGCTGCGGCCACGCGCGAAGCTCTGAACAAATCCGGGATCAGCAGCGACCAAGTCCAGGCCATCGCGCTCGACACCACCGGATCTTCGGTAATTCCTCTCGGCAAGAACCTTCAACCTCTCGGCGAGTACTACCTTTGGTGTGACCATCGCGCCAAAGGGGAAGCCGCAGAAATCACCGAGGTAGCTCATCGCGAGAGACTGGAAGCCATCCAGTGGTGCGGCGGCGTGTACTCCTCGGAATGGGGCTTCTCGAAGCTGCTGCACTGGCTGCGGCACAACCCCGATAAACGCGGGGGCTTCGTTACGGCTCTCGAACACTGCGACATGGTCGCTGCCACCTTGTGCGGCATCACTGATCCCAAACAAGTGAAGCGCAGCGTATGCGCGATGGGGCACAAGTGGTTGTGGAACGCACAACTCGGCGGATTGCCGCCTGAGTCCTTCCTGGTCAAAGTCGATCCGCTGCTGAAGGGTGTCCGCGAAAAGCTCGATGGTGACTACGAAACGTCCGACAAGATCGCGGGCAAGCTCTCGTCGTTTTGGGCCGAGAAGCTAGGCCTGAAAACCGGCATCCCAATTCCAGTTGGAGCCTTCGACGCGCACTGGGACGCGATTGGCGCCGGATGCCGCACCGACGATATGGTCAATGTAGTCGGCACTTCGACCTGCATCATCGGGATCACGCCGTCGGTAAACCTGGTGCCCGGAGTGTGCGGCGTGGTTCAGGGCAGCGTGCACCCCCAGCGCACCGGAATCGAAGCCGGTCTTTCCGCTGTGGGTGACATTTTCAACGCCATCGCATCCCGGGCTGGAACGGACGTGGCAACACTCAGCGCAGGACTCGAGAAATACCGCGCGGGTCAGACCGGTCTGCTGCGCATCACGTGGGACAATGGCGACCGCACGGTTCTGGTCAACCCAAACCTGCGCGGCATCACGCTGGGATGGAACCTGCAAAGCACGGCGCAAGACGAGCTCTTCGCCGCGATCGAAGGCACGGCATTTCATACGCGAGTGATTCTCGACCGTATGGCCAAGCACGGCGTCCACATCAAGCGGGTCATCAATGCCGGCGGCATTCCTCAGAAGAACGACGTACTGAACCAGGTCTACGCCAATGTTCTGGCGCGTCCGGTGCTGGTTCCGAGCAAGAGCGTGGTCAGCCTGGGATCGGCGATCTTTGCCTTCCTGGCCGCTGGAACTTTCAAGACCGTCGAGGAAGCACAGGATAAGATTTGCCCTCCCAACCGCACGTTCACGCCGAACCCGTCGGCGCAGCACACCTACGAAACGCTCTATCCTCTTTTCAGCAACCTGTATTTCACACTCGGACAGCGGGGCAGCGACGGCTTAGGAGACATCCTGCCGACCTTGATTTCAGTGGCAACTCAGTCCACGGCATAGCAGCGGAGGCGAGATCAGATGGCAATCGAAAGAATCCTGCGGCATCTTGCAGTCGGCAGTTTGTGTTTCGCGCTGTTCAGCGTAGGCATGGAGGCCAAAACCAAAGTGACAAGCCAGCCCTTTGGAAAAACGCCCGACGGCACTTCAGTAGAACTTTTCACGCTCAGCGACGGCGCTTATGAAGCTCGCATCGCGACCTACGGTGGAGTGCTCGTTTCTTTCAAGGCTCCGGACCGCAACGGCAAGGCTGCGGATGTGATCCTCGGCTTCGACGATCTCGACGGATTCGTCGCCAATTTCAATGGCAAATCTGTCGCCTACTTCGGCGCCCTCATCGGCCGCTACGCGAATCGCATCGGACATGGCACATTCATCCTTGACGGCAAGAAGTATTCTCTTCCGCTCAACAATGGTGAGAACTCGCTGCACGGCGGTCCGCACGGATTTAACAATGTCGTCTGGAATGCAAAGGCGATCGACAACGGCGTAGAGTTCACCTATCTCAGCAAAGACGGCGAAGCCGGCTATCCCGGCAACCTGACCGCAACGGTTCGGTACACGCTGGTCAAAGGCGACCTGCGGATCGAGTATTCCGCCACGACCGACAAAAACACCGTCGTCAACCTGACCAATCACGCTTACTTTAATCTTGCCGGACAAGGTGACATTCTCGATCACCAACTCACGCTCCACGCCTCGCGGTTTACTCCCGTCGATGCCGGCCTGATTCCAACCGGAGAATTGAAGTCGGTCGACGGCACCCCGTTTGATTTTCGCAAGCCGACTGCAATCGGAGTGCGAATCAATGCCGACGATCAGCAACTTCACCTCGGTCACGGCTACGACCACAACTGGGTGCTGGACCGCAAAGGCACAGAGTTGGAAGAAGCCGCCGAACTCTACGATCCAGGCAGCGGACGCGTTTTGAAAGTTCTCACCGATCAGCCGGGAATTCAGTTCTACAGCGGCAACTTTCTGGACGGCTCGATCATAGGCAAGCGTGGCATGCCTTATAAGCTGCACGCCGGCCTATGCCTGGAAACGCAGCATTTCCCTGACTCACCGAATCATCCCGACTTCCCCAGCGCCGAATTGAAAGCCGGGCAGCGTTACCACATTATTACAGTCTTCAGCTTCTCGGCGCGCTGAGCCAGAATGATTTCTCGACGTATCGCAAACCGCAGATGTCTTCAATGCTGCATTTTTCTTGCGCTGACGAGTCATCTCGGTTGGTCTCAACAAACACCGGAACCTGTCAAGATTCAGGTGCAGTTCGATCAGGCTGAAGGTTCACTCTCGCCCGTCTGGAATTATTTCGGATACGACGAACCCAACTACACCTACGCCGAGAATGGCAAGAAATTGCTGGGTGAGCTGGCGGGATTGGATGCGTCCCCTGTCTACGTGCGCATTCACAATTTGTTCACCACCGGCAACGGATCGGCCTCGCTGAAATGGGGATCGACGAACGTCTACACCGAAGACTCATCGGGAAAGCCGATCTATAGCTGGACGATCGTCGACCGCATCTTTGACACGTTTCACGCCGCAGGAATCAAACCGCTGGTCGAACTCGGATTCATGCCGCAGGCTCTTTCTGTGCATCCCGAACCGTATCGTCACGATTTTCCTCACACTCCGGTCGGCGAGATCTACACCGGATGGGCCTATCCGCCGAAGGACTATCAAAAGTGGGCGGAGCTTGTTTTCCAGTTTGCCGACCATCTCCGCAAGCGTTACGGCGACGCCGAGGTGAATACGTGGCTCTGGGAAGTCTGGAATGAGCCCGACATTGGCTATTGGCGAGGAACGCGCGAGGAGTATTTCAAGCTTTACGACTTCTCAGTGGATGCGGTTTTGCGCGCGATTCCAGCCGCAACGATTGGAGGGCCCGACACCACCGGGCCCGGCAGCCAAAACGCCATCGACTTTCTCAAAGCCTTTCTCGACCACTGCGCTCACGGCAAGAACTACGCCACGGGCAAGACCGGTTCGCATCTCGACTTCGTCAGCTTTCATCCCAAGGGTGCTCCAGTGTGGAAGGACGATCACGTGCAGATGGGCATCACTCGCCAGCTCGCCGCGATCAAACAGGGATTCGAGATCGTCGCCTCCTTCCCCGAGTGGCGAAACACCCCCATCATTCTTGGTGAATCAGATCCAGAGGGCTGCGCCGCCTGCTCGGCGAAAGAGAATCCGCGGAATCTCTATCGCAACGGTCCTTTATACGGAGCGTACACGGTCGAAGTTCTGAACAACGCGCTGGCGCTGGCGAAACAGGATCACGTAAACTTTCGCGGAGCTGTCACCTGGGCGTTTGAGTTCGAGGACCAGCCCTATTTCGCCGGCTTTCGCGAACTGGCCACGAATGGCGTCGATAAGCCCGTATTGAATGCATTTCGCATGTTGGGCATGCTGGGATCGGAGCGCGTGAAAGCGACCAGTTCCGCAGGGTTGGTGAACGATGTAGTTCTACACGACGGAGTGCGCGATCAACCAGATGTCACCGTGATCGCAACCCGCAAGCAACACGAAATCGAAATCCTGGTCTGGAATTATCACGACGACGACCTTGCAGTTCCTGCCGCGACCATCGATCTGGGAATCACCGGATTGCCTGCGGAGGCCAAGCGCGCCATGTTGGAACATTTCCGCGTCGACTCAAACCACAGCAACGCATTCGCCGCATGGAAGGCAATGGGATCGCCCCTGTCTCCCTCCGCCAGCGAGTACAAGCAACTCGAAGCTTCCGGCCAACTGCAGTTGCTGACCTCGCCGGCATCGATCGGAATCGAACACGGCAGCGCGCACCTCCAGTTCGAATTGCCGCGACAAGGCATTTCGCTCCTGCGATTGGCATGGTAGCGGGCCGGCCATTGTCAGGCTCTCAGCAACAGATTCCAAACCTGCATCGAAGTCGCCTGCCGGTTCGCCCACGCATAATAAGGGATAAACGTCAGAGGAACCCTGCGTGTTTTTGTCGAACCGCTTGCATAGCGCAGGTAAAGAGCTTTCTCCGACTCTCCACGTTCATACACAGCACCGGCGTGGTGGAGCACCATCATTCCGCCGAGCAGGTCGCTCTTGAACTCGGCTTGAAACTGATCGGCTGGACGCCGTCCGGGATCGATGGCAACATCACTCAACGTTGTGCCACTCGGTTGGTCGATCTCTTCCAGGCAGTAGATGAGCGGCCCTCTCTGGATGGCCACACGTCCACTATCGTCGGCAACGCGCGGATTCGCCTCGATCACCTGCGGCACGATCTCTAAGCTCACGTGAATGACGTCGCCCGGCGACCAGCGCCTTTGGATCGGAAGATACTGGCCCGGTGTGGCGGCGGCGACAGGCTTGCCATTCACCATCACCTGCGCATGGTCGGTCCAGCCCGGAATGCGCACGTAGAACGTAAAATCGGCCGGCTGAGCCGGCGTCACTGCGATCTCAACTCCGCCCTCCCATGGATAGTTAGCCTTCTGCTCAACCTTGAGGCCCGTTCCGTTTTCCAGGTGCCAATTCAGCTCCGAGTTATCGTAGAGATGCACGTAAACCCCATCGGCGCTGGTGCTGTAAAAATACCCCGGCAGCGAACCGAATGTTCGCTCCAGGTTCGGAGGACAGCAGGTCACGTCATACCAGGGATTTCGAATCTTGTCTCCCGTCGATGGGTCAAACGCCAGTGGATTGCGATAGCAATAGAGCGTCCCGTCGAGCGACATGCCGGAGTTGATTCCGTTGTACAGGGCCCGCTCGATCACATCGGTAAATTTTGCGTCGCCGGTAACGGCCAGCATGCGCCAGTTCCACATCATGTTGCCGATCGCGGCGCAGCTTTCTCCGTAAGCGCGGAAATTCGGCAACTCATACGCGTCGCCAAACGCTTCGCCGTCCGACCTTGAACCCACGCCACCGGTCACATACATCTTGGTAGTGGTCACGTCGTTCCACAGCTTGTGCAGCGTCGCTAAATAGGTTGGGTCGCCGGTCTCCATGTAGTAGTCGGTGGCGCCGCAACATGCGTACATGGAGCGCACCGCATGCCCTTCGAGCTTGGTCCGCGCCGTGAACGGCGTTCCGCTGTACATGTAGATCGTGCGGCGTTCCGGTAGTTGCAGGCGATCGTCTCCGCCCAGTATGTAGCCCGCAAGATCGAGCTGACGTTTGTCGCCCGTGATGCGATACAGCTCGATCAGGCCCATCTCGATTTCAGGATGGCCGGAAACGATCGGCTTCTTCGGCGCTGGCCCGTAGTTGGGGATTAGAAACTCGTCGACGAATCGAATCCCCGCATCGAGCAGCCTACGATCGCCGGTTGCCCGGTAATACGCGATCGCGCCCTGCAGCATATGTCCGATGTTGTACAGCTCGTGTCCGGTCGTCTGCGTCTGTACCGTCATCCGCAAAGGCTTGCGGTCATCCTGATAGTAGGTATTCAGATATCCGCTGGGTTCCTGCACCGCGAGGACTTCGTCGATCATCTTGCTCGCCGTTTGCCGCAGCTCCGGAC
>Ga0210384_10003507_pt1 | contig 18113 bp, 12 predicted proteins | sample IncBWH2MmetaG_FD_160574 | JGI IMG/M metagenome (GOLD analysis project Ga0210384, IMG submission 160574) | Forest soil microbial communities from Barre Woods Harvard Forest LTER site, Petersham, Massachusetts, United States - Inc-BW-H-2-M | ecosystem: Environmental > Terrestrial > Soil >...
AAGCGCAGTGGCTGGCGCTGGTGGTACCTGCTGTTTCTCGTGCAGTTCGTCGCGGTTCTGTGGCCGCCCTTCTACAACCGCGCCGAGCCCTACTGGATAGGCGTGCCGTTCTTTTATTGGTACCAGATGCTGTGGGTGATCATCAGCGCGGTCACCACGGCGGTTATCTACCTCGCCACCCAGAGACACTGACATGGAGCACGTCAACTGGGTCGCGCTCAGCGTTTTCGTTCTCCTGTTCGGCTTCATCACCTGGCTGGGATTTGCCGCGGCACGCTGGCGCAAGGGCGATCTCGACCTGTTGCATGAATGGGGCCTGGGTGGCCGCCGCTTCGGCACGGTGATCACCTGGTTCCTGGTGGGAGGCGATCTGTACACCGCCTACACCTTCATCGCGGTACCCGCGCTTGCCTTCGGCGCCGGCGCTCTGGCGTTCTTCGCGGTGCCGTACACCATTGTGGTTTACCCGATCCTGTTCCTGGTGTTTCCGCGGCTGTGGAGCGTGTGCGCCAAGCGCGGCTACATCACGGGCAGCGATTTCGTGCGCGGCCGTTTCGGTAACCGCTGGCTGGCGCTCGCGATCACCATAACCGGCATCGCCGCGACCATGCCTTACATCGCGCTGCAGCTCGTCGGCATCCAGGTTGTCATCGGCGCACTCGGCATCTCCGGGAGCGGCTTCATGGCGGATCTGCCGCTGATTATTGCCTTCCTGGTGCTGGCCGCATTCACCTATTCAAGCGGCCTGCGCGCGCCGGCGTCCATCGCCATCGTCAAGGACATCCTGATCTACATCACCGCCTTCGCGGTCATCATTGTCATCCCCATGCAACTCGGCGGCTTTGGCAAGATCTTCTCTGCCGTACCGGCGCAGAAGCTGCTGCTGGCGGTGCCGGGTCCGAACACCACCGGCGCCTATGGCGCCTATGCGACGCTCGCGCTCGGCTCCGCGCTCGCGCTGCTGCTCTACCCGCACTCCCTCACCGGAATCCTGAGCGCCAGCAGCGGGCGTGCACTCCGGCGCAACGCCGCCCTCCTCCCCGGCTACTCCTTCGTTCTGGGTCTGCTCGCGCTGATCGGCTTTTTCGCCATCGCGGCCGGTGTGGCGAAGCTGCCGCAGTTCGACGCGGGCTTCAAGCAGTTCGGCAACAACTACGCGGTACCCGCGCTCCTGCTGCACAGCTTCCCGTCCTGGTTCGTCGGCGTGGCCTTTGCGGCCATCGGCATCGGCGCGCTGGTGCCAGCGGCGATCATGTCGATTGCGGCGGCGAACCTCTACACCCGCAACATCCACCGTGAGTTCATCAACCACAACCCCACGGACAAAGAGGAAGCGCAGATCGCCAAGTGGGTGTCGCTGATCGTCAAGCTCGGTGCGCTGGTGTTCATCCTGTTCGTGCCGACCCAGTACGCCATCCAGCTGCAGCTGCTCGGTGGCATCTGGATCATCCAGACGCTGCCGTCGATGATGATCGGGGTCTACACGCGCTGGTTCAATTCCTGGGCGCTGCTGATTGGCTGGGCGGCCGGCATCATCACCGGCACGCGTCTTGCGGTGCTCGCGAACCTGAAGCCCACGTACCCACTTGCGTTCGCCGGGCATACGTTTCCAGGTTATACGGCGTTCTACACGCTGCTCCTGAACCTCCTGATCGCGCTGGTGCTCACCGTGGTGTTTAACGCCATCAGCGGACGGCAGGCGAAGGACGAGACGCTTGCGGCCGACTACTACGCCTGAAAAAAAGCCGCGCCGTCAGCGCAGCGGCTGAGCGAGTGAAATAAGCCAAGGCCCGGAGCTTGCCGAGGTAAGCGAGGTATCACCCCATGCTCCTGCCCATCACCGCACTGTACGCCGCGATCCTGACGCTGATGCTGGTCGCGCTCGCCATTAACGTCACGCTTCACCGGCGCAAACTCAAGATCGGACTCGGTGCCGGCAGCGATCCCATCATGTTGCGCATGATGCGCGTCCACGGCAATGCGGTTGAATACATCCCGATCGCGTTGCTCCTGATGCTCGTCTACGAACTCAATGGCGGCGCTCACACCGCCCTGCACGTGTGCGGCTGCGCCCTGATCCTGGGACGAGTGCTGCACGCCGCCGGCCTGTGGCGCAGCGACGGGCAAAGCGCCGGCCGCGCCGTCGGTCAGTCTGCGACCTGGCTCACCATCCTGGCGCTGGCAGGCCTGAATCTCAGCAAGGTGCTGTGACGCTGCTACCCCGCCGGCTTCTTCAGTGCACTTGAGGCGAGCACCAGACAGGCAATCAACAGCACGTAGAATCCCCATTTCATTGAGAAGGGATTCTCCATGCCGGAGATGCCACCGAAGCTTTTCGCGCTGTTCTCGTGGATCACCAGCCATCCAATCAGAACGGCCGCCAGCGGCGCCGCGTTCAGGTAGCGCGACCAGGCTGTGCGGATGAAGGGAACCGCAAAGGGAACTGCAATGGCGGCGAAGGCAAGGAATCGCAACAGTCCGCGAGCATGTCCGGGGTTAGCCAAAGAACCTGGATCCCCGAGGTCAGTACCGAGCAGCGTCCGGAACGAAAACGACCCCATATCCATTCCACCGCCCGAAACCCCGCCGGCTGTGAGGAAATACGATGCGAACCAGATGACGGCCAGGGCACCCAGGTTCACCGCCCCGATGCGTGCCACGAGCCCGCCCAGTCCACCCAGTCCGCCCGCGCCTCCCAAGCCGCCGCGAATTTGCTCGACAATTGCCTTGCCGCGCTCCTGGGCCACACCACCGAGTTCGCTGAGTCGTTCCATAGCGAGCTGCTGCTGATCAAGCACGGTGACCGAGGTCAGGACCCCGGCGCTGTCCAGCTCTATCGTTACGGTCTGGTTGGGGCTCGGGGCGATGGCTGACTTCCACACTCTTTCAAGCGTGAAGAAATACTGCTTACCGCCAACCGACAGGATCCCCGGCGTGGCATCAGGCACCTTGATGACCGTGCCACGCAGATTGTTGCTGTTGCCTACGTTCATGGACTCACTCCCCATATGTGCGGCAGTTCGCGCGCGCCGCTCATGCCTTGTCATTATGTCTGTTGCTGGTCTCCGGAAAACGTCAGGCTCTGACACTTCCCTTGACGCAGCGTCTGAGTACGAAGGGTATCCTGTTCGGCCGGAGGTTGGAACGTGGTCACCAGACGCGGGGCGGCTTATCTGATTGGCCTGGCACTCGGTGCCGCGCCTGGCTTCGCCCAACCGGCCGCCGCACCGGCATCTGATGCCCCCGCCGCGCTGCTCACGCGCGCCCAGGGCCAGCGCGTCCTGCAACAGGCGAGCGCGGCGCACTACAGCTTGCGGGGCGCCGGGATGGACGGGCTCACTTGCGAAGTCCAGCCGGATTGGGAGGCGTTTTACCAGCAAATGAAAGTCAACTCGGTCGGCCGCACGCGGCTTCTGCCCACGGTGCGACCGGTACAGCTGAGTGTCGTCGTGGCCTCCGACGGCTCGGCCACCGTCACCCATCACCCCGAGCTCGCCGCTATCGCCGACCCTGAGCTTGCGGCGAGTGCGCGTTCCAGCGTCGCCGACATCGAGAACACCGTGCGCGGGTTTCTCGCCACCTGGTCGTCGTTGGCGGTTGACACGCCGTTGCCAAAGCTCGCGGATGACTACCAGGTGGAATCACTGCAAGGAAAGTATGTCGTCACCTACAACGACGGGCCGGCCATGGTTCACGCCACCATCGGTGCGGACTTTGCAGTCGAGGAAGTGTTCTATGCCGCGCCCGCCCTTATCGTGTCCATTCATCCCTCCTGGTTCAAAGTCCAGGGCAAATTCCTATTGAACGGATACGAGGGTCGCACCGAACTCCCCTCTTCAACACGCCTGACCGCCAAAATAGACAACCGCATGGTAGAGGGCTTGCAGCTTCCGGCAGGGGTGCGTTTCTCGGATGGCAGCGTGGAACTAACGTTAAGCTTTAACGACTGCCTGGTAAAGAAGCGGCCGCCCTGAAAAACAGGGCGCAGTACCCGTCGGGGTAAACCACTCCTGTATAGGGTAGGGGGTATGGTATAGTCCGGCCGATCGTACCGCGGTGGGCGGCGCCCTAACAGCGCCGCCGTCAGGGTGAATCGCCCGCGGCCGGGCACTGCGCCCGCACGACGTACTGTCACAAGGCCTCGGGTAACCTTGCAGTTTTAAGTTGAGCGGCCAGCATGGACATCCACGATCATTCGCCGACCGCAGGTGGACGCGCCTTTCTGTGGGGCGGCATCGGCCTGGGACTGTTGCTGATTGTGCTGCTCCTGACCCATGGGTTTGGCCTGCTCGGTGGACGCGGCAACCAGGCTGCTGAGGCCACGGCCCTGGTTCACCAGGGCGAGCGGATCTTTGTGCCGGAAGGCTCGCCGCTGCGCCAGCGCCTGACGGTGCTGGCGGCTCCCGCGGAGTCCCAGAGCGCCACCATCACGGCGCCGGGCACCGTGGAATCGGATCCGGCGCGTACCGTCACGGTGCTGCCGCCCGGGGCGGGCCGTGTCCATGAAATCAAGGTCGCCCTGGGCGATCACGTGCAGCGCGGCCAGGCGCTGGTGACCATCGACTCCCCGGACCTCGCCCAGGCGTACGCCGACAACGACAAGGCGGCGAGCGCCGCCGCACTCGCGGCCAGGAACCTCGGGTACCAGGAGGCACAGTTCAAGATCGGCGCCGCCGCGCAGAAGGATCTCGAGCAGGCTCGCAGCGACAACGCTCAGGCGCTCGCCGAATACACCCGCTCGCGTGCTCGCCTGCGGGCCATGGGCGGCCCGCCAGAGGCACGCGGTGACGCCCGGCTCCTCAGCGTGCGCGCACCCGTGGCGGGCAGCGTCACCGCGTTCTCGGTCGCCCGCGGCGCCACCATCAACGATGACACCCAGCCGCTCATGACCATCGCGGACCTGTCGGTGGTGTGGGTCACGGCCCTGGTAGCCGAGCAGGACGTTGCCAGCGTGGCGCGCGGCCAGGATGCCGAAGTTTCCGTGGCGGCCTACCCCGGCAAGACGCTGCGCGGCAAGGTGCTGTTCGTGTCGGACGTAATCGAATCGGACTCGCGGCGCGACAAGACCCGCATTGCGTTTGACAATCCCAACGGGCTGCTGAAGCCCAGCATGTACGCGACCGTGACGCTGCACGGGCCGGCACTGCAACGCGTGGTGCTGCCGAGTTCGGCGCTGCTCATGAACAACGACCGCACCAGCGTGTTCGTCGCGGTCGCGCCCTGGACGTTCGAGCGCCGCAGCGTCGAAGCGCTGCTCGAGGAAAGCTCCCGGGTCACCATTGCCTCGGGGGTGAAGCCCGGCGAGCAGATCGTCGTCAGGGGCGGAATCCTCCTGAATGATTGACCAGTTCGTCGACTTCTGCCTGCGTCGGCGCCTGGCGGTCATTGCGATCGCCGTGCTCGTCAGCCTGTTCGGCATTTACGCCTGGGAGACCTTAAGCGTCGAGGCCTATCCGGAACTGGGCGACGTCGCCGCGCAGGTGACGACCCAGCTGCCGGGACTGGCCGCCGAGGAAGTCGAGCAGCTCATCACCGTGCCGCTCGAGCGCCAGATCAACGGCACGCCGGGGCTGCTGCTCATGCGCTCCGAGAGCACCTTCGGCCTGTCGCTGATCACGGTGCTGTTCCGCGGCGGCTATGAAGACTACTGGGTGCGGCAGCGCCTGCTCGAGCGCATCAGCCAGGTCACCCTGCCGAACGGCGCCGCGCCGTCCCTCGATCCGGTGTCAGGTCCCGGCGGTGAGATCTACCGCTACACGCTCGAATCCGATACCCGCAATCTGCAGGAACTGTCGGAAATCCAGCGCTGGACAGTGATTCCGGCGATCAAGTCCGTGCCCGGCGTGGTCGATGACACGAATTTCGGCGGCTTCACCACCGAATACCAGCTGGAACTGGATCCGCAGCAGCTGCAGCACTACAACCTCGGCATCACCGACGTCATCAACGCCATCAACAGCAACAACGCCAACGCGGCCGGCGGCCGGGTCTCGCGCGGTGACCAGAGCTACGTCATCCGCGGCGTCGGGCTGATCAGAAGTCTCGCCGACATCGGCTCGACGGTCGTCACGCAGGTGAGCGGCGCACCGGTACTGGTGCGGGATCTGGGCCGCACGACCTTGAGCCACCAGGAGCGCGAGGGGATTCTGGGCAAGGACAAGAATCCGGACACGATCGAAGGCATCGTGCTGATGCTCAAGTATCAGAACCCGTCTGAGACCTTGAAGGGCATTCACGCCAAGGTGGCGGCGCTCAACCGCACGCTCGCCGCGCAGGATGTGCGGATCGTGCCCTACATCGACCGCGACGATCTGGTGCGCGCTACCGTGCATAAGGTCGGCCGCACCATCCTCGAAGGCATCAGTCTCGTATTCCTGATCCTCATTCTGTTTCTCGGCAGCGCGCGCAGCGCCCTGGTGGCAGGGGTTGCCATCCCGCTCGCGCTGGTGGCGGTTTTTTCGCTCCTCAATCTCACCCACGTGTCGGCGAACCTCCTGTCCCTCGGCGCCATCGATTTCGGCATCCTGGTCGATGGCGCGATCGTCGTGACCGAGGCGATCCTGCGCCGGCGCGAAGCCATGCCCGATGAGGAGCTGAGCGAAAGCGAGGTCAAGGCCGCGGCGGTACAGGTGACGCGGCCGATATTCTTTGCGAGCCTCATCATCATCACCGCCTACCTGCCGCTGTTTTCCTTCGAGCGCGCCGAAGCCAAGCTCTTTACGCCGATGGCCTACACCATGGCCTACGCGCTCTTCGGCGCGCTCCTGACCGCGCTTGCGCTGGTGCCGGGACTTGCCTACTTCGCCTACCGCAAGCCCGGCCGTGTCTATCACAACCGCTGGCTGGAGCGCCTCACCCACTGGTATGAGCGGGTATTGCGCGCTGGCATCGCCCAGCCGCGCATCGTCTACGGCATCGCGCTCTTTGCGCTGCTTGCAGTGGTGGGACTCGGCGCCACGGTCGGCCGGGATTTCCTCCCCGATCTTGACGAAGGCTCGCTGTGGCTACAGGTGCAGATGCCGACCGGACTTGCCCTCGACAAGGCGAGCGACATGGCGAGTGATCTGCGCCGCGAGATCCTGAAGTTCCCGGAAGTTTCGTACGTCGTGACCCAGACCGGCCGCAACGATGACGGCACCGACCCCTGGACCATGTCGCACATCGAGGCACCCGTGGGTCTGAAGGCCTACGACACCTGGCCTGGCGGGGAGACAAAAAAACAGTTCGTCGACAAATTCGCCGCCACGCTTGCCCACGCCCTGCCCGGCTACTCCATCGGCATCAGCCAGCCGATCATCGATGGCGTGAACGACATGATCGGCGGGGCTCACAGTCCGCTCGTCATCAAGGTCTACGGCGATGACCTCTCCATGCTGCGCAAGGTGAGTGAGGAGATCGTCGCGGTGCTGGACTCCATGCCCAACACCTCCAGCGCGTCGGTGTTCCAGGAGCCGCCGATCCCGCAGATCAACATCAAGGTCGATCGCGAGAAAGCGGCCCGCTACGGGGTGAACATTGCCGATGTGCAGAACGTCATCCAGACCGGGGTCGGACAGGCGCCGGTCTCCACCGTTTACGTTGGCGAGCGCGTCTACAACCTGACCGTGCGCTTTATCGCCACGAGCCGCGATCGGCCAGAGACGCTCGGCAACCTCACCGTGCACACCGCGAGCGGCATGCAGGTGCCGCTGTCCCAACTGGCCGACATACGGGTGCAATCCGGTGAGAGCACCGTTACCCGCGAAAACGGCCAGCGCAATCTGACGATCCGCATCGACAACCGCGGCCAGGACCTGACCCGCTACCTGCAGGAGGCCCAGCGAAAAATCGCCGCCCGGGTGCACTTCGATCCGTCCAAGGTGCGCCTGGAATGGGGTGGCCAGTTCGAGAACCAACGGCGGGCGGAATCGCGCTTGCTGCTGATCCTAGGTCTCGTCATGGGCCTGATGCTGATCTTCCTCACCATCGGCACGCGCTCGTTCCGCCAGGCGCTGCTGATCCTCGGTGTGGTGCCGCTGGCGACCCTGGGGGGGCTCGCCTCGCTGCACCTGACCGGTCAGACGCTCAACGTCGCCTCGGGCGTGGGATTCATCGCGCTCTTTGGCGTCGCAGTGCAAAACGGCATCATCATGGTCGCGAACCTCAACCGCATGCGCCAGGGGGGACTGGAGCTGCACGATGCCATCATGAAGGGTGCGACTGAGCGGTTGCGCCCGGTGCTCATGACGGCGACGGTGGCGACGCTGGGGATGCTGCCCGCGGCACTGCACACCGGCGTCGGCAGCGACGTACAGCGCGGCATCGCCACCGTCGTTGTCGGGGGACTGGCGATCTCCACCGTGCTCACGCTCTTCGTGCTGCCTGCGATGTACCATGTGGTGGAGCACTGGGCCGAGCGACGCCACGGAGAAGCGCGATGGGCCTGAGACTGTCAGCGCGCATCCTGAGCACCGCCCTGCTCGCCACACTGAGCGCCTGCGCCGTGGGGCCGAACTTCAAGCGCCCAGCCGCGCCTGCCGCGAGTGACTATGGCAAAGCCACCCCGGCAGACACCGCGGTCGCGACGCAAGGTACTGCTGGCGCCGCCCAGCACTTCACCCCGGACACGGACATCCCGGGGGAATGGTGGACGCTCTTCAACTCGCAGCCGCTCACGAGCCTCGTGCAGCAGGCGCTCAAGGCCAACCCGGGCGTGGACGCGGCCCAGGCGGCGCTGCGCCAGGCGCATGAACTGTACGCCGCGCAGCGCGCGAGCTTCCTGCCTACGATCCAGGGCGGCTTCAGCGCCGAGCGCGCCAGGAACCCGCTCGGCACGCTCGCCAATCCCACCAGCCTCCCGCAGGTGAATCCTTACTACAATCTCTACACGGCCCAACTCGATCTCAGCTACTCCCCCGACGTCTTCGGCGGCACCCGCCGTACGCTTGAGGCGGCCGGCGCACAGGTCGACGCCGCGCGCTACCAGTTGATCGCCACCGATGTGACCTTGAGCAGCAACGTCGTGGTCACGGCCATCCAGGAAGCAGCACTGCGTGGCCAGATCATCGCGACGGAGCGCCTGCTCGCCCTGCAGCACCAGATCACCGACACTGCCCGCAAGCAGCGCTCCCTTGGCACCACCAGCGACGTGGATCTTCTGCCGCAGGAAGCCGCGGAGGCGCAGACCGCCGCGACTTTGCCGCCGTTGCAAAAGCAACTGGGTATTACGCGCGATGCCCTGACCGCCCTCCTCGGCCGCCTGCCCTCCGAAGAGCCCGCGGAAGTCTTTCATCTGGAGGAGCTGACGCTGCCGACGGAGCTGCCCGTGAGCCTGCCCTCGAAACTCGTGGCACAACGGCCCGATGTACTCATGGCGGAAGCCAACCTGCACGCCGCATCGGCTCAGGTCGGCGTGGCGGTGGCGAACATGCTGCCGCAGTTTGCGATCACCGCGGACACCGGCTCCGCGGTGCTCGCGATCGGGCAGCTGTTCAGTCCCTACACCAATTTCTGGAGCGCCGGCGCCTCGCTCACCCAGACATTGTTCGACGCCGGCGCGCTTCTGCACCGGCACCGGGCGGCAGAGGCAGCGCTGGATGAAGCCGGTGCGCAATATCGGGCCGCGGTGATACTGGCGTGTCAGAACGTCGCCGATACCCTGCGTGCCCTGAGTGCGGATGCGGACGCCCTCAAGGCAGACGCCGAGGCCGAGCGCGCCGCCCGGGCTTCATTCGAGCTGGCCCGCAGGCAGCAGCTGCTCGGAACCATCAGCGTGATCGCGATGCTGAACGCGGAGCAAACCTATCGCCAGGCGCAAATCGCTCTCATCCAGGCGCAAGCCAACCGTTATGCCGACACCGCGGGCCTGTTCCAGGCGCTCGGCGGGGGCTGGTGGAATCGCCCGCAAGGTACTTTCAAATGAACACTCTGGTGTTGCGCGAAAATCGCGACGGCGTGGCGCTGCTCACCCTGAATCGCCCCGAGAAAGTGAACGCCCTGTCCAAGGATCTCATCGATCGCCTGGAGGAGCATGTCGAGGCGATCGCGCGCGAGACCAAGACGATCGGGCTCGTGATCCTGCGCGGCGCCGGGGGAAACTTCTCCGCCGGTCATGACATGCAGGAGGTGCTCGCCCAGGTCAGGGCGCACGCCAAGCCCCACCACTACGTCGAAGTCATCGAGAAGATCGCCAATCTGCCGCAGCCGGTGATTTGCGCCGTGCAGGGTCATTGCTCAACCGGTGCGCTGGAGCTGGCGCTGGCGGGTGACCTGATCGTGGCGGCAGCGAGCGCCCGCTTCTGCGACGCCTATGCGCGCTGGGGCCTGACGCCCATCTGGGGCCTGAGCCTGCGCCTGCCGCACCGCGTCGGCACCGCCAAGGCGAGTGAGATGATGCTCACCTGCCGCAGCTACTCGGGCGCGCAGGCACACGACATACATCTTGCGAACTTCTGCTTTGCCGATGATCAGTTCGAGGCGGAACTGGCGGCGCTCGCCAGGGACATCCTGGCGAACTCCTGGTACTCGAACACCGTCAACAAGCGCGCCCTGATCGAAAGCAATGGCCTGACGCTGCATGACGCGCACGCACTCGGCCTGTTCAAGAACGAGGGGCTGGCGCCGGATGCCCTGGCGCGGGTGACGAAGTTCTTTAAGGATCGCAAGCCTGGCGGCTAGATCAGTTATTTATTATCAATATGTTACAAGATATCTCTTGTGCTATTTCTCATAAGAGGATGTCGGTGAACGTAAGGGTCCCCCGCCCCTTTGGGGAGTAGGCCGCGGTCGTGGCACTGCGCTAGGGTGCAGGGCGGATGTGGATCGTAAAACTGGCGCTGCGGCGCCCGTACACCTTCATCGTCGTGGCCATCGTGATCGTGCTGCTGGGCGTGTTCACGATCCTGCGCACGCCCACCGACATCTTCCCCAACATCCGCATCCCGGTGGTGGCGGCTGTCTGGAACTACTCGGGGCTCGCGCCCGAGGAGATGGCTACTCGCCTGGTGCTGTTCTCGGAACGCGTCGCGCAGACGACGGTTAACGACGTCGAGCACACCGAATCCCAGTCACTGACCGGGATCGCGGTGGTGAAGTACTTCTTCCAGCCCAACGTCAACGAGGAGCTGTCATTCGCGCAGATCACCGGCGTGTCGCAGACGCAGCTGCGCGCTGCGCCCCCGGGTACGACGCCGCCCTTCATCCTGGCCTACAACGCCTCCTCGGTACCGATCCTGCAGCTCGCCCTCTCAAGCCAGAATCTCTCCGAGGCGCAGCTTTTCGACCAGGGCAATAACATCATTCGCACCGGGCTCGCGACGGTGGCGGGCGCCTCCATGCCCTTCCCGTACGGTGGCCTGCAACGCCAGGTGCAGGTTGACCTCGATCCGGACGCGCTGCGCGCCCAGGGGCTTTCCGGCAACGACGTCACCGCCGCCATCGCCGCGCAGAACCTCATCATCCCGGCCGGTACCCAGAAGATCGGCGGCCGCGAGTACTTCGTCGCCGTCAACTCCAGCCTGCGCACCGTGGATGAGCTCAACGGGCTGCCGGTCACCACCCGCAACGGCAGTGTGATCTATGTGCGCGATGTCGCGCACGTGCGCGACGGCTACCCGCCGCAAACCAACATCGTGCGCCGCGACGGACATCGCGGCGTGCTGATGAGCGTGCTCAAGACCGGCAGCGCCTCGACCCTCGACATCATCAAGGAAATCAAGGCGCGCATGCCGCGCATCCGCGGCGCGCTGCCGGACGGCTTCCACATCGACCTCATCGGCGATCAGTCGCTGTTCGTACGTGCCGCGATCGCAGGCGTGGTGCGCGAAGCGGTGATTGCCGCGGCGCTCACTGCACTCATGATTCTGCTGTTCCTTGGCAGCTGGCGCAGCACGCTGATCATCGCGGTCTCCATCCCGCTGTCGATCCTCGCCTCCATCATTTGCCTCTCGCTGCTCGGCGAGACCATCAACATCATGACCCTTGGGGGGCTGGCGCTCGCGGTCGGGATCCTGGTCGATGACGCCACGGTCACCATCGAGAACATCAACTGGCATCTGGAGCATGGCGAGGAGGTGGAAGCGGCCATCCTCAACGGCGCCCACGAAATCGCCGTGCCGGCGTTCGTCTCGACGCTGGCGATCTGCATCGTCTTCGTCCCCATGTTCATGCTCGCCGGCATCGCGCGCTTCCTGTTCGTGCCGCTCGCCGAGGCGGTGGTGTTCGCGATGCTGGCCTCCTACGCGCTCTCGCGCACGCTGGTGCCGACGCTGGCGAAGTACTGGCTGCAGCGCCATGAGGCGCAAGCGCCGCCGCGGGGCTTCCTGCAGCACTACCAGCAGGGCTTCGAGCGCTGGTTCGTGCGCGTGCGCGCGAACTATGAGCAGCTTCTCGGGCAGGCGCTCACCGCCGGCGGGCGATTCGCAGTGCCGTTCCTCGCCGCCATGGCTGCCACCGCGCTGCTCGCCTTTCCCCTGGGACGCTATCTGCCGGGCCTCGGACAGGACTTCTTCCCCAGCGTGGACGCCGGCCAGATCAAGCTGCACGTGCGCGCACCGACCGGGATTCGCATTGATGAGACCGCGTCGCTGTGCGATCGCATCGAGGCGAGCATCCGTACGCTCATCCCGGCAAAGGAAATCGCCACCATCGTCGACAACGTTGGCGTGCCCTACAGCGGCATCAACCTGTCCTATTCGACCTCGGCGCCCGTGGGTCCAGGGGATGCCGATATTTTCGTGAACCTGACTCCCGAGCATCACGCGACCGCCGACTACGTGCGCATGCTGCGCCGGACTTTGCCGCAGGTGTACCCCTCGACCATGTTCGCGTTTCTGCCCGCCGATATCGTCAGCCAGATCCTGAATTTCGGCCTGCCGGCGCCGCTTGACGTGCAGGTATCGGGCTTCAATGTCGAGGCCAACCGCCAGTATGCGGAGAAGCTCATCGCCCGGATGCGCGCCATTCCGGGAGCGGTGGACCTGCGTATCCAGCAGGCCTTCGACTATCCGCAGATTCGTGTCGACGTCGATCGCAGCAAGGCCGCGTTGCTCGGGCTGTCGCAGCGGGATGTGGCCTCGGACCTGCTGGTATCGCTGTCCGGGAGCTTTCAGACCTCGCCCTCGTTCTGGATCGATCCAAAAAGCGGCAACCAGTACAACGTCACGACCCAGACGCCCCAGTTCCGGCTGCGCTCGCTGCAGGACCTGGCCGGAACGCCCGTGAGCGGCGGCGCCAGCCCGCAGCTGCTGGCGAACCTCGCGACCTTCAGCCGCGCCGTGGCACCGGCGGTCGTGAGCCACTATGACTCCACCCCTGTCATCGATATCTACGGCTCGGTCCAGGGGACGGACCTGGGCTTCATCGCCGCGCAGATCAACGACCTCGTGGCGCGCACCCAGCACGAGCTGCCGCGCGGCTCGCAGGTGAGCGTGCGCGGCCAGGTCAAGACCATGACCGACTCCTTCAGCGGCCTGCTGATCGGGCTCGCCGGCGCGGTGGTGCTGGTGTATCTGCTCATCGTGGTGAACTTCCAGTCCTGGCGCGACCCCTTCATCATCATTACCGCCCTGCCCGCAGCGCTCGCCGGCATCGTGTGGATGCTGTTTCTCACCCACACGGCGGTGAGCGTTCCGGCGCTCACCGGGGCGATCATGTGCATGGGGGTCGCCACCGCCAACAGCGTGCTGGTGATCAGCTTCGCGCGCGAGCGCATGCAGGCGGGGGATGACGCGCACCGCGCGGCCGTCACCGCCGGCGTAACGCGTTTCCGGCCCGTGCTCATGACCGCGCTCGCCATGATCATCGGCATGCTGCCGATGGCGCTTGGGTTTGGCGAAGGCGGCGAGCAGAATGCGCCGCTCGGGCGCGCCGTGATCGGCGGCCTGTTGTTCGCCACGGTGGCGACGCTGTTTTTCGTGCCCACTATCTTCACGCTGGTTCACGGACGCCGGAGCGCCCCATGACCGACACCCCGTCGCCGGCCGCTGCTGACCCGAACGCACGCGTGCGACGCTACGCGTGGATCGCACTCGGCTGCGCGCTGCTGCTCGCCGTGTGGGGCCTGCTCAGCCGCCTGAGCGCGCGCAACGCGCTCGAGCGCGAAGCCGCCGGCGCCGCCCTGGTCACGGTGGTAACGGCCACGCCGAGCCGTGGGCCCACCGCGGACACCGTGGTGCTGCCCGGGAGCGTGCAGGCCTTCTACGAGGCACCGATCTACGCCCGCACCAGCGGCTATCTGAAGGTCTGGTACACCGACATCGGCGCCGCGGTGCGCCGCGGACAGGTGCTGGCCGAGATCGACGCGCCGGAAATTGACCAGCAGTTGCGCCAGGCGCGGGCGGACCTGGGTAGCGCGCAGGCCAACTACGACCTGGCGCACACCACCAACGAGCGCTGGAAGGGCCTGCTGGCCACCGAGTCCGTCTCCCAGCAGGACGCCGATCAGCGCGCCGGCGACGCCGCGGCCAAGGCCGCCGCGCAGCGCTCGGCGGCGGCGAATCTGGCGCGCCTGCGGGAACTGGAATCCTTCAAGCGCGTGCTGGCGCCCTTCGATGGCGTCGTCACCCAGCGCAACACCGACGTCGGCGCGCTGATCAACGCCGGCCAGGGCGGAGCGGCGCTGTTTCGCGTCGCCGACACGCACCGGCTGCGCATTTATGTTTCGGTGCCGCAGGCCTATGCCGCGGCCATCCAGCCAGGACTGCCGGCGCAGCTGCTGTTCGCCGATCGCCCCGGCAAGCACTATGCGGCCACCGTCGCCTCGAGCGCCCGGGCGCTGGATGCCAACTCGCGCACCCTGCAGGTCGAGCTGCAGATCGACAATGCGCACGGCGAACTGCTGCCCGGCTCGTATGCGGAAGTGCATTTCGCGCTCGGCGGCAATGTCAGCAGCCTGCGCGTGCCGGTCAACACCGTGCTGTTCCGGGCCGCCGGGTTGCAGGTGGCGACGCTCGACGAACACCAGCACGTGCACCTTAAGACCATCACCGCCGGCCGCGATTTTGGCACCGAGATCGAGGTGCTGTCGGGGATCGAACCTGCCGACGTCCTGGTGGTGAATCCGCCGGATTCCATCGCCGAAGGCGCCGAAGTGCGCCTCGCGAAGCCGCTCGCGGCTGTGAGTGGTGAGCGACGCTCGTGACGCGGCGCCTCTGGGCCACGGGTATCGCGGCCGGCCTCGCCGGTTGCTCGCTCGCTCCTCACTACCAGCGCCCCGCGATGCCTGAGCCGCCGCCCGCCTACAAGGAAATGGCGGAATGGAAGATTGCCACTCCTGCGGATGCCGTGCCGCGCGGTGCCTGGTGGAAGATGTTCAAGGATCAGGACCTCGATGCACTCGAGGACGCGGTCGGCGCCTCGAACCAGAGCCTCAAGGCGGCGCTCGCGCGCCTCGAGCAGGCCCGTGCCCAGACGCGCATCGCGCGCGCCGCGTGGTTGCCGGCGGTGACCGCGCAGACGAGCGCCACGCGCGGGGAAACGTCCGTCTATGCGCCCGGCTACACCCCCGGCAAGCCGCGCACCGGCAACTCGTTCATCGTGGCCGCGGATCTGTCGTACGAGGTGGACCTGTTCGGGCGCATCCGCAATACCGTTGCCGGCGCGCGCGCCGCTGAAGCTGCGAGTGCCGGGGACGTGGCCGCGCTGAATCTTGCGCTGCACGCGGAGCTCGCCAGCGACTACTTCAGTCTGCGCGGGCTCGACGTGCAGCAGCAGCTGCTCGATCGGACGGTCGCCGACTACGCCCGCGCGCTGCAGCTGACCCAGAATCTCTATCACGGGGGCGCCGCCGCGCTCGCCGACGTCCAGCAGGCGCAGACCCAGCTGGAGAGCGCGCGCACCCAGGCCGAGGACACCCGCCTGCGCCGCGCGCAGACCGAACATGCCATCGCGGTGCTCACGGGAAACGAGGCCAGCAGCTTCTCCGTGGCGCCCCGCGGGGCTGAGACGCAATTTCCCGCCGTCACCCCGGACCCGGGCCTGCCCTCGCAGCTGCTGGAGCGCCGCCCCGATGTGGCGGCCGCCGAGCGGCGCGTCGCCGCCGCCAACGCCGCGGTCGGCGTAGCGCGCGCCGCCTACTTCCCGGTGTTCACCCTCGCGGGTACGGCGGGCGCGCAAAGTACTTCCGCATCGCACTGGATCAGCGCACCGAGTGAGTTCTGGTCGGTCGGCCCGCAGGCGCTGCTCACCGTCTTCGATGCAGGGGTGCACTCCGCCCAGTCCGCCGCCGCCCACGCCGCCTACGACGAGCAGGTCGCCAACTACCGCGCCACGGTGCTCACCGCCTACCAGGACGTGGAAGACAATCTCGCGGCGCTGCGCCAGCTGCAGCGCGAGAACCTCAGTCAGGCCGCCGCGGTGGACGCGGCGCAAGGCGCGCTGCGCCAGGCCAACCTGCGTTATCAGGGCGGGATCGTCACCTATCTAGAGGTCGTGACCACCGAGAACACGGCGCTCGCGACGCAGCTCGCGGCGGTCGACATCCAGGTGCGGCGCGTGAACGCCACGGTGCTGCTGGTCAAGGCACTGGGCGGGGACTGGCGGGAAACCCCACAGTAACCGGCCCGTTTCATCGTATGCTATACCCCCTACCCTATCGCTTCGGAGCGCCGGAGGCCGCGCTGACATGGGACATACAATTCAGGACAAGACCAAACTGCTGCAGCGCGTGGCGCGCCTGCGGGGCCAGGTGGACGCGATCGAGCGGGCGCTCGAAAAGGACGCCGACTGTGCCAAGGTGATGCAGCTCACCGTGTCCGCCCGCGGGGCGGCCACCGGCCTCATGGCGGAGCTGCTGGAAGATCATATTCGCGTGCACGTGTCGGATCCGACGCACGATCGCGACCGCGTGCGCGCGCGCGGCGCCAAACACCTGATTGACGTCGTACACGCCTATCTGAAGTAGGTGCGCGGCACACGATCCGCCCTGCCCCTGATCCTGCTGCTTGCCGCCTGCGCAGCGCGCAGCGCGGTGGCGGCCGGTGCCGGTGCCGGTGCCGGCGCCGCCGCAACGCCCGCGCCCGACAGCGACTGGCCGCAGCTCCTGGGCGCCCAATACACCTTTATCGAACAGCGACAGTCGACACTGCTGTCTCCTTACCGGGGGGCCTTGAGCCTGCACCCGGAAGGCGACCGCCAGGGGACCCACACCATGGGCCTGTATACCGGGTGGGCACCGCTTGACTGGGGGCAGCTGTACTTCGACACCGAGAAGTTCATGGGTGCCGGGGTGAGCGGCACCACCGGGCTTGCCGGCCTGACCAATGGCGATGTGGTCCGCCAGGGCGTGGCGGGGCTGAAGAAGCAGTTCTACATCGCGCGTCTGTACGCGCGCTTGCTGCTGCCGCTCGCCGCCGGGACCGTGGCCGTCGCACGCGCTCAGGACCAGATACCCGGCAGCGAAGCGACCACGCGCCTGGAACTGAAAGTCGGACGCTTCGCGGTCTCGGATGATTTCGACCGGAACCGTTATGCCGGCGCTGCGCGCACCCAGTTTCTGAACTGGTCGCTGTGGGACAACAGCGCCTGGGACTACGCGGCCAACACGCGCGGCTATACCGACGGCCTGGTACTCGGCTACCTCAGTCCCGCCTGGTCAGTGAAATTCGGCATCTATCGCATGCCGCTGTACGCCAACGCCCAGACACTTGAGACCCTCGCCCGGGCACGGGGCGAAAACCTCGAGCTCACGCTCTCGCCGCCCGCACTCGGCACCATCGTGCGCCTGCTGGCCTACCGCAATACCGCCCGCATGGGGGACTACGCGCAGGCGCTGGCGATCGCCGCCGCCACCGGCGGTGTTCCCAATATCGCGGCTGACGACCGCGAAGGCCGGCACAAGCTCGGCCTGGGTGTCAATGCCGAGCAGCCGCTCGCGGATGATGGGGAGAGCGGTCTCTTTATGCGCCTGGGCTGGAATGACGGCAAGACCGAGGACTTCGTGTTCACAGAAGTTGACCGGCATGCGAGCGTTGGCGGGCAGCTCTCCGGGATCCACTGGCAGCGCGCCGAGGATCGCCTCGGAGTGGGCCTGGTGCTCGAGGGACTCTCCGCGCCGCATCGCCGGTATCTTGAGGCCGGCGGCCTGGGCTTTCTCCTCGGGGACGGGCGGCTGAACTACAGCGCCGAGGAGATTTTCG
>Ga0210384_10003508_pt1 | contig 18113 bp, 15 predicted proteins | sample IncBWH2MmetaG_FD_160574 | JGI IMG/M metagenome (GOLD analysis project Ga0210384, IMG submission 160574) | Forest soil microbial communities from Barre Woods Harvard Forest LTER site, Petersham, Massachusetts, United States - Inc-BW-H-2-M | ecosystem: Environmental > Terrestrial > Soil >...
GATCTCGAACCACTGCTCCAATCCCTCCGGAGTCTCCGCCCTTTGGAACGCTTTGTGGTGAAGGACAAGAAGCGGATTTTCTTTGTTCCCGTTTCCCACGTTTTGTGGATCGAAGCCACGGGAAACTATGCCTGCATACACACCGCCAGCGACAGTCACCTCTTGCGGGAAACCCTGACACGCCTGGAAGAGAAGCTGGCCCCACACCACTTCATCCGCGTGCGGAAATCGGCCATCGTTAATGCTGCCTGCATTAGCGAGATTCGTCCGATGTTCGATGGGGTTTACGACATCGTACTGGCAAAAGGAACGGTGGTCACGTCGAGCCGCAGATACGCTCACAAGCTACGTACGCTGCTGGAATCCTAGTCTGAGCAACTGGGATATCAGAACGTATCAGTTAAAGACTAGGTTCCGGTCGTCGGAGCTGATCTCGCACCGAGGACTTTCCGTACAGGGTAGCGTTCGGGGGCAATTTTCCCTAAGAATTCCCACCCACAATCCAACCGACAGGTTGATACGCCTTGTATGACTTTCACTGCAAAAGGCGTGTCAAGAAGCAGTTCGCGCGACACACTGGAGGAAGATGAGGAGTTGGTACGCTGTGGATTTTCCATTCCACATTCAAGAATCAGACATCGCCTTACTTGGTTCGTGGTTCGTAAGGCTTTTGAGGTTGTACGGCAGAGTCCATATCTTGGTCCTTTCATGGTCCAATAATTGTTACCTAGGGTTCCAAAGCGCGGTCTTGGTAGCCATCCGTGCCGCGTCGTTTCAATCAGTTACCAAATAACAGTGTACTGTCACGGCAGAGGTCGCGAGTTCGAGTCTCGTCGTCCCCGCCATTTCTTTCTAAAACAACCGCCGAACGCTGCTTCTTCGCGAAAGAGTGCGGCGTCAGCGACGGCGCGCGGACTCCTTACCTCGCCATGCGCTCTTTGGCAGATGCAAGAACCGGAGAGCTGTATACCTTGCTAGAACTGAAACCACCAGTCGCCGCTATTTATGCTGGTTCTTCTACGGCCCAAATTGAGCGAAAACAAGAAATCGCCAATGATAGCGCGGATTCTTCTACGGCTGAAGCAGTTGGGCGGACGTATCTCACACTTCCCACAACCGGACTTCTCGGAGCCACAGACACTTGATTGCATAACAATGTCGGCTCCTCGACCCGAGTAGACTGTGGTTGCTTAACGACCATTGGCTCGGGAGAAAGGAGCCGAACATGTTGATTGGCGTAGATTACCACCCGAGCTTTCAGCAGATCGCATTTTTTGCAGAAGAGACTGGGGAGTGTGGTGAACGGCAGTTGAACCACAGTCATGGTGAAGCAGAACGATTCTATCGAGACCTGCAGCAGCGCGGAACCCGCGTGCGTGTCGGGATGGAGGCTACCGGATATTCCCGCTGGTTCGAGCGACTGCTGGCAGAACTTGGTTTCGAGCTGTGGATTGGCGATCCCGCCGAGATCAAGGCTAAGCGAGTAAAGAAGCAGAAGACCGACCGCAAGGACGCGCAACTTCTGCTCCGGTTGATGCGGGAAGACAACTTTCCGCGGATCTGGGTACCGAGTCCGGAGAACCGGGATCTGCGGCAACTGCTGTGGCATCGTCATCGGCTGGTGCAGATGCGCACACGGATTATGAATCAGCTTCAAGCGTTGGCGATGAATGAAGGCAGGCGTTGGAAGACGAAGTTGTGGAGCGAACAGGGGCGAGCCGAGTTAGAGAAGCTGGCGTTAGCTCCCTGGGCCAGCCGGCGACGGCAAGAGTTGTTGGACTTACTGGATCGATTGCATCCGACGATCGAGGAGCTAACGGTGGCAGTCGAACGGGAAGCCAGGAAGCGGCCCGAGGTCGTCCGCTTGATGACCCATCCTGGCGTGGGCCCGCTAACAGCACTCGCGTACGTGTTGATCATCGGAACCCCGGCGCGCTTCCACTGTGGCAAGCAGATCGGTACGTATGTGGGGATGATTCCGGGCGAGGATTCCAGTGCTGGCAAGCAACGGTTGGGACACATCAGCAAACAGGGAAATTCGTTGCTGCGATTCCTGCTGGTCGAGGCGGCCCAGGCAGCGGCACGAAGCAACCCGGAGTGGAGACGTCGCTACATGCACTTGGCGATGCGTCGGCACAGGAGCATTGCCAAGGTAGCGATGGGGCGCAAGCTGGCGGTTCGCTTGTACTGGATGTGGCGGAATGGATGTGCGTACTCGTCGTCGTTGGAGTTCGGTTCGTACGTGGGACAGCTCGGTACCGGACATGGTGTGCCGTAGAGCGCCGTCCACTTGATTGGGCATCCCGCTCCCTGCGAAGGGAGTCCGAAGAAGTAATCGTGGTCGAAGTTTTGATCGAAGAGATGTTTAGGTCGGACCGAAACCGACCGAGAGATTACGAAACGAGCCGTGGTCGTCGATGCACAGCCCGCCAACACAAACAAGAACACTCTGGGGAGTGAACGGCGAAGTGCGCTCAAAAAGAGTTTGACAGGGCCGACATTGTTAGAGATGTCCGGTTACCGCGTCAATCGTCCAAGTGGAAGGCGATCCTGCCAAAGTTCCCATAATCCCGTTTCTGGGTCGTCTTCATGATTGCTGGTGGGAAGTTATCTGGAAGAGTGTGCCGGACAGACATAAGTCTGGATTCCTCATGAATTCTTGGTTTCCAACAGATCCAGCAATTCATCTTCTCTCAGAAATTGCTTGAGTAATGTATCCGTGCCTATAAGGCTGAGGAGACCGATGTGCCGGTGGCGGCGAAAACCGGGGACATTTCTGCTTCCGCAAAGGAGAGGAAGGACTGGACGACGAGGGGATCGAACTGAGTTCCACTTGCTGCATTGAGACGCCGTACGGCTTCTTCGTATGGCAAGCCCTTGCGATAGGGGCGAGAAGAAACCATGGCGTCGAATGCATCGATGACGGAAACAATACGCGAAACCACGGGAATCTCCGTGTCCTTGAGACCCGCTGGGTAACCGGAACCATCGAAAGATTCATGATGATGGAGAATCTCAAGAGCCGCGCGTTCGAACCCCGGAAGCATGCGCAGCACGGCCCAGCCGTACTCCGGATGCTTCTTCATCAGTGCATATTCCTCCGGGTCGAGACGTCCTGGTTTCCGCAGAATCGAGTCCGGAATGCCCACCTTTCCGATGTCGTGCAGGAGCGCGGCGACTTCCAGATTTTGCAACTCAACTTCTTCGAGGCCGAGTTCTTGTCCGACGCGCATGGCCCATTCCGCTAGCCGGGTGCTGTGGACACCGGTGTTGAGATCCTTGAGGTCAAGGAGCTGGGTGAAAGCGCAAATCACTGAGCTGCGAAGCGCGGCACCTTGTTCCTCGAGTTGTTTGATGCGGAGAGAATCCAGCGCCCCCAATGATGGGGGACTCTCCAGGAGGGCTGGAATCTGGTTGTTGGACATTTCGGCTACCAGCAGAGCAAGAGGCAGGAGCCGGAACCGGACGTCGATCCGGAATTGTTCACCCATGCGGAGACTGTCTGATATACGTCAAGGCGCCCGTGATTGAGATCCGGCGTCAGCTTGATTGCGTGAGCCAGGGCACTGGCGGCCTGTGACTGATTGAGGGAGGTCTGCTTTGCGCTAAGCATCAGGGCCGCTGTTCCGGCCACCAGAGGCGAGCTAAACGATGTCCCAGAAGCGCTCGCGTAGGTTCCGCCCGGGTAAGTGCTGATGACGTATTCGCCCGGGGCGGCGATCCAAACATCCGCTGAGCCGTAGTTGGAGAAGGAGGACCTGCTGTCCCAATCGGTTGTTGAGGCTATGCCTACAACGTAGTTATTCAGCGCCGCGGGATAAACTTGCGCGCTAGTGTTTTCGTTTCCTGCCGCGGCCACGAGAACGACGCCAGCCTTATTGGCCTTGGAAACTGCCTGGTTCAAGGCCGGCGATGAAGAGGTGAGGTCAAAGCTCATGTTCACTACGTTCGCGTGATTCTGGACGGCGTAATAGAGAGCAGCGACAATGTTGGAAAGATAGCCAGTCCCACTTGAGGTGAAGGCTTTGAGAGGAAGGATCTTGGCCTTCGGAGCGACGAGGTGGACAAGTCCGGATGTCATGGTGCCGTGACCGAACGCGGCATAAGGTCCCCCATCCAGAACCGCGACGGATTGCTGATCAAGGACCGCCACGCTCTGCTGCTGCACAAAAGCGGGCTGCTCGCTCTCAGAGCTGCCAGTAGTCGCGCCTTCCAACTGCGGCACGTCCAGCCATTCGGAAGCGCCCGGCTGGTTCCTCGTAAAGTCATATCCCGGAAGAAGAACTGGGTAGAGGACGGGATGGTTCACGTCGACGCCGGTGTCGATCACCGCGACGATTCCCGACCCACTTATGCGAAATCCATTCTGCGCATCCGAGAGCCGGATAATTTGTGCAGCGGGCTGGGCTGCATAGCCGTGCCAGACAACGGTGCCAAAGTAGTTTACGGGCGAGGTATCGTATAGGCCAGAGGGGATGCTGCTGACATGCGGGAGAGGTATCGGCAAGAGCCGATCCGCCTCGATGCTGGTGATCCCCAGCAAGGATTCCGCAAACGTAATAACTCCGGTTATTAGGTTCCCGGTGGAAGTCACCAGAAATGTCTGTCCGATAGTGCCGTCCAAACTGCCGTGTACCTGGCAGCCAAGCAATGAACAAAGATTTAGGACGGACCCAAGGCCTCCGGTGGTCTGTACGATGTAACGGTTTTGTGCTGCGACCGGCTTCGCGCCTGCCGTCGCGAGAGCGATTAGGATTGCCAAGATGCATAAACTGCGTTTCATACGGTTGACCCCTTCTAACGGCTTTTGAAAAGAAATCGTTCCGCCAGAGACACAAATGTATGCACTCGAAGTCTCACTTAGCGCATCTTCCGGGCCAATGGTACGCATATACTGTCTGTGTCATGCCATTGGACTATGCGCTTTTGGTACTTTTGTACCATCCGGCAATCACCTGAATGCTGCTTCAAGCGAATTCCTAACATCCTCTGTCTCCGGGCATCCGGCGCAGGGCGTCCTGCAGAGAGATGACGATGGACTTTTCATCGGGGCCGGAGAAGGAAAGCTCCATATCGCCAGAGTTATTGATCTCCCCGTGAAACTCCCCAAATTGATTTGTCACCGTCTTGACGAGGTGACCTCGCCGATTCGAAAGTGTGACCAGCACATCGCGGCCTACAATCTCCGGATGGCGGGCGTCCATCAGCTGACCAGTCACGGCGAGGCGGTTGCCTTCCGGTTGCGCTTCTATCTGGACATCGATCTGGTAAGGCTCGGCTCGATAGAGCATTTGTCTAGTCTCCGTGCCGACAGAGCGCGCGCCAGCCAGGACCGGCTGCGAGAAGCTGTCGAATAGCACTTCGATTAAGCTGTTTGTTTCCTTCGGCTTGCCTCCAAGGCCTGCTATTGCAAACTGAGCTTTGGCTGCCCGTACGGCCTCGTCCGGCGGCTGGTGATTGGCTGCTGTTGTTGCCGTGTTTCGTACTCTTTGCCATAGATCCACTGCTTGTCCGCAACGTTTACAACCGCTCCCAAGGTGTTCCTGCATCCCTCTTTCCTTATCGCCAGGAACCACTCGGTTTACAAAATCAATCCATTCTTCAGTCGTAAAGTGTTTCATCTCCGTTCCCCCGTAATCCCCTCTCTTAGTCTCTCCGCTCCCCAGCGGATGGGAGCATTCAATGCCTCCCGGTGAATAAGGGGAATCAGGGTGGCGGAAAATATAGGCGGACCTCTAGCTAGTTAACCTGTTTATTTTCAAGGAGTTTGCCGACAAGGACAAAGGGAGCCCAGTAGTAGGGGTGAGGATTTGCTTCCCGAAGCTGTTTCATAGCTGATTGCAGTGAGCGAGCCATATCATTCGTTTCCTGGTAGCTCTTGTAAAACGCCTGCATGAGTTCTGAGGTGCTGCGGTCGTGGACGTCCCACAAGGAGAGAAGCAAAGAAGTCGCGCCAGCACAGAACAAGCCGCGCTGAAGCCCAAGAAGTTCGTCACCGGTAGAAACGAAATTCATTCCGGTAGCGCAGCCGCTTAGCGTCACCAATCGCGCGCTCAGGCGCATCTGGTAGAGGTCATAGAGATTCAGGTATCCATCGCCTAGCCGGATCCCCGAGAACATGGGGTTGTCCTGGCGATATTTTCCGTGCGTGGCTATATGTATGACTCCGCCGGACGCTCCTCGCTGCCGGAGTACGTCTGCGGTGGCCTGCTCGCCGAGGAAAAGTTCGGGGTGCGGTAGGAGTGCCGCCACTGATTGCACCTCTGCCAAAATCTGTGGGGCACGTTCATCGGGGATTCCCAAGACCAGTGAGTTTGGGGCATCACAGGTTGCCTTGTTTTGACAAAGCGCAAACACAGTAGCGCTTGGCGCATAGGAGATAGTGTGTACATCGCAAAGATACTGGCCATCATTTCGAAGCGCATGAAAAGGGAGATAGTGCAGCGCGCCGTGGGGAACGAAGACCAGGTGCTTTGCCCTGAGGGAAGGGTTCAAGGGCGAGATGAGCTCGGAATAGAGCGCCTCTAAATGACCTAGCGTGGCTCGAAACAAAGGCTGCTCGAAACGCTGCACGTAAGTTGTTCCCATGCGAAATTTGGAAAGCTGAAACCTGAGCAAATGCAGCAGATGGACAACGCGAGAAAGGACGCTGACCGGAGTGATTTCGATACTGTCCCGCGTCACGACCGCTGCCACCACCCGGTCGCCGGCCGAATAGTATTCGATTAACGCGGTGTCCGCGGGAAGAGCCGCCTGCAGTTTTTCCAAAGAAAAATCCGCAGGAGCCTCCAGCGTGGCGTTTTGGTGTTCATGCGCTGGAAGTTCGCGCAGGGTTCGCAACAATTCGCTTTCCCGCGATAGTGCCTTTTCCTGAAGACCTTCAAGCCTTTTATAAGAGCTCTCCTCCGGACGAAGCTGCTCCAACTCGATGCGGTGGTAGTACCAGTTCAGTTCTTCTCGCAGGTCCCGAATGCGCCGAACTAGCTCGCTCTGGCCCTCTTCGCCCAGAGGGAGGCTCTGGCCGCTCTGAAATATGAGTTCCGTCATGCTTCGGGATTTCGCGGCTTCGATGCATGCGAACGCTTCGGTGGCGGATGCCTTATCCTGTTTCCCACTCAAGTGGAGATCCACAAGCGCCTCGTAAACCTGCAGGCGATTCTTCACGAAAGAGATCTTCAGTTCTTCGGAATGCAACCGGCTGCGGAGTGCTTCGAGAGACTTGCGCGCCGCCTGATAGGCCACGAGGGCGGCGGGGCGGTCGCCCCGGCTCTGCGCAAGCTGGCCGCGCAGAAAATGAGCCTGATAAGCAAGCACAAGGGTCTGCGCGCGCTCGATCTTTGCCCCCGCCGCATTCGTTTCCGTCTCGGCCAGCGCCGATTCTCCGACTTGGAAAGCGATGCGAGCGAGCAGAAGATGCGCGAGGGCCGCCTTGCCGTGGAGCATCGTCTGATCGAAAAACTCGGCAGCCCCCGCACAGAGTCTTCGAGCCTCGAAGTAGCGTCCTTCGTGGAAGAGAAGGAGTCCCTGATACAAGTCAAGGAGCCACGGCCAAACGAGATTTTTTTCTCGCGCGAACATCTCGCGGGCCTTCGTGAAACGCTGCAAGGCCTCCACCGTTTTTCCCTGTTGTCCATAGGCGATAGCTTCGTTCGTGAGTGTTTTCGCCGCCTCATACCCCATGCCAAGTTTTTCGAAACCGAGAAAACCTTGCCGGGCCATTTCGCGGGCCTCTTCGCTTAGGTTCAGCTCGAGGTAAATATCGGAAAGATCGAGGTTACAGAGCGCGTAGCGGTACGCATCGCCCGTGGCCTCGCAAGCACGCCGCGCGGCATAGAGCATTTCGATGGCCCGGCTATATTCGCCCCGGAAATAATGGAGGTAAGCGATGTTGTAGTCGGCCTGCGCAACCAGAAGTGGCATCCCGTTTTGCTTGCAAAGTTCGCGAGCCTTCTGGTAGCAATCCAGTGCCCTGGCGAAATCGTTCAGATTGATCAGGCACATCGCCATGTTGCTCATGATAGCGGCCATCCCTTCCACGTCCCGATGCGCCATCAGGCCGCGATGGGCCCTCTCGTAACATTCGATTGCTTCCTCAAAGCGATCTTGCCGGTGAAAGATGTTGCCGACATTGATGTCCAGCCGGGCAATTCGCCATGGGTCGTTCAATCGCGTGAAAATTTCTCTTGCGCGCTCCGCTAATGCCAAAGCCCGATCGTATTCGCCCAGGAGAATGAGCGGTTGGATGGAGCTACTCAGTGTGCGCGCTACCTCTTGCGATTTACCGAGTGATTCAAATAACTTGAGAGCTTGTTCGTGGTGCTCGACGGCCGCGCGATTATCTCCGCACGCGTAAAGCGCGTTCGCCTTTGCCCGCATTCCAAGCGCCAAATCCCCCTTTCGGCGGAGTCTGCGCGCAATCAAGAGAGTTGCGTCGGCAAGATGCAGAGCTTTCCGTGTGTCCACCCGGATTTGTTCGAGAACTAATTCGGCGAGTCGCGTAACAACTTCCGTGCGGATGAGGCCGGGGTGACGTGATAGAAACCTTTTGCGCTCTGGCTCATTTTTGAGCAGCGCCAATTTGGAGAGGAGTTGTTCCCGAACGCGCTTCTTGGCTGCCGCGGGCATTACCGGAATCCCAAGTCGTCCAGATGCCGTCGTAGCCGCTCGATACACTTCTGCCGTGTAAACCCGATCGAACCAACGGCAAGACCCAGTTCCCCTGCGACTTCGGCGTAAGGACGTGGCGGTATCTCAAAGAAGAGAAGCTCGACAAGGCGGCGGCACTGCGGGCTGAGGGCTGCCATGGCCTCGCGAAGCATCTGCTCTTCCTGGGTTTGTTGAACCAGACTTTCCGCGATGGCGGGCGTTTCCGGCTCAGGCAGCTCCGGCTCAGCGTCGCGGCTGACGAAGCGCTGTTGTTGCCGCTTCAAGCGAAAACACTGGTGATGAGTGACCTGGATCAGCCATTTTGGAAGCGCTCGAGGGTCCCGCAACTCCGGCAGGCGCAAGAGCAGTTCTGCACAGGTCGCCTGAAATACATCAGCTGCCTCGTGTTGCGGCAGTCCGTATTTGACGGGGATCGAATAAATAAGTGCCTTGTACTTCTCAATCAGCAAAGACCAAGCTTCTTCGTTTCCAGACACGCACTCCGCGACCAGCCGGGTGTCATTCCAGGCTCCGCGTACGTTCTTTTTCGCTTTGATGCTCACGGGAGTCATCGGGGGTTATTCTCGGACCCATTTCGGAAAAAGAGTTGTTCGACGTTCCATAGGACATAAGGCTCGAGAACGGTTGGATGGAAATTGCCAATCAAGTTCTTTGCGCCAACTAGAATGTCGGGGCTCGCCAAAAAGATCATCGGCTCTTCCTCGGCGAGAATCTCCTGGACACGGTCGTAAAGCTTCTTACGTTGTTCGTAACTGGACGCCGCAAGCTGCTGCTCCATTAGGCTGTCGATTTCGGCCTCCCATGGTGTAGCGGGGTGCGCCTGCGAAGGATTCCAGAGATGCGTGCCTCCGCTCGACAGCCAGACATTCGTGTCAGCCGTGGGGTCCGCATCGAAGCTCACAAGTCCCAGCAAGCATGAGTCATACTCTTTCGTTTGCAATACACGGTCGAGCAAGGACCGGAATTCCATCGGTACCACCTGGACATTCATTCCGAGTTGTTTCAAATCATCCTGAATCAGGGTCGCCATCTTCGCACGGTCTGCATTCGAGGAACTCGTTATAAGGGAAAAGTTAACCGCATTTCCATCAAGATCAATGAGCGCCGAATCGCCTCCGGGTCTTTTGGACCAGGAGAACCCTGCTTCTTTCAGTAACGAGCGCGCCCTATCCAGTGAGCGAGCAGGATGCGGGATCGAGGTGTTTATCCATCGGCGGTTTCCCGGTGTCACCGGTCCCCAAAGGGGCGCCCCACGCCCTTGATACACGAGTCGCACGATTGCTTCCCGATCCACAGCGGCGGAAACTGCTCGGCGAAACTTCACATTGCGGAACCATTTTTGCTTGCGGAGCATCTCCGAAGACATTTTTTCGGTGGGGTCGTTCAAATTGAAGAAAAGAAAGTTGTATTCGAGTCCCGGCCCGGCATCCACCACCGTATAGCCCCGCTGCTGACGCGATAACACGGCATAGTTCTCTGCGCTCAGCCGGCTGATGACATCCGTCTCGCCGGATTGAAACCGCAGGACCTGTGCGTCGGCGCTTGGTACAAACAGAAAAACGATCTCGTCCAGATAGGGCAGGCGATTCCCTAGTGGATCCATTTTCCAATAATAGGGATTGCGCTCCAAGATCAGCCGCTGCCCCGCGACGTATTCCTTCAATCGAAATGGACCGAGTCCCGCCCAACCGCTTGCGGCCGTTGCCAGCGCACCCGCCTGGTCGAACTTTCCTTCCTGATAGACCTTTTCGAGGAGATGCCGCGGCAGGATATAGAATCCGTCAAAGAGCCTTTCACCTGCTCCATAGGGCTTGGCAAGCTGAAAGACCAGTGTGTACGAGTCAAGTTTTCGAACCGAGATGGGCTTGCCGCCAACAATCAGGAAATCGCGCTGTGTGGCGTGGACCTTCTCGTCGAGATAAACGCGGAAAGTGAAGAGAACGTCATCGGCATCCACTGGATGCCCATCGGAAAATTTGGTGCCGGTTCGCAGCGTAAGCGTGTATTGGAGCCCGTCGGCCGACACTTTCCAGGACTTTGCCAGGGCCGGCTCCGTCAGTTGGGTGGCACGATTGATGTGCACCAACTCGGCTTGCATGGCTCCAATCACTTCTCGTGATGGTGCGTCGGTGGAGGTCACGGGATTCAGAGTCTTGGGCTCTGCCCGCAACGATACTACCAGTCGTCCGCCCGGCCGTCCGATTTCCCCTGGGAGTAAGAGCAATTCTTCGCTTGTGCTTTCCTGTCGGGGAGAGGCGGCGGCCGGGTGACCGAAAAATGTCACCAGAGGCAATGCAAGAGGCAGGACCAGGCTTAAGAGCATGCGGCAGTAAAGAAATTTCCCTCTTTTGTTTCTCACGGCAAACTCCCGAGATCACTCCTTTCTATCTTGTACGCTTCTCCTCGCTCCTGCAACGCACTCGCTAAACCAAGGTAGCCGAGAAAGAACGACACCGTTATTAGGGCAGGTAAGTACATCCACCAATAAGAGGCCAAAACACTATATTGTTGCAGGTTTGAGAGAAGGTTTCCCAGGCTTGGCACCGGCTCGGGGACGCCAAGACCAAGAAACGAGAGTGTCATTTCTGCCAAGACATATTGCGGCACCAAAATCGCAGCTTGCGTGAGCAGCACGCTCGATGTTTGCGGAAGGATGTGCCGCCGGAGCAAGTATCCGTCCGTTGCCCCGAACCCCCGGGCGGCGCGAACGAAGTCGCGCTCCTTTGCGCTCAGCACTACCCCGCGAACCAACCTTGCTGGACGCCCCCAGCCCACCGTTCCAATGACGCCGACAATCAGAAAAAATGCCGCCAGCGGGTTCACCGCGAGTGGTAGGAAGGCGCGAAGCGCAAAGAGTAGGTATAACCAGGGTAGCGCCAGAAAGAGTTCCGTGATGCGCATGAGCACGTCATCTCTCCAACCCCCGTAGTAGCCAGCCACTCCACCAATGCACAACCCTACGAACAATGTGAGCCCCGCGCCCATAAGGCCGGCAAGCAGCGACACCTGCGCCCCGTAGAGAAGCCGCGAAAACTGGTCACGGCCATAGCCGTCGGTACCCAGCAGGTAGCCCCGAATGTTTTCGATTCCGAAAAGATGCAATCGGAAAGGCAAAAATCCAAACAAGCGATAACGGTCGCCGCTGACGAAAAACCGCAGTCGTTCCTTCCGAGCTAAGTATTCCTCATACTGGTCGAACGTGCCCTCTCGCAATCTCAGTGGATACACAAAGGGTCGCGCGTGGAAATGTCCCTGCGCATCCATCAGATGAACTCGCATTGGAGGCAAATATGGACTCTTGCGGTCCTGCGAGGTTGGGTCGTAGGGGGCGAAGAAACCCGCGCATGCAACAACCCCATGCAGCACGCCCATAACGGCGAGCCATTTCGCGAGACTTGGTCGCAGTTTCATTTTCCGCCGCTCTCTGTTCGAATCCGCGGGTCCGCCCAATAGAGCAATGTGTCCGCTAGGAAATTCCCGCCCACCAGAAAGAGCGTCGAAAAAAGAACTCCCGCAATGACCACGTATAGATCGCGAGCCAGGATGGCCTCGACCAACAACGGTCCGATCCCCGGCCAGCTCATTACGACTTCGATCACGAGCGATCCGCTCAGCAGCGCGCCTATGCTGAATCCAAAGAGAGAAATGAGAGGATTTGCCGCGGCAGGAAGCGCGTACCGATACAACAATCTGCGTTTTGGGACACCGTGGCCCTCCGCGGCGAGTAGAAAAGGAGCGTCGAGCACATCGGCCATGGCTGCACGCACGTGCCGAACGAGGAGTGGCAAAGCCGAAAGCACCAGCGCTGCGACGGGCAACGTCATATGCAGCAGTAGATCGCGAAATTTGTGAATCGGTGAAAATGTTTCGAAATCGACGGAGGTCATGCCTCCTGTCGGAAACCAGCCGGTCATTACGGCAAGCATCAGCAGGCCTAACGCAAGCCCGAGATCGGGAATTGCCATAAGGGCCGCGGTTCCCCACGACAGCATACGGTCCGGCAAGTGCCCCAGGCGGTCCGCGCTCCATACTCCGAGAGGCAATGCGATTCCCCACGCAAGCACCGTAGCCGTAACCGTCAGTAACAATGTGTTCCGGGCGCGTACCAGCAGAAGTGGCGCCACGGGGCTGTTGTACGCGAACGAAAAACCCATTTCGCCATGCAGGACGGAGTTGACCCACGCCGCATAACGAAGGGGCAATGGCCGGCCGACCTGGTATTGGGCACGCAGTGCCGCCACTGTTCCCGGGGCAATCTGAGGGTCCAGACGCATTTCGTCGAAGTAATTTCCAGGGGCCAAGGTGGTGAAGAGAAAGGCCAGAATGGATGCGCCGACCAGCAAAAAGAAAGCGTGTCGTAATCGGCGCAAGAGATAACGCATCATTGGTCCAGCCCCGGCCGTGTCCCGTGAGGAAGTCTGGGCACGGCGGCGAGCAGTTGGCGTGTCGTTTCATGCTGCGGAAGATTTAAGATTTTTTCCGTCGGGCCCTGCTCTGCGATCTGACCGCGATTCATGACGACGATCTCGTCAGCCAGGTGGGCTGCCATTGCGAGATCGTGCGTAATGAACAGATATGTCATTCCCAAAGAGCTTTGCAGCTCCATCAATAGATTAGCGATCTGGGCCTGCACCGAACAATCCAGAGCCGAAAGCGCCTCATCCAGAATCAGCACTTCCGGCTCGAGCGCCAGCGCCCGCGCGATAGCCAGCCTCTGGCGTTGCCCCCCGCTCAGCTCACTGGGCGACCTTTCTTCCAACTCGCAGGAAAGACCGACTCTTTCGAGAAGCATATGGGACCGCCGCGTTATTTCGTCGCGGTTCGTCCTTCCCTGCAGAATCATTGGCTCGTTGAGTATTTCCGACACGTTCCATCTCGGGTTCAAGGAGTTCGCGGGATCCTGAAAAATGAGCTGGATTTTTGGCCGCACTTGGCGCAGATCCCTCTCGGCAAGTTTGACGATGTCTTTGCCTCCAAACCAGATGCTTCCGCAGGTGGGACGTTCCAGACAGGCAAGACAAAACGCCAAGGTGCTTTTCCCGGAACCCGATTCGCCGACGATCGCCAGGGTGGTCCCTTGAACAATCGCAAACGACACCCCATCGAGGGCCACCAAATCTTCGCGCGAACTATCGGGCTTCTTCCTTGGGTAGCGCTTCACGAGATTTTCGGCTCTCAACAATGGCTGCATATTCAAATCGTTTACGGTTGATTCGACTGGCCTTCAAACAGGAAGCAAGAAACCGCATGATCCTCACCCAATTCCATGAGTTGCGGCTCGTGTTTTCGGCACTTTTGCATTCTTTCCGGGCATCTGGGTTCGAATGGGCAACCTTCCGGCGGCAATGACAAAGACAAGGAATCGCCAGGAATCGCGGCCAGTTTTTTCTTACGATTGCTTACGTTCCCCTCGAAAATTGCCGGAATTGACCCGAAGAGAGCCTTTGTGTAGGGATGCCGGGGCGAGGCAATCACCGTGGCCGCCGGACCCAATTCGACGATGCTGCCACCGTAAAGAACGAGAACGCGGTCGGCAAGTCTAGCGAGCAAGGCTGGATTGTGGGTGATGAGAATTATCGCGAGGCCACGTTTTTCTCGGAGCGTTCGAAGCACTTCGATGATTTCCATCTGTGTCGTGGGATCGAGTGACGCTGTCGGTTCATCCGCTATGACCAGCGACGGACCGCAAGCAATCGCTTGCGCGATCAGAACGCGTTGCCTTTGTCCTCCGCTTAATTCGTGCGGATACGATTCGGAAATCCTTTCGACCTCTTCAGGAAATACCGTTGAGAGAACTTGCCGCGTCCTTTCGCGCATCGCGTTCTTCCCCCACGGCTCGTGCGCGGCCAAAACCTGGCGAACTTGCTCGCCTGCGCGCATCGTTGGATGAAGCGCGACGGATGGTTCCTGGAAAATCAGCGAAATGCGTTTGCCGCGGATTCCCTGTAGCTCTTTCGGACTCGCCTGCAGTATATCCTTGCCTTCGAAGCGGATGGCGCCTTTCGCGATCTTCCCATTCCAAGGGAGAAGCCTGAGAAGCGACGCTGCAAGCGTGGTCTTGCCGGAGCCGGATTCGCCCAGGACACCCAGTATCTCGCCGGGCCTGAGGTCAAAACTCACACCCCTGAGTACCTCCGTTGAGGCGCCTGCGCGAGATTTATAGGACACGTGAAGGTCTCTGACTTCAAGAATGGAGGTCATGCGCCTAGCCAGTATGGCCTTGCTCACCTCTAATTCATGTTGCGGCAGGATTCCGACACGGACAAGGCAAACGTTTTGGTACACGCATCAAAGGTAATTCCCCTGGCGAATCAGGATGCGAGTGCCAAATTCGAGCTCGGGATTCACGCGTTTGGACCATACATTGGCAGTCCAAGTGCCCGGCAGCGCCAGCTGGGTCGCGCGCCAACTCAGGTCTTTACCTAAGGCCTATTACGGGGATTTACGCACGACTTGTTTGCCCATGTATGTCGCGGCGATTCGCTCGGCGAGTTTGTCGGCGGTCTGGTAGTAATATTCCGAGATTTGACGATGACCTTCCTCATTTTCGATCACATGTTGGGTCACCCCGGTTGGCACCCAGATGTTGATGTTGAGCCGCAGCGTCACCTTGATCTGTTTGATGGTGACGGTCGCGTGTGTGGTATCCGTTTGTCGAGACTCCCCGCGGACACTGGCGTTGGACAGGAAATCGGAATCGCACACTGCGATTTCCCCCGCGGCCAGGGGTGGCATGTCGGTCGGCGGTGTGGCCGGGTCAAACGTGCGGTTCGCGAAAGCAACCGGCAGCTTGTTGATTGCCGGCACGAGAGCTTCCCTAAGCTGCCGTCGTGATGAGAATTCCCGCCACGTGAGCCAACGGAAGACAAGCACTGCCAGCAACAAGCAAAGCACAATTAAGCCGCGCGAGGGCATTACCGCCTCCGCATTCCATTTTCCGAATAGGGCGGCACTCGAACCATGAGTTGTGGGTGACGAATGACGCGAAAGGTACTCACAGCGAGCTGCCGAAACAACTCCCGATAAACGCGGTGGTCTCAATGGGTCGACGCAACACTAGCTCGAACCCACCTTACATTGAAAACAAAAGCTAAAATCGATCGCTAGGTTAGATGGTGTTGCATCGACCGGTTGAGCTGGCAGCGCTAACCGGACAAATCCCCCTGACTCCCCGGACCTCCCGTTGTAGGAAGTTGGAAGCTCCATTTGGAGCTTCAGGCACCGTCCTCCCGTAGATCAGTACGCGCGTACCAAAGCACATCTTTTGATGCGGGCTATGCCGGGCCAAACAACCCTCCTTTTTTCTATGAGTCGCAGGGACGGGATGCTGCGTCCTTTGATACACATGCCGGGCCCTCAGGATTGACCAGCCTCGTGGTCTGCCCAAAAACCTTGATTCGATGTGGCGTGCAAGTGTCTGACTTGACGAAGTGGGAATCTCGAGAACTCACCAGCCAGAAATAGATGTTTTTGGGACCTCAATTTGCCAAGTTCGCACTAAGCCATGATTGAAACTGGCGGTCCGATTAGTTGGAGTTCGTGACCATGAGGTAGCCAAAACGGTTGCTGAGCGAGGGTCCAGAGCGAGCACCCAAATTGTTTCCCCGGCTCATCCTAAAAATCGAAAGAAGGTCAAAGCCGTACTCGATCCTGTTACCTCGCAAAGCCTTCGCGTTCCTGGGAAGCCCCGCCGCAGCGTTGCTGACCCCGCTGCCAACCAAGCCGTTGAACCCAGTCCTGAAGAAGCTGTGCGGCGCCGTTCCCGTCGTGAACTTAAGTTCTGGTTTGAAGCCCGCATTCGCGTTCAGGTTCAGCGCGTCTCGGCCAAAGTGATCGGAGACTGATCTTCGCGAAGGGATAGCAAGAAAACTGGACTCCGCACCGAAACTGGCTTCGAGCTTCGTAAAATTGTGGATGGGGGGGATTGAGGTCCTGAATGCGCCCACTTCGCGAACTCGAATCGCACCAAGCCGGGAACTGTTCAAAACATCCTGCACGACGTTCCGGCTCAACATCAATGGGTAAGTACGCGCGGCAACGCGAATTCTTGAGGAGTCAGCAAAGTTAGCGGTCCGCATGAAGTTACTGTTGAAGTTGCCTCGCGTGGCTTGAGATCCGAAGCCCGAGTTCGTTCGCAGAGCCGGAAGCACAGCATTGTAAGTGGAGGAAGCAGCAAGATTGGGCTGGGCAAGAACAGCAGCGCCGCTGGCCACGGTGACATCGCAGTCTGTGGTGTCGCAGGCAACCACGAAGTGCTCGCCCGCATTGATGGCCGTCCCGTTGACGGTCGAGAAAGTGCCCGAAACGGAGCTCGCATTCAGAATCTCGAAGGTCGTCCCGATGGCCGGGACAAAACCATTGATCAAGCTTAGGTTAAGGGTTCCGTTCAGAGTGGCAGCACCAGTTACGTTCAGCTGGTCGTATTTTGTGCCGGCCGTCGTGCCACCGATCGAGATATCCAAAACGCCGCTCGAATTTTGCGTATAAGTTTTCGAAACGGCAAGTGCTCCGGTCGAGGTGGATGAGTCACCCGGAGTAACGGTGCCGCTGGAGAGGAGGATCCCCGCGATGGATCCTTTGCCGAACAGGCTGCCGCCCGACAAGTTAACCGATCCGGAAGCGGTCAAAGTCCCGTCGTCCGTTGTCTTGCCTCCCGTCTGCGTGAAACTGCCAGGCCCGCCTAGAGTGAGAGCGCTCCCTGCTCCTATTGTGAAGATACCTGCATTCGTGAAGTTGCCTGCCGTCGTTAATTTGCGGCCGCCTTGAAGGCTGAAGCTTCCCGTAGCGGCGTTGGCGGCGAAATTCGCCAGGCCATTGGCGTTGAGCTGATCGACGACTTGGGAGGTGGCTCCTGTCAGCGTGATATTCGCGGCGTTGGTCACGATATTCGCGCCGCTGAACTGCAATGTTCCGGTGAGATTGTAGATGCCGCCCGTCAGCGTTGTGCCGGAGAAGTTGCTCAGCGAACCGCCGGTGGAAAATTTGCTGGCGCTGCCCACTGTCAAGGTACCGTTGTTGGTGAAGCTTGCCGACCCGATCGTGGCGACTTCACTGTCGCCTCCCGTCGTCGTGAGGCTCTTATTGTTTATAAAATTCCCCCCAGCGGTGAATTCGCTTCCACTTCCGGTGGTCGTCAGAGTGCCATTGTTGGTGAAAGCCCCTGCGGTGTTCAAGATGCGGCCCCCCGCGACGGTAAAACTACCCGCGGACGCATTGGTGGCGAAGTTCGCCAAGCCATTAGCGCTGAGCTGGTCGATGATTTTGGAAGAGGCTCCTGTCAATGTGATATTCGCGGCGTTGGTCACGATATTCGCGCCAGTGAACTGTAACGTTCCGGTGAGATTGTAGATGCCGCCCGTCAGCGTTGTGCCGGAGAAGTTGCTCAGCGAACCGCCGGTGGAAAATTTGCTGGCGCTGCCCACTGTCAAGGTACCGTTGTTGGTGAA
>Ga0210384_10003509_pt1 | contig 18107 bp, 15 predicted proteins | sample IncBWH2MmetaG_FD_160574 | JGI IMG/M metagenome (GOLD analysis project Ga0210384, IMG submission 160574) | Forest soil microbial communities from Barre Woods Harvard Forest LTER site, Petersham, Massachusetts, United States - Inc-BW-H-2-M | ecosystem: Environmental > Terrestrial > Soil >...
ATGCAGTGGCGATGATAGCGACGCAGGGGCCGCAAAGCTTTCTGAGCGAGATCCACTTGCGGCCGGTCCGGAAGCCCTGACCCGGAGCATATTTTCCTCTTGACAATAGTTGTTATAACGAATATAGTCTCGCTGTGAGCTCCCGATCCAGGAATGTGCGCGCTCTCTCGGCCCCCCAACACGCGGTATTCATCGCCATCTTGAAAACCGCCGACGCCCTCGCCCAGGAAGCCGAGCAGCTTCTTAAATCGCGCGGCCTTACCGGCACCCAGTTCAATGTACTCCGCATCCTGCGCGGCGCCGGACCCGGGGGCCTTCCTTGCAGCGCCATCGGCGACCGCATGATTTCCCACGACCCCGACATGACCCGGCTGCTCGACCGCATGGAGAAGAGGGGGCTCATTTCCCGGGAGCGTCAAACCAACGACCGGCGTGTCGTCAAGGCGCGCATTACACGAGAGGGACTCGAAATATTGAAGCCTCTCGATCAGCCGGTTCGTGATTTGCACCGGCGGCAATTTCGGCACATGCGTGCCGCCCGGCTAAGGCTACTTGCAGAGATTCTAGAGCAGGTCCGCTCGCGCGAACTGGGCTAATGGCATCCTTCCGATCCGTTTTTATGGAGAATTTTGCAAGATAATTCAAAACGAAAAAAGGAGAATCAACTTGACTCACAATTCTTTACGTTTGGCGATCCTTGCAGGACTCATGGCGGCCTTATCACTGCCCGCCGCTGCGGCCACTTCTGATTGGAAGATTGACCCCGCGCACTCTTCCGCGCAATTTGCCGTTCGTCACCTCGGTATCTCCACCGTCCGGGGCGCTTTTACAAAAGTGACCGGAACAGTGCGCTCTGACGATCAGGACGTCACCAAATCCAGCGTGGAGGTGACCATCGACACCGACTCCGTGGATACGCGTGTCCCCGACCGCGACAAGGACTTGCGCAGCGAGCGTTTCTTTGACGTGGCGAAGTATCCCACCATCACGTTTAAGTCGAAAAAAGTTGAACAGGCAGGTGCCGGCAAACTCAAGGTGACGGGAGATCTCACCATTCACGGCACCACCAGGGAAGTAATCCTTGATGTCGATGGACCAACGCCGGCTATCAAAGATCCGTGGGGTAACCAGCGCGCGGCGGCAAACGCTACCACTAAAATCAATCGACAGGAATTTGGTATGAAGTTCAACGACAAGATGCCCACAGGAGACTTGCTCGTCGGCGATGACATTACCATTACGATTGACGTGGAAATGATCCGGCCCGGCGCGGTGAAATAATTCCTAATCTGGGAAGCCTGGGCGGTACCACGTATCGCCCGGGCGCCTTCGTTCATCCAATAGTACACGGAGGCTATGAAGGAAATAATATGGAAAAACCGGCAATTACCGATCACCCGGTTCAAGACCACATCCGCCAACGTTGGAGCCCCCGGGCCTTCTCGGAGAAACCTGTCTCTCCCGAGGTTCTGCGCAGCCTCTTCGAGGCCGCGCGCTGGGCCGCGTCCAGCTATAACGATCAGCCCTGGACCTACCTCGTCGCCGCGAAGGACGACCAGGAAAACTTTTCGAAAATGCTCAGCGTCCTTATGGACATGAACGCTGCGTGGGCAAAGCAAGCCCCCGTACTCGCGCTATCCGTTGCGCGCCGGCACTTCAAACACAATGGAGTGCTAAACCCTGTAGCGCTTCATGACGTCGGGGCCGCTAACGCCCTATTGACGATGGAAGCGACAGCACGGGGTCTCGCCGTTCACCAGATGGCGGGCTTCCATCGTGACAAAGCACGGGAAGCCTTTGGCATTCCTGAAGGCTGGGACCCGGTCTCCGCCATTGCCCTTGGCTATCCTGGCGATCCTGAGTCTCTTCCCGAACAATTACAAAAGGCAGAACTCGCTCCGCGGACTCGCAAACCACTAAGCGAATTTGTCATGAGCGGGCGGTGGGGTCATACTGCTCCCTTTATTGCGAAATAATCCTCCTGCGAGGAGCAGGCCCGACTCATGCACACAATCTACGAGTTCCTTCTCCATCATGGTTACGTAGTCTTGCTGGTGTGGGTATTCGCCGAGCAAATCGGTTTGCCTGTCCCTACAATCCCGCTGCTGCTCGCCGCAGGGGCCATTGCCGGAACCGGCCAAATGAATTTTTTCACTTCTCTTCTCTTTTGTCTCGCTGCAACATTGACCGCGGACAGCATCTGGTATCAGCTTGGCCGCCGCAGGGGCATAAGGATTTTGCAGCTTCTCTGCAAGATTTCACTCGAGCCGGATTCCTGCGTTCGCCGCACCGAAGGCGTCTTCGCCAAACAGGGCGCTCGCTCGCTGCTCCTCGCTAAGTTCATACCCGGGCTTGGAACAGTTGCTCCCCCGCTTGCCGGCATCTTCCACATGCGCGCATGGCGGTTTCTTCTTTTCGATGGGCTTGGGGCGCTCCTCTGGGCAGGCGGCTACCTGGGCTTGGGTTTCGCGTTCAGCGGAGAGCTCGAGCGAGTTGCCGCGCGCGCCTCCGCTTTTGGAGGCCAGCTCGGAATTCTGATTATTGGCTCTCTCGTCGGCTACATCGCTTACAAGTATGCCGCGCGCCAGCGGTTCCTTCGGGAGCTTCGCATCGCTCGCGTGACTGCCGAGGAACTCAAGCAGAAACTCGATGCCGGCGAAGAAATCGTCATTGTCGATCTCCGCCACTCTGTGGATTTCGAAGCCGATCCTCAGACCATTCCCGGCGCCTTCCACATGGACGCGAAGGAATTGGAAGAGAAAAACGACCGCTTGCCGCGCGATCGAGAAGTGATTCTCTACTGTACTTGACCAAACGAAGCCACCAGCGCCCGTGTGGCGCTGCTCCTCAGAAGAAATGGCATCAAGCGCATACGTCCTCTCGAGGGAGGCCTGAACGCCTGGCGTGAGCGCGGCTATCCGCTCGTCACTGCCGCGCTTTCCTGAGTTTCTTCACAAAAACACAAAAGCGCCGGAGGCGCGCCACAAGTTAGCCCAGCCCGTGAGGGCTGGGTCACCAAATGGGCAGTGCCCAGCGCCGTAGGTGCGCCACGCTTGGGAGCGTGCCACCTCAAATTTCAATCCGTCCGCCAGGAATTCAACCGAGCCAATTTAGACTAAGCGCATCAGCGTGTATTGCTTCTACAACCCCCTACAGCCGCGGCAGTACAATCCCAGCCTGCGCCTGATACTTCCCCTTCTTGTCTTTGTAACTCACTTCGCAGTCTTCATCCGACATGAAGAACACCACCTGGCAGAGCCCCTCGTTCGCGTAAATTTTTGCCGGCAGCGGGGTCGTGTTGCTGATCTCCAATGTCACGAAACCTTCCCACTCCGGTTCGAATGGCGTCACGTTCACGATAATTCCGCATCTCGCGTAGGTCGATTTCCCCACGCAAATCGTCAGCACATTGCGCGGAATCCGGAAATACTCGACCGACCTGGCCAGCGCGAACGAATTCGGCGGGATGATGCAGACGTCACCCTTGTAGTCCACCAGCGACCGCGGATCGAAATGCTTCGGATCGACAATCGTGGAATTGACGTTCGTGAAAATCCGGAACTCGTCGGCCACGCGAATGTCGTAGCCGTATGAGGACACTCCGTAGCTGATCACGCCTTCGCGCACCTGACGGTCGGTGAATGGCTCGATCATTTTGTGCTCCAGCGACATGCGCCGGATCCAGCGGTCAGGCTTAACGGACATCCATCCCTCCCCACTCCATAACTAAAAACTTTCTTGCGCGGTCTACTTTCCGATGCGCGCATCCATTGCTTGCCTCGCCACAAAAGACAAGCAGTGTAGTTTACCCCCCAAGTCTTGACAACCCGCCACGCACCCTCTAGCATCTGCCCACGGAACCCCGGGAGGCACGCGTGATCAAGCTGGACATCGTCAATGCCGTCGTCACCGCGACAAGTATCAGCCGCACCAAAGCCGAGCAAGCCGTCGAGACCGTTTTTGAATCTCTGAAAAATGCTCTCGGCCGCGGCCAGCGCATCGAGCTGCGCCGCTTCGGAGTCTTCAGCGTCAAACCCCGTAAGACGGGCATCGGACGCAATCCCCGCACTGGCCAGGAAGTCAACATTCCTCCAGGCAAAGCCGTCCGCTTCAAGCCCGGCAAGGAACTCCAGGGGATTGACGCTCCCAAGCCGGCAAAGTAAATTCCCGAATCGCGAAGTTGTTCTGCAAGACTGTTCGGCGATGGCTTAGTTTGCGAAAATCCGACGCAAATAAAGGGCGTTGACACCCTGACCACCGAACAAATCGAACCTAAGGATTACTTCCGGATTGCCGACTACCCATTCCTCGTGTGTCTGAGTACAATTCGGGCTACATCACGGAAGATCGAGTTTCGGGAGCCTAATGTCCATACCAATCGACCGCAGAGACTTCTTGAGGCTCGGTTTCCTCGCGGCAGCCTCGGCACAATTGGCCCCACTGCGGAGCTGGAGCTTTACTCCGCAAGCATTCTCGCGCACCGCTTCTCCGAAGAAGGTTTTGATAGTTGGGGCTGGGCTCGCGGGGCTGGTCGCCGGATACGAACTGACGGAGGCGGGCCACGACATAACGATTCTTGAGGCGCAGCTACGTCCCGGTGGGCGTGTTCAGACCTTACGTGAATTCTCCGACGGGTTGTACGCCGAAGCGGGAGCAGCGCGAATTCCGGACAATCACGACCTGACCCTTCACTATGTGAAGTACTTCGGCCTAAGTCTCGTTCCGTTTTTCCCCACTAAGCTGAACATGGTTTACCTGATCGGAGGCACCCGAATCAAAGCGCGATCATGGGCGGACCTCGACCTTTCCAAGGTGCCTCTCAACCTGACTGCAGAAGAGCGACGGCTGGGAATGTCAGGCCTCGCCAAGAAATATCTGGGGGACGCTCTCGAAGACATCGGGGATCCCCGGCTACCGGGTTGGCCGAGCGGGTCAGCAAAGAAATACGACGGCGTGACGATGGCAGAGTTTCTAAAAGAGCGGGGAGCGTCCCACGGCGCCATCGAACTTCTTGAATATCCTTACGCCAGCGCCGAGGATGATCCAGTATCCTTCCTGTGGAACCTGCGGGACATTTGGTACGCAGATCGCGAGACGGCACGCTACAAGATTGACGGCGGGAACGACCTGCTGCCAAAGGCGTTTGCGGGAAAGCTCAAAGAGAAGATTCACTATGGATCTCCTGTAGTACGGATCGAGCGGGATTCCAATATCGTTCGCGCGATCGTAGCTCGACCTGGAACGTATCAAAGATTCGAGGCGGACCACCTGATCTGCGCGGTGCCATTTCCCCCATTGCGTAGGGTCGACGTACAACCGCCCTTCTCCGAACGAAGGCGGAAAGCCATCGCGGAACTTAGATACGACTCTGTGACCCGAGTCATACTCCAATGTCGCTCGCGATTCTGGGAAAAGGATGGATGTAACGGATTTGGAGCTTCCGATCTACCACAGGAGATCTTTCATCCGACGTTCGACCAGCCAGGAACGCGAGGGTTGCTGGCTGCTTATATGTTGACGGGTGTAGGTCAAAGAGCCGCCGCGATGGATCCAGATTCGCGCACCGCTTTCGCTGCCCAGGAAACGGAAAAGATCCACCCCGGATTGCTCGGCAATTTGGAGGGATGCGTCTCGAAGGTCTGGACGGCCGACCCTTGGGCGGGAGGAGCTGGTACCGAACATTCGCCCGGTCAGTTGACTACGTTGTGTGAAGGAATGGAGAAACCTGAAGGACGAATGCATTTTGCCGGTGAACACATATCCTCGTGCCCTTATTGGATGCAGGGTGCTCTCCAGTCAGGGGTGCGAGCAGCAAAGGAAGTGCACGAGGCTAATACGGTAGGGGGATGACGGGCAAACCGGAAACTGACCGACTACCGATTGTTCCGTGAACTAGCGGAAGGCGAGTCAGTTGTGCTGTACTGGATGTGTTGCGACTTCCCTATTTTATTCGACGATTCGTGAACGACACACTCCCACAGAATTTAACTCCCGAGATTTCCCCTACATTCGACTTGCAGGGACGCCCTCGCCCGTCCTCCTATTACGCCATCGTCCCTCCTCATCCGCCGCTTAAAGCGTTGCTCCTTGCAATCACTTTGTTTCTTCTGACTCTTTGCACTTGCCTTGCCGCGGGCGCCCAATTCGCCGCCGCTTATGCGAAAAACCAGGCCGTTTCGTTCGACGAGTTTGCGCACAGCTTCGCACTTTTTTACAGGCATCCCGCTGCGCTCGCCTCCGGTCTTCCCTTCGCGCTCACTTTGCTGCTCATTCTTCTCGCGCATGAACTGGGGCACTTCTTCGCTTGCCGCCATCATCACATTCACGCGAGTTATCCCTTTTTCATTCCGGCGCCCACGTTGATCGGCACTTTCGGCGCGTTCATTCTGCTGCGTTCTCCCATTCGTACCACGCGCGCGCTCTTTGATGTCGGCGCTTCCGGCCCCCTCGTCGGCTTCGTTCTCGCGGTGCCGGCGCTCATTTATGGAGTGCTTCATGCGAAAATTGTTCCCACCATCGCCGATCCCGCCAAGGCCGACGTTGTCTTCGGCGCCCCGCTCATCATGCATTTCTTTGCGAGCTTTCTTCATCCCGGAGTAAAAGCATCCAGTTTGCTTCTCCATCCCGTAGGGCGCGCCGCCTGGGTGGGACTCTTTGCTACTTCTCTCAATCTTCTGCCCGCAGGCCAACTCGATGGCGGCCACATTCTCCGCTCCTACAGCCTCCGCGCGCACCGCCTCGTCTCTTTGCTGCTTCCCCTCGTTCTCGTCGCGCTTGGATTTTTCCAGAATTGGCCCGGTTGGTACTTGTGGGCCGGCATCCTTTTCGGTCTGCGTTTTCTGCGGACGCCGCCGGTCTACGATTCCACGCCGCTCGACACCCAGCGTCGCTGGGGCGCCCTTATCGCTCTAATCGCATTCTTACTCTGCTTCATGCCTGCTCCGATCTAATACAGCAAAGTTTTCGTTGACCGTTCCCTAACTCCCGATATGATGCCTGCGCGCATCCATGCCGACACTCGTCCGCACGCTGAGTTTTCGTGATTTGCTGCTCCTTTTTGTCGGTTCGGTAATCGGTTCCGGCATCTTTCGAACACCCGGCCCGATTCTTCGCCAGGTCGGCGGCTCGGTGGGTTTCTCCCTGCTTGTCTGGATTGTCGGGGGCGCCTTATCTCTCCTCGGCGCGCTTACTTATGCGGAACTCGCGGCGACCAATCCTGAAGCGGGCGGCCTCTACTGCTACATCCGCGATGGTTTCGGTCGGGCTTCCGCGTTCCTCTACGGCTGGTGCTTGTTTCTGGTCATCGCCAGCGGCTCGGTGGCCGCGCTGGCGCGCGTGTTTACCGAGTATCTGGCGGAAGTCATACCGATTTCCCCCGTGGGCCAAACTATCATTTCCGTCCTGATGATAGGCGTCGTAACCGCCGTGAACGTGTGGGGCACGCGCAAGAGTTCCGATCTTCAGAATTGGACCACCCTCATCAAGGTCGGCATCATCGTTATCCTCAGCGCGATATTGTTATCACTCGGCCGTCATGGCCGCGAACTCCCCGCCGCCTTGGGCGCCACACAGCACGGCTTTAATCTCCTATCCAATTTTGGTTTGGGAATGATCGCTGTTCTTTGGGCGTACGAGGGCTGGCAATTTGGAACCTACAGCGCCGGCGAAGTTATCGAGCCGCAAAAATCCTTCCCGCGCGCGTTTTTGCTCGGCTCGCTGATTCTCACGGCTCTCTATCTCACCGCGGTGCTGGCCTACCTATTTGCTCTCGGGCCGGCCGCCGCGACCAAGAGCGACGCCATCGCCGCTACGTCCGTCGCCGCCGTTCTTGGCCCCTCAGCTGGCCGCATCGTTGCTCTCACCATCTTGATTTCTACCTTCAGCTCGGCTAACAGCGTCGTCCTCACTGCTCCGCGCGTTTTCTACGCCATGGCCAATGACAATCTCTTTTTCAAAAAGCTAGCGGAAGTTCATCCGAGGTTTCAGACTCCCGCTGCGGCGGTTATAGCGCTGGGAATCTGGTCGGCGATCCTCGCGTGCGCCGGGAAATTTACGGAACTGATCGGCGGCGTGATTTTCATCGGCTGGATATTTTACGGTCTTGGCGCGGCGGCGATCTTTCCGCTGCGGCGAGCTGCGCACGGCAAAGCAATTCCCTACCGCGTCCCAGGCTATCCATGGACCCCGGCCATCTTTGTCCTGGCGGCCACGGCACTAGTCGGCAACGCCATCTACCTGGCCCTGCGCGACCCCAGCCAGTTCGTCAACCTAGCCATCGCCATCGTTCTTTTTCTTCTCGGCCTACCCGCCTACTTTTTCTGGCGCAAACGCGCCGCACCCTCTTAGCCTGCGCTTTTCGCGCGGAGAAATCTCTGTTACAGCTCGGTTTTTAGGTTTAGTTTTGTGAACGGGGCCCAGCGAGAATTTTTAATGTGGCTTCTCGCGCCTGACGAACACTCGCGCTCGCTGGGCCGGCAGGCTCCAATCGTAAATACGCGTCATAATCCTGCAATTGCGCGGAATAATTTCCCTTGCGGGCTGCAATATTCGAGTGCACCAAATAGGCGTCCGCGAGGTTGGGATTACGCAAAAGGGCTTCCTGAGCGCTTCTCTCTGCCTCGTCTGCTCGGTTGAGCTGGATGAGGGCATCAGCCAGGATCACGTAACCCTCCGCGGAACTGTCCTCGACTTCCAGTCCCCGGCGGATGACCTTTTCCGCCTCTCCGGGTTTACCCTCTTTGCAAAGTAAGTAGCCCACGCCAAACTGTGCCCACGCAAACTGCCCACCGCTCGAGTCGATGGCTGCCTGATAGGATTTCATCGCCTCGTCTTTGTGGCCAAGTCTCATTTCGGCCACGCCCTTGTGGTAGAGGGCCTCGAAGAAACCAGGGAATACCTCGACGGCTTTTGTGAAGTGGCTCAGGCTCCTGGCGGGATCATTTTTCTCCAAAAACTGCAATCCCTTTCGGAATTCTTCGCGCGCTTTTCCCGGAATCTTCAATTCCCGAACCGAGACAGTCGAGCCATTCCCGGATATTTGCCTCGTTGACACTCGGTTGAGATAGACCACAACCTCGGAGGACGTCCCGCCGAGCTGCGCGCTGGTTCGGGAAGGCGCGTAGCCCGGCTCTTCCACGACGATTTCGTACGTGTCGGGAGGCAAACCCCGGATTTCGAAGCGCCCGTTCACGTCCGTCAAAACGTTGCGCGAGATTCCGGCGGAGCCGGAGCGCAAACTCACAAGCACTTGGCTCGCCGGTCGGTTGTTTGCCTGAATGCGCACAATTCCGGAGAGTTCGCCTCCAACCGGCGCGAAATCGGAAACCTGCGCCCTTGCAATGGGCGACCCAGCCAGCAGCACAAGACTTAGAAGGAGTTTTGGGAGCAACCCATTGATTACGTGTGGCTTATCGACTTTCAACAATTCGTGCAACATATGGCCCAGCTTTGCCCTGAGGTTGCTTTCTCGCCAGCGGCACCTTGCACCATTTCCCCTGGATGCCAGCCGTCGAGTGCTGGACAATTTTCCTCTTCGCAAAAATATCCTGTCTGTCTTCTTTTGCACAAAGCTCCGGCCATCCCCAAAAACTCCGGAGCAAAAGCGCAACAAGTCGCTTGGAGATAGCCGGCTGAACGCGATCGGTAGCTTTCTCCGAATTGGAAACTCGCGCCCCGGCAATCCACGCCAGAACCACCAGCACGAAACGGAGACAATTTCTGGGGAGAGACCACCGGGCAGGTTTGACCTAAGGACCTTCGACAGTTTGTGAAACATCTCGACCAACGGCGCACTTTTGAGGCGTTTCCTCGGGAGATTGGGCGGTTTGGGGGAGTTAACCTGCGCGAATAGCTGGTGGCCACATCGGCAAGCCATATTCTGGCTGGGGCTGTGGTCTCGCCAGCGCCGCTTTGCACCATTTCCCCTGGATGCCAACCGTCGCCGTGCGCGGACCTTACTCAGAAACAGTGCACCGCGCGTGCCAAAGCGCTTGCGATTCGATTGCGACAATAAAACGATTCAAATGAATCAGATTCAATAGCCGGCTTTATTTCTCCGCGTCTCACACCCTGAGACGCCTCTCCATCCTGGCTCACTGTGAGACTTGCTGACCTCTAAGTTGCAGCGATTAACTTTCCATCGCTTTCGCACTGAGCGATCTCTCTTCTAGCCCGATACGCCGTTGACCGCCATAAAATGTATAATCCGCCCATCGATGGCACTCACCTCAGGCACAAAACTCGGTCCCTACGAAATCCAGTCCGCACTCGGCGCAGGCGGGATGGGCGAGGTCTACCGCGCCCGCGACACTCGCCTGGACCGCACCGTCGCCATCAAAGTCCTGCCCGCGCACCTTTCCGATAATCCCGAACGGCAACAGCGCCTGGAGCGTGAGGCGCGCGCGGTTTCCAGCCTGAATCATCCCCACATTTGTGCGCTCTATGACATCGGTCATCAGGACGGAATCAGTTATCTGGTGCTGGAGTTTCTGGAAGGAGAGACGCTCGCGCAGCGCCTCGAGAGAGGCCCGCTGCCCACTCAGCAACTCTTGAAAACTGCGATAGAAATTGCCGGCGCTCTCGAGAAGGCGCACCGCATGGGGCTGGTGCACCGCGATCTAAAGCCGGGCAACATCATGCTGACCAAGGGCGGCGCAAAATTGCTCGATTTTGGCTTGGCGAAAACGGCCCTAGCAGCCCCCGCGGCTGAACTCACGACGATGGCAACGAGCACTAAGCCTCTGACCGCCGAAGGGACCCTCGTTGGCACTTTCCAATACATGGCGCCCGAGCAGCTCGAAGGAAAAGAAGTGGACGCGCGCAGCGATATTTTCTCCTTCGGTGCGGTCCTCTATGAGATGGCCACTGGCCGCAAGGCCTTTGAAGGAAAAAGTCAGGCCAGCCTGATCGCGGCGATTTTAGCGGCAGAGCCGCTGGCGATTACTAAACTCCAGCCGATGACCCCGCCCGCGCTGGAGCGAGTCGTGAAGACCTGCCTCGCAAAGGATCCTGACGAGCGCTGGCAGACCGCGCATGACCTGAAGCTACAACTGGAATGGATCTCCGAGGGCGGCTCGCTGGCAGGCGTTCCGGCTCCCGTCGTGGCTCGGAGGAAAAGCCGGGAGCGGCTTGGCTGGGTGGCCGCCGGCGTTGCGACTCTGCTTGCAGCAGCTCTCGCGTTCGCCTATTTCGGGCGCGCTCCCTCCTCGCCGCGCGTCATCCGCGCCTACATCAAGCCGGCGGCGAATTCGAGTTTTCTCCTCACCGGTACGGCGTCCGGATTCGCGCTCTCGCCGGATGGTCTTCGCGTGGCGTATGTTGCCTCGACCCCCGAGGGAAAGCCGTTGTTGTGGGTGCGTCCGATAGATTCGTTACAAGCGCGGCCCTTAGCAGGCACGGAAGGCGCCGGTTATCCTTTCTGGTCGCCGGATGGCCGATTCATCGGATTTTTTGCGGACGGCAAACTCAAAAAAATTGAAGCTTCCGGTGGCCCCCCGTTGACCCTTTGCGATTCCCCACTTCCGCGCGGTGGCACCTGGAGCCAAGAAGGCGTCATTGTACTTGCTCCGACCATCAATGCGCCTCTGCACAAAGTATCCGCCTCCGGCGGCCAGGCCGCACCGCTGACCGCTCTAAATCCAGCGAACGGTGAAACTACCCACCGTTGGCCCTACTTCCTTCCAGACGGCCGTCACTTTCTCTATTTGTCAGGAACTCCTTTTACGCCGAAGGAAAATTCTATGAACGCCATCATGGTAGGGTCGCTCGATTCCAAGGAAAGCAAGTTTCTTTTCCATGCCCACGCCGGTGCAATATATGCCTCGGGGCACATCCTTTTCCTGCGCCAGAACACTTTGATGGCGCAACCTTTTGATGCCAAGCGACTAGAACTCACCGGTGACGCCTTTCCTATCGCCGATCCGGTCATGGAAGAAACCACAAACCTAAGGAGTCTCTTCTCCGCTTCCGGGAATGGCAGCCTCGCTTACCTGGATGGCTCGAGCGGTGCCTCCCGTCAGCTCATTTGGTTGGACCGCAACGGGAAGCAGATTGGGGCGGTGCCGGGAGCAGAGACGTATAACTTTCCTTCTATCTCGCCTGATGGGAAAAGGATTGCCTACACTCTGGAGTCATCCGGATGGGACATTTGGAGCTACGACGTTGCGCGCGACGTGAAGACGCGGCTGACCTTTGGCTCAGCCTCGTCGCAAGCGAATCTTTCGGAAGTGTGGTCGCCCGACGGTCGGTGGGTCGCTTACACCTGCAACCACGCCGGAAAGTTTGCTCTTTGCCGGAAGCCTTCGGACGGCTCTGGCAGTGAAGAGATTCTCCTCGAGGGGCAGGATCAGCTGAGGTATATCAGCGATTGGTCTCCCGATGGCAAGTTCCTCACCTACCGTGAACCGCATCAGGGGCTTTGGGCCGTGTGGATGCTCCCCATGAGCGGCGAGCGCAAACCTTATCCTTTCCTGCAATCCCAATTCGCTCAAATCAACGCGCGCTTTTCACCAGACTCTAGGTGGGTTGCCTACTGCTCGAATGAGTCGGGCGAGCTCAAGGTCTATGTCGTGCCCTTCCCCGGTCCAGGCGGGAAGTGGCAGGTGTCGGCAGGGAGTGGTTGTACTCCACGCTGGCGTCATGACGGCAAGGAACTTTTCTATGTTTCGTTCGACAACAAACTGATAGCCGCCGACGTGAGAGCGAGTGGGTCGAGTTTTGAGGTCGGCGCCCTGCATACGCTTTTTGACACTCGGACACTCAGCGGCACCCTGGGAAACTTCGACGCCGCCGCTGACGGTCAGCGGTTTGTCCTTGTCTACGAATCGGGACAATCCACCGCCGCCATCACCTTGGTCGTCAACTGGACCGCCGACCTGAAGAAATGACGCTTGATTCGCAACTGCGGCTCTGATTCCTTTCTCCTGTTCTAGCGCATGCGCCAGGGCGGATTCCGCCGGTTCGCGCCTGCGTGGTACAGACAGATCACGTTTCCATCCGGGTCGCGCAGATGCGCTTCGCGCCAAAGCCAAGGCTGATCCCGCGGCTCTGCATCGAACGGAATCCCCTTACTCTTCAATTCATCCACCGACGCGTCGAGATTCTCGCACTCAAAATAGACCACTACCCCCGGCCCTTCTCGCACCCGTTCCACACGATGAATTGAAAATGTCGCCTCGCCGTCAGGGCATTCAAAACGCGCATAATCCGGAAGTCCGTCCACGATCTGTCGCAACCCCAGCCGCCGGTAAAATTCGACAGCCGCTTCGACATTCGTCGAAGGCACCGTCACCTGATTCAGATTCATCGGATCCCGCCTTCCTGACTACGTCAAATGCGCCCATTCGCTAGATAAAATGTATAATCCGCCTATCGATGGTACTCGCTTCCGGCACAAAGTTGGGTCCCTACGAAATCCAGTCCGCACTCGGCTCGGGCGGGATGGGAGAGGTCTACCGCGCCAGCGACACCAAGCTAAAGCGCGAAGTCGCTCTGAAAGTTCTCCCCGAACTCTTCGCAAACGACGCGCAGCGCACCTCGCGGTTTGAACGCGAAGCACAACTACTCGCCTCGCTGAATCACTCCCACATCGCCCATCTCCACGGACTCGAAGAGGCCAACGGCATTCGCGCGCTGGTGATGGAGCTCGTGGAAGGCCCCACGCTCGCCGAACGCATCGCCCAAGGGCCCATCCCGCTGGAAGAAGCGCTTCCCTTGGCGAAGCAAATTGCCGAAGCGTTGGAGTACGCCCACGACCGGGGAATCATTCATCGCGACCTGAAGCCCGCGAACATCAAGCTGACCCCAGACGGCCAGGTAAAGGTTCTCGATTTCGGTCTCGCCAAAGCCCTCGAGGGCGACGTCGCGGAAGCCAGTATCTCCGCTTCTCCTACGATCAGCGCCGCCGCCACTCGCGCCGGCATGCTCCTGGGCACTGCCGCGTACATGTCGCCGGAACAGGCCAAGGGGAAGCCGGTGGATCGCCGAGCCGACATCTGGGCATTCGGGTGCGTGCTATTCGAGATGCTTGCGGGTAAACCGGCGTTCGACGGCGAGACAATCACGGACACTTTGGCGGCCGTGGTCCGCGCGGAACCTGAATGGCCGCAATTGCCCGACAAAATTCCGGGGAGCATCCGCGAGCTGTTGCATCGCTGCCTGATGAAAGATCCGAAGCAGCGGCTCCAAGCCATCGGTGAAGCTCGCATTGCAATTGAAAAATATCTTGCCGATCCCAACACCGAACCGGCCGCAGTCCAGGGACCAAGGAAAGATCGTGGGCGCCTCTTGTCAGTCATTGCTACAACTGCCGCCCTTGCTGCGATTTTCCTTGGCGTCATGTATTGGCGGAGGGCCCCGGAAGAGTCGCGCGTCATCCGCTCCTACATCAAACCGATGGCGAATTCGAGTTTTGTCCTTGGCGGCACGGCCTCGGGATTCGCTCTGTCGCCGGATGGACGACGTTTGGCGTATGTGGCCACAACTCCAGAGGGGAAAGAGCTTTTGTGGGTCCGCCCGCTCGATTCGTTGCAGTCCCAACCACTTGCGGGCACAGAGGGCGCCGCTTTTCCCTTCTGGTCGCCCGATAGTCGATTCATAGGATTCTTTGCGGGAGGCAAGCTCAAGAAAATCGAAGCTTCCGGCGGGCCGCCGTTGACGCTCTGCGACGCCAATACCGGACGTGGCGGCACGTGGAATCGCGAAGGAGTCATTCTTTTTACTCCCACTGTCGGCTCGCCAGTTCACCGCGTCTCGGCGGCCGGCGGGGCGGCGACTCCCGTGACATCTCTAGACACTTCAAAGAGTGAGGTATCGCACCGATGGCCGTATTTTCTCCCGGATGGGCGTCATTTCCTGTATGTGGCGGGAAGTTCTTTTGCGCCGAAGGATAGTCCCACAAACTCGGTTCTAGTCGGCTCACTCGATTCCAAGGAAAGCAAGTTTCTTTTCCATGCCCACGCCAGTGCGATATATGCCTCGGGGCACATCCTTTTCCTCCGCCTGAACACTCTGATGGCGCAGCCGTTCGATGCAAAGCGCCTGGAGCTGACCGGCGAGGCATTTCCGGTTGCCGACCCCGTGCAAGAGGATGAAGGTCGCATGCATGGAGTTTTCTCCGCTTCTGAGAACGGTGTCCTTACCTATGTGGAAGGCGCAAGCGGTGGGGGCTGGCAGCTGATCTGGGTGGACCGCAGTGGGAAGAAACTTGGGGAGGTGCCGGGGGCTGATGCGTATGCTGACGCGCAGATTTCTCCGGATGGGAAGAGGCTCGCGTTCACGCTTCGATCTTCCGGAAACGATATCTGGATCTACGACATAGCGCGTGGGGTGAAAACTCGATTAACTTTTGGCGCGGCATCGTCTCAGGCGAACTCAGCCGGAGTGTGGACGCCCGACGGACGCCAGATTGCTTACTCGTGCGCCCGCGCCGCTAAGTTCGGGCTTTGTCTGAGGCCCTCGGACGGATCTGGGAACGAAGAAGTTATTCTTGCGGGGACCGAATACCCCAGGTACCCCAATGATTGGTCCCCCGATGGCAAACTTTTAACCTACTACGAGTCGCGGCTGGGTGTTTTTGAAATATGGATGCTCCCTCTCAGTGGCGAGCGCAAACCGTATCCCTTCCTGCAATCCCCATTCAACCAATTCGGCGCGCGATTCTCACCGGACGGCAAATGGCTGGCCTACTTTTCGCTTGAATCGGGCAGGGCCGAAGTCTATGTCGTGCCGTTTCCAGGCCCGGGGGGCAAATGGCAGGTGTCCACGGGAGGCGGGACTTGGCCGCGGTGGCGCCGCGACGGCAAGGAGCTTTTCTATCTTTCCTTCGACAACAAACTGATAGCTGCCGACGTGAGGGCGAGCGGTTCTAGTTTCGAGATCGGCGCCGTCCGCGCGCTTTTTGAGACCCGGCCTTATCGGTCAGGTGGGGCGACCTTCGATGTGAGCGCGGACGGCCAACGATTCATTATTGATTACGCTCAGGAACAGCCCAGCGCAGCCATCGCCCTGGTCGTCAACTGGACCGCCGACCTGAAAAAATGACGCTGGTTGGGTGCGCGAAATGTGTGCGTCCTTCCTCCGCCACTTCCCGGAGCGCATCCGAGTAAACCCTTCCTCACTCATCACTTACGGCGTCTCATCTCATTCGAACGATACCTTTACAACAATTCCCTTGACAGTAAAAACAATCCATACTAGCATTTGGTATGGTTTGGCCGTCCTCCGCGCAGGGCAATCGCCCCTACGCTCCCCGGACCGGCCAGACTGTTTGCATAGTAGTTACTCCCAACCCCGAAAACGGCATTTTCTGTCCCCTTTGTTTTCAATCTCTTGCGCACTCTTTTGCAGGAGTGTTTTCGACAACTCCTTTACAATCATATTGTTCCGCACTCTTTGCAAAAAACACCGGGGGTGGGTATACCCCTCAGGATTCGCCTCCTGTTTTCAAGCACTTACAAACTCTTGCCGCGGCTGTCCCGAGCACCCTTCGCGAGGGGACCGGTATATGCGTGGAGCCTCCCGTCCAAACTTCCTCTCTGTGCCTCGGTGCCTCTGTGGCAATCCTACAGGAGGCTCAGCGGGTCCATATCGACGAGGATGGCGGTCTGGGGGATCTCCTTGACATCGCAGAACGACAGAGCGCCGCTGAGGAGCTTCGTCAAGACCGAGCGCTTGGGCGACTTCAGCAGGAACTGGAAGCGGTGCTCCTTCTTAAGCCGAGCAAGCGGGGCGGCGGCGGGGCCGAGGATGCGGACGCCTTTTCCATCTTGCGGCGAGAAGTACTCCGAAAGCTGCCGCGCCCAACGGATGGCTTTTTCGAGGTTGGTGTCGCGCACTATCACGTTGGCGAGCGAGGTGAACGGCGGGTAGGCCATCATGCGGCGAAAATGCGTCTCTCGCTCGTAAAACGATGCGTAATCCTGCTTTACGGCGTCCTGGATTGCATAATGCTCCGGGTAATACGTCTGGATGAGCACGCGGCCCGGCAATTCGCCGCGGCCGGCGCGGCCCGCAACCTGGGTCAGGAGTTGAAACGTGCGTTCCGCCGCGCGAAAGTCCGGCAGGCTCAGCGAAGAATCCGCGCTGACGACGCCGACCAGGGTCACCCGCTGAAAATCGTGGCCCTTGGCGAGCATTTGCGTTCCGACGAGGATGTCGAGCGCGCCGGCGGCGAATGCGCCGAGTGTTTCTTGATATTGCCGTTTGGTGCGGGCAGTGTCGCGATCGAGCCGGGCGATGCGCGCGCCGGGAAATTCCTTGCGCAAACGTTCCTCGAGGTGCTCGGAGCCTTCGCCAAAGAAATAGACGTATTTCGATTGGCACTTCGGACATTCCTTTGGAATTGGCTGGACCGATCCGCAGTAGTGGCACTCGAGCCGGTTGCGGCTCTTGTGATGAGTCATCGAGATGCTGCAGTTCGCGCATTGCACGGAAGCGCCGCAACTGCGGCACAAGACCGACCACGAATAGCCGCGGCGGTTGATGAGCACCAGCGCCTGCGTGCCGGCCGCGAGGCATTCTTGAATTCCGGCGTGCAGCTTTGCGCTAATGGGACTCGTCTGGTGCGTTTGCTGAAAATCTTCGCGCAAATCGACAATTTCGACGTTGGCGAGCGAGCGATTTTCGACACGCGAGGCCAGCGTCAGCAATTCGTATTTTCCGTTGCGCGCGTGGTGATAGCTTTCGAGCGATGGAGTCGCCGAGCCGAGCAGCGCGATCGCGCCTTCTAGCTTCGCGCGCACGATGGCGACGTCGCGTCCGTGATAGCGCGGGGTTTCTTCCTGCTTGTAGCTGTTCTCCTGCTCCTCATCCACGATGATGAGCCCGGGATTTTGCAGCGGAGCAAAAATCGCGGAGCGCGTCCCCACGACGACGCGCGCTTCGCCGTTGCGGACGCGCCACCATTCGCGCGCGCGTTCGACGTCGCTCAGCGCAGAATGCAGCACGGCGACGCCCTCGAATCGCGCGCCAAACCAGGCGCGGCATTGCCGGCCGATCCAGAGGGTGAGCGCGATTTCGGGAACGAGGATGATGGCGGTTTTTCCGCGCGCGAGAGTTTCCTGCACCGCGCGAAGATAGACTTCGGTTTTTCCGCTGCCGGTGACGCCGTG
>Ga0210384_10003511_pt1 | contig 18102 bp, 8 predicted proteins | sample IncBWH2MmetaG_FD_160574 | JGI IMG/M metagenome (GOLD analysis project Ga0210384, IMG submission 160574) | Forest soil microbial communities from Barre Woods Harvard Forest LTER site, Petersham, Massachusetts, United States - Inc-BW-H-2-M | ecosystem: Environmental > Terrestrial > Soil >...
ACCCCATCCATGTGGCCCGCCTCGATCTTCTCGACCAAGGTGACGCCGTGGTTGGGGTAAACCACCTTCTGACCGATCCTAAATGTCACGCCTGTGCCCCCTTGCATGAGGAAGAACTCCGGAGCTGAAGTAGCAAGTCACTGAGGGACCAACGCTTACGAGTGTAACTTATACACCATCCGGGGCGCTTCGTCAACCTCGCCCCGCGCTCGGCGGCCCGCGCGGGTCCTCGCGCACCCCGGGAACGGCAGCTCCCTCCCCTGCTATTTTACCTCAGGAAGGCGCCGACTACCGCCTGTCTTCCGCCTGCGGTGGCGCTGGAGCGCGAAGCGCTGCTCATCACCGCCGACGCCCATAACCAGCGCAAGGCGCTTCACCTCGGCGCCGTCGTGGGCTTGGCAGGCTGGAATGACGCCGCGAGGGCCGAGTCCTTCGCCCCGCTGTCTGAGACCCGGCTCCCGTCCGCCTACTTGAAGTAACCGTTGACGTCGATCAGGAAATCGGTCGTGCCGTTGAGGTCGCTCTCGGCGGTGAGGCTGCCCGCCGGGTTGCCGGCCAGGCTCAGCACGGCGTTGTTGGCGCGCACGGCCCCCACCCGGAAGTCGATGGCCGCGATGTTGGGCGTGCCGATGCCCGTCGGGAAGAGCCGCAGGTCGCCGGCGGCCGTGGGCCCGACGACGGTGAAGTTGAGCGCCACCGCCTTGGCGTCCGCGGGGATGCCGCACTGGCCGGCGATCGGGAACACGCGCTGGGCGCCGCCGCCCTGCAGCGATGGGCCGCCGAAGGTGCCGTTGGCGCGCCGCGTGTCCACGATCCGGCAGGGGGCCAGGGTGTAGAACCCGAGCGGTCCGACGGCGAAGGGCACCACGGCGTTCGCGCTGGTGGCGCAGCCGGCGCTCGATTGCACCTGCACCGCGAGCGTCACCGGGCCGGCGATGCCGGCCGAGAACGTGATCTGTCGAGTGCCCGCGCCGCCGGTGATCGTGCCGTTGGCGATCGACCAGCTGTAGGTCGCGCCGGCGCCGGCCTCCGGCACCGAGGCGACGTTGCCGGTCGAGCTCGCCTTGACGGACGAGGGCGCGCTGATGGTCGCGTCCGGGCTCGCGTTCACGACCTGCGTGAACGAGCAGGTCGCGGTCGCCGGCCCGACGCTCACCGAGCAGTTGACCGGCGTCGAGCCCACGGCGAACGCGGAGCCGGACGACGGCGCACAGCTCGGCGTGGCGCTCGAGCCGCAGTTGCCGCTCACCATCGGCGGCGGATACCTCACGTTGGCCGACGGCGTGCCCGCCGGGGCGCAGACCGCCGGCGGCGACGGGCAGGCGAGCGCCAGGTGCGAGGCGATCGTCGAGGTGTCGTAGTAACCCGAGACGGTCACCGAGTAGCCGTTGCCGGCGCCGGAACAGGTCTCGGTCGCCGAGTTGATCGTGTCGACGACGACGAAGAAGTCCTGGTCGGACGGCACGACCACCGAATACGTCACGTTGGGCAAGGTGTCGCCGAGCCCCGTGACCCCGGCATCGCCCAGGTACCCGCCGCAGAGCTGCGTCTTGTCGTAACCGGTCGCGAGGCCCGAGTACGCGGCGCTGAAGATCTCGTTGCCGCTGCCGCAGTGAGCGTTGATGGTGACGTCCACGCAGACCGGCGCGGTCGCCGGCGGGGTGTGCAGCTGGTAGGCGTTGTAGAAGCGGCTGCCGGTCGCGGTCTGCAGCGGCCCGGGGCATGCCTTGGCTGCGCTGCAGTCGCTCGGCGAGCCATCGCGTCCCAGGCGCGACACCTGGGCCGAACTGTTGGTGTCGAGAGTCTGGTTGGCGAAGACGACCGGCGAGCTGCTCGGACCGCAGGTGGGGAGCGAGAAGCCGAGCGTGTCCGCGCCGCCGTTGGTGTCGGACACCGCCAGCGAGAAGACCGCCGGAGTGCCACAGACGTAGTTGTTGCCGACGCTCACCTGGTAGGGCATCGACTCGACGTGCGACTGACCGATGGCGAGGGCGGGGAACGCCGAGCTGGTCGAGGCGACGGTGAGGTTCGACGTCGGGGTGCCGAGGGCCGAGGTGACTCCCGAGGCGTCGTGGCAGCCGACGTTCTTGATCGTGACGTTCAAGTTGTCGCACTCGCCGCGGTTGAGGATGCCGTTGCCGTTGCCGCTGGTGTCGTCCACCGTGGCGGCGACGAAGGCGTACTGCGGGACGCCGTCGATGCAGAAGTCCTTGCTCGTGGTGACGCCGCTCGCGACGGTCACCGCCGTCGGCGAGCCGGTGGTGCAGCCGCGCAGGGGCGACGACGGTGTCGCCATGTAGCTGCCGGGCGGCGCGACGATCGCATAGTGGCCGTTCGCGTCGGTGGCTCCCGAGAAGCCGTTGTCGAGCGTCACCAAGGCGTCCGACAGCGGCGCGTGCGAAGTGCAGTTGGTGACCGTACCCGAGAGCGTTCCCTGCGGCTGCGGGCCGCAGTCGTTCGATGGGAAGCGGAAGGCGGCGATGCGCATGTGCCAGTTGAACGAGCCGCTCGCCGGTAGATACTGGTTGGTGTACCAGAAGGTGCAGCCGTCACGAGGGTCGACGGTCATCGCGCTGTAGTCGCCCCAGCGGTTGCCGGTGCCGACCTGGCTGCCGGCGCCCGGGAACATGACCAGCTCCGATCCCATGGTGCTCACGGGATCGCTCGCCAGCCGGCCGGTGACCATCGGCGTGGGGAAGGTCATGGTCCCGGACTTGCTGTAGCCCAGGGCGATGTTGCCGCCGTTGTCCATGGCGATCGAGCCCATCCAGCGGCTGGCGGTCGGGTCGTTGGTGTCGGTCGGCGAGAAGGTGCTCTGCTGGAAGAGCACCGGGGTGCCGCCGGGGCTGCGCACCTCGTACCAGCGGATGCCCGCCACGTCGGCGCCGGAGGCTCCCACGTTCACGGTGTGGTTCAGGAGCAGCGACTCGTGATCGCCGAAGTTGCGGTAGGCGTTGCGGAACATGACGCGGTCGCCGACGACGTCGAGATAGTCCTGGGCCGTGGCCGGGCTCATCGGCTGCACCGGCTCCTCGATGCAGGCGCGGTTCGCCGAGACGCAGGAGAAGATGTCGTTGAAGGTGGCGACCGGGACCAGCGTCGGCCCCGTCACGGTGAGGCTCGGCGTCGCGCCCCAGGTCGCGGCGGCCTTCCAGATGTCGAGCGTATCCGCGGTCGTGCCGTCGTTGAAGGGGGAGCCATAGCGGACGACGTAGTTCGGCGAGCCCGCGGGCGGCGGCGTCAAGCCGTCGAGATCGGAGGGCAGGGCGCCGTCGCCGAGGTTGGGATCGAACGACCTGTTGACCTGTAGCCTGGCCGGCATGCCGGCGAGGATGGCGGCGCGCTCGAAGGCGTAGATGTTGTCCTGGTTGAAGCTGGTGCCGTTGAACTCGCGGGTGGTCATGTAATAGCTGTCCGGCCACACGCCGAGATGCGGATAGTCCTCGAACAGCGCGGGATCGGTCGAAGTGCGGAAGTCATAGAGGTAGTAAGGCCCGAGGGGATCGCCGGTCTTCGAGATCGCGAAGCATTGGTGGGATCCCTGGTCCGGACCGGCGGGGATCGCGGTCGTGAACTGGGTGAGGATGAAGCGGTCGGCGAGGTTGTCGTAGGCGACGATCGGATCGCCGTCGTTGTGGATGGCGCAGACCCCGCCCAGGAACTGCCACAGCGTCTTGCCCAGGAAGGGGCCGTACAGCGGGTTCCCGGCCTTGTCCCAGATCTGGAAGCGGGTGTTGACGAACTGCACGTAGTGGTTCGGGCCGACGCGGCCGTCGCTGTCGGGGGGCGCCGCGTTGTTCACCGGCGTGCCCTCGAAGTTGACTGGCGTGCCGCCCGGGGCAGGGCTCGGCTGGCTGGGACCCGCCGCCCGCTGCACGATCGCATCCGTAGGCGGCTGTGCCGGCAACGGGAAGCGAATGCCGGTCCGGGGATTCGGCACCAGCACCTGGATGTCGGAGGTCGTGGTGATCGGCGTGATGTCGCGCAGCGCCGGAGACGACACCGGCACGGCCGTGGGGCCGAGCAGCACGGACTTGCCGACTGGGCCGGCGCCGAGAGCGGGCGTCGCAACGACGATCAGGACGGCGGCGAACGGCAAGGCGATCCGCCAGGCCTGGCGGGCCAGCGGGACATGGACGCGAGCTCGATCTGACATCGGCTGCCTCCGGCGGTGTGGTGATCCAACAGCTCGATCGCCGGCCGCTGTGGGGTGCAAACTCTCTACCGCGGCTGGCGGGCGGCTGAGGCCGCGGGGCGTCTCGGCGATGAGTAAATGGGCTGAGCCGTGCGACCGCGCTCGAGAGCCGAGCCTGCCAGCCCGCCAGCCGTCCCCAGGGTAGGGACCGGCGGTCACCGGCGGGAAGAGTGAATTCCCTCAGCCGGCACCGGGAGTTTCACTCAGCGATGCGGGAAGGCGGCAGGACGACCTCCGGCTGGCTAACGCAGGTTGAGATCTTCGTAGACCGGGTCTTCGGCGAGCGCGTGGGTGGCAAAGAAGGTCCAGGCCGCGCGATTGATCTTCGGCGCCAGATCGTAGTACCAGTGGTCGTGGTTGGACATCTCGACCAGCTCCACCGGGAAGCCGCCGGTCCTGAGGGCGTCGCGGGTGGCGCGGACGACGGCCGGAGGCACGCGCTCGTCGCGGTCGCCGACGGCGAGGTGGAACGGGATCTTCCGCTTCGCCTGCGACAGAAGCCACTTCTCTTCGCCCTCGTTGAAGGCGCCGGCATGGAGTGCCACGGCCGCAAAGTAACGGGATTCGAGCAGCCCCATCTGGAGCGCGAAGTAAGCCCCCGCCGAGTGCCCGAAGAGATAGACCCGTCGCGGGTCGATCGGGTACCGCGAGCGCAGATGCTCCACCAACTCGCGGAGGAACACGGGGCCGTCCTCCGGAGCCTTCCAGGAGGCAGTGTTCGAGGCGTCAGGTCCGGCGACGATGAAGCCCTTCTCCTCCGCGAGCGTCGCCCACTTCTCCACCAACGACGAGCCGTCACGGCCGGATCCGTGAAGCAGGATCACGAGAGGAGCCGGCTTGCCGAGATCGAGCCGCTTCGAGGCCGCCACGTAGTAGATGCGGTCCCGGCCGCCGGAAGCAAACGACTCCCTGACGACCTTCGCGGTCACGGTCGCGCCCAGAGCCGCGAGCGCCAGGAATGCCGCGCACAGGACTGAGACTCGGCCGGTCATGATCTCGGGTAGCCCAAGTCTAACCCATGGCTCCTCTCTCGGTCAGCCGTCTCCGTCCCCGTGGGAGCTGCCCCCGGCTCGCCGCCCGTCAAGTGTGAGGGCGATCGACGCAGCCAATGGGGGCTGTACCAACGGAGGTAGGTTGCCAAGCCCAGTGCGAGCACAGTCCACCACAGCACGAGCACGCTGCGCATCCAGAGCTTGAATCGCGTGATGCGGAATCTTTCGGGCAAGAGCTTCGTGCCTGCGGCCAACAGGACGTACAGACCGGCGCACTCGGCAACGATGCCCAGCGCCGCATGCGCGGCGGCGAGGGCATAGTACGGCTTGCCGAGCTTGCCGGGCAGCGCAGGAATGAGCAAGCGACGAAAAGACGGAGTCATGCTCACTGCGATGAGCGCAAGGTTGACCAGGACCACGGCCGACTGGCACCAGGCGTGAGCACCGAAGCGCCGCATGCGGGCGAGCAGCGCACCGATCAGCAAGCCAACGCCCATGCCGATCTCGAGAACCAGGGTCAGATCCGTACCCCAAGGGGCGGCACTGCCTAGAAAACCGTGCTCCATGAGGCCACCTCCTGGGCGACACCTGCCAGGTGTCGGCACCGCTGAGGAGAGCCGCCCAGATTTCCCGGCTGCGCGATCCACAAGGCGGCAGGAAGTGCGAGCACCGTGCGGTAGCCGGGCGAGACGGAGCGGGGCCTCCAGGGGTGCCGCTCGTCGCCTCGATGGTCCTTGACCACTGGCGGGCTCGCTTATTCCCGCTTCCTGGCGACTCAGCGGCTGGCCGCGTCCACGGTCAGGACGCCGATGCGCGCGAGGTCGTCCAGATACTCCGCGACCTCGGCGAGCGGCACCGGGCCGTAGATGGCGGCGAGGGCGTCGCGGATCTGGCTCACCGTGCGCCGGCCGTCCACGAGATTGAGGGCCTCGTAGGCGTAGTCCGAGCCCCACAGACCCTCGTGCGCAAGCAGCGCCGGCGAGGTGAGGTGACGGCGTCCCGCGTGGTCCTCGAAGTAGCTGTAGCCGAAGCCGGCCATCGGACCCTTGGGGTCGGGGTTGCGACGGTAGACGGGCGTTGGCGGAGGATCGTACTGCACGTCCGCCGCAGCGAGGGGCGGGATCCGGGCGGTCTGCTCGAGGGTCTCGAGGAAGAGCCCCGCCGCCTGGCGAGTGCCGGCCGGCACCGACGCAAACGCGCCGATCGAGTCGACCACTTCGTGCTCGTACGCGAAATGGAAGCGCAGCAGTGCCGCGGCGTCGTCGCGGTCGCCGCGCGCCGCGAGCTCGGCGCTGCGCGCGAGGGCCGCCGCCGTGCGCTCGAGCGCGTGCCGGCGCATCACCTCCCACAGCGCGGGCACCTGGGCCTCGTCGAGCCGCGCCAGGTAGTAGGCGCTCGCCGCGCCGATGAAGGCGGCGCGCAGCAGCTTGGTGGCGTCGATGTTCGCCAGGGCGTCGGCGTGGGTGTGGATGGTGCGGTCCGGCCAGTCGTTGAGGTAGATCGCCGGCACGCGGAAGGAGCCCTCCGACCAGACCTCGTGATCGCTCCCCGGCGTGAAGTCGACCACCTCGGCCTGCAGGGCCCGCTTGCCGCCCTCCGGGTCGACCAGCGGGTAGGGCGCGCTGCCCGTGGCCGCGAACAGGTCCGACTGAGCGTTCACGAAGCGGCCGAAGGCCTCGCCGACGTCGTTGACGAAGCTCGCCAGGCTGCGCGGCGAGCGGGTAAGGTGGAAGACGGCGCCGGTCGCCCCCGCCTCTCCACCCACCATGTCCATGTGCACCACGGCGCGAGCGTGCGTGGTGATCGCGGGCCGCGCGTTGAGCAGCGCGATCGTGCCCTCGACCTCGGGCGGCCAGACGAAGCGCACGGTGCGGCGCGGCGGCGCGAGCTTCCCCTCGCGGATCAGCTTGCCGAGGGTCCGTCCCACCTCGAGTATCGTGGCGCACCCGCTGGCGTTGTCGTTGGCGCCCGGCTGCTGGTGGTCCAGGTGGCAGGAGAGGACGATCTCCTGGCGTGCGACCGCGGGGTCTCGATCGCCGCCCGGGATGACGGCGGTGACGATGTCGTAGCTCCCCGGATGCTGGCCCGCCTCGACCCGCGCGCGCAGCCGGACGGTGCCGCCGCCGGCAAGGCGCCGCTGCCATGCGCGCGCTTGCTTGAGCGAGACCATGAAGGCGAAGGTCCGGGGCGGCGGGAAGGTGGCGAGATGCCCCCAGCGCACCAGGTTCTCGTCCTCCCGCCACCAGGCGGTGACCTGGTTCTGGGCGTACGAGACGATGCCGGCGGCGCCGAAGCGATCACTCGCCAGCGCCGCCACCGCGCCCGGCTGAGCGGCGGCGAGCACCAGCTTCCCGCGCACCTCCTTGCCCTGGTAGTCCGTCTCGGTGGTGCCCTCGCCCACGTCCACCAGCTCGGCGGCGACCTCGCCCGGGGCGCTGTCTTCCGCCACCACGATCGGACGCGCTGCCCACGAGGCGATGCGTTCGCCGTCCACCCAGCGCGCTGCTCCGGCGGCGCCCTCCTGCCGCTGCTCCCAGAGCTCGGCGAAGCTCGCGTCCCAGGCAGGGCGCGAGCGCTGGGTGCCGTAGAACACCTTGCCGTCCGCCGGCAGCGAGATGACCTCGACGGCAAGGCCGTACGAGCGGGCGCGCTCGGCGATGTAGTCGGCAGCCGCCTTGAACCCGCGCGAGCCGCGCATCCGATGATGCAGGGTGAGCTCCTGGACCGTGTGCCGCGCCGCCGTCCCCGAGACCTCGAGGGCCAGCGCCCGCACGGCGGCGGCATCGAAGAGAGGCGGCGGCGGCCCGGCCGGTTGCCCCACGGCGTTGCCAGTAGCGCCAGTGCCGGCCAGGGCTGGTGCCGGCGGCTGCAGCAGCAGCGCACCCAGCAACCCGGCGCAGCCGATCATCCAGCCCGGACCGCGGCGATGCACTCCCATACGGAACGTCCTCCATGTTCTGCCGACACTCTCGAGCGCCAGCCATTCTAGTGCTGTTCCACCCCTGATCTAGGCTGCTACCGGACTGCGTTTTGTACGCATGGACAACGTATATACACTAGGCCCTCGGCACCCTCCGTATTGTCTCGGCCCGCCCCGCCACGCCCTCGGAGAGGAGAAAGTATGAAAATGAATGAAAGGATCGAGAAGAGGCTGCGCAAGGACCGCCCGATGACCACCATCGGCATCCGCGTGCCCGAGGATGTGATCGACGACCTCAAGCTCCTCGCGCCATTGCTCGGCTTCTCCGGCTACCAGCCCCTGATCCGGGCCTACATCGGGCAAGGACTGAGAAAGGATCTGGCGAGACTCGAGCCCGATCAGATGAAGGCGGTGGCGGAGAGCCTGCGGCGGCATGGCGTCAGGGAGCAGGTCATTGCCGAGGCGCTGGCCGAGGCTAGGGCCAGGAAATGAACCCCCACTCCGCCTGAACATCTGCCAAGGGCCGCGAAGCAACCGTGTCACGCTGCGCAGCTCACTCCGGCGAACGGCGACACAGCCCCGACGGTGTCCCTCCCGAGCCTGGTGCCGAATGCCTTACCGGTGGTGAGCCTGTTTGTACGCCCGCAGCACAGCGTTGATGCGGCTCTGATATCCTGCTCCTCGCTCACGAAACCATTCCAAGACATCCGTGTCGATGCGCAGTGTAATCTGCGACTTGCGCACTACGGGCTGCAACCCCTTACGAACAAGGGCCCGTGCGAATTTCTCCGGGGGAATCTCGGGAAGGCCGGAAAGGTCGATCTCTCCATTCTTCATTCGATCGACCCGCTGCCAGTCACTCCGAGATCGTTGAGAAGTAGCTTTGCTCCTCACGCTTCGTTGCCTTTCATCCCACTCCACCTGCACAAAGGAGAGTGTAGTTATCCCCTGTAACTACGTCAACCTCTTTGCGTGCGCGCGGGGCGCGCTACTGGAGCTCGCCCAAAATAGCGGGCGACGCAGCCCAACAGCGGATTCTGTCCCCTAGTAGGTCTTTGAGTCGGACCTGCGTCTGCCAATCACTGCAATGAGGGCCATGGGCGCAATTGTGGCAAAATGTGGCATAGGACCCAGCCGAGGCCATCAGCCCACCTGGAGACAGCGCTCTAAGTATCTGATTCTATTGGTGCCGAAGGCGGGAGTCGAACCCGCACGCCGTTGCCGGCGGAGGATTTTGAGTCCTTACCAACGACACAGCCCAGAACAATCCAGCACACTCAACAACAGTATTTCCAGTCACTTACACATATGCTCTGTGTGCTCGACTGTTCCCAATCGTGCCACATTATCGCCGTCAAATGTGGCAAAAATGTGGCAGACCGGAGGACCAATCGAAGAGCTGGTCGCCCGAGCGGCAGCCGTCTCGCCTGCCTGACGATGGTCTTCAAGCTGGCGATGTCGGCGCAGAAGAGCTGGCGCGCGCTCAACGGCGCCACCTCGCTCTTGGCCGACATCATCGAGGGAGTAAAGTTCGAGGATGGGATCAAGAAGAAAGCCGCCTAACCTCCGGCTTCAAACACAACTCTTGACAATACCTCCCTTTGGTCATAGCTAAGCCACTGCGGGGATATCACTTAGCTCTCCGAGCCAACCACACCAAGTTTAGGAAGAGCTATATTATCTTACGATATAGATGAGTTCATCCTAGTCTATTTGACAACGCATTTGTCGCTGTTCTAGACTAAATCGAGGGGGAAACACGGCAAGGACAGAATGACGCCCGGTTTTCTCTATAGGCGCAACTCCGCAGCACTGGCCAGGAAGCAGACTTGGGGGGCGCACAAATGCCTGCACGAATTAGCATCAGTCGCGTGATCGCATGCGTAACTTTCGGCGCGTTCCTTCTAGCTCTCTTAGCGTCCTCCGGTGCCGCGCAACCCACCCCAACCACTCGAAGCAGAGGCCAGGATAAACAGCTGCAGCCGCACCTGATTGCCCACGAAATCGTGACAGGACAGGCGAGTGCGCAGTCCTACCCTATCCAAGCCGGTTCCATCACTCAGTGGGGTACCGGAACCTCCCGGTGCGAATACCCAAATGGGCAGACACAGAGGGGATTCGGCAAGCCAATTCCGATACCATGTGCCTGGATCAACACTCCGCCGCCGCCCGCCTCGCCATTCGCTGTGACGTACATCGCCCCAAAGGGTGCAGTTGAGTTTCAATTCGTGATAGCTCTAGTACTGGCACCTGCGACGGCACCTGCGAAGTTGGCTGCGACGGCAGCGACCTATACAGTTACGGCCACGGCTAATGACTCAAGTGGAAACTCAACGACGGGTTCTGGCACTGCCACGCTGACTTTGGCCAAGGCTGGCAGCACCCATGCCATCCTGAAGGTTCCAATCAATATCGATTCAGCGGAAGCCACTATCCGGTTTCAATACGATTTGAGTCAGAACCCGGGAGGGCCGATTACTCTACAGCAAGGAAACTCTGTTTTGGGACCCTTTAAACTCGCGATTACCCCGATTGCGGCGTTTCAGCTCCCCGCTGTGCCCATTGCTATTCTGTACGCGCCTTTGGGAAATAAGGGGACGTCGCAGCTCACTTTCACAAACATTACTGGCACGAACGCACAAGTGACGATTTCACAAACGAACTCGACAACCACGACCAAGGACAACAGGACGACGCTGAGCGGCGGTCTAAGCTGGGCTAAATTGGCGTTTACGGTGTCGGGGGCTTGGGACAACTCCGTGGAGACGGGCAATACCGATACTTACGGCCAGACCAATTCTATAGTAACTACGGACCAAGTGAGCCTAACCTACGGACCGCTAGCCGCGGCAAGCTTTTCTCCGGCACCCCTTTCCCTCGACAAGATGTTGACGTCTTCCACTTCGGACCAGCCATTTTGGCACGACCAGTTCCTCCTCGCACTCAATAGCCAATATGCTGTCTGGGACTATCCGAGCGGTCCGATCGTGCAGCCTCTAGGGAACGTCCACATCAGTGTGGTGTCAGTTGCGGAACTCGACGACTGCAGCAAGGGTACCGGCGACACGGTTTCTTACCCCGGCCCTGTCTCCTCGGCGACGACGCTATATATAACCCTTACTCCACAGGACTGCTCCAATATCCTCGCTCTCGACCAATTCTATGTAAAACGGAGCCAGTCTGGATTTCCTAATAACTTCCGACAATTTGCGGGGGTCAGCACGGACACGACGGCGACGGTGCAGAACACCCAGACGGTGACTTCAGCCACACAGACAAACACTCAAACGTCATTCACTTCGAAGGCGACAAGCACAAGAACGAATTCGCTCGCCGCCAGCGCGAGCATACCGATACCGCCGGTTCCGGGGTTGACGCTTAGCGTCGGTGGCTCCAAGGTGAGCACGAATACGACCGTCCAGGGCGCGACCATTACCTACCAAGCTGTCGACACACAGACGGCGACTAACTCCTTCACTGCCACGACGATGATACAGGACACTTATCTGGACGGCGTTCATCATGCCAATTTTAATGTTGTGCAGGATTTAGATTTTCAAGGGCTCGCCGTCCAAGACACCGATATGAGTTGGTCTCAGACCTCGCACATGAAAAAAATAAAAACCCGCTTCCTGCCGGCCAACTTGAGCGCTTTCTCAGTAATCCTACCGAACGAGAGTACCGCCGACTTGCCCATGGTCGCTGCTGGATCGGCTCATCCACAACGCCTACCAGTTGAAGCTCAAGGGCGAGTCGATGCGCAAGAAGAAAGCGCTCGTCGCGCGGTCGGAGGCAGCAAACCGCAAAGGTATGTAAGAGATTCTGGCTACGACTGGGTTGTGATTACGGAACCGAGCGCCCAGCAGAAAGCTGCAGCGCGAGCACAAGCGCAGCAGTTGTTTTCCGCTGCATCGAAGCGCCATATCCAAAAACCGGTTCCCAAGCCCGCTCCCGCGTTGGCGGTGCCAATATCCGCTGACGAGGCGATCAAATTTGTGAATCGCCTCGCGATCCCGCAGGCTCGTGTGCAGGAGTTTACCGATGCGGTTAAAGGCAGCATCAAGTGATGGCATCCGTTCCCTCCATCGGATTTAGAATAATTCCGCTAACGAGCCTCCGCCTCAGTAGCGCGCTGACTAATCTCGGGCCAGGCCTGATGAGCGCTTATGTCCGGCGTCCGGCCTCGCCGGCGAGCCTCGCCGCCACCTCGCTCTTGTGACTGTTGGCAAGGTGGGTGTAACGGACGACCATCGCCAGCGTCTTATGGCTCTCCTCAACTTGGCGTGGGTCGAAGCCGCCCCGGCGGTAGGCCCCATCCGAAGCCTGTAACGGCCTAAGGAAGGCGCGGAAAGCCGTCGGGATCCGCGAGGGACCCGCCGAGGAACAGGGCTGAGCGGGTGCTCAAGAGCCACTCCAGCGGCCGTGAGCGTGCAGGTTTCAGGCCGCTCCGGATCTACGTGAGCCATCACCAGCACCCGCCCCGCCGCCCGCCAGGATTACCAGCGCCGCCGGCTCGGAGAGCGCGACGGCGCGAAGGCGGCCCCGCTCGCGGCGCCGCAGCGCGGTGGCAAGCCCCCTTGTCGAGGGCGAGAGTGATGAAACGCCGAGAAAGGAAGCTCCGCCGCCCGGTCGACCAGCGCCGGCACCGCACCGCCCTGGCGGATTCGGCGCAGGAGCGGGGCCAGCCGCGCGGTGAACCCCTCATCCGATTCCAACCGGTTCGCCGCATCGACCAGGTAGCCGTCGCGAATCCAGCCCGAGACCTCGGGATCCTCCGCGGCGCGAGCCGTCACGAGCTCCTGCCACGAGGATGTCGGCGCCGAGAGCGCCGACCCGGCGATCTGACCGCTCCAGCAACTCGGCAAGCGCGCGGTCAAAGCGATCTCGTGGCAGCGACGGTCTCCGATCGCTGTCACTCCCGCTGAGGTCAGGCTCTCCCCTTCCTAAACCGGCCATCCGAGGGAAGGATTCATGGTGCTGCACTCCTGCCGGACCAGTATCGCCCCTTCTCCACCCTCGCCAGCAAAGCCTCCACGTGCCGAGCTCACCGTGCCGAGCTGGCCCTCGCCATTGGCGAGCACTCCGTGCCGCTCGAGCACGTGGCACCGTTGACGCCAGCCGGCGGGCGCGCTTGAGTTCTGGTACGCTTGAGGAGCAAATCCGAAATCTCGCCATGATCGATGTACAGGTCGTGCTGCCCGCGTTCTTCAGCCTGTTCGGCCAGGTCGGCGGCCGCCTGCTCCAGGCGGCGGCGGAAAAGCATGTCGAGGGCTGGTTCGAGAAGGGGCTCGACCGAGCGAGCGCCCTGGGCAAGAAGAGCGCTCTGACGGAGGCGATGGAGCGGGCCTACGGCGGCTGGCTCGAGGTGGTCCTCAAGAACCTCGAGGGCATCGGCTACGACGCCGAGGATCTGGCCGAGTACAAGGAGTCCTTCGAGCGGCTGCTCGGCGATCGGGAGCTCGGGGAGGAGCTGGCCCGCCCCATCCTCGAGGGCGAGGAATGGCCGGGGCCGGAGCCGCGGCTGTTCGTGGACGCCTGGGCCCGTCTGGGATGCCGGCCGCTGCCGGCGGAGTTTCGCTGGCCGGCGGCGCTGGCGGCGTTCGAGCGGCAGGTGAGGAAGCAGCGGGTGCTGACGCCGGAGCTGCGGGCGGTGCTGAACGCCGTCAACCTGGGCGCCATCCGCGAGGAGATGCGGTGGATGGCCGGCGTACGGCCGGAGGGCAACGAGCAGCGCTACGCGGCGGCGATGCGCCAGCGCTACCGGGTGCTGGACCTGCTGGCCATCGCCCGCCCGGAGGAGGAGAGGCTGCGCGACCTCGAGCTGCGAGAGGTCTTCCTGCCCCAGGACGTGCGCGAGAACCCGCCGCCGGTCGAACTGCCCTGGGACCTGCGGCGGAAGCTCGCGATGGCGGAGACGGGCGAGCGAGGCGAGGCGGACGCCGAGGTCACGGCGCTGCCCAAGGAGATCGGCCGGGAGCGCCTGGAGCGGATGCGCGCGGGCTTCGCCGAGCAGCCGAGGCAGCCTGTGCTGACCGTGCTGTCCGAGCCGGCAAGCCGGCGGTCGGTGCTCTTGGGGGACCCAGGCTCGGGCAAGTCGACGCTGGCCAGGTACCTGCTCCTGTCGGTGCTGGATGCGCCGCGGGCGCCGGAGACGGGCGGGGTCCAGGGCTGGATCGAGGCGTTCGCAGGCTGCCTGCCGCTGCTGATCGAGATCCGCCAGCTCATCGGCGAGCGCAGCCGCGGTAGCTGCCAGACCTTTCTCGAGTTCCTCGGCTTCCTGGGGAGGACCGAGGGCTATGCGCTCGAGGAGATCTGGCTCGACCGGCGGCTGCGTAGCGGCCGGTCGCTGGTGATCTTCGACGGGCTCGACGAGATCTTCGACGGCGCCGAGCGCGAGCGGGTGATCCGCCAGATCACCGGCTTCGCGAGCGACTATCCGCAAGCCTCGGTGCTGGTGACCTCGCGGTCGGTCGGCTACAGCGATCACGTGTTCCGCGGCGCCGGGTTCCGGCACTGCGCCCTGCAGGACCTCGACGACGCGCAGGTGGAGCGCTTCGTCCGGGGCTGGTACGCGCTCGTCTTCCCGGCTCGACCGGAGGAGGCGGCGCCGCGCGTCGAGCGGGTGCTCAGAGCCTGCGAGCAGTCGCGGTCGATCCGGCTGCTCGCCGGCAACCCGATGCTGCTGACGATCATGGCGATGATCGCGCGCCAGCAGGAGCTGCCACGGGAGCGGGCGCGGTTCTACGAGCACTCGGCGGAGATCCTGTGCCACCACTGGGAGATGAACCGGTGGCTGCGCGGCGCGGGCGTCGAGTTCGACTACATCGGGCTCGACGACAAGAAGGAGCTGCTGCGCCGCATCGCCTTCCGGATGCAGGCGGGTCCCGAGAGCCTGGCCGGCAACTTCATCCACGGCGACGAGCTGCAGCAGGAGATCGAAGCCTATCTCCGCGAGCGCTATCGCTCGACGCCGGTTGAGGCGAAGCGGGTGGCCGAGGCGTTGATCGCGCAGCTGCACGAGCGCAACTACATCCTGTGCCTTTACGGGCCGCGCCTCTACGGGTTCGTGCATCGGACCTTCCTCGAGTACTTCTGTGCCGAGGAGCTGAGGCGGCGAGTGCAGGAGGACCCGGGCTATCCGATCGATCGGCTCCTCGAAGAGGTGATCGCCAAGCACTGGCGCGAGCCGGCCTGGAACGAGGTGCTCCGCCTGCTCTGCGGAATGGTCGGCGATCTCCACGCGGGGAGGATCATCGAGTACCTGACCCGGCGGGCGAACCCCTTCTGGGAGGCCGACCCGCAGCGCCGGCCGCCTCGCCACCTGGTGATCGCTACGCAGTGCCTGGCCGAGGTCAGGAATCGGTATGCGATGGAGGGCGTATGCCTGGGCCTGCTGCAGGAGATCACGCGGGCGCTGGAGCTGTGGGTTTCGGGATATGAGGAATGGGTGGATCGCTTCGCAACGGACCTCCCAGCACCGTTCGAGGAGATCGGCGGGACGTGGCCCGGAAGCGCCTGGCTGCGTGAGCGCGGTCTAAGGAGGATCGGCCGGGTTGATAAGTCGTTCAAGGTGGTGTATGTCCGCCTGGTCGTCTCCCTGTTTCGAGCGTCCGCGACGCTACGCGGCGAGCTCGAGACTTTGGTGAACAGCCGGGACGCCGCTTCGAGATCCGCGGTGCTGGTCGAGCTGGCGCGGGGATGGCGGGAAGATGCGGCGGTGCGGCTGCTCCTCGAGCAGCGGGCACTACAAGATGAGGCTTCCGATGTCCGCAATACGGCGCTGGTCGAGCTGGCGCGGGGATGGCAGGACGACGCGGCGATGCGGCAGCTGCTTGAGCAGCGGGCGCTCCAAGATGAGGGTTCCTCTGTCCGCGGGACGGCGCTTGGGGAGCTGGCGCGGGGATGGCGGGACGACCCGGCGGTTCGGCAGCTACTCAAGCGGCGGGCGCTGCGAGATAGGGATTCGGCTGTCCGCAGCACGGCACTGGAAGAGCTGGCGCGGGGATGGCGGGACGACGCGGCGGTGCGGCAGCTGCTCGAGAAGTGCGCGCTCCAAGATGAGGATGAGGGTGTCCGCGGGACGGCGCTTCGGGAGCTGGCGCGGGGATGGCGGGAAGACACGGTGGTGCGGCAGCTGCTCGAGAAGCGCGCGCTGCAGGATCATTTCACTGTCCGCAGGCTGGCGCTGCGGGAACTCGCGCGGGGATGGCGGGAAGACGCAGCGGTGCGGCAGCTGCTCGAGCAACGCGGGGTGCAGGATAAGGAATACTTTGTGCGCATGACGGCGCTTGAGGAGCTGGCGCGGGGATGGCGGGAAACCGCAGGTGTGCGGCAGCTGCTCGAGCAGTGCGCCCTGCATGATGAGGCTTGGGGTGTCCGCTGGGCTGCGCTGTCGGAGCTGGCGCGGGGATGGCGGGAAGACAGGGCAGTGCGGCAGTTGGTCGAGCAGCGCGCGCTGCACGATGGGGCCATCGGTCTTCGCCAGAAGGCGCTGGAGGAGCTGGCGCGGGGATGGCAGCAAGGCGGAGCGGGGCGGCAGCTGCTCGAGCAGCGCGCGCTGCTGGATGAGGCTTCCGATGTCCGCAGTACGGCGCTGGAGGAGCTGGCGCGGGGATGGCAGCACGACGCGGCGGTGCGGGAACTGCTCGAGCAGCGGGCGCTGCAAGATGAGGCTTCCGATGTCCGCGGGACGGCGCTTGGGGAGCTGGCGCGGGGATGGCGGGACGACCCGGCGGTTCGGAAGCTACTCGAGCGGCGGGCGCTGCGAGAAAGGGGTTCGGCTGTCCGCAGCAAGGCACTGGAAGAGCTGGCGCGGGGATGGCGGGACGACTCGGCGGTGCGGCAGCTGCTCGAGAAGTGCGCGCTCCAAGATGAGGATGAGGGTGTCCGCGGGACGGCGCTTCGGGAGCTGGCGCGGGGATGGCGGGACGACACGGTGGTGCGGCAGCTACTCGAGCAGCGCGCTCGCGAGGACGAGGCCACGGAGGTTCGCGAAAGCGCGTTTCAAGGTCTCGTGCAAGTCGCTCTAGACAGGCGTGCTGCCATCGTCCTCTCGCGGGGTCTTAATGGCGCTGAACCGTTCCTAGATCCGCGGTCGCCAATGGCTGCCGAACACCTGGAGAGGGCAGCTGCGCGGCTGGGAATCGGAATGGACGCGCTGGTAGTGCAGCTCGAGGAGCACTCCAAGGAGCTGGGGTGGAATCTGAGGAAGGGCCTGCGGCGAGGCGTCGGGGTGACCGGCAAGAAAGATAGAAGCCGGCAGGGGCGCAGAGGCAAGAGGACCTCGGAGAGCGGAAGCTGATCTTTGCTGCCGATAGGATCGCCGCGGTACGGCTAGACGGGAGCCATGTGGACCGTGGCGCTCGAGGCGGCCGTGCGAATTGCACCATCGTTCTACAGATCCAGTAGCGAGAATCAACGACGCAGCTCTTGGCAGTGACTCCAGGCCGCGGCCGGGGCTCGTAGCCTTGGCGGCAGCGCGAGCAACCTTGAGGGCGGTGAGCGAGCTCTTCGCCGCTCCCCCACCCGGTCCCCCATTGTCTCGTGCCTTGGCCATGTGCGAATTGTGGCAAAATGTGGCAAGGCAGCCGGCAGCTCAGACTGGAACTTTGCTCTAACTCATTGATTTTATTGGTGCCGAAGGCGGGAGTCGAACCCGCACGCCGTTGCCGGCGGAGGATTTTGAGTCCTCTGCGTCTGCCATTCCGCCACTTCGGCCGCTGGGCTGGCCAGGAGGAGATCCTAGGGGGGTGCGCCGGGGGTGTCAACCGCTGCGGAGCTGGCCTTCGGGCCGGTTCGAGCTGGCGTTCTCGGCCCTCGGCCCGGGCGGGCCTGCCGGCTCGGCCGGTGAGCCCGTGGCCCTCGTGGTCCCAGCGATTCCGCAGTAGCCCCTGAGCCCTAGCACAAGGTCCTGATTCGACGACGTTTGATCGCGGTAAGCTGTCGCGAGCAGATTCTGATTCGCGTCAAGGGTAGACATTGACTGCAATTCTGGC
>Ga0210384_10003512_pt1 | contig 18097 bp, 14 predicted proteins | sample IncBWH2MmetaG_FD_160574 | JGI IMG/M metagenome (GOLD analysis project Ga0210384, IMG submission 160574) | Forest soil microbial communities from Barre Woods Harvard Forest LTER site, Petersham, Massachusetts, United States - Inc-BW-H-2-M | ecosystem: Environmental > Terrestrial > Soil >...
CGCATGGCGTGGCAAAAACTCTATCACACCCTGTCTGCCGGGAAGCGCGGATGTGTCCGGGGGTTGCCGGAGGTTGCGGCGCTGGTGCCTACTCCGAGCCAGGCCCTAGGTGGAGAACTAGAGCGGGCTACGGTCCCGTTCTGAACGCCGTCGACTAGGACAGATTAGGGCAGATTCGATCGAATTGAAGTCTTTTTCGCACAGGCATACACTAAGTGGAGTTACTCCGACCCCGTTTGCCTAAAGGAGACAAAACCTAGGGCTTGCGGGGCGATGCCCAGGCGGTTTTTTGCCGCCTTCGGCTGAGGGTTTGGGTGGAAACGCCCCGGCCTCCCGAACTTGGAAAGGAGCGTACTCGACGGAAAAGTGTGTATTTCCGTCGCGCGCCCGCATCCAACTCGTCGGATCGGGCGGTTTTGTTATAGGAAGCGGAAAGAAGGAATTCAGCCCGTCGCGTCCAACCAGAAAAATAAGCCATGACCCTTCAGGACAAATTCGGCCGGCAGATCACCGACCTGCGCATTTCGATTACGGACCGCTGCAATTTCCGCTGTGTGTACTGCCGTTCGGCCGACCCAGAAAATTACCGCGACCATGGCGAAATTCTCTCCTGGGCCGAGCTGGACCGGCTGGCCCACATTTTTCTGAGCCTGGGCATTCGTAAGGTACGCATCACCGGCGGAGAGCCGCTGGTGCGTGCAGGTGTGGAAGATTACATGGCACGCCTTCACGCGCTCGGTGTCGAAGACCTTTCCATGACTACTAACGGCCATTTGCTGGCAGAGCGGTGTGAGCGGCTGATCGAGGCGGGGTTGCGGCGCATCAACATCAGCCTCGATTCGCTCGATCCTGGCAAATTTGAAAGCATCACGCGTACAAAGTCTTTCGCCGCCGTGATGCACGGCATCGACGTCGCGCAGAAATCGCGGCTGGCGCCCGCGAAAGTCAACGCCGTGCTGGTGCGCGGGCTGAATGATGACGAGGTGGAATCGTTCGCCGAATTCGCACGCGAACGCGGCGTGATTATGCGTTTCATCGAGTTCATGCCGCTGGATGCCGACCGCACCTGGACCCGCCGTCACGTCGTGCCAGCCGCGGAAGTCCATCAACGAATCCATGCGCGGTGGCCGCTCGTTGAAATCCCCCGCGAGCCGAGCGAGACGGCGCGCAAATACCGCTTCGCCGACGGCGCTCCCGGCGAGATCGGTCTGATCGCACCGGTGACCCAACCCTTTTGCGGCCACTGCTCGCGCATCCGCCTAACGGCCGATGGAAAGCTGCGAACCTGCCTTTTCAGCAAAGACGATCACGACCTTCGCGGCCTGCTCCGCGAAGGAGCGACGGACCAGGATGTGAGGACGTATATCCGGTCGGTGGTCGAGGAAAAGGAACAGGGGCACCGCATCAACTCCCCTGATTTCGTGCCTCCTTCGCGTACCATGGTGTTTATCGGCGGGTAGCGGAACGCTCTGACGGCGGCATCCCTGCCGAAGCGCATTGCGCTCGACCAGGCGATGAGTTTCGGTTAGCATCGCATTAAGCGCCTCACAAGAGCCGGAGAGACGGGACACAGCCATGGCGGACGAAGACGACGAAGAAGGACAGGACGACTCACCTGAGCCGGAGCCGCGGCTTTTCACGCTCACCGAAGCGGAGCGCGCGCGGCGGGATATAGAGCCTTTTCTCGTGGAAGCCATGGACTGCCGCAAGAAATTGTCCGGCCTGGAAAACGATCTCTCAGCGGTTTCCGCGCGCATCATGATGATGGGCGGCGTCATCGTACCGTACGAGAAGCTGGCCGCGCTGCGCGTTGAACACCAGCAACTCGCCGAGTCGCTGAAGACCTCACTGAACCGCATCCTCGAAACAGGGTGCGTCATCAAGGACCTCGATGCGGGCTTACTGGATTTTCCGGCGGTGATCGACAACGAAGATGTCTATCTGTGCTGGAAGCTTGGCGAGGACCGCATTCGTTTCTATCACCGGCAGGACGAAGGATTTGCCGGGCGCAAGCCGCTCGACCCGCGCGATCTCGGCCCCGGAGACACCGTGCAGTAGCCCGAGCCCCGTCGTGGGTTTTTTTGCACCTACACTCCGCGCTCTTCGAGGAACGGCGCTTGCCCACACCAGTTCGCCAGCCGAAAGGATTCTTCGTGTCGTCTCATTCTGAAAACCGTTTGAAGGATTCCGCCAGCCCGTATCTGCGTTCCGCAGCGCGTCAGCCCATCGACTGGCACGAATGGGGCGATGCGGCTTTTCGGCGTGCGGAATCGGATGACAAGCCCATTCTTTTGGACATCGGCGCGGTGTGGTGTCACTGGTGCCACGTCATCGACCGCGAGAGTTATGAGAACTCCGAGATCGCACGAATTATCAATGAGAATTTTGTGGCCGTGAAAGTGGACCGCGATGAGCGCCCCGACGTCGATGCACGTTATCAATCCGCCGTCAGTGCCATCTCCGGCCAGGGCGGCTGGCCGCTGACGGGGTTCCTACTGCCCAACGGAAAGCCATTTTTCGGCGGCACGTATTTTCCGCCGGAAGATCAAATGGGGCGGCCCGGCTTTCGGCGGATTCTGCTGGCTGTGGCGGATTCCTATAAAAACAAGAGGGCCGAGCTGGTACGCGCGGCGGATCATGTGGCCGCTGCTGTCGCGCAGGCCGAAGTGTTCACGGGAGCGCGTGCGGAGTTTGACGCCGGAGTCGTCGACGCGCAAATCAGTTCCGTCACGCAACAATTTGACATCAAAAACGGCGGCTTCGGCCGGGCGCCGAAATTTCCGCACTCGTCGGCTGTTGACTTGGTTCTGGAGCGCTACCAGCAGACCAAGGAAAAGCATCTGCTGGCGATGATCGAGACAACCCTCGAAAAGATGGCCCGCGGCGGCGTTTACGATCAGCTCGCCGGAGGCTTTCATCGCTATTCGGTGGATGAACGCTGGCTCGTCCCGCACTTCGAGAAAATGAGTTACGACAATTCGGAGCTGCTGCGCAACTACCTGCACGGCTGGCAAGTGACAGAGAATCCGCTGCTGCGTGAAACCGCGGAAGGCATCATCGGCTGGGTGAACGAAGTTTTGTCCGACCAGCAAAACGGCGGCTTTTACGCCAGCCAGGACGCCGACGATTCGCTTGATGATGACGGAGATTACTTCACCTGGACGCTCGACGAACTGCGATCGGCGCTGCTGCCCGACGAAGCGCGCGTCATGGAGCTGTACTACGACGTCGAGGCGCACGGCGAGATGCACCACAATCCGGCGAAGAATGTGCTGTGGATCGCGCGCAGCGCCGCCGACATCGCTAGGCAACTTGGTCTCGAGGAGACTTCCGTGCGCCTCATGATCGCGAGAGGCGCAGGAAAGATGCTGGCCGCGCGCCTGTCGCGGGCGACTCCTTTCGTCGACCAGACCATGTATGTTTCCTGGAACGCCATGTTTGTTTCCGCCTATCTGGACGCGGCGAGCGTGCTTGGCGGATCGACCGGCGAGAGCTGCCGCAGGTTCGCCTTGCGCACCATGGACCGCATGCTCAGGGAAGTGTGGAGCGAATTCCGTGGCTTCGGGCATCGCATCGGGGGACCGGCGCTGGATGGTTCGCTGGACGATCAGGTTTTCAGCGTGCTGGCTTTGCTGGATGCCTATGAGACCACGCTCGAGCCGCGTTATTTCGCCGCAGCGCAAAAAACGATGGACCTGGCCATGGCTCGCCACGGCGACCCGGAAGGGGGAGGCTTTTTCGACCGGCCTTCCGACGCCGCACCCCTGGGCGGCCTCGACGTTCGCCGCAAGCCTTTTCAGGATTCACCCACGCCGGGGGCCAACTCCGTCGCGGCGATCGCGTTGCTTCGCATGCATGCGTTCACCGGCGATGAGCGCTACCACAACTCCGCGCAGAAAACCCTCGAAGCGTTCGCCGCGATCGCGCCGCAGTATGGGATGTTTGCCGCGACGTATGGCCTGGCAGCCGCCCTTTTCGCACGGCATCCGTTGCAGGTGGTCATCACCGGGCGTGCCGAGGATCCCGCAGCCGAAGCTCTGGAAACCGCCGCCCGCAGCGTCTACCGTTTCGGCAAGTCCGTCCTGCGGCTCACGCCCGGAGATTCGCTCGCAAATTTCGCCGGAGCGCTTAAGGAAACGCTGCCGCATCTTCCGGCCGATAGAGCTTTAGCGGTCATCTGCTCAGGGCAAACCTGCCTGCCGCCGACCAGCGATCCTTCGCAACTCACCGGGCTGCTCGGCAGTGCCAGCAGAACAGCGGCATCACCTCGAGAATAATGCGAGACGTCGAAAATACATTTGAAGCTCACTTCTTCGGACGCGATTCCGGGGGCACCAGCCCATTGATGCGGTAATACACAACAAGCTGGCCGTAGTGTTCCCCGGAGTGCTCGATCAGCCCATAGGCGAGGTCCGAGAGCCGGTAGGTTTGGTTTCCGAGAACGACTGATCCCGCCATGCCCGCATCCCCTTTGGTTTTGATGAGGTCCGCCCCGTCCCGCACGCACGTTTTGACGAACGCCACGATCTGTTCCTTGGTCTTCAGTTCGTCGCGTTTTGGATCGTCGCCATAGCGCGCTTTCTTGCCCGCTGCTTCATCGGTGAAGAAGTACATCGATGCGGAAACGTGCAACAGTTGCGCGACAAACGTCCGCGAGTCCGCATTGGGTTTGTAGTCGTACTTGTCTTCCGGCAAATCCTCGGCAATGGCAATCAGCTTTTTCCCGATATCATTCCAGGCCTCCAAGACGGCCCCAGACGGACTCGCTACGGGTTTTGGAGGGGTAGTCTTCTTGGCTTCCTGCGCCAAGGCCGGCATCGCCGCAAGCGTCACCGCCACCAGCAGGGCCCCCCATTTGCTAAGACTCTTCATCGTTTCTCTCCTCGTCTTTGCCCACTCTATTCTTGCCTAGGATGGAATCCGCTCCCGGGGCTGTTTCAAGCCAACCCGGGAGGCACACACTCTCTGACGGGCCGCGCGTCAGAGTGTTTCTCTGCTCCCCTCGGAAAACCTGGCCTTCTGGCCGGGTACATCTTACGCGGGACCTTCGTCCTATTCCTCCACGTGATGGAAAATCCCTGCGGATAGACATGGTAAGCTTGTAGCTTGTCTCGGGGGCTTCTTTCATTGAACTGGACCTGGCTGTTGCTGCGCATTGTGATTGGCGTAAGTATCCTTAGCCTGCTGTTTTTCTCCCAGCGATTCTGGTATCGCGCCATTTGGCGGGCGACCTCAAATTGGGGTAGCCAGGGCCTCCGCGTTGCGGCGCGTTTAGTCTACGTAACGCTGCTACTGCTGATCATCGGCGCGATGGCCGACGGCTTCCGCATGGGGCGCGCTCACATGATTTCCAGCATCAATGTGATCACAGTTTTCGCAGGTTTATGGTTTTTCAGCGCGCTTTTCGCCTATTTTGCGGTCAAACTGGTAGGCGGCATTGATCGAATTTGGGCTTGGCTGCGCGCAGCGTATCAGCTCAAAACGAACCGTTTGGCTTCACCCGCAACCGCGCTGCCGTACTCTGCCGCGGAACTGATTCCAGACCCTTCGCGGCGCTATTTTTTTAAGACCGCCACCGCCCTTGCCGGGGCCGGCCCGTTTCTTACGGCGATGTATGGCTTTGCAGCCGAGCGCCTGGACTATCAGGTGCATCGCGTGGAAATTCCTATTCCCAATCTGCCCGCCGGACTTGAGGGCATGAAGATTGTGCAGATTAGCGACATCCATCTGAGCAGCTACATGCCGCGACGCGAGGTGCGTCGCGCCGTCAATATGGCCAACGACCTGGACGCGGACCTCGCGCTGGTGACCGGAGACTTCATTACCGGCGCTGGCGACCCGATCGCTGATTGCATCGACGAAGTGAAGGGTCTGCGAGCGCCGCTGGGAGTTTGGGGCTGCAACGGCAATCATGAAATCTATGCGCGCGCCGAAGAAACTGCGCAGTACCTCTTCGCGCAGGCAGGGATGAGACTGCTGCGGAGCGAGAATGCGCAGCTCACGTTTCAAGGCGCTTCGTTCAATCTCATCGGCGTCGATTATCAGCGCGAGCGCACCAACGGCGGCCGCCGCGTGCAATTGCTCCAGAATGTGGGACCGCTGGTGCGTCAAGACATGCCCAATATCCTCATGTCCCACAACCCCAATGCATTCAACCGCGCCGCGGAATTGGGCGTCGAACTGACGCTCTCCGGGCACACGCACGGCGGACAGATTCAGGTAGAAATTCTCGACCACCGTCTCAGCCCGGCACGGTTCATTACAGATTACGTAGCCGGGCTATATCAGCGCCCCATGTTTGCGCCAGCACCCAACGACCGCGCCTCCTCGGCTGGCACGGCGTTCGAGACAAGTCCTGGGTCCCTGTTTCCGAACCGCTCGTCGGCGCTGGCTTCGATTTATGTGAATCGCGGGCTCGGCACCGTCGGTGCCCCGGTGCGCCTCGGTGTACCCCCTGAAATCACGCTCCTGACCCTCCACCGGGCCTAACCGCTCGTAGCCGACGGCACTCCCCGCTTTTTCAATTCCATTTTTCTTCCAAAAAATCTCCGGGAATAAAACCCTCCGAACTTCGGTATATGGACCGGTACTTACCTACGGGAAATAGGAGCGCCGTGGTTGTTCTGCTCAGCGGCAATCTTCTAAGGTCCTTGTTCTCAACTGCGGCTTCAACGTTTCATCGTTGAGCCGCGGTGGAATGCAACTTGCAGCAAACGACGGTTTGGCCTGCCAGACCGTAAATCCGTGGCGATCACTGCGATGTGTTTCGCCGCGTAAAATCTCGATCTGGAGGAAAAAGCAATGGGGTACGTGTTTAAGTCGTTGAAGTTTTTAACACTTCTCGCTGTTGGGCTCTCTCTTCTTCCTGTTGTCACCGAAGCGCAACATTACAAGCAAACCAATCTGGTTTCTGACATTCACGGGATGGCGCCGGTGTTTGACGCCAATCTGAAGAACCCTTGGGGACTCACGCGGTCGTCGGGCAGTCCCTGGTGGATCGCAAACAATAACTCCGGAACATCCACCCTGTACGATGGCAACGGCAATCCTTTCCCGCCCCCGGCTAAGGGTGGTCCGCTGGTCGTTACCGTTCCACCGCCGGGCTTCGCGCCGGGTACGCAGTCTGCCCCAACCGGCGTGGTCTTCAACGGAAGCCCGACGGACTTTCTCCTCGTCCCTGGCAAGGCTGGCACGGCAGCCATCTTCATCTTTGCCACCGAAGACGGCACGATCTCCGGCTGGAACCCAGGCGCCAACCCTCCCACCAGCGCCACAAATGCCATCCGCAAAGTGGACAACTCCGACAAGGGTTCGCCGGACGGGGCAGTCTACAAAGGGGCCACCAGCGCAGAAGTAGACGGACACCGCTTCCTCTACGTAACCAACTTCCGTTCCGCGAGAGTCGAAGTGTACGACACCAACTTCCAGCGCGTGCACCTGGATGAGGACGCCTTCGATGACGATGAGATTCCTCGCGGTTACGCGCCTTTCAATGTGCAGAACGTCGGTGGAACCCTGTTTGTGACGTATGCAAAGCAAGATGGGCCGAAGCACGATCCCGTGGGCGGCGATGGCTTCGGTTTTGTTGAACTCTTCACTCCGACGGGAAAGCACATCGGGCACCTGGAGCACGGCGATTGGTTTAACGCTCCCTGGGGCGTGGTGTGGACCACTCGCGATTTCGGCGAGTTCAGCAATGCGATTCTGGTGGGTAATTTCCGCAGCGGCTGGGTCGCCGCATTCAACGGTTTCACGCACAAATTCATCGGATTCCTCAGGAATCCGGATAATTCGCTGGTGACCATCGACGGTTTGTGGTCCCTCACGTTCGGGAATGACGCGACCGCAGGGCCGGCCAACACGTTGTTCTTCACCGCGGGCATCAACAACGAAAATGATGGCCTCTTCGGGACCCTCACTCCCGTTGACGGCCTGGATGGCGACGAAGAATAGACGGGGAGGATCCTGCCGCTTTCGGACGCGACGGCAGAAGGCGGCAGAGACGCGTGCTTGCGTCTCTGCCGTCCTTTGTCCCAAACGCCCCGTATCGGGGACTCACCGTTCACAAGCGCAGGCCCGCCAAGTCCCGCATCCGCAAGCCCCCGCGCGGAACGCGTTCCGCACCATTTGGCCTCGTCCTCCTGCTGGACGAAAGCGTATTCGTGCGTCAAAATCTTCCGGCGATACTCCGAACCAACCGAGGACGCGCATGGATAAAGCGCCGGAAATCAACCGCATCGCCTACGAACGGCACGAACTTCGCGAGCAGGACGAGGCGGAGCCCGCCATCGCGGTGCAACTCGAGGGATGGCTTAGGACGCTGATCTCTCGCGGAGGAAGCGATCTCCTGCTCGTTGCCGGGGCCCCGGCCTGCATTCGCGCAGAAGGAGTGGTGCAAAAAATCGACACGCGTCCGCTCGATGGCCCGGAAATCGAGGCGGCGGTGCTCCCCGCGCTCACCTCTCATGCCCTCGGCCGCTACCGCCAGGCGCAAATCTCGGATTCTTCCTATCGCATCGCCGGGCTCGGGCGCTTTCGCATCAATTTGCATCGCGAGCGCGGCCGTGCTGCCGCCGCGATTCGCGCCCTGCCGCAAAGAGTGCCGACGCTCGGCGAGCTCAACCTTCCACCTTCGGTGGAGACCCTGGCGCATCTGCCGCGCGGCCTGGTCCTGATTGGCGGCCCCGCGGGTTCTGGAAAATCGACGACGCTCGCTGCGCTGATTGACGACATCAACCGCCGCGAAGCGCGTCACATCGTCACCATCGAAGACCCCATCGAGTACGAGCACACGCACATTCGAAGCGTGATCGAGCAAGTCGAAATCGGCACGGATGCTCCGGATTTTCCGACTGCCCTCCGCGCAGCTCTGCGCCAGGCGCCGGATGTTCTCGTGGTGGGCGAGATGCGCGATCCAGAAACAATGCGCATCGCCGTCGCCGCTGCCGAAACCGGCCATCTGGTGCTCTCGACGCTGCACACCATCGACGTCGCCACCACCATTTCGCGCATCTCCGATTCTTTTTCCGATGAACGGCAAAACACCATCCGCCAGGAATTGGCCATGGCCATTTCCGCTGTGCTGACGCAAATCCTCTTGCCAAGCAAAAGCGGCGAGCGATTTCCAGCCGCCGAGCTGCTGATGATCGGCTACGGCGCGCGCCAGCACATTCGCCGCAACGCCTTGCAGCATCTCCATCAGGAAATCACCATGACCAAGAAAAAAGGCTCGTTCGCGCTTGAGGAATCGCTCGTCCAGTTGATCAGCAAAGGCCACATCGACCGCGAGGACGCGCTGCTCTGCGCCATCCACCCGGACGATCTGGACATTCTCCTCAAAACCGGCAGTCGCGGATAAAATCCGCAACAAACGTTTCCAAACGCCGCGTACTTCAGGCAAAATACCTCCTCCCAAAGAGGGGGTCTAATGAACCGCAGAGCTTTGGCTCGATCGATGGTCTTCGCCAGCGTTTCCCTGGCTCCGGCCGGGACGCATGTAATCGCCGACGAGCAGCCGCTCGCCGGCTATTCCGCCGAATCTTCCCGCGCCGAGCGCCAGTGGGAAGAAAAACTGAAAGCCATTCCCGATCCAGACAAAATTCGCGGCTACATGGAAAGGCTCGCCGCGCATCCGCACCACGTGGGATCGCCCTATGACAAGGACAACGCCGAATGGCTGCTCGCGAAATTCAAAGAGTTCGGACTCGACGCTCACATCGAATCGTTCGACGTGCTTTTTCCCACGCCCAAAGAACGTGTCGTGGAACTCGTCGAAGGCGGACCGAGATTCTCCGCCAAGCTCCTGGAGCCCATGGTTCCGGAGGACCTCACCTCGAAGCAGCAGTCCGAACAGCTTCCTTCCTACAACGCCTATTCGATCGATGGCGACGTGACCGCTCCGCTCGTCTACGTCAACTTCGGCGTGCCCGCTGATTACGAGCAGCTCGAGCGCATGGGCGTTTCCGTGAAGGGCGCTATCGTCATAGCGCGCTACTACGGCTCCTGGCGTGGTATCAAGCCAAAGGTCGCCGCTGAACATGGCGCCGTAGGCTGCCTCATTTTTTCCGATCCCCACGAAGACGGCTTCTATCAAGGCGACGTTTTCCCCGCGGGGCCGTATCGCCCGAGGGATGGCGTGCAGCGCGGCAGCGTCGCGGATATGCCGCTCTATGCCGGCGACCCGCTGACGCCCGGCGTGGGCGCGACCAAGGATGCAAAACGCCTGGAGCTAAAAGATGCCGAGACCATCACCAAGATTCCCGTCCTGCCGATTTCCTATGCCGATGCAGAACCGCTTCTGGGGTCGCTGAAAGGCCAGATGGCGCCCCCAGCTTGGCGAGGCGCACTCGGCATCAGTTATCACATCGGGCTCCCCGGTCCGGGCAAAGTGCACCTGAAAGTGAAATCGAACTGGACCCCTCTGCAGCCCCTCTACGATGTCATCGCCAAGATTCCTGGCTCGGTTTATCCCGACGAGTGGGTCCTTCGCGGCAACCACCACGACGGCTGGGTCAACGGCGCCGAGGATCCGCTCTCCGGCCAGTCTGCGATGCTCGAGGAAGCCCGCGCGATGGGCGAGCTTCTGAAAGCTGGATGGAAGCCCAAGCGCACGCTCATCTATTGCGCGTGGGATGGCGAAGAGCCCGGCTTGCTGGGCTCGACGGAGTGGGTCGAGACGCACGCCGAAGAGCTGGCCAAGCATGCCGTGGCGTACATCAATTCGGACGGCAACGGTCGCGGCTATCTGAGTCTTGCCGGTTCGCATACGCTTGAGAAATTCATGAACGATATCGCGCGAGACATTCCGGATCCGGAAACAAAACTTTCCGCGTGGAAACGCGAACAGTTGCGCGCTATTGAAGAAGCTGCGAGCGACAAGAAACAAGACATCCGCCAGCGCGCCGATTTGCACCTGGGCGCGCTGGGCTCCGGCTCGGACTTTACGCCGTTCCTCCAGCACGTCGGCGTGGCTTCGCTCAACATCGGTTTTGGCGGCGAGGATGGCGGGGGGATCTACCACTCGATTTACGACGACTTCTACTGGTACACAAAATTCGCCGATACGACCTTCGTCTACGGCCGGGCGCTGGCGCAAACCGGCGGCAGCGCCATGATGCGTCTGGCGGACGCCGACCTGTTGCCGTTTGAGTTTGCCGAGTTCGCCGAAACGATGGAGACCTACGTCCGCGAACTCAAGGACCTTGCGAAAAAAATGCAGGACGAAATCCGCGAGCGCAACCGCGAAATCGATGAAGGCGTTTTCACGGCGACGGCCGACCCGAAGAAAACCTACGTTCCGCCGAAAAAGGAAGAAGTTCCGCCCTACCAGAACTTCGCGCCTCTTGAAAACGCCGCGGATCGGGTGACCCGCAGCGCTGCGCAGTACCGCAAAGCGCTGGAACATGCCAATGCCAACGGCGGCGCCGTGCTGGCGGCCGCTTCGCTCGCCGCGGTAAACCGCCTGCTCATTGAAAGCGAACGCAAGTTCATCACCCAGGAAGGTCTGCCGCACCGGAAATGGTACCGTCACCAACTCTATGCGCCGGGCTTCTACACCGGGTACGCTGCAAAAACGATGCCCTACGTGCGCGAGTCCATCGAACAGAAAGAATGGAAACAAGCTGATGAAGGCGTCGTGGTCGTCGCGCATTGCCTCGAGGATGAGGCCAAGTTAATCGCCGACGCTGCCGCGAAACTCGCCGCGGCGCATTAGTTTACTTCGTCGCTGACGCGCAACGCGCTACGCTTCGATGGCGGTGCAGGCACGCCGGCCTGCTCCGCGCTGAATCGCGGAGGCTCACCTCATGCCGTCCTATAATCTAGCCATTGTGGGCATGGGTAACGTCGGCCGCGCCCTGCTGCGCCTGCTTATTTCCAAAGAAACCGATCTGCGCCGGCGCTACGACATTCGCTGGCGGCTCACCGGCGTGGCTACGCGCCGCACCGGCTGGTGTGCCGATCCCGACGGGCTCAACCCTCTGGCGGCGCTGCACGGCCACTCGCTCATCCAGCACGGAAACACCTCGCAGCCGCGTAACCTGCGCGAGTGGCTTGAAAAAACCCGCGCCGATGTGCTCTTTGAAGCGACCTCGCTGAACGTTAAGACCGGCCAGCCGGCCACGGAACATTTGAGGACGGCGCTCGAATTGGGCATGCACGCGATCACTGCCAACAAGGGCCCTATCGTGCACGCGTACCACGAGCTCACGGCGTTCGCGAAAGAGCGCAACCGGCGGTTTCTCTACGAATCGACGGTCATGGATGGCGTGCCCGTTTTCTCGATGTTTCCCCACGGCTTGCCGGCCACCGACATTCGCGGCTTTTCCGGCGTTTTGAATTCCACCACAAACGTCGTGCTTACGGAAATCGAAAAAGGTCGTTCACTTGAGGAGGCCGTGAAACGCGCGCAGGCCATGGGCATTGCGGAAACGGATCCAACTGCGGATTTGGATGGCTGGGATGCGGCCGTGAAGGTCGTGGCTCTGGCCATTGTGTTGATGGGGGCAAATGCGCGGCTCGAGCAAGTGCAACGCACGGGCATCCGCGAGCTCAGCGAAGAAAAAATCCGTTCCGTGCGCGCGGCGGGAATGCGCTACAAACTAGTGTGCCGCGCGGAGCGCCGCGGCGACGGCGTGAATTGCAGCGTGCGTCCGGAAATGTTGCTGGCCTCGGATCCCCTCGCGAGTCTGGAGGGCAGTAGCTCCGCGATTCGCTTTGACCTGGATGTATTCGGCTTGTCGTTGGTCGAGCACAACCCGGGGGTTGAGGCTACCGGCTACGGACTGCTCGCCGATTTCCTCCGCGCCGTCCGCCAGTAATACCGCTCGAAGATTGCCCGCCGCCGCAGTTCACCTCAGGTAGTTCGCCGCATAGGCCGGGAGAGCAATTCCAAGATCGCACGTTTCATCGCGGATCGGCGCGCCGGCGACGGTGCGGAGAGGAATTACCCCGGCCCAGACATGGAGGCGGTAATCGGAAGCATCGTCTTCCGGCGGGCCGAAGCGACATTTTGCCGAAAATTCGGTCAGCGGCAGGCGCAATACGCTGGTGGCTTTCAGCTCTTTTTCGTTTGGCTGTCGCGCGTCGTCCCAGCGCTTGGGTAAGATCTTTTCCGTGAACGCGCGCAACGCTTCGAGTTTCTCTTCCAGCCGATCGACCAGCGTAGCTTTCCCGAGCGCCACGACGGAGCGGTAGTTCATGGAGTGATTGAAAACCGAGCGCGCCAGCACGATTCCGTCCGTGAGCGTGACCGTCACACAGACGTGCGCACCTTCGCTCGTGCCGCGGAGCATGCGGCTGGCGGCCGAGCCGTGAAAATAGATGGCGTCGCCAATGCGCGCGTACAACGTAGGAATGACGAAGGGCTGGCCGTTTGCGGAGAAACCGACGTGGCACACCAGCCCTTCATCGAGAATCTTGTAAATGCTTTCGCGGTCGTAGACGCCGCGCTGCGGCTCGCGCACAACACGCGTGCGCTCGGTCGGCGTGAGGGGTTCGGACACGGTGCACCTCTTGGAGAAACGTGGCGCGGAGACGGCCGGTTTGTGGCCCCTCATTTGATTTGTAGCCGGCGCCAAAGCGGCATGAGTGAGGAACGACCCAATAAATGCTAACACGATTGCCGGCGGCTTCGTCATCGGCCCGTGGTGTGAGAAACTAGCGCCAGGAGAAAGCCATGAGCACACCGGTGTTGCAGGGAGCAGAAAGCAAGCCGCTGGATGTCTCCTGGGTGAGAGAGCAATTCCCGTCGCTGCAATTGCGGGTGAACGGCCACGCCGCGGCGTTTCTGGATGGGCCTGCGGGCACCCAGGTGCCCAGGCAGGTGATGGACGCAGTTCAGAACTATTTCCTTAAATCCAATGCCAACACCTGCGGAGCGTTTGCCACCAGCCGCAGCAACGACGCCATGATCGCCTCCGCCCGCGCGGCCATGGCCGATTTTTTCAATTGCGACACGGACGAGGTCGTTTTCGGGCAGAACATGACCACCATCACGTTCGCGCTGGCGCGGGCGATTGGACGCGTGCTGGAGCCCGGCGACGAAATTGTGGTGACCACCCTGGACCATGACGCCAACGTCGCTCCTTGGCGTGCCTTGGAAGAAATGGGCATGGTCATTCGCCAGGTGGACATTCGCGACTCGGATTGCACGCTGGACCTCGAAGATTTCGAGCGCAAGCTCAACGCCAACACCAAGCTTGTCGCCGTCGGGTATGCTTCGAACGCCGTGGGCACGATCAATCCCGTGGCCGAAATCACGAAGCTCGGGCATGAAGCGGGCGCGCTCGTGTTCATCGACGCTGTGCACTACGCGCCCCACGGGCCGCTTGACGTGCGCGCGCTCTGTTGCGATTTTCTGGTGTGCTCGCCGTATAAATTCTTCGGCCCGCACCTGGGAACGCTCTACGGAAAGCGCGAACATCTGCTGCAGTTCCGGCCCTACAAGGTTCGCCCCGCGCCGGATTCCTTGCCCGACCGATGGGAGACGGGAACGCAGGTGCAGGAGTTAATCGCGGGAATCGGCGCGGCGGTGGATTATCTTGCGGAGCTGGGTGCGCGTTGTGATCCTTCCGCGAAAGATCGCCGCACGGCGCTGCTGGCCGCCTATCGCGTGACGCGGCGGCACGAGATGGCCCTGCTAGGGCGTTTGGTGGAAGGGCTGCTGGCCATTCCTGGCTTGCGATTTTTCGGGATCAGCGATGCGAAACGATTTGAGGAGCGCTGCTCAACGGTTTCCGTCCGGCTGGCCAATCATACGCCCACCGAAGTCGCGACTTTCCTCGGCGAGCGCGGCATCTTCACCTGGGACGGCAACTACTATGCGCTCAACCTGACGGAACGCCTCGGTGTCGAAGCCAGCGGCGGACTCCTGCGAATCGGTCTTGTGCATTACAACACCGCGGAAGAGGTGGACCGGCTGCTCGCGGCTTTAAGGGAGATTTAGTGGCGGAGACTCTCCGTCTGGCTCTCTTCTTTGGCTTGGACTAAACAGGAGGATCTGCTGAGCAAGAACGTGACGGGCCGGAACGCCTGTCCCACACACCATGAGCGAACGATTAAAACCAATGATACTAACGGTGCTGGATGGCTGGGGCCATCGAGCCGAAACGAAAGGCAACGCCATCGCGCTAGCGCGTAAACCGTCCTACGACGGCCTGTTGAAAAAATATCCGAATACGCTCATGCACACCTCAGGTCCGTATGTGGGCTTGCCGGCGGGGCAAATGGGCAACAGCGAAGTCGGACACATGAATATCGGCGCGGGCCGTATCGTGCACATGGACATCACGCGCATCGATCTTCTGATCGCCAGCAAGCAACTCGAGAACGTGCCGCTCTTTCTGCAAGCGATGGAGCGTGGACGGCAAGGTCAGCTGCACCTGATCGGACTGCTGAGCGACGGCGGGGTGCACTCGCACATCCGGCATCTGTTTGCGCTGCTGGAAATGGCCAAGCAACAAAGAGTCGAGCGCGTCTTTGTGCACTGCTTCCTGGACGGCCGCGACACGCCGCCCAACAGCGGCCGCGACTACGTCCGCCAGGTGCAGCAAAAGATGCGCGAACTCGCCGTCGGCGAGATCGCCACACTCACCGGCCGCTACTATGCCATGGACCGCGACAATCGCTGGGAACGCGTCGAACTGGCCTACCGCGCCGTGGTTCATGGCCAAGCGGAAACGCGCTCGAACGATCCCCTAGCCGCTCTCGAAAAGAGCTACGAGCAAGGAGTCACCGACGAGTTTGTGAAGCCCGTGGTAACCACCAAAGGAGACGGAGCGGCAGCCGCACCGGTAGGCACAATTCACGATGACGACGCCGTGATCTTCTACAATTTCCGCGCGGACCGCGCCCGCCAAATGACGCGCGCGTTAGTCGAACCAGGTTTCGACAAAATCACCGACCCGAAGCGCCCCAGGAATCTTTTCTACGTGGCCATGACGCAATACGACAAGAACTGGCCCTGGCTGAACTACGTCATCGCTCCGGAAAAGCTGGAACACATCCTCGCCCAGGTTTTCGAAGAGCTCCAGTACAAGAACCTGCGCTGCGCGGAAACCGAAAAGTATGCGCACGTCACGTATTTTTTCAACGGCGGCGTCGAAAAACCCTTCGGCGGCGAAGAGCGCATCCTCGTGCCGTCACCCAAAGTAGCCACTTACGACCTAAAGCCGGAAATGTCCGCGCAGGGAATCACGGACACGGTGGTAAAAGCCATCGAAAAAGGCGAGTTCGACGCCATCATTATGAACTACGCGAACGCCGACATGGTCGGCCACTCGGGAAATCTGGAAGCCACGATCAAGGCCGTCGAAGCCGTAGACGCCGGCCTCGGCCAGATTTATCAAACGCTGAAGCCGCGCGGGGGCGTCTGGCTCATCACCGCCGATCACGGCAACGCCGAGACGATGATCGATCCACTCAACGGCGGCCCACACACCTATCACACCACCAATCCCGTTCCGCTAATCCTGGTCAGCGATGACGATGCTCTGGAATTGAAACCCGGCGGCTCCCTGCGCGACCTCGCGCCAACCATGCTCGCGGCTCTCGGCCAGCCCCAACCCAAGGACATGACCGGCCGGGATTTGCGCGTCGCCACAAGGCGGTAACATGAGCCTCAGCTACAAACCCGTCTCGAAAGGACCTCCCGAGCCCGGGCAAAATCGCCCAAGATCGTTCGGCACCATTACCATCCCGGGCACACCCGTCGGCGCCATCGTGTCCCTAGGCCTGGTCGTAATTTGCTGGTTCGCTCTCCCGCTCTCGCACCTTTTCATCCTCGGCACCGGCGGCCTCGGCCTCATCGTCGGTCTACTCCTTTACTGGAAGCACCGCGGCTCCGGCGAATGAATCGCACCCGCCCAGCTGAAACAAAACTGGTCATCTGCGTCTGGCATCCGTTCACGTTCTGGCGGCCGCAGCCGGTGATGCCCCAAGCCATTCGCGCGCGCTGGCCAGAAACGCACGTAGTGCACTTGCCCGACTACGACCGCCTGGCCGTAGAACTGCCCGACACGGATATTTTCGTCGGCTATTCCCTCCGCGCCGAGCAACTCGCGCATGCAAAAAAACTGAAGTGGATCCACTCCACCGCCGCCGGCGTAGCCCAGTTGATGTACCCCGAACTCCGCGATTCCGGAATCGTCGTCACCAACCCCAGTGGTGTGTTTTCGCCCCCGATGGCCGAGCACACCATGGGCCTGCTGCTGGCCCTCGCGCGAAATTTCCCCGATTCCACGCGCCATCAAGACCGTTCGTCCTGGGGCCAGCAAGACATCTGGGACAAGCCGCAGCGCCTCACCGAACTGAACGGCCAGGTCCTGTTGATCGTGGGATTCGGTTCGATCGGACAGGAACTCGCCAAACGCGCCCGCGCCTTCGACATGCGCGTCTGGGGCGTAACCCGCTCCGGCCAAGGCGACACCACGCATGCCGAAAAAATCGTCCCTGCCTCGCAACTCGACGAAGCCCTGCCACACGCGGACTACCTGGTCATCGCCGCCCCAGAAACCCGCGAAACGCGCCACCTCATCGGCGAGGCGCAAATCGCGCGCATGAAGTCCGGCGCCCGCCTAATCAACGTCGGCCGCGGCTCCCTGCTTGAGGAAGGCGCGCTCATCCGCGCGCTGGAAACAGGCGCCCTCGGCGGCGCCGCCTTGGACGTAACCTCCGTCGAGCCGCTTCCGAGGGACAGCCCCCTCTGGCAAGCCCCGAATCTCTTCATCACCCCACACACCAGCGCCGTAAGCGATCGCCTATGGCATCGCGAAACCGCTCTTCTGATGGACTTGTTGGAGCGATGGTTTGACGGCCGCGAAATGTTCAACCAGGTAGATTTCCTTCGGGGCTACTGACTAGCCGAGCCGGCCGAAGCCAGGCGCAGCTCTCCTCTCTGGGCTGCTGGAAAAGCGTTCAGTCTCCATTGCCGGCCTTTTGCGGCTCGTAACCCTCGCGCGCATAGACCACCCACTTCTGCTTTTTCCCCTTTTGATCGTGCACCTCTAGCGGGCTGCCATCGGCGTTCACCAGTTCAATTTTTACCTTGTGGAACTTGTTGTCCTTCCCCCCGCTCGTTGGCGTATACGACAGGCTGTAT